>WNGB01008181.1_pt1 | contig 15848 bp, 13 predicted proteins | sample 5400681 | NCBI WGS metagenome assembly WNGB01 (sample SAMN13153367, study PRJNA577476) | soil metagenome | isolation source: 115 cm soil or saprolite under grassland replicate 2 | place: USA:California | collected 2016-06-15 | reverse complement strand
TGCTGGCCTGGTAGGCGGCGGCCTCGGCCTCGCCGCGGGCCGGCCCACGGCGGCAGCTGTAGGCGGCCAGCCGGGCGTTCTGCTCCGGGTGGTGGGAGCCGGGCACCAGCCGCAGCGCCCCGTTGTCGGCGGTGAGTTCGCCGAAGTAGGCGGCGAACTTGACGCCGCGGACGCCGATCCCGTCATCGGTGTGCCAGCCCGCCTCGAAGAAGTACAAGACTCCTTCGGGGCATTCGGGGATGACCGGGCCGCCGAGCAGTTGTCCGGCGGCGTCGATGAAGCGCCGGTCATCGCACACCAGCGACGCGCTGACCGGGGTCAGCCGGGACGCCATGGGCAGGTAGTGGCCGCTGATCCCGTCGATGACCCGCTCGTCGAAGGTGGCGGCGTAGGCGTCGCGGATCGCGGCGCCGGCCTCGGCGCGCAGCGCGGCGGCGCGGTCGGCGAGGTAGCCGCGCAGTACGGTGAAACCGAAGGTGCGGAAGTGGTCGGCCTGAGCGGTGGTGAGCATCGGGTTCCTCCTGAAGATGACTGCCGGGACGGGATGAAAGACCCGTCCCGGCCGGAGGAGCCCGGCCGCGCGCCACCGGCCATCGGGCACGGCTAACGGCGCAAGGTCAGCACATTCAAATCGGGCGCATGCGAGCATGATACGTCCGGCGGGCCTGGAACGGAGCCGCCCGGCTCCGTGCCTCGCCATCCCGTGCTGGCCGTGGTGATCAGCGGCGTCTTCCTATCACCGCCTGCCTTCGGCCGGGTCACCCGCCTCGATCAGGTCGCGGCGTACCGTGCCGGCGCCGGGCGGCTCTGACGGCAGCGTCTGCCCGCTGCGGTGCTTACATAATCAGCGCAGCTTCGGCCAGCTCGCGCCGGATGATCGCGGCGAAGGGGTGCGAGCCGAGCGACAGCGCGTCCGTGACCGCGGCCGGGGCGACGACGCGTCTTCGGCCATCTCCCGGCGCAGGGTCTGCTCCCAGTTCTCGCCGGGCTCGGGGCGGCCCGCTGGCAGATCCCACACCACGCCGTCCGGGCTGATCACGACGATGTCGCCGCCGGGGGTCACGCAGACGCCCTCGGCACCATGCGGGGTTCCGTCCGGCGGCTCGGGCGGTGGATGCCACGACACCAGCCATCGCTGGCCGCCGGACCGGACCGGAATCTGCACCCCATCCGCCGCCACCGGCCCATCCTCCACGATCCTCAACATAGCGCTCCGGCCGCGCCATGGCGTGACTCCGGTTCCTGTGCCCCGTTCAGGCGTGACACGCTGGGCAGCTCAGCTGGCCAGCCCAACCGGGCGGGGCGCAGACGACCGCGATACCGGACCCCGGGCGAACTTGCGATTACCCACCGGGCTTCAGCGGCCGGGGTGACGAGCACGCGAATGGCAGGCAGGTGAGGATCTGGACAGTGATGAGCCGGGCCGGACCCCAGTGGGCGACGCCCGGCGGCCCTGGACTACGGCAGCTCCTTGCGCATCAGGGTGCATACCGTTTCGTAACGAGTGAGGGATCCGTCTGGGGCTTCCTCGTCCCACGAGGCAGATGGCGGCCGTAGGCGAGGTAGCCGAGCCGCTCATACAGCGCGCGGGCCTGCGGGTTGCACTCCTCCACGCCCAGCTCGGCCCGGTGAAGGCCGCGGGCACGGATCCGCTGCTCTGCGGCCTGGATGAGGATCGTGCCGATCCCGCACGACTGCAGCGCCCCGTGAACCGCCAGCTGCCACAGCGTTCCGGCACCGGAGGTCTTGGCGTAGTCGATCCCGCCGAGCGCGACCGGCAGGCCAGACGGCGGGCAGACCGCGAGATAGTCGACCTCGCCGCGCCGGGCGCGTTCCAGCGCCCTGGCGACGCTGGCGAGATGCCTCACCGACCCGGACCAGGCGCACGACGGCAGGTCCTCGGGCGTCAGGTCGCGGATCGCCAGCAGTATCACGACCTGGGTCATGAGCGTCACCTCTTGTCACGCGGTCAGTCAGTCGGCTGCCGTGCCGATCCGCCGCCGCCCAGGTGGCCGGGTTGGCTTCGGCGACGTCGGCCGTGGCCAGCCTGGCCCGCACCCGGCGGCGCATCCTGGCAGCCTCTTCCCGGCCGGACCGCGCTGCGCAGGAAGACGACGCCGCGTCCGGCGAACCCGGCGCGGTCCCGCTCGCTGAGCATGGCCCACCATCCAGCGCATACAACGCCGGGCGCAACAGGTTTCCGCTCCGGCCCACGGCCCGCGGGCAGGACTGCACAATGAGGGATGCGCCTGCTAGAGCCGGCATCCGAAGACGACATGATCGCGGTCTTCCTCGCCGCCGAAGCCACCTCGGAGCGTTACGGGCCGCAGATCCACGAGATCCTCACCGGACTCGGGCAACCTCACGGGATCGCCGCACACCCGGACACCAGCGATGACGCCGCCAACGCGATACGGCGGCAGGTGCTGGCCGCCTACCGCGGCTACCCGGCAGCCGATGTGTTCACCGGCATGCCCGCCGACGTGGCCTGGCATCACGCCGCGCTGACCCCGGCCAAACTCGCCACCGTCCGCTACCTGGACTACCTCTACTGGACCGACTTCTCCGGCGGCACCCGGCTGGCCGCCGACGGAGCCCGCCGGCTCGGCCCCTGGCAGGACCAGCAGCCGGGAACGATCTACCGGCAGATCGCCGAGAACCTCCGGGACGGGCAGCTGCCCGCCCATCATCCTGATCGGGGAGCCCGGCCCGGCGAACCTGGTCGTGCTCGAAGGCCACAAGCGGCTCACCGGGCTGCTGGTCTGCCCGCACTGGCTGCCCGCCGACCTGACGCCCAGCCCACAGGGCCCAGCCCACAGGGCCCGGCCCGTGGAACCCAGCCCATCCGGAGCCAGCCCGTTCCGGGCCGGCTCCGGATGCGGCACCCAGGCCGCCGTCAGAGTGTTCAACGGCTTGCCCCGACGATCTTGATGGCCCTGCCATCGCGGACCAGTCCGTGCCACGGAGTGCCGCGGATCCACGTTCAGAACGACGGTCAGATGATCTTCGAGGCTCTGTCCGCTGCCCGAGATCCGGGCCCTGACCTGCTATTTTGTGGACAGGTATACATTTGGCGCTGAGCTGCCCTGATGCGAGCTGGCGGGAGGCTTTCCCACAGGTTAAGCGGGCCGCGTCCACACGTTATGGGGTGGTCTGGCTCATATCGGTTGGGGCTGCCCGGGGGGTGCGCTGCCAGCGCGGGTCGGCTTCGAGGGCGGCGGCGCCGAGGGCCTCGAGCCGGGTGAGCAGGTCGCGCAGCCGCCGGTCGTTGTCGATCCAGGCCAGGCCGATGCTCGCGGCCTAGGTCGGGAGCTCCTGCACGGTTCCTCGGTTACCAGTGCAAGGACGGTGATCACGCGGTGACCGTATGTACCCAGGGGCCCCGACGCAGGCTGTCCCTTGGCGTCGGTTCCTCGGCGTGGTTCGCAGACCGGCCAGTGATGCCGGTTACTGTCGATCTGGAGCACGCAGTGCCGGGCTTCGAGTTCTGATCTCGCCAGCGGACCGCCGACGGATGATCAAAAACGGCCTGACCGCCTTCCGGCGATCAGGCTTCTGACCTGCACTTACTTGGTAGCGGGGGCGGGATTTGAACCTCGACCTCTGGGTTATGAGCCAAAACGGCAGTGTTCAAACTGGGTCGGCACGCTCGGGCAGCACGGGTCAGGCTGGCTTTCGGGTGAATTCGTCGAGTTTGATGCCAGCGAATTGACAGACCGCACGTAGCTGGGCGCGGATGTCCCCGGGTACGGCGTGGATGTGGTTGGCGCCGAAACGCTGCAGGAAGTCGCCGGCTTCGGCGTCGAGCCTGGCGAACGCGTGTGGCCACTCGTAGGTGGAGGCGCGCATCATCCGTTCGTTGGTCTCGTCGTCGTAGGTTTCCAGGTCGCCCAGCATCAGTTGCAGCCGGTACCGGCCATCGAGGCGGGACAATCGGGCCAGCGTCATCTGCCCTGGGGCGGCCAGATGGTGCACCGAGGCACCACCGGCCGGGAAGAAGAAGACCTCGGGGTACAGGTGCACCCGGGCCAGGTTCTCGGCTGGGTCCGCGCTGCGCGCGGCGAACCAGGTGGCGTGCTGGCCTGAATTGCACAGGTCCCAGACGTCGCGGTCGGCGTGGTAGTGCCTGACGTCGGCGAACAGGACCGGGGAACCGGTGAGCAGCTTGAGGATCTGCATGGTCAGCGCGCCGTCCATGTCGGATTCGGTGGCGCAAACCTGGGTCGGCTTCGGTCCGTCCCAGTCGTACGGGTCGTTCAGGAACGCCTCGGTGATGTCCATCGTGGCGAAGTGCTCAGTGAGTTCCGGCTGTCCCTTGATCCCGGTGAAGTCCAGACTTCGCTCGTCGATCAGCTCGTGCATGGCGTAGTAGCTGCGGATCTGCCGTTCCAGCAGCTCCGGGGTGAGCCGGTCACCGTCGTAGTGCACCCCAGCGGCGTGCTTTTCGAGCCAGCCCCGGGCTGCGGCCGCCTGGGAGGCGGGTACCTTCTCCGCGCGCAGGACCAGTTCCCACTGGTCGATCTCCTCGACGTCGATGCCGAATTCGCGGATCCAGGTCTCGGTGGCGGCCACTGCGGTGTTCATCCCCATCGGGCGGCCGCCGATCCGGCCGAACGTGGCTCCGCGCAGCGCGGCGACCGTCTTGGCTGCCTCGGCCAGCGTGCTGACCTGGCAGATCATGGCCGCGTCAGGCTCACCCCACAGCCGGTCGTGGGACCGCGCGACCTGGTCGAGCGCGCCGCCAGCCGCCAGCATGCCCACCATTCCCGGCTGGACCGGGTCGACGTTGGAGATCAGCAGCAGCGGCGACCTGGTGGCGTCCGCGGCGAGCATGGTGAAGTGCGGGAAGGCCCACACCGCGTAGTGGAAGATGGTCAGGTCTACCCCGGCGGCGGCCACCTCCCTGGCCAGCCGGGTGGCCAGGACGTTGGAGGTGACCGGGTCGGCGGCCCGGACCACGTGGTGTCCGACCGCCTCCAGGGCGGTGGATAGGCGGTCCTCGGCAGCGCGGACGAACGCCGTGGTGTCATCGTGCACGTACGGACGTCCGTCCGAGATGCTGAGCAGGCCGATGCGGGCCATGGTGTCCTCCCTGGTTGTCAGGCCCGGCCGGCTGAGCCGAAGGCCGTCATCCGCTCCGCGATCAGGTCTCGCATCGCCCGCCGCCCGGCGCGCAGGTAGCTGGCCGGGTCCACCGCCTCGGCGTCGGCCGCCAGCGTCTTGCGTACCGCGGCCGTGAACGCCAGGTGCGAGTCCATGCCCTGGTTGATCTTCCTGATGCCTGCGGCCACCGAGCGGACCTTGTCCGCCATCGGCACGCCCCAGGAGTCGGGCAGCATGCCGCCGAACGCATTCACCTCGGCGACCAGGTCCCGGGGCAGGCTGGAGGACCCGTGCATGACCAGGTGCACGCCGGGCACCCGGCGGTGGATATCGTCGATCAGGTCCAGCCGGAGCACGTCCGGGCCGGGCTCGTGGTCGAACTTGTAGGCGCCATGCGAGGTGCCGATCGCGACCGCGAGCGCGTCCACCCCGGTCGCGGTGACGAACTCGACGGCCTGCCCCGGGTCGGCCAGCACAATCTCCTTCGCGTTCGCGGCGCCTTCGCCGCCGCCGATCGTGCCGAGTTCGCCCTCCACCGATACTCCGGCCCGATGCGCGAACTCGGCGACCTCGCGAGTCACCGCGATGTTGTCGGCCAGTGACGCCGGGGTCTGGCCGTCTGCTGCCAGGCTGCCGTCGATCATGACGCTGGTGAATCCGGAGTCGATCGCCCGGCGGCAGGTCGCCGGGTCAGGCCCATGGTCCAGGTGGAGGGTCACGGGCACATCCGGATAATGGCTGATCAGCTGGTGGAGTGCCTGCCACCAGGCTGCCTCGCTGGAGTAGGGGCTGCACCCGGCCAGGGTCTGCACGATGACCGGCGACCGGGCCGCAGCCGCCGCCTCGAGCACCGCGTCAGCCTGGACGAGGTCGGACACATTGAACGCGCCAACCGCGTACTCGCCGGCCTCGGCCCGGCCGAGCACCTCCCGCAGCGTCAAGAGAGTCACAAGTGGTCACCTTTCTGCCGCCGGCCTGGGCGTGAGCCCGTGGCCGGCCGGTGGTTACAGGGCTGAGGTCAGGCCAAGCTCGGCGTAGTCCAGCACGTGCGGCTGCCCCAGGCAGAGCGCGGCGTGCTGCACGCGAGCGGCGCTTTCTACCGCCACGCTGCACTTGAATGCGGTAGTCAGGTCCGCGCCGACGGTCATCAGGCCGTGGTTGCCCCACACCACCGCGTTCCGATCGCCGAGGACCTTGACCATCGCCTCGCCGAACTCGGTGCTGTTGCTCGGCATGAACGGCATGATCGGCACTGCGCCGCGCGAATAGATGACCATATTGATTAGCACGCCCTCAATCGGGCGGCCGAGTACCCCGAAGACATTGGCGTAGGTCGGCTCGGTGTGCACCACCGCGTTCACGTCCATCCGGTGCCGGTAGACGACGCAGTGCACGTCTGTCTCGGACGAGGGGTCGTGGTCTCCCTCGACGCGGCGGCCGTCCGCGTTGACCACGACGATGTCGTCAGCGGTCATCCGGTCATAGTCCACGTCGGTCGGGGTGATGGCGATCAGGCCGGTGGACGGTACCCGCACGCTGATGTTGCCCTGCGTGTTGAAGTTCAGCCCGTACTCCATCGACCGCCGGCAGTAGTCGAGGATGTCCTGCTTGATACGCCTGTCCACGAGGCTCATGCATCATCTCCAAGGGGAAAGTGATAAACGGGTCGGAGCGCTGGGTAAAGGAGCGCGTAGCGCTGGCGCTGCTGCTGGTACCAGCGCTCGGTGGTGGGATCCGGCCGAACCCAGGCGGGTGGGCCGATGCTGGCTCCCAGGGTGTTGAGCGCCGGGTAGAGGCCGATCGCCCCACCAGCGACCATGGCCGCTCCACGGGCGGTGGCATGGCCGCCTACCACGCCGAGCGGCAGGCCCGCGGCGGATGCTCTCACCTGGATGGGGCTCGGCTGGTCCGCGCTCCCGGCCTGGTCCAGGCTCCCGGAAGCGGTGCCACCGCCAGTGACGCGCAGTTCCGTGATACGGATCCCGGCGGAGGTCAGGGCGTGCACGTTGCGCGCGGCCTCGAACCCGGATGCCTCGAGCAACGCGCGCAGCAGCTCGCCGCGCGACGTTCCGTGCGACAGCCCGATAAATGCGCCCCGGGAGAGCGGGTCGTTCTCAGCTGTGCCGCTGCCGCCGAGGTGCGGGAGTGCGAGCACTCGTGCCGGCTCGTCGGGGATGGAGCTGATGAGCTGGCTGAGCGGGTCCTCCGCCGCGGACGGGTACAGCAGGTCGGCCAGCCAGTCCAGGCTCGCGCCGCCGGAGGGGATGCCGGCAAGCACGATCCAGTCGTCGGAGGCGCACGGCCGGTACATCGGGAAGCTGCTGGCGGCTAGGTCGGCCGGCCATCCCGGCACGGTGACGGTGAGGCATTCGCTGGTGCCGAGCGACAATGCCGCCTGGCCGGGCTGGGTCGAACCCGCTCCCCACAGCGCGCAGGCCTGGTCGTGGGCCCCGGCCACCACCAGCGGAGGATCCGCAAATCCGAGGTCCCAGGCGATGTCGCGCGGCATCCGGCCAAGCTCGGTGCCGACGGGCACGGCTCGCGGCATCCAGCGCGCGGCGATGCGCGCCGCCTCCAGGATTTCCGCGGACCACCTGCGTTGGTGGACATCGAAAGCCATGGTCCGGGCGGCCATGGTGTAGTCGATGGCCGGCTCAACCCCCAGTCGACGGGCGATCAAGTCGCCCAGGCAGTGGACGCCTGCGGTGCGCTGCCACACCTGGGGCTCGCGCCGCAGCCAGGCAATCTTCCCGACGGAGAACATCGGGTGCGGCGGCTGCCCGGTGATCGCCCGGATCCGGTCCGCGCCAACCGCCCGGCAGATCGAGGCTGTTTCGGCGACGGCCCGCATGTCGACGGCGATCGGCGCCATGGCGAGGACCCCGCCGTCCGCCCCGACCGGGACCACAGTTTCTCCCTGGACCGCGACCGCGACCGCGATCGGGCCTTCAGCGAGCTGGGCGTTGACCTTGCACATGCAGCCGGCGACGGCCGCCCACACCTCATCCGCGTCGATCTCTGCCCGGTCAGGGGTGGGTGCGGTGATCGGGTACCGGACGGTCGCCGCGGCCACCTCAGCCAGGTCCGTGTCGTAGGCCGCGGCCCGGCAGCCGCTGGTGCCCACGTCCACGCCGAGAACGGTGCCCGTCATCCCTTGACGGCCCCCTCCAGCAATCCAGACACGAACCAGCGCTGCACGGCCACGAACAGCAGGATCAACGGGGCGGCAACGAAGGTGAGAATGGCGAACAGCGCCCCCGGGTTGCCCAGGTAGACCCCGCTGTACTGCTGCGGGATCAGCGGGAGGGTCATCATCTGGTTCTGGGTCATCACGGTCAGCGCGAGGAAGAATTCGTTCCACCCGGTGATGAACTGCCAGACCGCGACGAAGATCAGGGAGGGACGGAGCATCGGTAGCACCACCCGGGTCAGGAACGTCCACAGGCCGGCTCCGTCGATCACCGCCGCCTCGAACACGTCCTTGGGCAGGTCCTGCATGAAGCCGGCGAGCACCACCACCGCGAACGGGATGCCCAGCGCGGCGTACGGCATGATCAGGCCCAGGTAGTTGTTGATCCAGCCGGCCTGTTTCAGTAGTGCGCCCAGCGGGACGACCAGGGAGCTGAGCGGGACCATGAGCGTGATCAGGATGGCTGCGAACATGGCCCGGGAGTAGCGCAGCTTGAGCACGGTCGAGGCGAACGCGAACATTGCCCCGGCCGCGACCACGATCAGGGTGGAGATCGCGGTGACGATCACGGAGTTGAGCAGGTAGCGGGGGATCGGGTTGTCCGAGAAGACCTGTGCGTAGTTGGCGCCGGTGGCGTGCGTGGTGATGATGGACGGGTTGAATACGTCGGCCGGGGTGCGCAGCGACACGCTGACCATGTACACGATCGGCAGCAGCCAGATGATGGCCACGGCGGACAGCACGATGATGACGACGCTGGGTTTTACCCTGAGCCACATCCGCCGTCCGGGGTGGGTCCGCGGGGGCGGGTGCGCCGTGGTGGCCGCGGGCGGGACGTCATGTGCGCGGGGAGGCGCTCCGGGTGCGGTCGCTCCTGTCACCTGACTGGTCATCGGCCGGTCACCGTCAGCCGGGTGCCGAACACGCCGATCTGCATGACCGTTGCGCCGAACGCGATGAGCAGGGTGATCACGGACAGCGCTGACGCGTAGCCGGTCTGGTCGAGGATGAAGCCGGTACGGAAGATCTGGGTCCCGAATATCTCGCTGGCGTGATCCGGGCCGCCTGCGGTGGTCAGGTAGACGAGCGGGAAGGTCTGCAGCGTGCCGATGATGCCCAGCAGGATCAGGCTCTTGGTCACGGGGGAGAGCAGTGGGACAAGGATCCTGGTGACGTATTTGCGGCCGGTTACCCCGTCCACCATGGCTGCGTCCTTGATCTCGCCTGGCACCCGGTGCAGGCCGACGATGTAGAGCAGCATCGAGAATCCGGTGAACTCCCAGATGTTGATGATGATGATCCCGTAGATGGCGGTGGATGCCCCGCCGAGCAGGCTGTTCGACATGATGATGCCAAGGTGGCCCAGGACGTCCTGCAGCGGCCCGTACTGCGGGGCGTAGATCTGCTCCCAGACGATCGCGATGACGGACGCGCTGGTGACCAGTGGCACCAGGAACGCGGTGCGCAGCACTGCCTTGGACCGTGCGGCGTACGTCTCGATGAAGTAGGCCAGCGTGCCGCCCACCACCATCTGGATGGTGATCGTGAGCACGCCCCACAGCAGCATGTTCTTGCCGGCGGTCCAGAACACCGGGTCGTGCAGGACGGCGGAGAAGTTGGCCAGCAGGCCGGTGCCCCGGCTCGCGGTGTCGTGCACGCTGATCGAGGCCTGCAGGACCGAGAAGATCGGGAAGCCGATGAACACGGCAAAGAACAGCACCGCCGGAAGAAGGAAGAGGTAGGCCCGGCGCTTGCTGCCAAGCAGCCAGGCGACGCCCTGAGGGCGGGCGGGCGCCGGCCGGCGGCGCATGACCCCAACTGTGCTCACTACGCACGACCTTTCTGCACGCGAACTGGCAGCGGACTGACGTTGGCCGGGGCTGGATGACGCCCTGCCGGGGGTGCCTCGGGGGTGCCGCCCGGCAGGGCGCCTGGCTCAGCCGCCGCTGCTGCGCTGCGCGCTCTCTACCGAGGCCAGTGCCTGGGCCGCGGACTGCTTGCCGGAGGCCACCCCGGCGAGCGCGTTGTCCAGGGCGTTCTGGACCACGGGGGAGGTGAACCGCTGGTTGACCGCGGCCGGCAGAAGGGTGTTGAACTGGCCGTACATCGTCTTCACATTCGGCCCGATGGTGCTGGGCAGCGAGATTCCCTTGAAGGCGGGCAGGTCGTTGATGTCGGCAAGGGCGGCCTGGCCGGCCTGGCCATCGATCAGGCTGGCCAGGAACTTCCACGCTTCCGGGTTCTTCGCGCCAGTCTTGGTCAGCCCGTAGCCCACGTCGACGCCGCCCACCACGGCACCTGGCTTGCTGCTGGAGTTGATCGCCGGGAACTGGAAGAAGCCGAACGCCTTCAGATCGTCCACCAGCGGGGGCCGCGGGGTCAGTTCAGATTCCTGCAGCCACCACGAGCCGAGGGCCATCATGCCGACCTTGCCTGCCGCGAAGAGTTGCGCTCCGGTCGGGTATGCCTGCGCGCCCAGCGCGCCGGACTGGAACACGCCCGAGGTGAACAAGGTGTGCCAGGTGTTCATCGCGGTCACGAGGGCAGGCGCCGTCCACGGGACCTTCCCGGCCTGGGCCTGGTCCGTGATGCCCTTGCTGAGCTGGTTGGCAAGCATCAGGAACACGTTCTCGTTCTGCCACGCGCCGGCCGCACCCTGGTACATGGGGATGTAACCGGCCGCCTTGATCTTCTTCGCGTCCGTGATGAGCTCGGCCATCGTCGTCGGCACGGAGATATGCAGCTTGGCGAAGATCTGCTTGTTGTACCAGATGGCCAGGACCTGCGACTCGTCCGGGATGATGTAGACATTGCCGTTCCCCGTGGGGTTGCCCATCCTCATCTGCTGCAGGTCCACCGGGTAGATCTTCTGCTCCCAGGAACCGCCCCACGTCTTGGCGGCCAGCGTGTTCAGCGGGGTGAGATCAGCACGGTACTGCTGGGTCAGGGAGCCCGGCTGCAGGCCGATAATGTCGGGCAGCGTGCCGCTCTTCGCCGCTGCCTTGAGCGCGGTGATGAACTGGGGATCGTAGTTGTAGTACGTGTAGTTGACGGTCACACCGGGGTGTGCCTTCTCGTAGGCCTTTATTGCCTTCTGCATGGTCGACTCGACGAACCACGACCACACGGTCACCGTCTTGCCGCCGCTGGAACTACTCGCGGTGCTGCCTCCGCTGCTGACGCAGCCGGCCAGCAGCATGGCGCAGGTCAGCACCGGTGCTGCCAACGCCCAACGAAGCCTCATCGAACCTCCTGTGAGTACCCCATCCCCGAACTCGACGTTCGGAAGGTTATAGCCTGGGTTTCGTTATCTTGCGTTTTGCTTTCGTGTTGGTGTCGGATAGCTTGTCATGGGATTATGAGCCCGCGCAAGACCTCGAGCGCTGAACAGGCAGGTGTGATGACGAGTCTCTCCATCGAGGAACGCGCCCGCACCATCGAGCGGCTGATCTGGGAGCGGGACCGGGTCTCCGTCGAGGAACTCGCACTGCTGTTCGGAACGTCGGCGGTGACCATACGCCAGGACCTCACCGCGCTTGAGGCGGCGGGCCGGGTCAAGCGGGTACGGGGAGGCGCCGTGCGGCCCGACAGCGCCGATTCACGCGCCTTCGACTTCCGGGCCCGGCAGCAGCAGAGGGAAAAAGAAGCGATCGCCGATCGGGCCGCGGCGCTGGTCCAGGACGGCGACGCGCTGATGCTGGACTGTGGGACGACCACCTACTATCTGGCCCGGCGACTGCGCGGGCGGCAGAACCTCATCGTCTTTACCAACGGGCTGCGCGTCGCCCAGGCCCTGTCGGAGAACCCCAGCACCACGGTGATCATGCCCGGGGGTACCGTGCATGCGACCGCGCAGTCCCTGGTGGGCAGCTTCCCGGAGACACTGAACGGGCTGGGCCGGATGCAGCGGGTCTTCTTCGGCCCGTGGGCGGTGAGCGCAGAGCAGGGGTACCTGGACATCAACGCCGGCGAGGCCGACATGAAACGAAAGATGATCGAAAGCTGCGATCAAGCGGTCGCGCTCTTCGACTCCACCAGGGCAAGCCACTTCGCTTTCATCCCTTTCGCGAGCCTGGCTGCGGTGCATGTGAGCATCACCGACTCCGGGCTCCCCCCGTCTCTCGCCGACGCCATGAAGGTGGCTGGCCAGGAGATCATCATCGTGGACCCGGATAGGGCCAGCGGTGCCTGAGCGAGGGTGCCACCGCGGCCCCGCGTGAGACGCGAGTGCCGCCAGGCAAGGCCGGTTACCGACGGGAGAGTGCATGAAGCGACATGAACAGCGCCAATCTAGCCATCCGCGAATTCAGGTTTGACCAGAAGAGCTTCTGGCGTGACCCGCAGACAGTGTTCTTCATCGTCGGCCTGCCGGTCCTGTACCTGTTCATCTTCGCGACTATCTTCGGCAGCCAGACCATGCCCGGCCAGTCCGGGGCGCTGAAAGGGACGGCGTTCTACGTCGCCGGGATCATCGTCATCGGGGTCATCTCGGCGGCGTTCTCCAATCTGTCGTTCACGCTGGTGCAAGAGCGCGAGAGCGGCAACCTCAAGCGGCTGCGGAACACCCCGCTGCGGACCGGCGTCTTCATCGCCGGGTACGTCGCAACGGCCCTGCTGATTGCAGTCCTGCTGTCTGCGCTGGTCATGCTCCTGGGCCGGATCCCCTACGGCGTGCCCATCTCCGGGGCTACGATGCCGGCCTTTGCCGTCACGGTCCTGGTCGCAGCGGCGTTGTTCAGTTGCCTGGCGTTCGCGTTCACCGTTGCCATCAGGCAGCAACGAGCCGCCCAGGCGATGGTCATGGCGGTCACCTTGACCCTGTTCTTCATCTCCGGCAACTTCTTCCCGGTCAGCAAGGCCCCTGCCGCCTTGACGACAATCGCCAACCTCTTCCCGGTCCGCCACGTCAACACCGCCATGTGGACCGTCTTCAACCCGCACACCACCGGTATGGGCTTCCAGTGGGCCGACATCGGCGTCATCGCGCTGTGGGGCCTGGCCGGGCTCCTGATCGCGGTCCGGTACTTCCAGTGGAAGCCGACGGGGGATAAGTGAACGAGCACCTGACCGCAGGTGGCAGCTGGCGGCAGCTGGCCGGGACCAAGGGCCAGCTACCGCCAGCTACCTATCGGCTCCGCCCCAGCGCGACTGACTCACGTCGCTATCCCGCCACGAACCCCCGCTGATCGCGATGGCCAGCTCCCGGACGACGGTGAGTTCCTAGTGCGGAACCTTCGGGCAGGCTGAACTCACGGCGGAACTGGTAACCCGACGTATTCAGGTGTGACGAGTCCGCCGAGGTAAGCCGGGCGCGATTGTGCCCGGGCCCCCAGGCCCGCGCTGCGCCCGGCTTGCCAGCGCCACGGTAACGGTCATTATTGGGTGGCTTCGGCCGCGCACGATCTCGGCAAGACCGATCCGTTGAGCTAGGTGGTGCTGGCGGCAAAACCCCTGCTGGCCGGTGGCTGTCTTTGCGTTGGCGCGGCTCGCGGCGGCAAAGGAGAAGGCGAAGGCCATCTCCAGTGACAGCGGTGGCGGTTCTTCAGCGAACCGGTGGCGGGGAGGCCGCACGTTACTTCGGTGCCCTCGCGTTCGGCCCGGTGCTGTTGCCACCAGCTCGATCCGGCGCCGGGCAGCCGCTGCAGCCCCACAGCGACCAGGCAGGCGAGCCTGGGCAGGGTGGCGATCGTTTCGGCTGGCCCTGGGCTGAAAGCCCACGTGATCTCTTGCCAGTGCGCAGGTCGTCAAGGGTCTAGCGGGCGCCGCTGGATCGGGGCCCGTGCGGCGGCTGGGCCCGCGCGGCGATCAGAGTGTGGCGAGGACGTAAGCAACAAGGATCGTTTCGGCTGTTGGCAGGTGAGGCAGCTAAGCGTAGGCAGGATGTGCCCCGCGTGCTATCCGTTGGAAGTCGCTTAGCGACGATGGGTGAGAAGGGGGCCATTGTGAGATCGATTCGGCGTGGTGTGACTGTAGCCGCTGCATTAATCGCTGGGCTCATACCGGCAGCCACCAGCGCGGCCGCGCCGTCGGTTGCGTCTTCTGTCAAGTCCGCCGGTCAGGCTGCCACCGGGGCGGGCACGGAAATGGGCCGGGCGGCGGCCGCGGTGAGCGTGGGTCCAGCGGCTCGCTCCGGGCTCAACGGCGTGGCCGTGCTGTCGCGGCGCAACGCCTGGGCGGTGGGCAGCTCCATGGCCGGTGGCGGGGAACAGACCCTGGTCGTGCACTGGAACGGCACCAGGTGGCGCAGGGTCCCCAGCCCGACCCCAGGCGGTTCCGCATCGGCCGCCAGGTTGTGGGGTGTCGCCGCGCTGTCCCGCCGCGACATCTGGGCGGTGGGCCAGCAGGGCAGTGACGTCACCCAGACGCTGGCCGAGCACTGGAACGGCCATCGCTGGAAGGTGGTGCCTAGCCCCAACCCGGTTGGCCCCCCCATCCACTCCGAGTTGTACGCGGTGGCCGCGGTCTCCCACACCAGCGTCTGGGCGGTGGGCTGCTGCAGCCCGGGCAAGAGCGGGACCGGGGCCCTGATCGAGCACTGGAACGGCCATGGCTGGAAGGTGACCGATACCCCGTCCCCGCCGGGTTCTGCCCTATTCGGTCTGGCCGCCGCTTCGGCCACCGATGTCTGGGCGGTGGGTATTTACAAGCCGGCCGGCGCCAAGTACTTCCACACCCTTACCGAGCACTGGAACGGCCACCGCTGGAGGCTGGTGCCCAGCCCGAACCCGCCGAAGTCGTTCGGCAGTTTCCTGAACGCCGTGACCGTGCGGCCCTCCGGGCGCGCCTGGGCGGTCGGTTTCTACCTCAATAACCCCGACCAGCCGGTGGACCAGACCCTGGTCGAGCGCTGGAACGGCCGCCGCTGGAAGGTGGTGCCCAGCCCGAACCGTCCCGGCGGGGACAACGTCCTCCGCGGCGTGACCACCCTGTCCCGGTCCGGCGCCTGGGCGGTGGGCGGCGCCACGGCCGGTGGCGGGGATCAGGGCCTGGTCGTGCGCTGGAACGGCCACCGGTGGAGGCTGGCGCCCAGCCCGAAGTTCACGCGCACGAAGTTCGCCACCCTAAGCGGGGTGGCCGGCGTCTCGCGGACCGGCTTCTGGGCCGTGGGAGGAGGGCTCGTGGCCGTTGCCGCCCGCTGGAACGGCAGCACCTGGAAGGTCTACTTGCCGTAGACGCGCCGCCCACGAACCCGCGTTGATCGCGGCCGCCAGCTCCCCAGACGACCGCGAGTTCCCTGCGCGGCACCTTCAATCAGGCTGAACTCACGACTGGTAACCCGTCGTATTCAGGTGTGACGAGTTCGCCGACCGCGTTGCGGCCTGCGCTGGCCCGCGCCGCACTTGGCCTATGACGAGGATTGGTGCAGGATCCTGAGTCACAGGCCGAGTCCGTTGTTCCGTCGGCCCCCGCCGCGGCGCGCTCAGTCCGCTCGCCTGCAATGTCAGCTCAGCCACGCGGACAGCTCGTTCAGGGCGTCGGGGATGACGTAGTAGTAGGCCCACAGCCCATGGCGCTCGGAGCCGACCAGGCCGGCCTGGCGCAGCACCTTCAGGTG
>WNGB01007412.1_pt1 | contig 15850 bp, 16 predicted proteins | sample 5400681 | NCBI WGS metagenome assembly WNGB01 (sample SAMN13153367, study PRJNA577476) | soil metagenome | isolation source: 115 cm soil or saprolite under grassland replicate 2 | place: USA:California | collected 2016-06-15 | reverse complement strand
CGGAGCGGATGGCTCGACCGCGGGCTGCGGGTCGCCACCGCAGCCGCACTGGGCATCGACGCGTACGTGCACGCCCGTGACGCCGGCTTCTACGACTTCCACGGCGGCGGCGCGATCAGTCAGGGCAGTCTATTTCACATCGAAGCGGCAGCCGCCGGCCTCGTCGCGCTCCTGCTGCTGGCCTGGCGGCATCCCGTGGCCTGGCTGCTGGCGGTTGCCGTCGCGGCCAGCGCGCTCGGCGCCGTGCTGCTCTACCGCTACGTCGACGTCGGTGTGCTTGGCCCCCTGCCGGACATGTACGAGCCGATCTGGGGCGTGTCCGGCAAGCTGCCCGCCGCCTACGCCGAAGGGACCGCAGTCTTGCTCTCGGCCGCCGGTACGACCCTGGCCGTGATCGCTCGCAACGAAACATCAACCCCGTGATCGCCGAGCAACACCTGGAGTTGGGATGGCGAGTGGTGCCCCTCCCCCGATCCCTGACGTACCCGGGGAGGGGGACGGGCGGCGGCCGGGGGGTGGACCGCCGCCCGTCCTGGTGGGTGAGGGCCGGACTGGATTTGCTCGGAAGGGACTTGCTCCGAGGGACTCGCTAGGAGGGACTTGCTGTGAGTTGGGGGGAGGGGATCAGTTGCTGGGACGCGTCGTCGGCCCACCGGTGGGGTGGTCGGTGGGCTTGCCGCTGGGGTGGTCGGTCGGCTTGCCGCTGGGGTGGTCGGTCGGCTTGCCGCTGGGGTGGTCGGTCGGCTTGCCGCTGGGGTGGTCGGTCGACTGCGTGGTCGGCTTGCCGGTGGGATGCGTACCCGACTTGCCAGGGCCGGCGGCGATAACGGCGGTGCAGTATGCGGCGACGTTGCTCTTGCCGCCGGCCGCGGTGATCAACGCGGTGAAGGCCGGGCTTTCCAGGGCCTTGCCGTGCTCGGACCCGGCGCCCGCGGTGTAGGCGTGGCAGAGCCCGAACAGCGACGGAGAGGGCGACGCCTTGGACTTGCTCTCATGGGTTGGGGCAGTGGAGGGCTTGCCGGTGGCGTGCGCGGGCGTCGGGTGCGAGTTGGTGGTTTCGTGCCGCGGCGAAGTCGGCAGCGTACCGGTGCCGGCGGCGAGCGCGACGCCACCGAGGGTGGTGACACCGACGGCAGCGGCAGCGAGCTTGAGGGTGACGAGCTTCGCCAGTGCGGTCTTGATCATCGAGGTTCTCCGAGGCCGAAGGACAGGACTGAGATGGGCCTCCCGGAAGGCCGCCAAGGCTGCGTACTCCCCGGCTAGCTCATCGGCGCGGGCGGGGGCGGCCGCGGCGGCGAGCAGGGCGGCGAGCGGGTCCGGGCCACCGGTCGGGTCGACCGGTCCGCCGCGGAGCAACTGCTCGGCGGTCGTCCGGTCGATCCGGCGGGGTCGGTGGGTGCTCATCTCATGTCCTTCAGCGTCGAGGCTCTCGTTTGTGTCACACCTGTGGCGAAGTCCGCCCGTGGCGCTGGCATGGCGTGGGGTGAGACGCCGGTCTTTTCGAGGTGTTCGGCGAGCCGGCGCAGCCCACGGTGGGCGGCGGTACGCACCGCCCCCGCCCGTTTGCCCAGCACCCGTCCGGCCGCCTCCGCGTCCAGGCCCATGACCACGCGCAGCAGCACCGCCTCGGCCTGGTCGCGGGGCAGCGTGGCGATGAGCGCGATCGCCGACTCGGTGGACAAGGCGTCCAGCGCCCGTCCGGCCGTGTCATCGTCAGCCGCCATCTCGGTCAGCTCCTCGACGGGCACTCCGGCGGTCGGGCGGCGGCGCACGCGGCGCAGGTGATCCATCGCACGGTGCCGGCCGATCGTCGCAGCCCAGCCACGGAATCCGTCGAAGTCGCCCTTGAACGACCCGAGATCCCTGGCGATCTGCAGCCACGCCTCGGACGCCACATCCTCGGCGTCGTCACCCACGAGGACACTCAGGTAGCGCAGCAGCCCGGGCTGGACGGCCCGGTAGATCGACCGGAACGCGTCCGGGTCGCCGTGTCTCGCCTCCTGTACGGCCAGCGAGAGGTCTGTCGTTGAGTTCTGCGGTCGGTCGGCCGGGATCAGGGTCTTCTCCGTAGCGTCCGGGGATAGGCAACCTCGGCGAGGCGTCCCCGAGACGCATCGAGACCAGTGCCGGTCGATCGCTGAACTCCGCCCCGCCGTTCAACGGAACATAGTGGGGCATGAACCGGTCCCGGCGAAAGCCACTGCGGTGTAACTGGCCATGTTTCAGGCAACCGGCCAGTACCCGACGGTGCGACTCGCGAGGAATCGTCAAGACCTGTGGATCGCCGGGAGCCCTCGGCCTGCGAGGGTGATCAGTTCGGGGCGGTGAAGCGTGTCCAGGTCAGTGCGGGGGCGTCATGACGTGGATCCGACCCGGCAGCCGAGTGCATGTGCCCGGCGCGTCGCTTCGGCCAACACCTCGGGCGGCCAGTTCGCGCGGGGACGTCGGTCCGGTCCGAGGAAGTCCCCGATCAGCTTGACCCAGGCTCCGCTGGCCCGGGTCCTCACACGGTGTGAGGTTCACGCTCCAACGCCGTCCACTGAACGATCCCCTTGCGGACGTGCGGCCTGGTCAGGTTGTGCGGAGTGACGCGGCGCGGGGTTTCGCCGGGTTGCTGTGTTTCTGTACTGACAGCCCGGACTCGACACCCTCGTCCCGCGTCTGACATCGATCAGCACGGCCTGGTTCATAGTCAGCCTGAGCGAGTGGCGGCCGCGAGTTCTGTTAGCCGGCGTTCGAGGAAGCGCCGTTCGGCGCCGTCGTCGGTGAGTTCCCTCGCACGTCGATAGGCGTCACGCGCCTCGTCGGTCCGCCCGAGGCGCCGCAAGAGTTCGGCCCTGGTCGAGTGCAGGTAGCGGAAGTCGTCGAGACGGAGTTGGTCGAGGAGGCGCAGGCCGGCCTCGGGGCCTTCGGTCTCGGCGATGGCGATGGCACGGTTCAGCTCCACGACGGGCGAGGCGGTCAGGCGGGCGAGCTCGCCGTACAGTGCCGCGATCTGTGCCCAGTCGCACGGCGTCTCGGCGTGCAACGAGGCGATGGCGGCCTGCAGGACATACGGCCCGCGGCCGCCCAGGGCGAGCGCGCGGTCGAGCTCGGCGCGTCCATCGGCGATCTGCTCGGGGTTCCAACGTGACTGGTCCTGATCGCCGAGCAGCACGAGTTCGCCGTCGCGGAACCGCGCCTCGCGACGGGCGTCGTGCAGAAGCATCATCGCCAGCAGCCCGTGGACCTCGGGGTCGTCCGGAAGCAGTTCAGCGAGCGCGCGTCCCAGCCAGATTGCCTCGGCCGCCAGCTCGTCGCGGCCGCCGTAGCCCTCGTTGAAGATCAGGTAAACGACGGCGAGAACAGCGTCGAGACGCTCGCGGAGCAGGTGGACCGGTGGCACCCGAAACGGAATCCCCGCTGCTTTGATCTTGCGCTTGGCCTGCACCAGCCGCTGCGCCATCGTGCGCTCCGGTACGAGAAAGGCGCGGGCGATCTCGTCGGTGGTGAGCCCGCCCAGAGTGCGCAGGGTGAGCGCAACCTGCGCTTCGACCGCGAGCGCCGGGTGACAGCAGGTGAAGAGGAGTTCCAGGCGCTCGTCGGGAAACGTGCTGGTGTCCATCGGCACCTCGGCAGAGTTGCCTGCGGCGAGCAGGCCGGACTTGGCGGCCAGGGCCTGGTCGCGGCGGATCCGGTCCGTCGCTCGATTCCGGGCCGTCGTCATCAGCCAGGCGCGCGGGTTGCTGGGGATGCCATCGCGTGGCCATCGGTCGGCGGCGATCGCGAAGGCCTCCTGCGCGGCTTCCTCAGCGAGGTCGAAGTTGCCGAGGGCGCCGATCAGGGTGGCCAGGACGCGGCCCCACTCCTCGCGGAAGACCTGACCGAGCGTCGCTACCAATACACCTCCGAGGGGCGGATCTCGACGGCGCCACCGTAACGCGCTGCTGGGACGCGGGCGGCCACCTCGATGGCCGCGTCGAGGTCGTCGGCCTCGAGGATGAACCAGCCACCGACGGCCTCCTTCATCCCGACGAACGGGCCGTCCGTGGTCAGGGTCTTGCCGCCATCGACCCGCACGGTGGTCGCGTTCTGGGGCAGTCCCATCGGCAGCCCGGGGGTGACGCCCGGCGTCTGGTTGATTCCCTGGTAGTCGGCGTAGACCTGCTTCTGCTCCTCCTCGGGCAGCGCGGCCTGTCGCTCAAGCGCGGTGCCCTGATAGATCAGCATGACGTATTTCATCGCTTCCTCCTTCCCGGGGTGGTCGCATCTAAGACGAACGGCGAGCGCTGAAATCGACAGGCCGCATGCCGTCAACAAAGAGGAGCGCGTCCACGTCCCCGGGCTGTGGTCGACGAACTCCGGATCACGGGCAGCCGGGGTGTGGCGCGGGGGCCGGTGCGGACAGCACCTGGCCCGTCCGCGGTCCGGTAGTGAGCCGCGCCATGTTGTCGGCGGGGTCCTCGCCCATGTGCCAGTCCGCAGCCATGATGAAGAGCGTGCGGCCGTCCGGTCCGCCGAGCATGCACGCGAACGGCATGAGGTCCAGCTCGACCCGGTCCAGGATCTCGCCGCCTTCGCGGACCCGGACGCACCCCGCCTCCCCAGATCCGGTCCAGATCGCGCCCTCGGCGTCCATGCAGATCCCGTCGGGGCCGACGCCGGCGGCCCAGTCGCGCCGGTTCGAGAGATCCCCATCCTCGGCGACGTCGAAGGCTGTCAGCTTCCCGGCGAAGGATTCCGAGATGATCAGCGTGGAGCCGTCCTGGGTCACGACCATGCCGTTCGGGAAGGCGATCCCGTCCGCCACCTGATAGGCCGAGCCGTCCGGCGTCACCAACGCAATGATCCCGGGACGGAACTCCTCCGCCCCGAACCGGAACCCCATCCCGTTAACGTAGATGCTTCCGCGGCCGTCCACGACGATCTCGTTCCAGCGGTGATCGTCGAGGTGGGTCAGGTCGGCGTGGGGCACCATCGAGCCGTCCGGCTCCCGCCGCCTCAGCTCCTCGCCCGTCACCAGCAGACGCCCGTCGGGCAGCCAGTCGATCGACCATCCGAGACCGGATGGGCCCTGGGCGACGACCTCGCTGTTCCCGTCGAGATCGACCGCAACGACCTCTCCTGTCCCCCAGTGGGCGAACCACAGCCGATCGTCGTGCCAGCGAGGCGACTCGCCGATCACGAGGCCGTCCAACAGCACCTTCGGCTGAGTCATGGATGACATGGAACCCCTCCTGATCCATCGTAGCGTCCCAACCCTGACGGTTCATCCGTCATGCGGGGCGCTGGTCTTGGAGCCGTCTCCGGTGACGCCGACGCGACGGGTCCCCCTCAGTGAGGGACGTCAAGGCCCTCACATGAGCCGACGCCTCGCGGCCCGCCACGCCGCGCGAGCGGACACCGAGGACTTGTCCAGGGCTCTGGGCCGTTCCCGGGAGGACTGTCCAGTTCGGAGGAGGGTGGAGCGGGCGAAGACCCGTGAAGATCCTCGAACACTGGTGTGGGTCACCGGTCTTTCGGGGCCGCAGAGCCCAGTCTTCCCCGGCCCGGGTGGCGGCCGGTCTCGTGCATCCGTGCTGGTCAGAGCATGAATCACGTAGCGGAGGCGGACGGAATCGAACCCGCCGGGGGACTTTCGTCCCCCCACCGATCTTGAAGGCACGTCCAGCCTTGCCGCCTCCAGTGGGCCCCTGACCAGAGCTTTTTTCTTCAGACGCCGTCCTCGAACCTACGAAGACTTGTGAAGTCGAATCGGGCTCGAAGACTTGTCCAGCGCCCGATTAGGACTTGCCCAACAACCACCTCCTCTCTTCCTCTATGAGGTCACCCTAATCAGTCGTCCGCGGACAGTCGCGCGAGGAATGGAGCACCCGACGTCGACTGTCCGAGATCAACCAGCCGTCGCAGCCTGCTGTTGCCGACCTGGGGACGACCTGGCCCGGTTATGCGTATACTATGCGCATGGCTCGGATCAACGTGTACCTCCCGGATGAACTGGCCGGCGAGGCCAAGGAGGCTGGGATCAACATCTCGGCGCTCACCCAGGACGCGGTGCGAGCCGCCCTCGGCTCGGCCCGCTTCGACCGGTGGCTCGAGGAGCTCGAGGCGCTGAGGCCGACCGGGGTCGGCCACGCGGACGTGCTTGCCGCCGTCGATGGCGCGAGGGACGAGCTCGAAGGCGTTGGCTGAACGGGTCGTCGTCGACGCCTCGTGCATAGTGGATCTCCTGGTCGGCTCTCCTCAGGCCCGGGCCATCAGGGAGCGGCTGCGCGGCTGCCAGGCCCACGTGCCCGCGCACTTCGATGCCGAGGTGCTCTCCGCGTTGGGGCGGTTGGCCCGCGCCGGCAAACTGTCCGCGCGCCAGGCGACCGACCGGGTACGACGGTTGCAGAGGATCCCGACAGAGCGACACCTTCTTCCACCGCTACTCGCCGCGGCTTGGCAATTGCGGCACAACTTGCGGCTCGTCGATGCGCTGTACGTGGCGCTCGCACAACAGCTCGGAGCGCCGCTTGTCACAACCGACGCACGGATGGCCTCAGCAACTCCGACGGCTCAATTGATCGAAGCGGAGACCTGATCGTCGCGGTCTCCCTCGGGTGAACCGGCTGCCTGAGCTTTGTTCGCTTGCTTGGCCGAGCCGACGTCAGAAACTCTGGCCCCGTTGAGGGAGCTACTCGCTATCTTCACGTTGTATGGCCCGGAACGATCTTCCCACCGGCACCGTCACCTTCCTGTTCACCGACGTCGAGGGGTCGACGAAGCTCCTCCTGGACATCGGCGAGGCGCGCTACTCGGAGGCCCTGGCCGAGCACCGCCGGGTGCTGCGGCAGGCGTTCGAGGCCCACGGCGGGGTCGAGGTGGACACCCAAGGCGACGCCTTCTTCTACGCCTTCCCCGATGCGCGCGAGGCCGTCGCCGCGGCTGCGGAGGCGCAGAAGAGCCTCGCGTCCGGGCCGATCCGAGTTCGCATGGGGATGCACACTGGCGAACCCGTGCTCACGGACGAGGGCTACGTGGGCCTCGAGGTCCACCGCGGCGCCCGCATCGCCGCCGCCGGTCACGGTGGGCAGGTCCTGCTATCGAAGACGACGTGGGAGCTGGTCGACGTTGAAGTGACGGACCTGGGCGAGCACCGGGTGAAGGACTTCTCCGAGCCCGTGTGGATCCTCCAGCTCGGCTCGGAGCGCTTCCCGCCGCTCAAGACGATCTCGAACACGAACCTCCCACGCCCGGCGTCCTCCTTTGTGGGCCGGGAGAAGGAAGTCGAAGAGGTGACATCGGTGCTCAGGGACGGAGCTCGCTTGCTCACGCTGACGGGCCCCGGTGGCTCCGGGAAGACTCGGCTGTCCATCGAAGCGGCGACGGAGCTCGTCCCCAACTTCAAGAACGGCGTCTTCTGGGTGGGTCTCGCTCCCCTCCGCGATTCCGCCCTCGTCGTCGACACGGTCGCGCAGATGGTGGGCGCGAAGGACGGGCTCGCCGAGCACATCGCAGGTCGCGAGATGCTCCTTGTCCTCGACAATTTCGAGCAGGTTGTGGAGGCCGCGCCTGAGCTCGCAAAACTCCTGGAGGCCTGCCCCAACCTCAGGCTCCTCGTCACCAGCCGGGAGCGCCTCAGCGTCAGGGGCGAGGTCCAGTATCCCGTCCCCCCACTGTCGGACCCGGAGGCCGTGGAGCTGTTTTGCCAGCGTTCCCGACTTGAGGCGGATGAGACCATCGCCGAGCTCTGCCGGCGACTGGACGACCTGCCGCTTGCCGTGGAGCTCGCAGCGGCCAGAACGACCGTCCTTACCCCTCAGCAGATCCTCGACCGCATCTCCAAGCGCCTGGATCTGCTCAGGGGGGGACGGGACGCCGAAGGTAGGCAGCGGACGCTCAGGGCCACCATCGAGTGGAGCTACGAACTGCTCGCGAAGGAGGAGCAGGAGCTGTTCGCGAAGCTCAGCGTGTTCGCCGGGGGGTGCACCCTGGAGTCCGCCGAGCAGGTAGCCGACGCCGACCTCGACATCGTGCAGTCCCTCGTGGACAAGAGCCTGCTCCGCCACACCGACGAGCGGTTCTGGATGCTGGAGACCATCCGCGAGTACGCGCTCGAGAGGCTCGAGGAATCTGGGCAGGCCGAGGAACTCCGCCGGCGCCACGCTGAGCACTTCCTGGCCCTTGCGGAGGCGGCCGAGGCGCACTTTCGAGACGAGAACCTCCTCTCCGGGGGAAAGGACTGGCTCGACTCCGCGGATCGGGAGCTCGACAACTTCCGCGCCGCAATTGATCACTTCTTGACTGCGTCCGACCGGGAGGCCGCCCAAGGCCTGGCCGGGGCGCTGGCCGAATTCTGGTGCGGCCGGCAGCACGTGCCGGAGGGAGGCCGCTACCTGGAAGCCGCGCTCCGGCTCGACGGCGAGTCGAGCACGGCGCGAGCCAAGGCGCTGTTGGGAGCGGCTCACATGGCGCATGACCTCGGAGATCTCTCGACGGCGCGCTCCAGGTGCGAAGCAGCGGAGGCCCTTTACGAAGATCTCGGCGACGCCTGGAGCTCGGCTCACGCGGTGTTGTGGCTCGGGAGGGTCGCCGCCGCAGAGAAGATGTTCAACGAGGGGAGGCAGCGCTTCGAAGCCAGCGCGCGCGCGTTCAGCAAGGTCGGCGACGCGAACTACTCGCTCTTCGCGAAGCGCCTGCTCGCCTGGATGTTCAACGAGCTGGGCGACCGGGAACGCGCACGAGCGCTTCACGAGCAGAACCTCGCGCAGGCGCGAGCCCAGCATGCCCGAGCTATCGAGGCGACGACGCTCGGGGCGCTCGCGTCGTACGCGGTCGATGAGGGCAGGACCGAGGACGCGTTTGCACTCGCCACCGCGAGCCTGCGGGCCGACTCGGAGCTCGGCGCTCGAGATGGTATCGCGCAACAGCTCTGCCGCTGCGCAGGAGCGCACGCCCTGGCCGGACGCATGGCGACCGCAGCGCAGCTGATCGCATGTTCCGAGGCCCTCTTCGAGGAGTGGGGGCAGGCATTCCCGAAATGGATCGCCGACGAGAACGAGGAGACGCTCGCGCGGATACGTGAGCAGCTCGACGACGAGACTTTCGCCGAAGCGTGGGAGAAGGGGAGGAAGCTCACCATCGAAGAAGCCGTCGCCCTGGCGCTCGGGGACGGAGACGTGCACGGGCGCTGATCTCCCAACCGGGACCGTCACTTCTGGCGGGGGGCTCCGCGGTGGATCCCGCCCTCGTCACCGTGACCGTGGACCAGACTCTCGGCGCTGGGACGAGCTCGAGAGAACATCGGAGAGCGGGAGGGGGAGATGCTGCCGACCACCGGAACCCATCGGCGTGCTCCTGGTAGGGAGCCTCGAGGCCGCAGTCTGCGCTCTTACGTCGGATCCTGGCGCACCTCTCATATTGGGAGCGCGCGGGGGGATCCTTTATCGAGGGAACAGCCGCTACGGCACGGCGGCCGGGGGTCATCTCCGCGTCGGGAGTTGGGATGGAATGACGAGGGCCGACCCTGCGAACGACCTTCCGGCCTGTGGGTGAGGACTTGTCCAGCTCTCCGCTCGGCTCCGGGAAGACTTGTCTAGTTCGGAAGACTGGGGTGACCGAGCGAAGACTCGTGAAGTACACGAAGACTGGTATGGGTCAGCGGTGTTTCGGGCCCGCCGAACCCTCTCGATCTCGATCTGCTGCCCCTCCGCGGGCATCTGTGCTGGTCAGAGTCCGGATCTCGCAGCGAAGGCGGACGGGAATCGAACCCGCCTGCCAGCTTTCGCCGGCACACCGGTTTTGAAGTTCGGGGACGGTCCTGTCGTCCTGTGCGATCTGGTCGTGCCGCGGGCTCTCTGGTCCAGGTCGACGGGCGGCGCCCGTGACGGCTGGTGCCGTGGCGTACCGCCTGGTGCCGTCCGGTGCGTTTGCAGAATGTTTGCAACAAGGCAAGCTCCCGCCGGATGATTTTTGTCAGCGATGAGGGCGTCTTCCCTGCTCAGCTCCTGCTTGCCGTGCGGATGAGGTCACGAGGCGTCGTGGCCCGGGCCCGAGGAGGCCTTCGCTCGGGGCCTCGAGGTTCACTCGGATCGGCGAGCCGAATCAGCATGTTGACATTCTCCAACAGCGCGTTGTAGTCTGTCAACATGCCGAGGGGCCGTCACCCCAAGAAGGAGGTCGAGGAAGCACTCAAGGATGCCGAAGACGAAGGCTGGAGCGTTACCCCCACGAGCTCAGGACATCGGTGGGGAGTGGTCGAGTGTGGCGCGGGGTGCCGCGTCTCGGTCTGGTCGACGCCGAAGAATCCCGGGAACCACCGGAAGGACATCCGGCGGGCTGTGGACCGGTGCCCCCATCGAGAGGAGGGCGAGGACGATGCGTGAGCACGAGTTCACCCTGGTGATCGATGGCCCGGTCGAGGACGAGGCCGTACTCGACAAGCTCTTCGGGATCGGCTGCTCCGACGCGACCATCGGCTCCGTGGACGGCGTCGGCTACGCCGACTTCCACCGTGAGGCAGATTCTTTCGCCGAGGCGGTCGTCTCGGCGCTCCACGACATCGAATCGGTCCCGGAGCTGAGGGTCATCCGCATCGAGCCAGATGACTTGGTGACCATGGCCGAGATCGCCGAGCGGCTGAGCCGAAGCCGGGAGAGCGTGCGTCTCCTGGTTCGGGGGCAACGGGGAGCCGGCGATTTCCCGCCTCCCCTCTCTCATCTCCGCTCGAGGTCACGGTTGTGGCGGTGGTCCGAGGTCGCCGAGTGGGCAGAAGCCGGAACGCCAGAAGAGAGGCGGAACGCACGACTCGTGGCCTCGCTCAATGCCGCGCTCGAGCTTCGCCGACAACGTGCGGATCTTTCGGATGTGGACCGATCCTTGGTGGAGGCGGTCGCTGGCTGACCTATCCCCTCACAGGGAGGGTTCGCGAAGAAGCGGGGAACGGGCTAGATCATCGGCATCAGCGCTCTGGGGATGGATGTCCATCTGCCGGGGACGACCGTGCCGGGCAGCGGTGGGACGGAATCGGTCTCCGGTACGCTGGAGGGCGACGCCGTCGTGTACTGCGAGCGGTTCGAGGCCGGGGTCGGAGATCTGACGTTCGAGAATCGACCGATGCGTGGGCAGTGGGCGGATTCAAGCAGCCCCTGATCGCCCACTTCGACGGCTCGAAGTGGGCGAACGATCAGGGGGCCGTCCTTCCCTCGCAGTCGAATCTGCGCGACGTCGTCGGTGTGTCCCGGTCCGACGCGTGGGCGTCGGAGTGCGAAACCAATTCGGCCTTCCGGGACGAACAGGTTGCGGAACCGCCGGTAGAGCACCCTGTACAGCTCCCTGCCGAAATGACAGCGCAGCTCGCGGAGGTCGCCTGGATGTCACCGAGGGTCACCTCCATTGCAACCACTCCCCGGTTGGTCGATACCCGCGGACTCCCGTTCGCACCCCTCAGGTGATCGTGGAGTGGGGGGGGCCGGGTCAGAAGCGCCAACGCATGGCGCCCCCGGGCTCGATGGTCTTGAGTGCGGTCGCCGACCGGGGGGTGATCCGGAAGACGAACCACGGCGGCGGGCCGGCGGACGGTGCGCTGTAGTCGGCGGTGAGCGCCTGGCCCGTCTCGTCCACTCGGCACGGCCAGCCCCCCGCGGCCCAGCGAGCCGCCATATCCGCCACGGTCTGCGGATCGGTGACCCGGTGCACATCTCCCTGAACCACCAGGTCGAACTCACGCGTCGCGACGCTGAGCGTGCAGCGCGGGTCGCGCGCGAGGTTCCGACCCTTGCGGGTGCGGTCACCCGTTTCGAACCAGAACGTCTCCTCCGCCCACAACGCGCCGACGCCCGTCACATGCGGGGACCCGTCGGGGTCGATCGTCGCCAGCCAGCACGTGTGGCGATCGGGCCCGCCCTTGCCCGGCGCCTGGGTCAGGCCCTCATCTAGCCTGGATGTCACGGCCTCCCACTCGAGCGGCGGGAGTTCATACAGGTCCGCGAGGTTCTTCGCTTCCACGATCGTTGTCACGTTGCCCTCCCATTCGCAAGACGCGGGAGCAACGATACGCAGCGAGGCGAGAGGCGGTGGCGTTACCATCGACGGATGACGGTCAGGCGCGTCGTCGTGGACCATGTCCTGTTCGTGGTCGAGGATCTCGACTCCAGCCGCCGCCTGTACACCGCCGCGCTCGCACCGCTCGGCTACGTCGAGCTCCACGTCCAGGAAGACGGTGTGAGCTACGGAGCGGACGGGCTCGACGACTTCGCCATCTTTCGAGGGTCGCCCGTGACGACGGCCGCCCACGTCGCATTCGATGCCGACGACCGCGGTGCCGTGGACGCGTTCTTCGAGGCCGCCTTGGCGAACGGCGCCACGGTCCGGGGAGAGCCGGGCGTCTGGGTCCAGTGGTCCGATCGGTACTACGCCGCATTCATCAACGATCAGCACGGCAACAACGTCGAGGCGGTGTGGCACGCGCCGGAGCCTCCCGTCGGGGCGACGATCCGGCACGGGGTTCCGTAGCGATTGTTGCCGGCACTGTCTTCGGCATGGTTGCGCACGGCCATGCGCTTTGACGGCTGATCGTCCCTGGACCACGCTGACGTGGTCAGCGCGGAAGGGAGAGCAGCATGTGGAGCGGGCTCAAGCGGCATTCGGAAGCACTGCTGGCGGCGGTCCTTACCGCAGCCCTGACGGCTGGAGGGCCGGCCCTGGCCCAGACGATCGCCGACTTCGCCAGGAACGCGGACAAGCTCGATGGGCGGGACAGCGTCTCGTGCACGTCCGCCCCGGCGAAGAGGGCACTTCGATATGTCGCTGCCTGTCAGAACGGCCGGCTTCCCAACAACATCATCGCCAAAGCCCGGAACTCGGAGAAGCTGGACGGGAGGGACTCGTCGAAGTTCCTCGCCGCGAGCGGCAAGGCCGCCGACGCGGAGCAGCTCGATGGGCTCGACTCGGGCCAGTTCCTGCGAGCCAACGGGACCGCGGCGGACGCGAACCTGCTGGACGGCGTGGATTCGACCGGCTTCTACGCGGCCGGGTCGAAGGTGGCCGACTCCGACAAGCTGGACGGGAAGGACGGGGCCGACTTCCTCCCGGCCGGTGGGAAGGCGGCGGACGCGAATCGTCTCGACGGGATCGACTCCACCGGCTTCTATGCGGCCGGCTCGAAGGTTGCGGACGCAGATCGGCTGGACGGGCTCGGCGCCATCCAGTTCTCAGGAATCGCGCCTACACCCTGAGCCGTTCGACGGAAGGGATCGCCGAGGTCGGGGGGCCGTGTCAGGCCGACGAGGCGTGCCTCGCCATCGGCCACTCCTGAGACATCGGCGACATCCTCATGGGTGGCGGCTTCTCGAAGATCGACAACGGGACGCGCCTGGTGTCGAGCGAGACGTTCACCCTGTACGCCAACAACGCGTGGAAGGTCGTCTTCGTGAACAACTCGACCGCGGACACGATCGAGGTGCACACACTCTGCCTGGACAACGGGGACGCCTACTCTTGACCGGATCGATCCGGCATCGCTTCCCCACCCTCAGGGACTCGTCAAGAGCCTGACCCGCTCCGGGTCCCAGGGTCCGGTGCCGTGGCCCGTTCCAGGAGATCGACGTCGAAGGGTTCGCGGGCGCCGACCCGGATCAGGGCGTAGCTGACGTTGTCGCCCTCGTCGCCCTCGATGACCTTCCCTTCCGGGTCGGCGGTGCCGAGCAGGACGTAGTAGCCGCTCTGCGGAACCCCGGCGGCGGATCGCGGGAAGTCGACGTAGTTCCCCCCGCGGTTCCATTCGTAGACGTCGCCACACCCCGGCGGGAGCTCGACCCATCCGCCCTTGGGGGCCGGCACCAGATCCTGGTAGAAGCGGTTCCAGTCGGTCATCAGCTCGCGCGTGGGCTCGAAGCCCAGCTTCCGGCCCGGCACCGGCTCCGGCAGCGCAGCCGGTTTCGGGTCGCCGGGCACCCGGTCCTCGTCCATGATCCGGAACAGGTTGAACGCCCATACGTGGTCGTAATGGGTGTGTCCGTGGGCGGGCTGGAGCCGCGCGAATCCGGCGGACCCGTCGGGCCCGTCGATGTGGTCCGTCCCGTCCGCCGTCCACCGCTGCTGGTGCAGGGTGGTCACGTACCGGCCATGCTCGTCCACGGTCACGCAGGACGAGACCACTTCGGGGGTGAGCATGTCCCGCTGGCATTCGGAGGCGAGGACGAAGTACCCCACGCCGGCGTTCTCCAGGCCCATGCTGAACCGCAGGCACAGCCCGGGCTCGGGCCATCCCTCGGCCCTGGCCTCCGCGATCTCCTCGGCCGCGCGGGACGGCGCGGCGCCATCCGTGTGCAGGCCCGGGGTGTGGGTGGCCGCGGCTGAGATGAAGCTGAGCTCGAACGGCGGGATGATCCGCAGGTTCGGTGACAGGTAGCCGGCGGGAAGGTCCGCCGCGCGACCCTCCAGCTTGGCCCGCATCCGGAACGACATGTCGCGGACGCTCGTCGGGATCACCCGCACCCGCCATTCACCGCCACCGGGTTCATGGCGAAGACCTCCGCCGTGTACGCGCTGGTGAAGGAGCTGTCCGGACCCTGCGTGGAACTCTGCGCCACCAGCTCCCCCTCGGGGACCTCCGCCGTCGGTGGCGCGTGCAGCTCCAGCCCGAAGATCATCTCCGTGGCCGCGGGTGGGAGATCCGGGTACGCGCGCACGTCCCCGAGGTGGGGGAGGATGGCCTCCAACGAGACGCGGAGACGGTCCGCCCCGTCCTTCGCCACGCGGATCGGGTAGTCCCAGCACGGGCCCTCCGAGTCGGGATCACCGCAGGCCGCGGAGCTCGGAACCGCGACCTGGCCGTGCGTGGCCTCGCCGTCCCAGAACGCGGGCTGGTTCACCTGCAGGGTGATGACGCCGTCCTCCGCCTTCGCCGCCACCGCTGTAGGGGCCAGTCCAGCCGCCATCAGGCCCAGCGCCGCGGCCAGCGCGATGCTCGTCATCCGTCTCATCGGTCTCGTCCTCTCGCCCCCCTTCCTTCCGGTCAGCTGAAGGTGCCGGGCCCGCCGATCAGGACTCCGTTGACGTCGAAGTTGTCGAGGTGGGTCTCCCCGAAGAGCAGGGCCATGTCGATGCTTCGCACCACCACGTTGCCGAAGCCCGGCCACGCGCCGCAGCACGCGTCCGCATCGGTGAACCGGACACGCGTCCAGTTGACCGGGTCCTCTGGCGCCGGCACGCGGACTCCGGATCCGCACGGGAACACGAACAGTTCGCCCTCGGTCTCGGTCGTCACGAACAGTCGGGGGCCGAACTGGTCACACGTCTCGCCGTTGCGGATGTCATAGCCGAGCTCGGAGAGCGTGATCCCCTCGACGCCCTGAAAGAGCACGCGGGCGGCTGCATCGACCGTCGCCGGAGGCCCCGGTTCGTCGCTCGGTGCCTCCAGGTGCATGGCGTGGTTCCGGCCGCGACCGAGCAGGGGTCCCTCCTTCTGATGCCATGCGGCGAGAGCCCCGCGGTCGGCGTCCGGCACCGCCCGGAAGCCCGAGCCGGCCTGAGCGGCGGTCAAGGCGCCGCCCTAGGATCGGCATGTTTGCAAAATGTTTGCAGGGACCCCTTTCTGGCGGTCTTCGCGGGAATCCCGCAAAGGCAGGGGCGCACAAAACCGCTGGTCAGCGGAGGCGGACGGGAATCGAACCCGCCTGCCAGCTCTCGCCGGCACACCGGTTTTGAAGTTCGGGGCGGTTCGTGATGCCCTGTGCGATCTGGTGCTAAGGCGTGCTGTTCAGTCCACACCGGGACGGGGCTTCATGCCATCTGGTGTCGTCCTGTGTTGCCAGGTGTCGTCTCGTGCGTTTGCATTTGGTTTGCGACAAGGCAAGCACCGAGCTGAGTGACTTTTGTCGTCGCCGCC
>WNGB01007601.1_pt1 | contig 15852 bp, 14 predicted proteins | sample 5400681 | NCBI WGS metagenome assembly WNGB01 (sample SAMN13153367, study PRJNA577476) | soil metagenome | isolation source: 115 cm soil or saprolite under grassland replicate 2 | place: USA:California | collected 2016-06-15 | reverse complement strand
TTGTTCTTCGGCCGTGTCGACCCCGCCGGCATGTCCTGCGCGTACCACGGGTGGAGGTTCGGCGACGACGGCCGCTGCCTGGCCATGCCGAGCGAGCCGCCGGAGTCGAATTTTGCCTCGAAGGTGCGGCACGTGGCCTATCCGTGCGAGGAGCGCGGCGGCGTGGTCTTCGCCTACATGGGGCCGGGCAGCCCGCCACCATTGCCGCAGCTCGAGTGGACGCTGTTGCCCGAGGCCAACACCCTCATATCGAAGCGGGAGTGCAACTGGTTCCAGGCGCTCGAGGGCGGCATCGACTCGAGCCACATCTCTTTTCTGCATGCGCCCATCAGCCACGAAGACACGGAGATCGCGCGTGAGCTCGACAAGGCGAGCTTCGGCATCGGCGAGGCGGTGCAGACGGCCGACACCGCGCCGCGCTTCGAGATCGCCGATACGGACTACGGCGCGCTGATCGGCGCGCGGCGGTCGTGGCCCGACGGGCAGTACTACTGGCGCATCAGCCAGTTCCTCATGCCGTTCTACACCATGCCACCCACCGACCGCGACGAGCGGACCACCCAGTCGCATATCTGGGTGCCCATGGATGACACCAATGTCGTGAACTGGATGGTCACCTGGCATCCCGACCGCGCCCTCACCAGCGAGGAGCGGGCGCTCCACATCGCGGGCAAGGGGGCGCACGTGTGCGACTACGCGCCGGCGACGTCCCAGGCCTACGGCGACGTGCGCACCGCCGCCAATCGCGACAACGACTACGGCATGGATTGGGAGGCCCACCGCACCCGCATGTTCTGCGGCATTCCCGGCTTCGGAGTGCAGGACCAGGCCGTGCAGGAGAGCCAGGGGACCATCGTGGATCGCTCGCAGGAGCGCCTGGGCTCGAGCGACACCGCGATCATTCACATGCGCCGGAAGCTCATGGGCGCGGCGAGGGCATTGCGCGAGCAGGGCATCGTGCCCGCGGAGAATCCAGAGTCCTTCTGCGTGCGCTCCGCCTCGGTGGTGCTTCCTCCGGAGGCTAACTGGGTCGAGGGCGCGATGTCCCGCGTGGTCGTCAAGGCCGGCCGCCAGCTCACCCTGGCCTGATCGCGCGCATGCCGGGACGCATGGCCGGCCGCGTGGCTCTTGTCACGGGCGGAGGAGGCGGCATCGGCGAGGCAACGGGCCGGCTCTTCGCCGAGGAAGGCGCGGCCGTCGCGCTGGTCGATAGCGACAAGGCCGCCGCGGAAGCGGCCGCGGCGGGCATTGCCAACGCCGTGTCAGGCGCGCGAGTCAGGGCCATCGCCGCCGATCTCACGAGCGAGCCGGAGTCCCGGCGCGTGGTCGAGGAGACGCTCGCCGCCCTCGGTACCCTCCATACCTTGGTCAATGTCGCCGGCGTCCGGCTCTACACCCCGCTCGCCGAGGCCGACGCCAAAGGGTGGGAGTTCATCCTCGGCGTCAACGTCCTCGCCACGGCCTATTGCTGCAAGGCCGCCCTGCCCGCCATGCGGCAGGGCGGGGGCGGGACCATCGTGAACCTCTCGTCGGTGTACGGGGTCAAGGGGCGGGCGGGCATGGGCCAGTACGACACGACCAAGGCCGCGGTGCTCGGCTTCACGCGCGCATTGGCCATCGAGGAAGCCCCCCACAAGATCCGCGTGAACGCCGTGTGCCCGGGCGGCACCATCACGCCGTATCACATTCGCCGCGCCGCCGCCCAAGGCGTGTCCGAGGCGGAGATGCGGACGCAGCGCACGGGGGACAATCTCCTCGGCCGCTGGGCCGAGCCGCGCGAGGTGGCCTTCCCCATCCTGTTCCTCGCCAGCGACGAGTCGTCCTACATCACCGGGGCCACCTTGATGGTGGACGCCGGCAAGTCGATCATGTGAGCGTTCCCCATTTGAGCACTCCGATGGAAGAGCCCCAAAAGCGCTACGGATGCTGCGTGACGGGAGGCGGCCCGGCCGGCATGATGCTCGGGTACCTGCTCGCCCGCGCCGGCGTGGAGGTGCTCGTCCTCGAGAAGCACGCCGATTTCCTCCGCGACTTTCGCGGCGACACCATCCACCCCTCGACGCTCGAGGTGCTGTACGAGCTCGGCCTCCTCGAGGATTTCCTCGCGCTCCCGCACCAGGAAGTCCTCCGGTTCAGCGCCCAGGTGGGAGGGGTCCAGGTCCCGTTCGCGGAGTTCACGCACCTGCCCACCCACTGCAAATTCCTCGCGTTCATGCCGCAGTGGGACTTCCTGGACTTCCTCGCGGCCCGCGCGAAGCGATACCCGGCCTTTCACCTCTGGATGCGCGCGGAGGCGGTGGGACTGATCGAGGAAGGGGGGCGGGTGGTGGGCGTCGAGGTCGTGATCCCCGAAGGCAAGCGCGACATCCGTGCCGATCTCGTGGTCGGCGCCGACGGGCGGCATTCGACAGTTCGCGAGCGCGCGGGCTTCCACGTGCAGGAGCTCGGGGCGCCGATGGACGTGCTGTGGTTTGGCCTCAGCCGCACGCCGAGCGATCCCGCGTCGAGCATGGGTCGCTTCGACGCCGGGCGCATCTTCGTCCTGATCAATCGCGACCGCTACTGGCAGTGCGGCTATGTCATTCCGAAAGGTACCGTCGAACGCTTGCGGGCCGCCGGCATCGAGGCCTTTCGCGAGACGGTGGCGCAGGCGGCGCCCTGGGCGCGAGACAGGGTGGGAGAGCTCCGGAGCTGGGACGACGTGAAGCTCCTGACCGTCCAGGTGGACAGGCTCAGGCGCTGGTATCGCCCGGGACTCCTCTGCATCGGCGACGCCGCCCACGCCATGTCTCCGGTGGGAGGTGTGGGCATCAACCTGGCCCTCCAGGACGCGGTGGCCGCGGCCAATCTCCTCTCGGCTCCGCTGGCGGAAGGGCGGCTCGGCGTGAGCGATCTCGCCAAGGTGCAGAAGCGGCGCCAATGGCCGACGCGCGCCACGCAGTGGTTCCAGGTGCAGGTGCAGCAGCGCATCATCGCGCCCGTGCTGGGCGGCTCGACGTCCCTCAAGCTGCCTTTGCTGCTCCGCCTCCTCGCCCGCTACCCGATCCTTCGCCGCATACCCGCGCGCCTCGTCGGTGTCGGGGTGCGCCCCGAGCACGTGCGCTCGCCCGAGGCGCGGCGGCCCGCCTAGCGCGCGGGATCGACGGGAGTAGGAAGGCCACGCCGGGCCTCGATCGCCTCGGCGGCGTCGAGGCAGAGATCCTCGCGATACCGCGAGCCGATCACCTGCACCCCGAGGGGCAGGCCGCTCCAGAGGCCCGTGGGCACCGAGGCCGCGGGGAGGCCGAGGAGGTTCACCGCGACGAGCAGGCGCTGGGCGCGCATGACCTCGCGCGTTCGCGCCAGGCTCTCCACGTCGAAGCCCACCGCGAAGGGGGGTTCCGTGGACACGGGGCCGACGACGAGCGGATATCGCTCGAGGAAGAGCAGCCAGCGGCGAAGATAGGTCGACCTCTGGGCGAGGAGCCGGAGATAGCCGTCGAGGCCCGGATCGTCGTCTCCTTCGAGAAGCAGCTCGGTGCAACGGACGACGTCGGCGTCGCCATGTTGCCGGATGGAAGCAAGCATCGCGTGGCGAGTCTCGACCCCGATGAGCGCGCGCCAGGTCTCGGCAACCCCGGCCACGTCCGGCGGATCCACCTCCTCCACCGCATAGCCGGCCTCGCTGAGCGCGGTGCCCGCGGCGCGAACCGATGCCGCCACGTCGGGATGTACACCCTGCGCCGACGGGTCGACGGTGAGGGCCACGCGGATCGGGGGCGGGGGAGGGGGGCCATCGTGGGGGGCCGGTGCCCACCAGGGATCCCGGCCATCGCGCGCGGCCATGGCCCGAAGCCCCAGTTGCACGTCGCGGACGCGGCGGGCGAGCGGCCCCTGGACGGACATGAGCTGAAGCCCGAGTGGGCGCTCGTCAATCGCCGTCGGATTGTAGGCGGGCACTCGACCGAGGGTGGGGCGGATGCCGGCCACCCCGCAGCAATAGGCAGGGTAGCGGATGGAGCCCCCCAGGTCATTGCCGTGAGCCAGCGGCGCGATGCCGCTGGCCAGCGCAGCCGCGGCGCCTCCGCTCGAGCCGCCCGGCGTTCTCTCGCGCGACCAGGGGTTGAACGTGCGCCCGCGAAGGGCGTTATCGGTGTGCCAGCGAAGGCTGAACGCGGGAGTGTTGGTACGCCCGATGATGACGGCGCCGGCGCGCTTCCAGTTGGCCACGGGCGGGCTGTCGCTCGTGGCCATGACGTCCTTGAAGGCCACGATGCCGTTCGGCGTGGCCTGACCTTCCTGGTCGATGTTTTCCTTGATGGTGACGGGCACGCCGTGAAGGGGCCCCAGCGTCTCGCCTCGCTTGACCCCGGCGTCGGCCGCATCGGCGGCGGCGAGCGCCTGGTCGGCGAGCAGGACGGTGACGGCATTGATGACGGGGTTGACGGCATCGAGGCGGCCGAGCACGGACCGGACCGCCTCGCGGCTCGAGATCTTGCGGGACCGGATGGCGGCGGCCAGCTCGACGGCGTCCCAGCGCCACAGTTCGCGTTCCATCGATTGTCTCCTCTCGTGCCCGATCGGGCGCGCACGTGAGCGGGATGATAGCACCGCCTGCGTTGACAACGCGGAGCGGCGTGTGCTCTCCTCTGGCCTGTCGGCAGGCGGATGGACGGCGCAGCCCACCCCCCGGCGTGAGTCCGATCCCCTGGAACTTTCTCGAGGAGGAATCCATGAGGTGCATTCGCCGCATTGCTGTCGCGTGGGTGGCCGTGTCCCTGTTCTGGTGTCTCATCGAGACCGCGCCGCCCGCGCGCGCGGAGACGACCCTGAAAGTCGTCATGCACTCCGATCTCAAGATCGTGGACCCGATCTGGACCACCGCCTACATCGTCCGGAACCACGGCTACATGATCTACGACACCCTCTTCGCCACGGATGCCAAGGGCGACATCAAGCCCCAGATGGTGGGCAAGTACGACGTGAGCGCGGACAAGCTCACCTACACGATGACGCTCCGGGACGGCCTCCTCTGGCACGACGGCAAGCCGGTGACGTCGGAGGACTGCGTCGCCTCCATCAAGCGCTGGGCCCAGAAGGACACCATGGGCCAGAAGATGATGTCCTTCGTGAAGGATCTCGTGGTGGTGGACCCCAAGACCTTCAAGATCGTTCTCAAGGAGCAGACCGGTCTCGTCCTGCCCGCCCTCGGTAAGCCCAGCTCCAACGTGCCCTTCATCATGCCCAAGCGCGTGGCGGACACGCCGGCGAGCGAGCAGATCTCTGACTTCACGGGCTCGGGGCCCTTCGTCTTCAAGAAGGACGAGTGGAAGCCCGGCGACAAGGCCGTCTACGTCAAGTTCGCGCAGTACAAGCCTCGGCCGGAGCCGGCCTCGGCGCTGGCCGGCGGCAAGGTGGTCAAGGTCGACCGCGTCGAGTGGCGCGCGATCAGCGACCACCAGACGGCCATCAACGCGCTGCTGGCCGGTGAGATCGACTACCTCGAGTCCCCGCCCCACGATCTCCTGCCCGTGCTCAAGAAGGACGCCAACGTCAAGCTGGTGGACTCCAACCCGCTGGGTAACCAGTACGCCTTCCGCTACAACACGCTGGCCAAGCCCTTCGACAATGCCAAGGTGCGACAGGCCGTCATGGTCGCCTTCAATCAGAAGGACTTTCTCGAGGCGGTCATCGGCGACGCCGCCTACTACAAGGTCTGCAAGGCGATGTTCCCGTGTGGCTCGCCCAACTCCTCCACCAAGGGCATGGACGGCTATCTCGATTCGAACTTCGAGAAGGCCAAGGCGCTTCTCAAGGAGGGGGGATACGACGGCACGCCGATCGTCCTGATGCACTCCACCGACCTTGCCGTCCTCACCAACCTCGCTCCGGTGGCCAAGAACCTCATGGAGAAGGCCGGCTTCAAAGTGGACATGCAGTCCATGGACTGGCAGACGCTGGTGTCCCGGCGAGCGAAGAAGGACCCGCCGTCCCAGGGGGGCTGGCATGCCTTCCTGACCTCCTGGGTCGCCGCCGACATCCTGAACCCGATCGGCGCGGGCTTCGTCAACGCCTCGTGCGACACGGCCATGTTCGGCTGGCCCTGCGACAAGGAGCTCGAGTCCCTGCGCGACCAGTACGCGCGCGAGACGAATCCCGTCAAGCTCAAGACCCTGGCCGAGGCGGTGCAGGTGCGCGAGACGCAGTATCCGACCTACGTGTGGCTGGGGCAGTGGTACGGGCCCGTGGCGATCAGGAAGATCGTCGACGGCGTCATTCCCGCCCCGGCCACTGTCTTCTGGGGCATCGAGAAGAAGGGATCCTGAGCCGGCACGCACGCCCCGCCGGCGGCCGCTGAGCCGACCGGCGGGACGCGCCGCCCCATGCTCGGCTACGTCGTCCGCCGCATCCTCGCCACCATTCCCGTGGTCACGGTGGTGGCCGTCCTCGCTTTCCTGCTGCTTCGATTCACGGGAGGCGACCCCGCCGCCATCATCGCGGGCGATAGCGCGACGAGCCAGCAGGTGGCGGAGATCCGGGTCAAGCTCGGCCTCGAGCGGCCCATCGTGGAGCAGTTCGTCATCTGGATCGGCCGGATTGCCCGCGGCGACTTCGGCGAATCGTTTTTCTTCAAGAAGACGGTGGCCGAGCTGATCCGGGATCGCCTCGAACCCACCGCAGCCCTTGCCGTGTGCACCATGGTGCTCGCGGTGTCGATCGCCGTGCCCCTCGGCGTGGTGGCGGCGGCGTGGCGTGGGACGTGGATCGATCGCATGGTGATGGGCTTCTGCGTGCTGGGATTCTCCGTGCCCGTGTTCGTGATCGGCTACGCGCTGATCTACTTCTTCGCCATCGAGCTCGCCTGGCTGCCCGTGCAGGGCTATCAGCGAATCGCCGAAGGCTTCGGGGGTTTTCTCGAGCGCCTGATCCTGCCCAGCGTGACGCTGGCCGTGATCTACGTGGCCCTGATCGCCCGCATCACGCGCACCAGCGTGCTCGAGGTCATGGGCGCCGACCACGTGCGCACCGCGCAGGCCAAAGGGCTCGGCGCCATCACCATTCTGCTGCGCCACGTGCTCCGCAACGCGGCGGTGCCCATCGTGACCGTGATCGGCTTGGGCGTGGCGCTCCTGATCGGCGGGGTGGTGGTCACGGAGTCCGTCTACGGCATCCCGGGGCTGGGCCGGCTCACCGTGGATGCCGTGCTCGCGCGTGACTATCCCACGGTGCAGGCGGTGATCCTGCTCTTCTCGGTGGTCTACGTGATGATCAATCTCCTCGTGGATCTGACCTACACCTTCCTCGACCCGAGGATCCGGTATTGAAGTCCGCGTTCAACCGGAGCGTGCTGGCCGGGAGCGTTATCCTCGCGGTGATCTTCCTCATCGGCCTCACCGCGCCCTTTCTCGGCACGCGTGATCCCTCCGAGATCGATCCGATCTCCCGGAACAAGCGGCCGGGCGCGGTGCGCGTCCTCACAGGAGCGGACGGCCAGCAGCGCTCGACCACGTACTGGATGGGCACGGACAGCCTCGGGCGCGATATCTACAGCCGCGTGCTCTTCGGGGCGCGGGTGTCCATGCTCGTCGGCATCTCCGTCGCCCTCATCAGCATTGCCGCCGGCCTCGTGATCGGCCTCCTCGCCGGTTACATCCGCTGGCTCGACGGCTTCGTCATGCGCATCATGGACGGCCTCATGGCGGTGCCGGCCATTCTCCTCGCCATCGCCCTCGTCTCGCTCTCCACGGCGGGCCTGCGCGCGGTCATCCTCGCCATCGTCATTCCGGAGGTGCCCCGGGTAGTCCGCCTCGTGCGATCGGTGGTGCTCACCATCCGCGAGGAGCCCTATGTGGAGGCGGCCATCGCCCTCGGGGCGCGCACGGTGCCGCTGATCGTCCGCCACGTCCTGCCCAATGCCCTCGCACCTCTCATCGTGCAGGCGACGTATGTGTGCGCCTCCGCCATCGTGATCGAGGCCATCCTGTCCTTTTTGGGTGTGGGCATCCCACCGCAGACGCCGACGTGGGGCAATATCATGGCCGAGGGGCGCTCGCTCTTCCGCGTCTTCCCGCACAACATCCTTTTCCCGGGGATCTTCCTGGCCGCGACGGTGCTGGCGGTCAACATCATGGGCGACGGGCTGCGAGACAGCCTCGATCCGCGCTTGCGCAACCGCCTGTAAGTAGTGGCTGTTCTTGACAGTCCCCGGCGAGGGTCATACACTGCCCGTGGGCTTGGGAGATCGTCTAATGGTAGGACGCGGGGCTCTGGACCCCGTAGTGGAGGTTCAAGTCCTCCTCTCCCAGCCAATTGCTTCGTCTCACCGACGTGGCCCCATCGTCTAGAGGCCTAGGACACGGCCCTCTCAAGGCTGAAACACGGGTTCGAATCCCGTTGGGGCCACCAAGTTGTTTTTGTTGATGTTTGACGGCCTCGTGTTTGAGTCCTGTCGTCGACGGGTCTGAAACACGGGGCCACCGTCCTTCTCTTTTTCCTCCCTAACTACTCAACGCGTCGAGCGCTTTGGCTTCGTAAAACTGGACGGCGTGTTTGAGTCGCGCCGGCCGGATTTGCGCATAGAGCTGCGTCGTCTCGATACTCTTGTGCCCCAGGAGGCCGCGCACTTCCTCGAGATCCTGCTGCTGTTCGTAGACTTCCATGGCCACGCCGTGGCGGAGATCGTGTGGCTTCAACATCGGATAGCCGATCAGGCGCCCGTAGGTCTTACAGAGGCGCCAAATGTTCTTGCCCTCCATCGGCCGCCGCACGATGCCCTGATGTCGCCGCCCATACGTGGACCAGAAGAGCGGCGTGTCAGACTTGACCTCTTCAACTTCGTTCGGAAGGTATTGCGAGACATAGCTGCTGAGGTACTGCATCACGGCGGCGGGCAGGGGAATGTCGCGGGTCTTACCGCCTTTCACCGGTACGTTGCGCAGCCCCCATTGCGGGTCCAGATTGCGAACTCGCAAGGTGGCGACGGACTCCCGCCGCATCCCTGAGTACCGAAGGATCAGAAAGATTGCCAGATCACGGAGGCGCTTCCGCTGACGCGCGGCTTGGACAAGCGCATTCATCAACTCGGTGCTTGGGACCTGCCGAGGCGCTTCGCGGCGGTGCGGCGGACGATCGAGTTGAGCGACCGGGTTGGCTACCAGGTGGCCACGCTTGACCAACCAGGCACAGAAACTCGACAGCGTCGACTGTCGAGCTCGCATCGTACTCAATGCGAGATCCGCACTCGCCATGCTATCCATCCAGACTTGAATCACGGCCGGCTCAAGATCGCCCAGGCACGCCGGCCGGCCGCGTCGCCCACGAACAGCTTCGAGGAACTGCATCAGATTCCATTGGTAGGTCTTCACCCCTCCTTCGGTCTTGCCGCGTTGTTTGCGTTGGAAGGTACAGAACTGCTCCACGAGATCAGTAAGCGGTTGGGCCATGCTCCCAGTCCTCCAGCCCAGGCCACGGCCACGTTTTCGCCGAGGCCCAGTATCAGGAGGTACTACCCAGGGGTCAATACCCAGTTCAGCGATTTTGGCCAGGGCTACCGTGGCGCTAGCAGGAACCCTGTCAGCAGGCATCAGAGGCGTCTGTCGCGTGGACTAGACGAAGGCGACGGCGGAGGGTGGCCCGACTACACCGCACCTTCCGTGCGATCGAGGCCAGGGAGTGTCCCTCGAGCCGCAGTTGCCGTATCGAATCGAGATCGATGGGCAGGCGGGGCCTTCCGCCTTGTGTCCGGTGGGAGCTGGTGGCCTCCAAGGTCTCGCGTAGCCGCTCTCGGAGGCTCTGACGCTCGAGCCGGGCGATCGTCGCACTGATGTCGTAGAGCACCACGACCCGGCCGGGTCGTGGTGTCGACCTCTTCGGCAAGGGAGACGACGTTGACCTTGAGCATCCGGCAGGCCTCGAGGACTGTCACGAACTGATGGATTGATGAGGCGAAGTGATCAAGCCGCGAGACAAGGATCACCGTAAATTGTCCATCGCGAGCTCCGCGGATAAGGCGGTCTAGCGCTGGGCGACGGTGCTGAGCCCGGACGACCCCACGATCAGCGAATTCCGCCTCGACACGCCAGCCGCGACTTACAGCATGGGTACGGAGTGCTGAGAGCTGGATCTCGGGGTCCTCGTTTGCAGTGCCCACGAGGGCGTAGAGGGCGACCGCGTTTCTCACAGCGGCCACCTTCTGGATGGGCGCATCCGTTCCGCCCACCATGCAAGCTTCTCGACACCCCGCTGTGTGAGCCGGAAGCGCAACGAGGCGATCCGCTCCGACGAGGTGCGGCGCCACTTGAATCCGTGAGGGCGGCCGCCGAACGGGATGATCAGCTGCAGGCGCCAGAGCCGCTCCAAGCAGTCGAGGGCCGCTTGATCGGAAATATTGAGTTCGTGGGCCACGTCCGCGGACGTCACCGACGGGGCCTCCTGGGCTCGCCGGGCGAAGAGCCGAAGGACGCGAGGCTGCGTCCTCATGAAATCGGTCGCGAGCCGTGTCGAACGCGTCGAACCGCGGGGAAGCAATCTTCCAGCTGCAGGGGTGGTTGCTGGGCTAGTACAGGAAGATCGGCGGAAGCCAGCTTCCGCATGGCTATGTTCGACCAAGCCGCACGTCGTGCTGGGAGCACCACGCGGGCACTCTCACGGTCCCAATTGACACTCCGTCTCCTGAGGTGAAGCGACAGCTCGAGACCTGGCAGATGTACTGATAGTCGATGGGAAGTGCCGGCAGGTGTTCGAACGCCGCTGGAGTCCATTTCACATGAGCTGAGCAGCGCACCACTACCCCGGACGCTGCGGCGAACCGGCAACCAGGGATCTGACAGACGTAGGAGAGGCCGATCGGAAGTGGTGGCAAGTGATGGAAGGCACCCCCCGCACTCCGGCTCTCTAGTAAAGCAGGCCGCGATGCGGGAGACTTGGTCACCGTTGAGGATGCCGGCCGGTTGTCCAATGCTTCTCTGGAATGGTCGTCCTGCCCCGGCTCGGGCGACGCGTTGTGCCCGTCCGTGCAGGTGTAGAAGACGAGATGCCGAATGACCTTACTGAAAGACCTCTGGCCTCCCCACGTGCGTAAGGCTCGGCGCGCGCTTGGTGTGAGGCGAAAAGAAATACGAGAGTCATGCGGGCCGGGAACATCACCCGTATGCTGGCGAAACCATCCCGCCGGCAATTGCTGCTCCGTGGACATGGCCTCAATAGCCGGGCCATAGCCGCCACATTGATCTGCCATTTCGTTCAGCGCTTTCGCAATCAAGCGCGGCACACGGACGGCGAGAACTGCCCCATGGCGATCGGCACGTGCCGCACTCACCGAGAGGTTCTCCGGAACTCAGCGCCCCGCTGAAGAGTGGTCCCTTCAGCTGAGGCCAAAATGGCTCGAAGCAGTGGTCGGACGACATTGGTTCCGTCCTTGGTGGCCAGAATCCATAGACCGTGAGTGCTCGACCCAACTCGGAACCGTCGGTGTCGCCCGTGGGACCGATCGCTGGCGCGCCTCCATCGAGCTAGGAGCCGGCGCGTTCGAAAGAACAAGTCTGGCGTGATTCTAAGCATTTCCCACTCTGGGCGGAGGTAGCGGGTGCCCCACCACCGTCCGACGTGGTGGTAGTCGGGGGGTACCACGTCCTGGTATTCCTTACTGTCCTTCCGGAGGTACTTGAGCACGTATCGCACGGGGTCGCCGACCCACTCCATCCACGTCGCACGTACATATTGCTGCTCCCCGAGCACGCTGGCCCAAGCATGATCGACCCAACTGTGTCTTTCTCCGATCGACACGCCAGCAGGACGCTGAAGAAATATCATCCAGTGTGGGGCTCCTCGCCTTTGGAATTCTAGCTTCCAGACGAGGGCGAGCTTTCCAAACTGTCGTTGCACCCGATCCAGGAAGGCTTCAAGGTCGCGATGTACTCTCCGGCCATCGAGCGGGAAGACCCCGGGATACGTCAGGGTGATCAGGTCCCACGATTTCGGGAGTACACAGGCGGCTAGGAACCGTACGAGGCCCTTCCGAGATTTCTTGGTCCATTTTCGGATCGGGTTTCTCGACGCAATCGATGATTTATAGGCCGCTGGGCGATGGTGTTTGACCTCAATGACGTTGCCCGCAACTCGGAGGGCGTAAATGTCTGGGCGCCCTGATATGGATAGATAACCAAGAGGAAGCCTGCGATGACGTGGTCCTGCTTGTGGCCAGACACTTCGTGATCGAAGTGAATGCGTGTGGGCTGTAGGGGAGCTGGGCCCTTGCTCAAGACGATCTGGTCCTGGTACGCTGCACATGTCACTCGTCGTGCCTCGTTATGATCAGTGACCTCCGGAGGCGCCCCCACCCCTGCCAAGGTTCCGGGGACGCCTCTGCTCGTAAAGTGAACTAGCCCCTCTTCTCGACCTCGCTTCGCTCGGCCTCGCCAACTTTGAGCGGGGTAGGACCCAAGGTGTTCGGCAGGCAGCTACCCCGCGCTTCACTTGGGGCGCGAGGTACCTGATGCCGCTCACCTTGGGTCCTCCGAGAGACACCTTTTGGGGTGGCCTCCCATCTGGCTCAGGAGTTGGCAACCTGGCCGGACGCAGAAGAATTCGCTAGACGTCATCCGCGCCTAAGGTTCCCGACCCTCGGCAATGAGCCGGTCGAGATCCTGAAGTGCGAAGAGACGGCGGGTTCCGAGGCGAACGCTCGGAATCCGGCCTGTTCGGGCCCATGCGTAGACCGTCCAGATCGAGAGCCCCAGCCTTTCGGCGACTTCCCGGGCGTCGATAAGGCGTACTTCCCATTCGTTTTGTATGACCATGCCCCCTTGCTCTCCGGGCCATACTGCGGCGTTTGACTGGATAAGCCGAGGGGGGAAAACAGAGCAAATCGGGCTAAGATTTCCCACGCTACGCAATTTGTTGAGGAGGCTGAAAAATGGCGGCACAGCCAGCAAAGAGGTATGGATTTGTCAGGGCGTGAGCGCCCGAACACTCGTGACGAGGCGCTGGACTGGGCCATTGAGGCGATCTGCGCGTGGCGCCAGGAGGCGGGCGTGTCGTGGAAGCCAGATCGCGGTCGGTTGGCAGCAGTGCTCAGCGACCTACGGCAGGACGGGAAGGCGATAGGGATCTCAGAGGGGCTCGTCGTCTACATCGTGCTCGGCTGTGAGTGGCTCCTGCGGGTGGGGAAAGTAGGGACAGCCGACGCGGATGCGATGCTCGTTGAGCTGGAGGGTGCGCTCGCCGAACATATAGCTCCTGAACTGGCCTTCTGGTTCGTTGAGGTTCTCGCTAGCTCACTCCGAACAAGAATTTCAAGGGAAGGTCGGAAGCTATTTTCGCTCCAGACCCATTTGCCAATGGCGGGACCTGGGTTACCCAGAGTCCTCACCTCGACCGAGTTCGTGCGACGAACGCGGCCGGACCCCGTGGTGCCCCGGGCGCGTGGACGCATTCCGTGGCCGGCGCCATGGGTCGCGGGCGCGCTCGTCCGTGAGTTCCTCGACCGCCGAAGCGTCGAAAGAGCGGGCCGGCCACTCAAGCTTACGCAAGCGCTCTTCGGGCGTCGACAGGTCGAGCCTGTGGATTTCAGGGTTCAGACTCAGAGCCTTACACCGTCAGTGCTGAAGTGGTGGGTCGAGACATTCGAACATCGATATGGGCAACGGTTCGGTTCGGCGGGCACATCACCGGAATTGTGGGGTGCGAGCCTCTATAACGACCTTGCGGTCCACGGACCGGAAGCCGTGTTTTCAAGCGATCCAGGACGGACACACGAACTTCTCCAAGCCTATGGCGCCATACGGCGGCCACGTGTCCAAAAGCCCAAGTGAAGCTTCAAGTCGCAAACTCGACCATGAACTTGTAGTGGGGTAGGCTAGATGATTCGCGCGGGCCGAAGGGGAAGTGAGCGCAGCGACGGGCAATAACATGAGAGACCGCATCAAGATTGGGCGGCATCTACTTCGACGCGGTCAATCTCGCGGGTCAGTGGTTCGTGTTTGGCTTCACGGCGCTTGCGGACCAGCGCGGGCCGAAGGGGAGCTGAGCGTGGCGGCGTCGGAGTCGCCGGATGCCGCGTTCGAGTCGTTCAACGTGCTGCGGGAGCGCCTGAAATCCGGTCTGCGGCGGGTCATGGAGATCAAAAGGAAGGAGCCGCATTTCGTGGCAGCTCTGATTATGGCGGCCGGGTGTGAGGCGGTCGGCAAGCTCCTGGACGCGATCGACGGAAGCAAACGCGAGGCGCACGACGTCTTCGTTCGCGAGCTCGTGCTCCCACACAAGACGCTCAGCAGCGCGATGGGGCGCGAGCTCTTCAAGTCGCTCCGGCACGGGATCGCGCATTCCTTTCGGCCGAAGCCGATCGTGTTGGCCGACGGGACCAGGGTCTGGGTCACGGTGAATTGGGGCACGAGACAGCCGCACCTCGGTCCACGGCGTGATCCACCGGGTATCTGGGTGAACCTGCCGACGATGCAGGCCGACTTTGAGGCGATGCTGAACAAGTATCGTCGCCACTTCCAAGAGACATCGAGGGCAGGGCGGGAACCCTCGGAGCGCTGGGAAAAGGACTCGATGGAGAAGGCGAGCAAAGAGACGGATCGAGCCTGGCACGCATTCCTCGGAGGAGACGCAGATGTCCGTTCGTAAAGTCCGCATCCGACGTGGGCGATGGGCCTGGCAAGCGCGCGTGATGATCGAGGGTCGGCGCAAGAGCGTGCTACGCCCAACGCAGGCCGAGGCGAAGAGCGCCGAGGCCGATCTGCTCCGCGACCTGCGCCGCGAGCGCGCGGAGGACGTCACGAGGCTCGAGCGGCCGGGCTCGCTCCGCGAGGCCCTGCGTTTCTACGCGCTCGACATCGAGCAGCGGGGGAAGGGGCCGGACACGGTCGGGCGGGCGAAGCAGGTCGAGACGGCGATCCGCGAAACGGTGCCCGGCCTCCGATTGCCGCTGGCCGACCCTGCGGCAATAGACTGACTTGGGTGCCAAGATGACTCCCGACGGCGACAGAATCAAGCGCATCTTCTTCCCATACGCTCACCGGAAGACTCGCGAGGTCCTCGAGTCCGGCGGCCGGTTTGTCTACTACACGTCGGCAGACACTGCGGCAAGCATCTTGCGCACCAGACAGATTTGGATGCGAAGCACAATGGCCATGAACGACTACTTGGAGGTCGAGCATGGATTGGAGGGATGCCTCAATCCCGCGTACAAGGCGGAGCCGGGCAAGGCCCTCAATGCCGCCCTTGACGCTTGTTTCTCCGGTCTGGCCGAGGAGCTGAAGGACTACTTCAACGGATGGCTACCCACGATTCGTACGGATACCTACATATCGAGCGTGTCGGAACATCTTGTTGCGGAGGATCGGCACGGACGTTTGTCGATGTGGAGGGCCTACGGCGGGCCGGCCGGGGTCGCGCTGGTCCTGAATGGCGCCATAATGTTCAATGAGTCCGACGTCCTCGGCGCGTACGCAAGCCCAGTCGCGTACCTTAGCCCGGACGCCTTTGCTTCAGACCTTATGGGGATCGCGAAGAACATCGAAGTCGAGGCTGAGTACGTGAGGAGCCTTGGCCGCGAGGCGGTGAAGAGCTACGCATTCAACGCGCTTCGTTTTGCTGTCCTCTGCACTAAGCACCCAGGGTTCCACGAAGAGCGGGAGTGGCGGGTCGTGGCGTCGCCTGCGATGCACCCGGAGAAGCTCCCCGCTCCGACCGTCGAGGTCGTTCGTGGGACGCCTCAGACGGTGCTGAAGATCGACCTTCAGGATCGCCCTGAAGAAGGACTTGTGGGCCTGGCCCTCCCGGGACTCCTGAACCGGATCATCATTGGACCTTGCGAGTTTCCGGTTCAGGAGTCCCGGGAGGGCCGTCAACTTCTCGTGGAAGCTGGAG
>WNGB01019785.1_pt1 | contig 15869 bp, 15 predicted proteins | sample 5400681 | NCBI WGS metagenome assembly WNGB01 (sample SAMN13153367, study PRJNA577476) | soil metagenome | isolation source: 115 cm soil or saprolite under grassland replicate 2 | place: USA:California | collected 2016-06-15 | reverse complement strand
GGTATAGATCCGCATGTCGTTGCCGGCGACCTCGGTGATCAGCCGGCGCTCGTGCGCGAAGCTGGCCGGCGGGGCGCGGCGCTTGCGCAGCTCGCTGACGACGGTGAGCACCGCGATGATCAGCGACTGGGCGGCGACCAGCGCGCCGCTGGCCCAGAGCAGGGCGCGGCGCAGCGCGGGGCGTGATGGCATACCACTACCTCCACACTTTAGACAAGGTTCTTGCGCACGTTACAATGGCGCCTCACAGGTCGCAGGTCACAGGTCGCAGGAGACTGCTGCTTGCGACATGCGCCATGCGACGAACTGTAAAGCTGATCGCTGTCAAGCGAAACCTTGTCTTATGCATGGTATAATCGCGACGCAATTATTAGCACACCAAACCCGCGATATTGAAGTGAAATTGAATGGATCGCCCCTATTTGACTGTGGACGTCGAGCGGCGGGGCTATGGCCGCCGCTACACTGAGCTTCCGGTCGACGTTTTGAGCCGCCAGGGGTTCTCAATCGATTTTTCCGGCGCCTACATGCGCCCGGATCTGATCGATATTCGGCCCGGCGATATCGTTCGCTGGCGCGACGGCGAGCGCCGCGTCCAGGCGATCGTGGCGGAGATTAGCCGCGAAGCTTCCGCGCTCCACGTCCGCGTCGAGGGGGTCACGCCGCTGCCACCCGACGCCTTCTTCCCGTAAGTTTTGAGTTATGAGTTCTGAGTTTTGAGTTGACGCTTCCTTAACTCAAAACTCAGAACTCATAACTCAGAACTCCCGTTCGGTCTCGCGAACGAGCGCCCAGCAGATCAGCACGCCCGCGAGCACCAGGCCCGCGCCAGCCAGGCCGTTCGCCCACATACCATAGCCGCTCCACAGCGGCTCGGCGATCTGCGAGCCCAGCGCGCGGCCGAACCCGAGCGTCAGCACGCTCAAAGCCATCACCGTGCCGCGCACCGCCGGCGCGACGCCCGAGGCCAGCGGGAAGGCCGAGACGATCGAAAACTCGAAGCACAAATCGAACATGAAGAACAGCGGCAGGAACGCCAGCCAGCTACCTTCGCTCAGCGGCAGCGCGGCCATCGCCAGCGCCGTCAGCGTGTAGCCGGCCAGCACCGCGCGCTTCTTGCCGCCGCGGTCGACCAGCAGCGTCGAGCCGATCGACCCCATCAGCTCGGCGATCCCCAGCATGCCGAAGATCTGGCCGAGCTGCCCCTCGTCGGCGCCCAGGCTGGCCTTGGCCCACGCGCCCTGCACCACGAAGATCAGGTCGACCGCGCAGGCCGTCAGCAGCAGCAGCGCCAGCACGCCGAGCACGCTGCGCGTCCGCAGCGCGCGCCAGTCGATCCGCTGCCTGGCCAGCATCACGCGCTCCGGCAGCGGCGGCAGCCCGAGGCGGATCATCAGCAGCGAGCAGGCGCCGGCCGCCAGGATGATCCAGAACGCCCAGGCCGAGCTGCCGGTCGCCTGCACGAGCTGCATCAGCGGCGCCACGCCGACGAGCGCCGCGGCGGCCCACGAGGTCTCGAACACGCCCAGCGCCCAGCCGCGCCGCTCGTAGCTCGTCCGCGCGCTCAGGTAGGCCTGGGCCGCGGGCTGGTAGAGGGCCACGGCCAGGCCGATCAGCGCGTAGCCGGCCAGGAAGCCTCCGAACGACGGTGAGATCGCGCACAGCGCGGCGCCGGCGCAGAACAGCGCCAGCCCACCGCTCATGGTCGCCCGCTCGCCGCGCGTGTCGGCCAGAAAGCCGCCGAGCGGGCTGGCGAACGCGGCCAGCACCTGCACCGTCACCAGCGCGCTGACCGTCCGCAGCTCCACGCGCAGGTGCTGCGCGAGGAACGGCAAGAGCGGGTAGATCATCCGGTAGGCCACGTTCAGCGACAGCCGGCCGAGCGTGACCAGGGCGAGCTGCCCGTTCGTCAACGTGGTCGCGCGGGTCTGCGCGGCGTGCGACTCTGCGGTGATCGATTGCAAACTAAAAGCTCCGTCAAACGAGGACGTTAGAACGTTTGAAGGTTGGAACGTTGGAACGTTCTAACCTTCAAACGTTCCAACCTCTTCTTCGCCCAGCTCGGCCTGGATCATCGCGATCTGCCGCTCGGCTTCGGCGCGCCAGGTCGGGTCGTGGGCCAGCGCCAGGTAGCGCCGCAGGTCGGCCAGGGCGGCGCGCTGGTCGCCGTGGAAGCGCTGGAACAGGCCGCGCTGCAGGTACGGGTCGGGCCACTCCGGCGCCAGCGCGATCGCGCGGTCCATATCGGCAATGCCGGCGGCGTGGTCGTTCAGCTCGCGCCCGCGGATCAGCCCGCGCCGGTAGAACCCGCGGCTGAACTGCGGCCACAGGCGGATCGCGCGGTCAAACGAGCGGATGCCCGAGCGAAAGTAGGACTGGTTGGCCCAGCGGATGCCCCAGTAGCACCAGCTCAGCCCCCAGGCATACCACCAGGTTGGCCCAGCGGATGCCCCAGTAGCACCAGCTCAGCCCCCAGGCATACCACCAGTAGGCCAGCACTCTGCGCCACGGCGCGGCTGACTCTGTCACAGTGCCCTCCCTCGCTGCTGCTGATGCCAGGATACACCAGGCCCGAGAATACGGCAAACGCGGATTGGCGGCGACGCGCGCGCCTGTGCTACAATACGCGTGCCCATCCGCAGCCAATCGGGTAGTTCGCTTGTTCTTTGGCGATCTCTGAGCGATCTGCGTCGATATTCGGGCCGCCGCCGCTGTTCGGCAGTCGAACTCAGCACTCAGAACTCAACACTCAAGAGGGAAAGCCGGAACCATGCCCACCGACGACGACATCGCGGCCCAGCAGGCACTACTGCGCGCGCACCGCCAGACGCTCGGCCTGCTGCTGATGCAGCAGGCCCAGATCGGCGCGGCCTACACGCCGCCGGCGATCGCCAACGGCATTCGCGCGGCGCGCGACGCGATCATGCAGGCCAAGAGCGCGCTGCGCGGCTGGGGCGTGAGCGTCGAAGACCTGCCGGACGATGCCGATGTCCCCGGCGCGCCGGCCGTCGGCGCGCCGTATCGGCCGCAGACCGGCGCGCCGACGGCGGGCGGGGACGTGATTACGGCCAACGTGGGCGCGGGCGCGCTGGGCGTCGCGGTCGGCAAGAACATCCGGCAGGAGATCGCCGCGATCCCCGCCGCCGACCCGGACGACGACCGGCGCGCGATCGCGGGGCTGCTGGCGCGGCTGGAGGGCGACCTCGCCGCGGCGCAGATCGACGCCGCTACGGCCAGGGTCGCCGCGCGCGAGATCCGGCTGCTGGCCGGCGAGCTTGCCAAGACCGGCGAGCGCGCCGCGCCGAGCGCCAGCGCGATTGCCGAGGTCGGCGACGCGCTGCTGGACGACGTGCCGCCGCTGCGCGCCGCGCTGACCGCACTGTTCACATCGCCGCCCGTGCTGCGTGCGCTGCGCCGCGCCGACGCGCCGCTCGACGCGTGGCTCCAGCGCCGCTTCGGCGGCTAGTACGCTTCGGCCGAAATAGACCCAGGCTTTCACCACGAAGACACCAAGACACGAAGGTGAAAATACTGCTTGTGATGTGCTTCGTGCCTTCGTACCTTCGTGGTAAAACGGCATCGCTCTTTGCCCCACGTATACTAGTGCAGCGTCCAATGACCCCACAGCCACCACAGCCGAAACTCTCCTGGCTTCAGCGCCTGCGCCGCCGGATGGCTCAGCTGCGCGGCGGCGACGTGATCGTGGCCAACGTCGGCGCGGGCGCCAGCGACGTCGTCGTCGGCAAGGATATCAATATCCTCAGGATCGGCACGCTGGTCATCCCGGCGCTGCCGGCTGTGATCGCGCTGATCGCAACGCTGATCGGGAGCGGCGTCGGCCTGTGGCTCTACCTGGTGCCGGCCAAGATGACGCCCGACTACTTCAACATCGCGGTGGCCGAGTTCGGCGTGGTCGACGCCCAGGGGCGCACGCGCGCCACCGCCGACAGCAAGAAGATCAGCCGTACGCTGTTCACGACCATCCAGGGCGAGCTGCAGCAGCTCACCGAAGACTACCGCGCGCGCGTCTGGCACGACAGCTTGAACCTGCTGCAGAAGCGCACGACGATCGGCCTGATCCCCGGCGCGACCCCGGCCGAGCGCTGGGCGGCGGCCTGCAAGCGCGCTACGCAGCTCGGCGCCGACATCATCGTCTACGGCGTGCTGGAGCCGCGCGGCGGCAACCAGGCTCTGCTGCGGCTGGAGCTGTGCGCGCGCAACAGCAGCCGCGAGCGCGACCTGGGCAATCTCGACGAGCTCCAGCGCGCCGACCGCCTCGGCGGCCCGCTGCCGGTCGACCTGCCGCTTAGCGACGTGCAGGCCTCGGTCAACCCGCCCCTGCGCGTGCGCACCACCCTGGTCGCCAGGCTGGTGGTCGGGCTGCGCTACGAGCTGGCCTCGAACCCGAACTTCCAGTTCAGCCTCAACAAGGCGCTCGGCGTCTTCACCGGCACGCTGCAATTCCTGGAGCAGGAGGAGGGCACCGCGACCGCCGACAACGGCGGCGACGTGGTCCACTACTTCATCGGGCGCGAGCACTTCCTGCTCTTTCAAGACGCCGCGACTCCCAAGGAGGACAGGCCGGCGCACCTCGAGACCGCCCGCGCCGAGTTCGAGCGCGCGACCGGGCTGAATCCGGAGTACGCGCGGGCCTTCAGCGCGCTCGGCGCCGTGTACCTCCAGCGCGCCCAGCAGGTCGCGCCGGAGCAGCGCCAGGGCTCCAGCGATATCACGAAAGCGATCGAGGCCTTCCAGTCGGCCATCTCCTCCGCGGACGCGGCTGGCGATCCGTCGGCGGAGGCCGAGGCGCGCCTGAACCTGGCGCTGACCTATCGGCTCCAGGCCGAGGCGCTGCTCTTCCCGCCGGCGGATGTGCCGCGGGCCGAGGCGACGCTCCAGCTCGCCGATCAGCAGGCCGGCGCGGGCGAGGCGCTGATCGAGCCGGCGCAGAACCGCCTGCGCGGCGTCGCGGCGCTGGCGCGCGCGTTCGCGGCTCACGATCGGGCGCAGATCCGCTCGCGCGCGGGCGACAAGGCGGCCGCCCGCGGGTTTTTTCAGCAGGCAATCGGCTACTACGACCAGTGCATCGCGGCCGGCCAGGCCGACCCTGGCGACCAGTTTCTCAAGCGGCAGATCGTCGACGTGACCTGTGTGCCGCGCCGGCAGAGCGCGGCCGCGGCCATCCAGCGCATCCAGCCGTAAGACAACGTTCGTGGTAGCTTGACCGTCTTGTGGGGGTGTGGGGCGTGGCCACGCCCCACACCCCCACAAGACCAACTGTAAAGCCAAAGCCGTCTTTCTGAAACTATGTCGTAAGATTGCAGGAGGCGGCCATGCGGCAAAGCAGCCGCTAAGCTCGTTTATTCCATAATCATGAACGATCGATCGAGCTGTGCACCGGAGGATATCATGCGCAACCTGACGGCTCTATCCAAGCTTGCCATAGCGCTGATCGCGTCGCTGGCGCTGGCGTCGTGCGGCGGCGCAACGGGCGGCGAGGCGACGACGGCGCCGCCCGCGACGATCGCGCCGCCCGCGACGGCGGCAGCCGCTGCCCCGACCAGCCCGCCGCCGGTTGAGGCAACCCCGGTCCCGACCGCCGCGCCGCAGCAACCGGCCGAGCCGGCGCCACCCACGCCCACGCTGGAGCCGCTGGCGTCGAACACGATCCCCGAGGACGGCCAGTCGTTCGACGACGAGCTGCCGTTCAACACGCAAGCGAACGACCCGGCCGTCGGGCCGAACAGCGGCGACGGCATCAAGGACGTCACGTTTCAGTTCTACGGGCCGGACGGCCAGCTGATCTTCAGCCACACCGAAGTGAGCACGCTCTACTGTGCGTTCGGCGGCGGCGACGACGGCGAGAACTGCGACCGCTGGATCTTCTCGGAGCACGACAACAAGTGGCCGAACGGCCGGCCGGCAGCAAGCGGGCCGCACCGCCTGCTCGTAACGATCCGCGGCGAGCGCGGCGGGACCAAGCAGGACCAGCGCAGCATGACGCTGAACCTGAGCAGCGCACAATCCGAGCCGACGCCGACGCTGGAGCCGCTGGTGTCCAACTCGTTCCCGACCGGCGACACGTTCGGCGACGAGCTGGCCTTCCAGACGACCGCGAACGACCCGAGCGTCGGCGGCGACAACGGCGCCGGGATCGCCAGCGTCACATTCCGGATCGTCGACAGCCAGGGCCGCAAGGTCTACGAGCGCACCGAGCAGTCCCCGCTCTACTGCGCGTTCGGCGGCGGCGATAACGGCCAGGACTGCACCGTCTGGCGCTTCTCCGCGCACGACAACAAGTGGCCCGGCGGCGTCCCGGTCGAGAATGGCGAGTACTACCGGCTCCAGGTGACCGTCAACGCCAAGAGCGGGCGACAGACCAAAGAGGAGCTAAAATTCCAGATTCAGCTTTAGACAAGGTTCAGGGATGGGGGTTTGAGGGCGGGGCCGGGTACCCGTTGGGTGCCCCGCCCCCAAACCCCATCCCCGCGCGGATCACTGCGCACTCTCGAAGCAGTGCGGGTTGGCCCGCATCAGGTCGTCCGACGCGCGAAAGCCCTGCAGCACCAGCGGCGTGCCCAGGCTACCCAGCGCCACGATCGGCCCCGTCAGCATAAAGGTGTAGCGGCCGGTGCGCTTTGGGTCGGGCAGCGAGCAGTAGCGTGCGAAGCCCTCCTTGCCCAGCTCGGTCTCGACGTACTCGCGATCGGCGCCGAGCTTGAACCCCTGGCCGAAGATCTTGACCTGCAGCTGGCGCAGGATGGTCTTGTCGAAGTCGTGCAGCGTCTGGGTGACGAACATCCAGCCGACGCCGTACTTGCCGGTCATGCGGATGCTCTGCGCCAGCAGGCTGCGCGTCCTGGCGCCGTCGCCCGTCTCCGAGGCGTACTCGCCGGCGAACAGGTGCGCCTCGTCGAGCAGCACCAGCGCGTTCGAGGTCTGCCCGCTCTGAAACGAGCGGTGGATGATATAGCGCAGGCGCGTCAGGATCTCGTTGAGCAGGAAGTAGGGTGTCTCGTCGGCGCTCTCCTGCGCGAATGAGAGCACCACCACCGCGCGGTCGCTCAGCACGCGTCCGATCAGATCGGAGAGCAGCACGCGCCCGTCTTCCGTGCTGAAGCGCCGCAGCGCGTCCTCCCACACCCGGCGCAGCCGGGCCTCGTCGAGATTGTAGCGCGCGAGCACGTCGGCGGCGCGCTGGCCCTCGCCGGGGGTGGTGCCGGGCCGGGTGGCGTAGATCACGTCGGCGAAGCGCGCCAGATCCTTGACCAGCAGGGCCATGTCGGCCGCGCGCAGCTCGCGGATGGGCCGCCGGCGGCCCTGCGGGTCGGCCAGCTCCTGCAGCAGGCCGGCCAGCCGCCCGGCGGCCTCGCGCTCCTTGTTGGCGCCCTTGAAACCCAGGCTCTCGAAGAATCCCGCCCGCCGCAGCAGCTCGGTGAACGCCTCGCAGCCCTCCAGCGCCACCTCGTCGGTCGTGATCACGCGGGCCTCGCGCCTGTTTCGCAGGCTGCCGAGCATGCGCCTGATGCTGAAGTCGACCCGGTGATCGCCGGCGGCGAAGCGGTCGCGCCCGAACTCGCCCTGTGGGTCGAGCACCAGGATGCCCAGGTCGCGGTTGGCGGCGAAGCCGGCCAGCATCTGCGCGGCCAGGATCGACTTGCCGCTGCGCGTCTGGCCGAAGATCCCCAGCATCACCGCCTCGCCGAAGCCGCCGCTCTCGGTGGAGCCGAAGTGCCGCAGCGTGAGCGGCACCGGCAGCCCATCGCCGGGCGACTGGCCGGCGTAGAAGATTCCCGGCTCGGTATGCACCAGGTCCTGCAGCGTCGCGGCGTCGGCCGGGTACACCGACGTGCCGGACGGCGGCGGCGTCGAGAGGGTCGTGCGGCGCAGCACGCGCCCGCCGTCGTCGAGCAGGAACACGCCCAGCGCCGAGAGCTGCGCCGAGGTCAGGTCGCTCTCGCCCGAGAGCGCCGGCAGCGCGCCCTGGTGCTTGATCACCGCGCGGATCACCGGGTCCTCGTGCCAGCGGTTGCGGGTGATGATGCCGCCGAGCTGGCACAGCGCGCGCTTGCGGTACGAACGGCCGTTGAAGCGCTCCGTCACCTCGAACGTGACCCAGGCGTGGTCGAGCGCGCGGTCGCGCGCCGCCTCCAGGATGTCGACGGTGAAGGTGGTGGTCGAGTTCGGGCTGCCGATCACGGCGATCGGCGCGGCCAGCAGCGGCGCGGCGGCGACCGGGCGATTGTTGAGCGGCTCCGGTGTTTCACGAACCTGTCGCATAGGCCCTCTCGACGATTTAGACAAGGTTCTCTCGTACTCGATCATCCGGGCCGGGATGGGGGATTGGGGGCGGGACACCCAGAGGGTACCCGGCCCCGCCCCCAATCCCCCATCCCCACCACAAATCGACTTAGAACAAAAATGCTGAACGTTTGTTCCGAATTATAGCAGCCAACAGCGCGAAGATCAAGGGGCTGATTCTGAAAAGTGTAAAACATTGTCCGTGGATCTCGCGGAATAAATTCTGCTGACCGTATCCCCATTCGATTTTCAGCGCAAAGGAGGGCAATGAGACAACGGCGTCTTCCTCAAACCTGGTAGTTGGCGTCGGTCGCCGGCCGCGACCACGTGATGGCTCAGCGGCGTATTTGTCGACGATAAGCACTAGTTAGGAGCGAGCGTGATGAAGCATCGGATACCGCGCGTCGTGATGGCACTGGCCCTCGCCGGCCTGCTGGTCACTCAGTCAAATGTCGGCGCGCCCGCGGCCAGGGCGTTCGGCTACTCGCGTCTCACCAAGATCCAGAAACGGCTGCTGTCGGGCACGGCAGACTTCGAGCTCAACCCCCGAACGCTGGGAGGCACGGTGGGCGCAGCCGGCGCGAACCAGGTGCAGACCGAGGCGAGCAACCTTGGCGATCTGCGCAACTACTTCCCAGGCAATAGCGGAGACTGTCCGATCAGGCTGGGCGACAACGTCAAGGTCAACCAGAACTGCCTGAACCTGTCCGACCCGGATCTACAGGGCCGCGGGCAGGCCAACAACGAGACCGCGATCGCGTTCGACCCCTTCCATCCCGATCACATGGTCGCCAGCGACAACGACTACCGGCGCGGCGACGGCAACTGCGGCGTCGCCTACAGCCTCGATCGCGGCCAGACCTGGAAGGATAGCACTCTGCCGACCAGCTTCACGCGCGGCCGGCCGACGTTCGGCTCGGATCGGCAGTACTGGGGCGGCGGCGGCGACACCTCGGTCGCGTGGGACACCAGGGGCAATGCCTACATCGCGTGCCAACTGTTCAACCGCGGCCGGCCGACCTCGTCGAACCCGGACCAGTCGAGCGCCTTCTTCGTCTACCGGTCGACCCAGAACGGCGGAGCGTCCTGGAACTTCACCGGGCGCGTCGTCACCGAGACGAACGACATCAGCGGCACGGGTCAGATTCTCCAGGACAAAGAGTACCTGACCGTCGACAACCACGTCGGCAGCCGGTTCCGCGACCGGATCTACGTCACCTGGACGCTGTTCGCACCCACGGGCAGCGGGTATATCTGGTCGGCGTACTCGTCCGACTACGGCGAGCACTTCAGCCCGGCCCACCTGGTCAGCGGCGACAGCCCGCTCTGCGTGCAGACGTTCGGCGCCGGCACCGAGCACGGCAACTGCAACGAGAACCAGGACTCGCAGCCGTTCGTCGGGCCGGACGGCACGCTCTACGTCGTTTTCAACAACTTCAACAACGCGATCGGCCACCCCGCCGGCGACGACGACAACGGCGGCCCCGGCGCGGATGCCGCGGCGCCGAACCCGAACGACAACCACAACCAGGTTCTGCTGGCGAAGTCGACCGACGGCGGCGAGACGTTCAGCGCGCCGGTCAAGGTCGCCGACTTCTACGATCTGCCCGATTGCCAGACCTACCAGGGCAAAGACGCCGGGCGCGGCTGCGTGCCGGAGAAGAGTGCGACCAATAACTCCGCCAACTCCTTCTTCCGCGCCAATAACTACCCGGTGGGCGCCGTCAATCCGAAGAACCCCAAGCAGGTGGTCGTCACCTTCGGCTCCTACATCAACCCGTACTCGAACGAGGCGAATGGCTGCGCGCCGGCCGGCTTCAGCGCCACTACCGGGATCAACCTCTACACCGGCGTCAAGACGCCCGGGGCCTGCAACAACGACATCCTGATCAGCACCTCGAACGACGGCGGCGCGAGCTTCACCGGCACGAAGACCGATCCACGCAAGCTCACCAGCGCCACGGCCGCGACAGCCCAGCGGACCACCGACCAGTTCTGGCAGTGGGCCGCCTTCGGCGACGACGGCAAGCTGGCGGTCTCGTACTACGACCGCCAGTATGGCGACGACGAGACCACCGGATTCTCGGACGTGAGCCTGTCGGGGTCGAGCGATCTGCGGCGGTTCGGTGTCGCGCGGGTCACGTCGGCCTCGATGCCGCCGCCGACCCAGTTCGAGGGCCTGTTCTTCGGCGACTACTCCGGCCTGACCGTGATCGGCAGCACCGCCTACCCGGCGTGGATGGACACCCGCAGCCTGGATCTGTTTCTCTGCTCCGGCACCGGCACGCCCACCAGCCCGCCGAAGCTCTGCACCGCCAGCGCCAGCAACGCCGCCCGCGCGAACGACCAGGACATCTTCGTGACATCCCTCGCGGTGCCGTCGCGCTAGTGGCTCGCCACGGTGATTATGCTGGATGGGAGACTTGGAGGGGGCATAGATCCCCTCCAGGCCTCCCCGCAAGATCAGTGTGGCTGATCGCTGGTCGCTAGCCGGGTTGACAACATACGTGGTTGCAAAGTCCCTTTGCCTGAGGGGCTTGGGGAGGCTTCGCCTCCCCCGTCAAAGGATCTCTCTTGACAAATGAACGGCGTCCCAATGGGCGAAACCACCCGCGATCGGCGTGCCAAGACGCACTGGCGTGGGGCCAGACGCCTGATGGGGACGCGATCGTGCGGGCGCCGCGTCGCGGGGGGGTGTCACCTGACGAAGCGAGGTGAAGGGGCTGCGATTCTTTGGTATGATCGTACGTGCCAAGTACCCGTATCAACCAAAGGAGCAGCCCTTGTCCACCTCCACCATGTATGATAGCACACGGGCGGCGTTGCGGCAGCACCTGCCCACCGTCATCGACAGTCAACTGGACAGCCTCGGCCTGGCCATTGTCGGCGTCGTGCAGAGTATGTCCTGCCAACTGGGAAAAATTGCCCGTGCGATGCCAATCAATACGACCGCGCGATCCAAGGAGCAGCGGCTGCGGCGCTTGCTCTCTAACGAGCGGCTGACCCAGACCGATCACTATCACCCGATCGTGCAGCAGGCGCTCCACGGGCTGGCGCACCAGCGCGTGCAGTTGCTCATCGATCGCGTGCTGATCGGGGATGAGCACAACGTGTTGGTGATGAGCGTGGGCTTCCGGCGCCGCTCGATCCCGCTGGTGTGGGTAGCGCTCTCCCATCGCGGATCGAGCAATCTGGCCGACCAGCAGGCGCTGATCCAGGCCGCGGTGGCGCTGCTGCCGAGCGACGTACGGATCAGCGTGCATGGCGATAGCGAGTTCCGGTCGCAGGCGCTGTTTGGCTGGCTGCGGACGCAGGGGTATGCTGCTATGTTGGGGGTGGATGGCCGGCTGTGGGTCTACGAGACACCCGATCCGACAGCGGTGGGACAGCCGTTGGCGACGCGCGTGACGCCCTTGCCGCCCCAGACGCAGACGGGGCGCAAACGGCAGCATCGTCCATCGCCGGTGACATATCTGGCCGATGTGTATGTGGTGCAGGACGTGCGGAACGGGCCGGTGAACATCATCGCGTGGTGGGAGCGGGACGATGATGGGAAGGTGGTGCTGCACGCGGTGATGACCAACCTGCCGGCCACGTCCCGCACCAAAGCGCTGGGGAAGCGACGGATGTGGATTGAAACGGTGTTCCGCGACTGGCAAAGTGGCGGCTTTCACCTCGATCAGACCGGGATCGCGGATCACGACCGCCTGGCGCGGCTGCTGATTGTGTTGGCGATTGCCTATCTGTGGCTGGTCAGCATCGGCCGCTGGCTAGTCAAGCGCGGCTATCGAACGCTGATTGATGATGGGACAGCGCGTGCCTGGCATTTCAGCCTCTTTCAGTTGGGGGTGGGCTGGCTGGAACGGTTGCACAGTTGCACCCTCCCGTTACCTGTTTTACTGTATCTGTACCTGTAAGGGAATACACGGAGGTGACACCCTTTGACGCCCCGCCCCCACACCCCCACCCCAAAAGACTGTCAAGTTGCCACGAACCTTGTCTAAATCTACGAGCGGTTGAAGATCGCCTCGTAGTATGCAGCGTTCCGGTCCGGCGCAGCCGGCACGATGAACAGCGGAAATCGGCCGATCCGGTCGTGCTCGAAGACATACGTTCCTTGCGCGATCGTCCGGTCGATCGAGCCGGCGAACAGCAGTGAGAAGCTGTTCTGTCGCCGCACCTCCGTCAGCGCAGGTAGCTGCCGACGCCCCGGCGAGCGCAGGTCGCGCACCTCGGCCAGGCGCAGCTCCAGCATGGCGCCCGAGCCGTGCTCAACCTGGAACGTGTCGCCGACGTGCCTGGCAAAGGTCGAGCGCAGTAGATCGGACACCGCGATCTGCGGATGCCAGCCGGCCGCGATCAAGCCGTCCCCAGCGGCCAGCAGCGCGCCGGCCGCGATAGCCGCGCCGACGCTCCTGATGAAATCCCGACGCGAAAGCCGCCTCGTACCCGCGAGCAATTCGTCGTAAGCAAGTGCGTGAGCCATTGCTCTTTCTCCTACAATGTCGTTTGAGCGAGTTGTCAGTCGAGCAGGACTATCCGGTCGCGCGTCAGCTCTCGATAGGGGCGCTGCGGCCGGCGGCGCCGCGCGGCGACCACTCCATATACCAGTAGACCCCCTTATCTTCGATCGGGTAAAAGCCCAGGCGCTGGTAGAGCCGCAGCGCCGGGTTGAACTTTTCGACGTGGATGCGCAGCGGCTTGCCCGCCGCGGCCGCCTCGTCGAGCAGGGCGCGCAGCAAGCGCGAGCCGATCCCGGCGCTGCGGTATTCAGGCAGCAGCGCGATGTCGATCAGCGCGATCTGCGTGGGCCAGCGCGCGACGTACAGCCGGCCGATCGGTCGCTCGTCGAGCAGGATCATCAGGAATTCGGCGTCGGTGTAGTATTGCTGGTAGTGGTGGTGCTGCGCGTCGAACTGCTGGTTGAGGAAGGCGGCTTGCTGCTCAACGCTCCAGCCCAGCGGCGCCAGCTCCTCCAGCCGGGTGCTGGCATAGACATGCCGCAGGAACGGCTCGTCGTCCGCGCATATCGGGCGAAACGAAACGTTTGCCATGCTCATCCCTGCCCTCCCGTGCGCGGGCGGTTGAAGATCGCCTCGTAGTACAGTCCGTGCTGGTCCTGGCGTATCGGGACGACGAACAGCTCGAACGCGCCGATCGCCTCGTGCTGCATGCCATAGATCGCCTGGGGCAGAAACACATCGCCTGGCCCACGGAATACGATCGAGAAGGCCTCATAGCCGGGCGCGGAGCGCGCCTCCCTGGCTTCGATAAGCTCGAGCGCTAGCGGCACCGCGCCCGCGCGCTCGACCTGGAATGGCGTGTTCAGCTGCTGCGCGAACGTGGTAAAGGTGAGGGTTTCGAGCACTGTGCAACCTCGTGTTGATCTGCTCCGCGCCGCGCGGGCGCACAGCGACGACGACACAGAACCGGGATCGCGCCCGCGTCGTGAGTAGGCCACGATCAAGCTGCCGCCCTGTCGGGTCAGGGCAGCGCGGCGGATCGGCCTGCGACACAGCAAAGCGCAGACCTAAGGTACCCGCAGAGGGTTTGCCTACAATACGGCCGACAGGCGATGGGCCAGCGCGGATAAGACGCGAGAGCCCGCCCCCTTTCTATAGCCAATGGTTCGGTCGAACTGCTGCGGGTAGAACAATCTTTCATCCGATCAGGGAAAGTGACGCTGCTTGTATTATAGAGCAATTGTCAATTAATAAAAGTAAATATGTGTCTATATGAGCTAGTATTGGAGGTGCGATCGATTGGCCAGCGCGATCCGCATCGTTCTACAGCCAAGCGCGCACTGAACCGCCGACACAGTATTTAGCCGCTTGCGCCCGCCGCCTATCATGAGAATGACATCGTCCGCCGGCGCACATCCGCGGGCGCGACTTCACTCGAATATATCAGCAAGAGCGACAGCATACCTGAAACGAAGATCGCCGCGCCTTTGGACTCGGGCAGCCATGCTGCCGCCCACCAGCATTTATGTGGCGTTGTGCGCGTCGCGCACAGGGCCTAGCGAGAGGATTCGCGCATGAGCAGCACACCGTCCGGCCAGGAGACAATCGTCCTCTACGACGCCGCGCTCGGCGGCACGCCCGACGCGCAGGGGAAGCTGGCCTATCGCGCCTCGCCGGATGCGGTCGCCGTGCGGCGCTTTGCCGACGGCTGCACCACGCTGGACACCACCCCCAGCCAGGGCGACGCCGCCGGCTACTTCGCCGACCCCGCATCGCTGCCGCCGCTCGACCGCGCGGCCGGCTACGCGCTGCGCTTCGTCGCCCAGGTCGTCGCCGAGCATCACGGCGACAAGGACGGCGACGGCGTCGGCGACCGCGCCGGCTTCAGCGTGATCGCGCTGAGCAGCGACGCGCGGGGAATCGAGCTGGGGTTCTGGCCGGATGAGGTCTGGGCCCAGGAGGACGGCGCGGCAGAGCCGCCCGACGGCACGCTGTTCACGCGCGCCGAGCACGCCCCGCTCGACACCGCCGGCCGGCTGGTCGACTATACGCTGACCGTCCGCGGCGACGCCTACGAGCTCGCCGCCGACGGCGCGCCGGTGCTGCGCGGCCGTCTGCGCGACTACGGCGCCTTCGAGGGGCCGGTGAACCCGTACCGCAGGCCGAACTTCATCTTCCTCGGCGACGACACCTCGTCGGCGCAGGCGCTGGTCAGGCTGGCGTACGTCGCTGTAACGACCGGCTTGGTTCGATAGTGAGGCTGTTGGTCTTACAGGCCGCGGGCGAAGTCGTCAGTTATCAGTTGTCAGTGCCCACAACTGATAACTGATGACTGATAACTGCCCCAACTTTGCACTCTCCGCGGTTGGTCACTTCCGCCGCCCACGCCCGATCCGCCCGACGGCCCAGCCGAGCGCCAGCGCCATGCCCGCCAGCAGCGCCAGGGTGATCGCGCCGCCGATCAGCGCGTCGTCCAGGCCGAACGGGCCGCCGCGCAGCCACCAGACCAGCAGCGCCGGGCCGGCCAGCAGCGCCAGCGCGGCCAGGGTCAGCGGCACGGCCCCGCGCAGCAGCAGCCCGATTCGGGCGCGCGGAGGAAGCGACGATTGAGGGCTATCTTCCTCCTCGTGTGCCATGCTCCATCCCGATCGCTGATCTTCAGCGGTTAAGACAAGGTTCTCGATAGCTAGACAATCTGTGGTTGGGGTGGGATGTGGGGGCAGGCGTAGCCCACCCCAACCACTCTGGTTTTTGCCTCTGTGATCTCTGTGGCTATGTCTGGTCCGTTTGCAATCCGCTCAGTCCGCTGAACCGCCGCTCGCCACCTGGCGCAGCTGCTCCAGCAGGCCCAGCGCCAGCTCGCGGTCCTTCGGCCCGACCACCTCCTTGGCCACCTGGCTGATCAGCCGCAGTGTCGCGGCGTCCGCGGCGCGCAGCAGGGTCACGAGCTGCTCGGTGGCCGGCGGGTCGCGCTGCACCAGCGCGGCGCTCACAGTCGCGCGCAGCTCGTCGGGCGCGTCGGCGGCCGAGAGCACGGCCGGAACCTGGGGGGCCTGCGCGGCTCCCTCCTCCTCGGCCCCCAGCACCATCGGTGGTTTGGCGGCC
>WNGB01017076.1_pt1 | contig 15869 bp, 13 predicted proteins | sample 5400681 | NCBI WGS metagenome assembly WNGB01 (sample SAMN13153367, study PRJNA577476) | soil metagenome | isolation source: 115 cm soil or saprolite under grassland replicate 2 | place: USA:California | collected 2016-06-15 | reverse complement strand
TCTGCGTCGCCTTTCTGCGGACTTCGATCGCGCTGGCGCGCGGTGATCTCCTCGTGGTCAGCCAGACCGCCGGCGTGGCGGCGCAGGACGAGGAGATCGAAAGCGAACTGGCCAGCCTCGGCATCGCCACCGGCAAGCACCCGGCCACGACGACCGACAGCACCGGGAAGAGGTAAGGGTAAGGCCGATGCTTGGCACCGCACTGTTGATGCTCGTCATCCTGCTCGCCGTCAGCGTGCCGATCGCGGCGGCCATGGGCGTTCTCGGTCTGGCGCTCAACCAATTCTACTCGTCGATGCCGCTCTATCTCGCCATGGGCGAGATCCTGTGGAATTCCAGCTCCGAATACATCCTGATCGCCATTCCGCTGTTCGTCATGCTGGGCGAGATCCTGCTGCGCTCCGGTATCGCCGAACGGGTCTACGCGGCGATCGCCCAGTGGCTGTCGTGGCTGCCCGGCGGGCTGATGCACGCCAACATCGGCACCTGCGCCATGTTCGCGGCGACGTCCGGATCGAGCGTCGCGACCGCCGCGACCGTGGGCGTCGTCGCCCTGCCGCAGATCAAGCCGCGCAAGTATGACGAAAGGCTGTTCCTGGGGACGCTGGCCGCCGGCGGCACGCTCGGCATCCTCATCCCGCCGTCGATCAACTTCATCCTCTACGGTCTGCTGACGAACAGCTCGGTGCCGCGGCTCTACCTCGCCGGCATGCTGCCCGGCATCCTGCTGGCCGCCCTGTTCATGCTCTACGTCCTGTTCGCCTGCCTCGTCCGGCCGAGCCGGGGCGGCGAGCCGGTCGGCACGACGTGGCGCCAGCGGATCTACGCCCTGAAGGACCTGATCGCCCCGTTGTTCATCTTCTTTGTCGTCGTCGGGTCGATCTACGCCGGATGGGCGACGCCGACCGAGGCGGCCTCTCTCGGTGTGCTGGCCGCCCTGATCCTGGCGGCGATGGAACGCACGCTGAATTTCGCCATGATGCGCGCTGTGCTGGAGGGCACCATGCGCACGACGGCCATGATCATGCTGATCATCCTGGCCGCCCAGTTCCTCAACTTCGTGCTGGCTTCCATCGGTTTCACCGACGGCATCGGCAAGCTGATCGAGGGGCTGGGGCTCGGCAAGTACGGCACGCTGCTGCTGATCGTCGTCTTCTACCTGATTCTCGGCTGCTTCATGGAGACGATCTCCATGATGATCCTGACGACACCCTTCATCTATCCGATCGTCGTCAACGTGGGCTGGGATCCGATCTGGTGGGGTGTCGTGCTCACCGTGCTGATCGAGGCCGCCTTGATCACGCCGCCGGTCGGCCTCAACCTCTATGTCGTCCAGGGCATGCGCGAGCGCGGCCCGATCGCCGACGTCATCTGGGGGGCCGTGCCGTTCGTCGGCGCCATGATGTTGCTGATCGCCATTCTCATGATCTATCCCGATCTGGCGCTGGGCCTGCCGAAGCTGGTGATGGGCTGACGGCGCCGGCGCGCAGCGTCGGCATGGGCGGGCATTTCCTCGAGGAACGGGCACAGGACGCGCCTTGGCACACCGAGCCGGAGCAGCGATAGCGCCACTTGGGAGCTGTGTGGCAATTACCACAGAATCTCCGATCCGACCGACCCTAGCCTCCCTGCGGTTTAGCGTTCAGGGGAGGCGTTCATGCCGGTCGTGGATACGGGCCGCATCGTCGCATCAGCCGTCAAGGGCAGGGAAAGGAAGCGCTGGCGGACTCTGCAGAAGCGCATCGAGCGGGCACGCGGCCTGCGGCGTAGCGGCAATCATGCCGAGCAGGCCATGTGGGAGCTGTTGTGCACCCGGCCGCTGGGCGGCGCGCGCTTCCGGCGCATGCAGCCGATCGGGCCTTACCTTGCGGCCTTCGTTTGCACGACCAAGAAGCTGGTGATCGAGATCGACGGCGATGACGATGCCGGGCGCACGCAGTCCATGGAGCAGCTGGGCTGGCGGGTTGCGCGCTTCGCGGCGAAGGACGTCCTCGACGATCCGGAAGAGGCCTGGCAGGAGATCTTCCGGCTGTTGCAGGCTCCTGCGACTGCGGCCCCGGATCGCTTGAAGCGCTGACTGCATACTGTGTGGCAATTGCCACATCATCGTGGTTGCAGGTGACCTATCTTCCTCTCGTTTTCCAAAGCGAGGGGGCGACCATGGCACTTCCGGGAACGAACGGCATCATCGACATCTCGAAATTCCAGCAGACGCCGGACTTCAAGAAGGTCAAGGACGCGGGAATTGTCGGCGTCATCGGCAAGGCGACGCAGGGCATCAATGCCCACGATCCCGTCTATGCGCAGAACAAGGCGGCGGCCAAGGCCCAGGGCCTGCTGTGGGGCGCCTACCACTTCGGCACGGCATCGGACCCCATCAAGCAGGCGGACGACTTCGTCGACACCGCGGCCGTCGGCGACGACGAACTGCTGGTGCTCGACTACGAGGCCAATCCCGGCGGCACGCAGATGACGCTTCCGTTGGCCAAGCAGTTCATCAAGCGGGTCGCCGAGCGTACCGGCCGGCTGCCCGGCTTGTATTCCGGCCACAACATCCGGGAGGACCTGGGCAACACCGCCGATCCGGATTTCGCGCAATGCTGGCTGTGGACGGCGCACTACGCCGACCCGCCTGCGGCGCCGAAGATCCACAAGACCTGGGCCAAGTGGACCATCTGGCAATATACCGACGGCACCCTTGGTCCCGAGCCTGCTCCGGTGCCAGGCGTGGGGCGCTGCGACCGCGACACCTTCAACGGCGACGCGGCGACGCTCAAGGCCTTCTGGACCAGCGGCGGCCGGCTGCGGCCATAGCCGGCCCCTAGACCGGCCCTTAAACGGGCATCGTACGCTTCTGGTGGGCGCGGCCGATGCGCGCCACCTCGGGGTTGTGGCCAGAGATTACCCGCACACCCTCGTCGAGGCTGGCCGCGATCTTCTCCGCCGTGGCGCCCTCCAGGAAGGCGAGCTTGTTCCATTTGCAGGCCGAGAAGACGCGGGCGCGGGCCCGTTCCATTTCCGGGGGGTAGGGGCGGCGCTGCAGGCTGGTATAGCCCAGCGACAGGCCGAGATCGCCCGGTCCCAACTCGGCAAACCCCAATCCAGGCACTGCCAAGATCTCTTCGCAATGTTCGACGCCGGGTGGGCTTTCGATCTTTACACCGAGCAGAAGCTCGCCTTGCGGATTGAGTGGCCAGGGCTCGCAGCGGGCAAAATACTCTTGCTGATCAAAGCCCCAGATCGGGGCGGACGTCGGCTCCGAGCCACGGCCGCGGCTGCCGATACCGATCTTGTCGGTGCCTGCTTTGTGGTGTGGGAAGCGGCAGGCACGGACGAACTCCTTCACCGCATCGGCCGATTCCGCTTGGCAGAGCAGGATGCCGTGCACGCCGCGTCCCAGGATCTGGCGGAATTGCCAAGCATTGTAGGCGACCGACGGCCCGTCGATCCCATTGACCGGCGCCTCGACGATGACGGTGGGCGTGCGATGGCCCGAATTGGTCGGCCCGCCATCGACCAAGCCGCGCATATAGTCCGACAGCCCCTTCATGTCGAAGTCGCCGTGCTCCATGCCGACATTGATGTAGTCGGCCCAGGTCTTGGCGTCCTGGCGGCCCTGCTCGTAGGTGAGCACGTGGCCGGTGTGCGGGCCGTCGTAGTAGAGCGCCTGGCCCGCCTCGAGCAGTTCTATGGCGCGATTGATGCGTTTCGCCATCTGGGGTTCCTCCGTTTTCTTGGCGCAAGCATAGCCCTAGAGTGGCGGGGTTAGGGAGGAAACCATGACGAAGCTCGGCCGCCGCGGCGTTCTGGCCGCCGGTGCGGCGCTGGCCGTTTCACCCGTCGCCCTCGGCCAGGCTGGCTATCCCGACCGCGCCATCCGGTTCGTCGGCGGCTTCCCGCCGGGCGGCCCGGCCGACCTTTCGGCACGCATGCTGGCGCAGAGTCTCGGTGAGATCCTGGGCCAGCAGGTGGTGATCGAGAACAAGTCGGGAGCCGCCGGCAACATCGCCTCGCAGATGGTGGCCGAGGCCAAGCCCGACGGCTACACACTGCTGGTGGGCACCTCGATCATGAGCATCGTCCCCTCGGTGTACGACAAGCTGCCCTACGATCCGCACAACAGCTTCGTGGCGGTGGCGCACTTCACCACCATCCCGATGATCATCGTCGTCCCGGCGGACGGTCCGAAGACCTTGCAGGAGCTGATCGCGCTCTTGAAGAAGGAACCGGGCAAGTCCTACGGCACGCCGGGCAGTGGTAGCCTGATCCACATGGGCAGTCTCCTGTTCTCCCAGCGCATTGGCGCGGAGACGCTGCACGTGCCCTATCGCGGCTCGGCGCCGGCCATGCAGGACACGCTGGCGGGCCGACACGCCTTCCAGATCGATACGCTGGGCAGCAGCAAGGGCTTCATCGACGCCGGGCGGCTGCGCATCCTGGCGGTGTGCGCCGACCAGCGCATGGCGGCGTTGCCGGACGTGCCGACGGTCAAGGAGATCACCGGCTTTCCGCTGGAAGTCGTCACCTGGTACCTGATCTTCGCGCCGGCCGGCACGCCACTGCCGATCGTCGACAAGCTCAGCGCCGGCATCAACCAGGCGATCAAGTCGCCCGCCATCGTCGACAAGGCCAAGGCGCTCGGCATGGAGATGGTGCAGTCGACGCCGGCCTCGTCGAAGAAGTTCTATGAAGAGCGGATCGCGATGTGGGCGCCGATCGTGAAGGCGTCCGGCGCCAAGGTGGAGTAGGGAACGATGATCCTGACGCGACGCAGCGCCCTCAGCGCCATCCTTGGCGGCCTCGCCGCCGCGACGCTCCCCACGGGTGCGTTCGCGCAAGGCAACTATCCCGACAAGCCGATCCGCATGATCATCGCCTTCGCCGCCGGCGGGCCGACCGACATCGTCGCCCGCATGCTGGCGCCGAGGTTGAGCGAGATCCTGGGCCAGCAGATCGTGGTCGAGAACAAGCCCGGCGCGACCGGCAACATCGGCACGGGCATGGTCGCCGACGCCAAGCCCGACGGCTACACAATCCTGTTCAGCGCCTCGACCATGGCGATGGCGCCGGCGCTCTACGGCAAGCAGGTGGGCTACGACCCGGTGAACGGCTTCGAGGGCATCGCCTATGTCGCGAGCGTGCCCCTGATCGTGGTGGTGCCGGCGGACGGCGCCAAGTCGATCGGCGAGTTGGCCGACATGCTGCGCAAGGAGAAAGGCAAGTACTCGTACCCGTCCTCCGGCAACGGCGGCATGATCCATCTGGCGGGCTACCTGTTCGTCGAGAAGGTGGGCGGCGAGGCGCTGCACGTGCCATATCGCGGCTCGGCGCCGGGCATGGTCGACCTGATCGCCGGCCGCCATGCCTTCCAGATGGACACGCTCGGCACCAGCAAGGGCTTCATCGAAGGCGGCAAGGTGCGCGTGCTGGCGGTCGCCGCCGACAAGCGTCTGCCGCAGCTGCCCGACGTGCCGACCGTTCAGGAGGCGCTGGGCTTCCCGTTCTCGATCAACACCTGGTATGCCGCCTACGCGCCCAAGGGCACGCCGCGTCCGATCATCGACAAGCTCAATGCCGCCTTCAACAAGGTGCTGAAGGAGCCCGAGGTGAAGAAGTGGGCCGACGACCGCGCCATCGAGCTGATCCAGGAGTCGACGCCGGCCTCGGCCAAGAAGTTCTATGACGACCAGATGGCGTTCTGGGATCCCATCATCAAGCAGTCGGGGGCGAAGCCAGAATAGCGCCCGTCGTATCAACGAGGAGAAAGCAACCCATGATCAAGTTCTACTTCAATCTCGCGCCCAACCCGACCAAGGTCGCGCTGTGCCTGGAAGAGATGGGTCTGAAATACGAGATCGTGCCGGTCGACACGCGCAAGGGCGAGCAGCACACGCCGGAGTTCCTGGCGGTCAATCCCAACGCCAAGGTGCCGGCCATCATCGACGACGGCGTCACCGTCTTCGACAGCAACGCGATCCTCCTCTATCTCGCCGAGAAGACCGGCCAGTTCCTGCCGGGCACGTCGCTCAAGGCGCGCGGCGAGATGCTGTCGTGGCTGATGTTCGTGGCCTCGGGCATCGGACCCTATTCGGGACAGGCGGTGCATTTCCGCACCTACGCGCCCAAGCCCAACGATTACGCCGTCAGCCGCTACACGTTCGAGGCCGAGCGCCACTGGAAGATCCTCGAGGCGCGGCTTGCCGCGCACCGCTTCATGTGCGGCGAGGCCTACACCATCGTCGACATGGCGGTGTGGGGCTGGTCGCGGCTCATTCCCAACGTGATTGGCCAGGAGGCGGCGGCGAAGTTGCCGAACCTGCAGCGCCATCTCGCCGAGATCAGTGCGCGGCCGGCGGCGGTACGGGCGCTGGCGCTGAAGGAGAAGTCGGCTCTCGATGTTCCCGCATCTGAAGGTCGCCTGAGCCGGCACCGCATGGTGCTCTGTATCTTCCGGACCGCCGGCTTCCAGCCGGCCTCATGATCATGAGCCGGCTGGAAGCCGGCGGTCCGGAAGAACGAGCAGAAGCTTTACGTCCGCGAACCCGGCGCGGTACTTTCGCGGCCCTAGAAGGAGTCCCCATGGACCTGACATTCGGCAAGGAAGAATTGGCCTTCCAGCAGGAAGTGCGCGACTGGCTGAAGGAGAACCTGACGCCCGAGATCGTGGGTGAGATCAAGGTCAGCCGGAACGCCTACATGCCCAAGGAGCGGCTGGTCGACTGGCAGAAGCGGCTGGCCAAGAAAGGCTGGCTGTGCACCGGCTGGCCCAAGGAATTCGGCGGCCCGGGCTTCAGCACGACGCAGAAGTACATCTTCGAGATGGAGATGGCGCGCGCGGGCGCGCCCGGCACCTCGCCGTTCGGCCCCAAGATGTGCGCGCCGGTGATCATGAAATACGGCTCGCCGGAGCAGAAGGCGCGGCACCTGCCGCCGATGCTGAACTCCGACCTGATCTGGTGCCAGGGCTATTCCGAGCCGGGTTCGGGATCGGACCTCGCGTCGCTGCGCACCAAGGCGGTGCGCGAGGGCGACCACTATGTCGTCAACGGCCAGAAGACCTGGACGACGCTGGCGCAGACCGCCGATTGGATCTTCTGCCTGGTGCGCACGTCGAGCGAGGGCAAGCCGCAGGAGGGCATCTCCTTCCTGCTGATCGACATGAAGACGCCGGGCATCTCGGTCGAGCCGATCATCACCGCCGACGGCAACCGCGCCGGCACGCAGGAGGTGAACTCGGTGTTCTTCACCGACGTCAAGGTGCCGGTCGAGAACCGCGTCGGCGAGGAGAACAAGGGCTGGACCTACGCCAAGTACCTGCTCGAGTTCGAGCGCGGCGGCAATCCGTACAGCCCGCGCCTGCGCTCGGCCTTCGAACGGCTGAAGCGGCTGTCGCACGCCATGCCCGACGGCGAGGAGTCGATCATGGCCGACGTCTCCTGGCGCGAGAAGCTGGCGCGCATGGACATCGAGATCTCAGGCCTCGAGATGTTCGAGCAGGAGTTCTACTCGCGTCTGGCGTCGGGGCAGAACCCTGGTCCGCTCTCGTCGATGATCAAGCTGCGCGGCACCGAGGTCATGCAGCAGGTGCAGGAATCGGCGGTCGAGGCCGCGGGCTACTACGCCCAGCCGTTCCCCGAGCAGCGCGCCTGGAACGCCAATGTCGAGCCGATCGGCCCCGAGGGCGCCGACGTCCTGGCGCCGCGCTATTTCAACGGCCGCAAGATGACGATCTACGGCGGCTCGTCGGAAGTGCAGCGTGGGATCATGTCGAAGGTGATGCTGGGGCTTTAGAGACCCGTCGCCCCGACCGGAGCGAAGCGGAGTGGAGGGGCCTTCTCTCCACCATAAGCCCGTCGAATTGAAGCAAGGTCTCTCCGCTACGCGCCTTCGGCGCTCCGGTCGAGACGACGGTAGGGAAGAAGAAAGATGCGCCTGTCCTTCAACACCGAGGAGCTCGCCTTCCAGAAGGAAGTGCGCGACTGGATCACGGCCAACATGCCGCCGGAGGTGGCGGAGGAGAGCCGGCGCAGCCGCACCAGCCACGTCTCCAAGGAGCGGCTGCTGCAGTGGCAGAAGAAGCTCGCGGAGCGCGGCTGGCTCTGCCCCAACTGGCCCAAGGAATATGGCGGGCCGGGCTGGAACTCGACCCAGAAGTTCATCTTTGAGATGGAGATGGCGCGGGCCGATTCGCCCTATCTCTCCTCGTTCAGCATCAAGATGGTGGCGCCCGTGCTGATGAAGTACGGCAGCGAGGCGCAGAAGAAGCGCTTTCTCCCCAAGATCGCTGCCGCCGAGGAGCTGTGGTGCCAGGGCTACTCCGAGCCAGGCTCGGGCTCCGATCTCGCGAGCCTGCGCACCAAGGCCGAACGCCAGGGCGACCACTACCTCGTCAACGGCCAGAAGATCTGGACGACCAACGCCCATTTCGCCGACTGGATCTTCTGCCTGGTGAGAACCTCCAACGAGGGCAAGCGCCAGGAAGGCATCTCCTTCCTGCTGATCGACATGATGTCACCGGGCATCCGCATCGATCCGATCTACCTGGTCGACGGCACGCGCACGCCGATGCGGCATGAGGTCAACCAGGTCTTCTTCACCGACGTGAAGGTGCCGGTCGAGAACCGGGTGGGCGAGGAGAACAAGGGCTGGACCTACGCCAAATACCTGCTCGAGTTCGAGCGCGGCGGCCAGGCGCACGGTCCGCGCCTGCGCAAGGCGTTCCGCCATCTGCAGACCCTGTCGAAGACCCAGATGGCGGAGGGCGAGCCGCTGTCGGCCGATCCGCAATGGCGCGAGAAGATGGCGGCGCTGGAGATGGAGATCGACGCCATCGAGATGAACGAGATGATGTTCTACTCCAGTCTCAAGACCGGCGATGCGCCCGGCAACATGGCCTCGGTGGTCAAGATGCGTGGCACCGAGGTCGGCCAGAAGGTGACCGAGCTCGCCGTCGAGGCGGTCGGCTGGTACGGCGCGCCGTTCACCGAGCTGCGCAACTACGACAGCAACGTCGTGCCGGTCGGCGGCGACTACGTCGACGATGTCTCGCCGCGCTATTTCAACAACCGCAAGTCCACGATCTATGGCGGCTCATCGGAGGTGCAGCGCAACGTGCTGGCCAAGGCGATGCTGGGCCTCTAACGGTCGTCCTGAGCGCAGCGAAGGATGACACGAGGGGAGAACGCATGGACTATCGCCGTCTCGGCCGCAGCGGCCTGAAAGTCTCGGAGATCTGTCTCGGCACCATGACCTTCGGCAATGGTGCCGACGAAGCCGAAGCGGCGCGCATGGTCCATGCCGCGTTCGATGCCGGCGTGAACTTCTTCGACACCGCCGACGCCTATGTGAACGGCGTCTCGGAGGCCATGCTGGGCAAGGCGCTGAAGGGCCGGCGGTCGGACGCCGTCATCGCCTCCAAGGTGTTCAATCCCATGGGCGGGCGGCCCAACGATTCGGGCATGTCGCGGCTGCACATCAAGCAGGCCGTCGAGGACAGCCTGCGCCGCCTGCAGACCGACTACATCGACATCTATTACATCCATCACGTCGACATCCAGACGCCGCTGGAGGAGATGTTGCGCGCCTTCGACGATCTCGTGCGCCAGGGCAAGATCCTCTACACCGCCTGTTCGAACTACGAAGCCTGGCGCTTGATGGAGGCGCTGTGGCTCTCCGACACGCACGGTTGGGCGCGCTTTGCGGCCTATCAGCCGCAATACAGCCTGATGGTGCGCGATATCGACGAGGAGATCGTGCCGGCCTGTGAAGCCAAGGGATTGGGCGTCGTTGCCTGGTCGCCGCTCGCCTCGGGCTATCTCGCCGGCAAGTACAAGCCGGGCGACCTCAAGGCCGACGGCACGCGCTCGGCCGAGGGCTGGGGCTTCCAGGGCCGCTTCTTCGCCAGGAACCACGCCGAGATACTGCAGGCGCTGCTCGACACGGCGCGCGACATCAACCGCTCGCCGGCGCAGACCGCGTTGCGCTGGGTGATGGACCAGCCCTTCATAACCAGTGCGATCGTGGGCGCCCGCAATGCACAACAACTCGGCGAGACGCTGGCCGCCGGCGGCTGGCGGCTGCCGGAAGAGGCGCGGGCGAAGCTCGACAAGGTGTCCGCCCAGCCGCACCGCTATCCGCGCGCTTTCGAGGAGCCGATGGTCGATCGCCGCAATGCCGCGGTGAAGATGCCGTCGCTGAAGTAGAGGCGTCGTGGCGCCACCGGCGCAACGCCGCTGACGGCAGGGCGTTTTGACCAATATGTCCTCCATGCCGAATGTTGGCTCGCTGAAAGAGCGCTTCAGCGCGCTGCGCACGCTGCGGCCCTTCATCGCCATGGTCTGGCGGGCGAGCCCGTCGCTGATGGCCGCGTCGCTGGCGCTGCGGCTGGTGCGCGCGCTGGTGCCGGTGGTCGCGCTCTATGTCGGCAAGCTGATCATCGACGACGTCGTGCGCCTGGTGCAGATGCCGGGTCGCCCCGCGACCCTCGACGGCTGGCTGGCAAGCGGCGAGCTGCAGTGGCTGGGCGTCCTGTTGTCGGCCGAGTTCGCGCTCGCCGTGCTGTCGGATGTGCTGATCCGCGTCGTCTCCCTGGTCGATGGACTTCTGTCGGAGCGGGTGACCAACGCCTCGAGCATCAGCCTGATGGAGCACGCCGCCACGCTCGACCTCGAGGATTTCGAGGATGCCGAGTTCCAGGACCAGCTCGAGCGCGCGCGCCGCCAGACCAGCGGGCGTCTCACCCTGATGGCGCAGCTGCTCGCCCAGGCGCAGGCGCTGGTGACGGTGGCGAGCTTCGCGGCGGGTCTCCTGGTCTACGCGCCGTGGCTGATCGTGCTGCTGTTGGTGGCGCTGCTGCCGGTGTTCCTGGGCGAACAGCACTTCAGCGCTCAGACCTACACGCTCGACTTCGGCCGTACGCCGGAGCGACGCGAGCTCGACTACGTGCGCCAGACGGCAGCGAGCGTCGAGACCGCCAAGGAAGTGAAGATATTCGGCCTCAATCGCTGGCTGATCGAGCACTACCGGCGGCTGGCCGACGGCTTCTATGACACCAACCGCCGGCTGGCGCTGCGGCGGGCGGGCTGGGGCAGCCTGTTCGCCGCCATCGGCACGGTCGGCTACTACCTGGCCTATGCCTACATCGTCTGGCGAACGCTGAGCGGCGCTTTCTCGATCGGCGATCTCACTTTCCTGGCCGGCTCATTCGCGCGTCTGCGCGGCTTGCTGGAGCAGCTTCTGACGACCTTCTCCACCACCGCAGCGCAGGCGCTCTATCTCAACGATCTGTTTTCCTTCTTCGACATGCGGCCGGAGATCCTGTCGTCGGCCAACGCACAGCCGTTCCCCAGGCCGATCCGCGAGGGCTTCGTCTTCGAGGATGTCGGCTTCATCTACCCCGGGGCCGAGCGATGGGCGGTGCGCCATCTCAACTTCACGCTCAAGGCAGGGGAAGTGGTGGCCCTGGTCGGCGAGAACGGCGCCGGCAAGACCACGCTGGTGAAGCTGCTGACTCGGCTCTACGACCCCGACGAAGGCCGCATCCTGCTCGACGGCCACGACCTGCGTGAATACGACCTCGAGGCGCTGCGCGGCAGCATGGGTGTCATCTTCCAGGACTTCGTGCGCTACAACTTCACCGCCCGCGACAACATCGCCGTCGGCCGCATCGATGCCCGCGACGACCAGGCGCGCATCGGGCGGGCGGCGCATGCAAGCCAGGCCGACGAGGTCATCGCCGGCCTCGCCGCCGGCTACGCCCAGCGCATCGGCAAGCGCTTCAAGAACGGCGTCGAGCTGTCGGGCGGCGAATGGCAGAAGATCGCCATCGCCCGCGCCTACATGCGCGAGGCCGAGGTGCTGATCCTCGACGAGCCGACGGCCGCGCTCGACGCGCGCGCCGAGTTCGAGGTCTTCCAGCGCTTCAAGGAGCTGAGCCACGGCAAGACCGCCGTGCTGATCTCGCATCGCTTCTCCAGCGTGCGCATGGCCGACCGCATCTTCGTGCTGGCCGGCGGCGGTATCGAGGATATCGGCACGCACGAGGAACTCGTGGCCAAGCCCGGCCTCTATGCCGAGCTGTTCGAACTGCAGGCGGCAGGGTATCGATAGATCAAGTTCGGACCGCGGGCGTCCCGCCCGCTCATGCTCTTCCGGACCGCGAGCCTCCTACGCCGAATCGGCCGAAGGCCGATTCGGCTCCCTACGCTCATGGTTCATGAGCGCGCAAGATGCGCGCGGTCCGGAAGAGCATGAAGCATGAGCGGGCGGGACGCCCGCGGTCCGAATATGACTTAGCCCGCCAGCACCGGATCGCCGATGATCTGCGTGCGGTGCATCAGGCGGCGCAGGCTTTCGTCGAAGGCGTCGCGGCGGTGCATGACGCAGCGGTTGTCCCACAGCACCAGATCGCCGGCGCGCCACTTCTGGTACCAGGCGAAGCGCTCCTGGGTGGCGTGTGCCCACACCGCATCGAGCAGCGCCTCGCTCTCCTCGACCGACAGGCCATGGACGTAGGCGCCGGGACGGCGGCCGAGGAACAGCGCCTTGCGCTTGGTCACGGGATGCAGCCGGACGAGGGGATGGACCGCGCCCGGTGTGCGGCGCACATCGAGGGTGCGCTGGAAACCCTTGCGCAATTCACCGGCCGAGTTGCGGCTCGAATCGTGGATGCAGGTGCGGCCTTCGACGGCGCGCTTGAGCTCGGGCGGCAGCGTCTCATAGGCCGTGTACATGTTGAGGAAGCCGGTGTTGCCGCCATCGGGCGGCACTTCCAGCGCATAGAGCAGCGAGGCGCGCGGCGGCAACGGATTGTAGGACATGTCGGTGTGCCAGACGAGCTCGTAGCTGCCCAGCCCACCGACGGGCTTGCCGTCCTTGACGACGCTGGAGATTACGGTCACCCATTCGCGAACGTCGTCGGTCAGGCCTGAATCGGCCCGATCGAAATTGGCTGCTGCGATCGGGACGCGATCGAGCTGGCCGAAGCGCGCACTGAACTGCATCAGCATGTGGTCATCGATGCGCTGGCCGGCAAAGCGCAGCACCAGATGATCGCTCCAGGCCGCGGCGATGTGCTTGAACACCGCCTCGCTCACCGGCTTGGACAGGTCGACACCATGCACGTCGGCGCCCAGCGCGCCGCCGGTCGGCTGGATCCAGACTTCGTTCATGGCTTTCTCCACACTCGGCAGCAGTTTGCCACGAAACAATCACCCCATGCATCCAATCGTCGCGACAAGCGTTGATGCATGGAGATCATGCCTGCCCATCAAGCTACCCGTGCCTTCTGGTCCGCTCCGGCCAGCGATCTGGCATGTTTTGCATGGGTGGTGACGCTGGTCGCGTTGCTCGTGATGGCATCCGGCGGCACGGCCGAGGCGCGGACGGCAAAGATCGCTCTCGTCGTCAGCGGAGACGAGCAGATGCAGGCCGACCTCAAGGAAGTGGTCGAGCGCTTCGAGAAGGACCAACCGCTGAGCGGCGACAGCCTCGGCCTGCTGCAAGGCGCCCAGGCGGCGTTGGCCAGGATCAATACCGCTCTGCGCTCGCGCGGCTATTATGACGCCGCGATCACGGCCACGGTCGACGGCCGGCCGATCGCCGAGGCCGGCGCCCTCGACGCCATCGATGCGCGGCCGGAAGCTGAGCCGGTTTCCTTCTCCTTCAACGTGGCGACCGGCCCGCGCTATCGCGTCGGCGACGTGGCGATCCGGGGGCCGACGGCACAGGCGTCGCTGCCGGCGATCGATCGCGCCAAGCTCGGCCTGGCCCCCGGCGATCCCGCCGACGCCACGGCCATCCTGGAGGCGCAGGACAAGCTCATCACCGAGCTGCGCAAGGAGGGCTATGCGCTGGCCAGCATCAAGCGCGACGTCGTGGTCAATCATGCCACGCGCGAGGCGACGGTGACCTTCGTCGCCGAGACCGGCCCGCTCGCCCGCATGGGACCGGTGCGGTTCTCGGGCACCGACAAGGTCGACACCGTCTGGCTGCAGCGCCGCGTGCCGTTCAAGGAGGGTGAGCCCTACGATCCCACCAAGGTCGACGCCTTGCGCGGCAAGCTCACCTCGCTCGGCGTGTTCAACGCGGTGCGGATCAAACCCGCGGCGACGCTCGATGCCAACGGCGAGCTGCCGATCGATGTCGAGCTGACCGACCGGCCGCCGCGCTCGATCGGCTTTGGCATCTCCTACGAGACACAGCTCGGCTTCGCGGTCTCCGGATTCTGGACCCATCGCAACCTGTTCGGCCAGGCGGAGAGCCTGCGGCTCACGGCCGAGCTCACTCATATCGGACAGGGCTATGCGATCCTCGACACCGGCTTTGCCTTCCGCGCCGCCTTCCGCAAACCGGACTGGTGGCTGTCCGGCCAGGATGGACGCCTGGAGGCGGCCGCGCTGCGCGAGGTGCTCGACGCCTATACGCGCAACGCGGTGACGGCCTATGCCGGCTTCGACCGCACGTTCTCGCCGCGCTGGCAGGCGAGGTTGGGCCTCGCCGGCGAGCTGTCGCGCATCACGCGCAACGGCATCACCTTGGATTACCAGCTGGTCGGCCTGCCGCTGTCGATCCTTTACAATCACGCCAACAGCGATCTCAACCCGACCGAGGGCTATCGCGTCGATCTCGACGTCACGCCCTGGGTCTACAGCCGCGACTTCTTCACCGTCATCCGTCTCACCGGCCGCCACTACTTCGATGTCGGCGAGCCCGGCCGCAGCGTGCTCGCCACCCGCGCCTCGATCGGCAGCGAGCCCGCGGTCAGCATCGGCGGCATTCCGCCCGACAAGTTCTTCTATGCCGGCGGCGGCGGCTCGGTGCGCGGCTTCGTCTATCAATCCGCCGGCCCGCGCGACAATTTCAACAACCCGCTGGGCGGCGCCAGCGTCGTCGAGGCCAACGTCGAGTTCCGCCAGCGCATCGGCAAGTCATGGGGCGCCGTGGCGTTCGTCGATGCCGGCAGCGCCTATCCCTATTTCATGCCCGACTTCGGGCTGTTCGCGCCGCGCGTCGGCGCCGGCCTCGGCGTCCGCTACTACACCGACTTCGGGCCGGTGCGGGTCGATGTCGGCATGCCGCTCAACCGCCGCGAGGGCGACCCGCCGTTCGGCGTCTATGTCAGCCTGGGTCAGGCCTTCTGATGCGCGCGCGCAGGATCCTGGTGATCGGCATTGCCGGGCTGATTGGTTTGTTGGCAATCGTGTTTGCCGCCCTGCAGACCTCGCCCGGCCAACGCGCGATGGCCAGGCTCGTCTCCCGGATGGCGTCGGGACCGGACGGCGGCCTCGAGCTTTCGGGGCTGAGCGGCTTCTTCCCGACCAATCTTCACGTCGCAAGGATCTCCTATCGCGACCGGGACGGTTCGTGGCTGACGGCGGAGAATGTCCATCTTCGCTGGTCCTTCACGTTGCTGCTGCGCGGCCGGGTGCTCGTCGAGACCGTCAGCGCCGAGCGCGTCACCGTCCTGCGTCCGCCGCTGCCGGCCAAGGAAAAATCCAAGGACGAGAGCAGCGGGGGAGTGAGCCTGCCGGTCGGGATCGAGCTGAACGCGCTCGAGATCGGCGATCTGCATCTGGCGGCGGCACTGGCCCGCGTCGATTCACACTGGAAGCTCAGCGGCCACGCGATTCTGCCCGCCGATCTCGCGCAGGGCAGGTTGATCCTCAAGGGCGACCGCATCGATGGGCCCAATGGCCGGTTGTCGGCTGACATTGGCTTCGACATGGAGAAACGCACGGTCGACGGCGAAGTGAGCCTGAGCGAAAAGCGCGGCGGCCTGGTCGCGGCGCTGCTCGAACGGCCGGATATCGAAGATCTGTCGATGCGCCTGGTCGCCCGCGGCGATGCCCAGACGGGCAATGCCGAGCTCG
>WNGB01007398.1_pt1 | contig 15871 bp, 10 predicted proteins | sample 5400681 | NCBI WGS metagenome assembly WNGB01 (sample SAMN13153367, study PRJNA577476) | soil metagenome | isolation source: 115 cm soil or saprolite under grassland replicate 2 | place: USA:California | collected 2016-06-15 | reverse complement strand
CGCCTGCCGCAGACGTTCAATCTTGCAATCGCCGATCGCGACGGAAACCTGACAGTGTCTACTGCCGCCTGGCCGACGCCGGCGATCAATATCGCAGACCGCGACTATTTTCAGGAAGCGCGTGATCATCCGGGCGATCATTTGGTGACGTCGGTTCCGATCCGGAACAGGATCGATGGCTCTCAGACCATCGTCTTCGCACGCCGGTTGCAGGATCCGAGCGGGGACTTCGCCGGGGTGATATTCGCCGGCGTGAACACGCGGCATTTCGAGGACATCTACGGCTCCGTTCATTCCGTCCAGAGTCTCATATTCACGATGCTCAAATCGGATGGAACGATTCTGGTGCGCTATCCGCAGGGGCAGGATTTCGCCGGCCGGCGGCTATCCGTTGAAGCGAACCGGCTGCGGACCTGGTCGCGCGAGCGGCAAGGTTTTCGCGTGCGTGCGCAAACGGACGGCAAGGTACGGTATGTCTCGGTGCGCGAGATGCCGGAATATCCGCTCTTCGTGAACATCTCGGTGACTGAGGATGCGGCATTGGCGGCTTGGCGCGGCCGCGCCGCAGCGATCGGACTGGGAAGCGCGATCCTGCTGCTGTGCTCGATCTACTTTCTGATTGCCGTCACCAGAAAGGTCCGGCAACTCAGCACCTCGGAGGCGTCGCTGTCGCAGAAGTCGCATCAGCTCGACACTGCGCTGAACAACATGTCGCAGGGACTGTGCATGTTCGATGCGCACCATCGGCTGGTGACCTGCAACATGCACTACGCCGAAATGTATGGGCTCGGCCCGGACGCGACGCGATCAGGCACCTCCTATGGCGACATCGTTGCGGCGCGGCTGGCGTCTGGCAACTTGCCGGTCGGTGTGGAGAGCGTCATCGCGGGTCTTCAGTATGATATGTCACGCCCTGACGCTTGCAGCATTGAGACCCTGGCCGACGGGCGTGTTGTCTCCGTCAATCGCCAATCGATGGGTGATCGAGGCTGGGTCGAAATTCATCAGGACATCACCTCGCAGAAGCGGGCCGAAGCCGAGCTTGCCCACCTGGCGCGCTACGATGCGCTGACTGGCCTTGCCAATCGCGCGCTGTTCACCGAAAAGTCGAATGACGCTCTGGCGTCCATGCGGGATCGTGGCACCCGCTTCTCGGTGCTGATGCTCGATCTCGACCGTTTCAAGAGCGTGAACGACTCGCTCGGTCATTCGGTCGGCGATTTATTGTTGAAGCTCGTTGCCGAGCGGCTGCAAAGGGTCGCGTCGGCGGATGACACCGTTGCCCGCTTTGGCGGCGATGAGTTTGCGATCCTCCACGGCGCCCATCGGCAACGCAGCGATGGCGCCATTGCGCTGGCCAGCCGAATTCTCGCCGTGATCACCGAGCCCTACGATCTTGACGGTCGAAGGATCACGATCGGCACCAGCATCGGCATCACCTATGCCCCGAAGGATGGCGTCGACGCCGACGTGTTGATCAAGAATGCTGACCTTGCGCTGTACAAGGCCAAGGCCGACGGCGGCAACAGATATCGATTGTTCGAGTCGTCGATGGAGGCTGAGGCGCGCGAGCGCCAGGAGCTCGAAGATGACTTGCGCCGGGCGATCGCGAGTGGCGAGTTTGAGCTTCACTATCAGACGATTGTCGATGTGGAGACACAGGAGTGTCGTTGCGCCGAGGTGCTGGTTCGCTGGCGTCATCCGAATCGCGGCTTGCTGCCACCCAGCCGGTTCGTCGATCTCGCAGAGGAGAGCGGGCTGATCGTCCCGCTGGGCGGATGGATCCTGCGGAAGGCCTGCGCCGACGCGGCGACCTGGCCGGCCCATATCAAGCTCGCGGTCAATCTTGCGCCCGCGCAATTCGAGCATGGCGACTTGCTGGCCGTGTTGAGGAGCGCGCTGGCGCAGTCTGGCTTGGCACCTGAGCGGCTCAAGCTGGAGATCACCGAGACGGTGCTGCTGAGCAGCGAGCATATTCCGGCGCTGCTGCGCGAGATCAAGAGCCTGGGCGTCTCCATTGTCCTCGACGATTTCGGCATCGGCTATTCGTCCCTGAAATATCTGCAGATGTTTCCGATCGATGAGATCAAGATCGACAAGTCCTTCATTCAAAGCATGACCAGCCGCGTCGATTGCGCCGCGATCGTCAGCGCCATCGCTGGCCTTGGGCGCAATCTGGATATCGAGACGACCGCGGAAGGCGTCGAGACGATCGAGCAGTTCGCCTTCCTGCGCACGGCCGGTTGCCAATTGGCGCAAGGATATTTCTTCAGCCGTCCGGTTCCCCTGTCCGATCTGAGGTTCGATCGCGGGCCGGCTCTGCCGAATGATGTAAAGGTGGCCTGACAAGCTGTAGAGCTAATACAAGGGTACCCACCCTGCAATGTGGAATTCCTCAGCCTTCGCTCCGAGAACCACCGAGAGCTATTCGATCACGTCATTCGCAAGCGCATAGACCTGGGGCGGGATCATCACGCCGAGCGCCCGGGCGGTCTTGCGGTTGATGGCCAGTTGCGGCGGAGCCTGCTCGATCGGCAACTCGCCCGCCTTGGCACCTTTGAGAATCCGGTCCACGAACGAAGCCGCGCGGCGGTAGAACTCCGTGAGATTCTCACCATAGGCCATCAGCCCGCCGGCCTGCACGAAATCGCGCTTCGGGAAGATCGACGGAAGACGATGCTTGAGAGCGAGCCCGGCAAGCTCGTCGCGTTGGTTCAGAAAGTAGGCATCATCGACGACGATCAGCGCTTCGACACCCTGGCCGCTGAATTGCGCGAACGCTTCCGCAAGGCTGTCCGGATTGTGCGCATCCGCCGATATCAGGGCCACGCCCGCCTTTTGTGCGAGGCTTCCCGCATCGGCGAGCACGCTTGTGTAGTCCGAGATTTCAGGATTGAGCAGGAGACCGACACGCGCAAGGTTCGGCACGACGGTCTTCATCAGCTCGAACTGCTTCGGGAGAGTGGACTCCTTGGATCCGGCCAAGCCGGTCACGTTGCCGCCCGGGCGCGTCAGGCTCGTGACCAGGCCGCCGCCAACCGGATCGATGGAATAGCCCATCACGATCGGGATCGTGCGCGTGACTTGTCGCACGAGGTCGACGGCTGCGGAGGTTTCGACGAAGATGACGTCGACCTGCAGCCGGACGAAATCCTCCGCAAACGCCGGAAAGCGCGCATATCGCCCGTCGGCGAAGCGCCACTCGGCGTGGTAGTCGCGGCCGGCCTGATATCCAAGCTCGCGCATGCCCTGCACGAAGCCTTCGATCGCAAGCGTACGAGTGCCGGCGAGAATGATGCCGACGCGTCGGACTTTGGCCTGCTGCTGCGCGCGGACCGCGGACGCGGCGAGCAACGACGTGGAAGCAGCCGCGCAACCGAGATGCGTCAGAAATTCACGGCGTTGCATCGGCGTCTCCCCAGGTTCGCTCTCCCGGTTGTAGGTATCCCGCCCCACGGCGGGTTGAAGCAAGTGCCCCGTTTCCAAAGTTCGTGATACATCTCAGCACATTCTGACACGAACTTCGGAAACAAAGGGCACTGGCAACTCTATGATTCTAGTGCCGCTTTTCGATTTGAAGTTCCTAACAGAGTTTGCTGCAGGTGGTGTAGGAACTTCAAATCGGCGGCACTAGAGAGCACTCTGCCACAGGCTTCGCGCCTGGGCGAGCGCGGACGCGGGAATTTGGGGACCGCCGCTTCAGCGTACCGCCTCAGCGTCGGAGGACGAACCCTGTCCCATGCGGATTGGCGCAACCGAAATCGGAAGGCCAATCCGCGATGGGAATGCGCGATCAGGCGACCAGCGGGTTGGCGTAGCCGGCCACGAGCTTGACCAGATCAGCCTGGCGGTCGGTGCCGGTCTTGGCAAACAACCGGCGCAGATGAGTCTTGACCGTGCTGACCGAGATGCCCATCACTTCGGCGACCTGGGGCACTCCGCCCACCTGAACGATGCCGGACAGCACGCGCAGCTCCGTCGGCGTCAGCTTGTAGAGCTTGGCGATGGCCTGTTGCGGAGATGGCAGGTCGAGCGATGCCTTCTGCACGAACACGGCTGCGACGGCCTTGTCGTCGGCACCGACCTGTCGCCGCGCGCCCGCAGTCAGCGACAAGACATGCGCTACGTAGTGCTCGCCGCCACGCCCGGTGAGCGGCACCGCGCCCCCTCGCTGGCCCACGTCGCCACGGTCTCTCGCGGCAGAGCTGAAGATCTCGTTGAGCCCTTGCGCCGCATTGGCATCATGGGACATGAGCTTGTCGCCGTGGCCGCGCAACAGCACTCCTTGCGTCAGCATCGCCTGACCACTGGCATTGGCATGGACGATCTGTCCGCCGCCATCCACAAGGAAGAGCCCGGCAACGATCCCATCGAGGGCATCGCCAAACGTCGCGGCTTGCGCGGTCGTGCGATCGACCAGCTGGCCGACGAGCACCGCCCGGCGCATGTGCGGGATGATCAACCGCAGGCGATCTCGCGTTGCGTTGTCGATCATGCCGCTTTCGCCGCTGCGCATGAAGCACAGATGCACAACATCCGTGGGCGACTTGTCGAGGCTGGCCTGCAGCGTGTCGACAAAGCCTTGCGGTTGCAGCCACTCTCTGTAGTAGCAGGTTTTGACCAGCTCCGCATGTGGGAGCAGATCAGTCGTGCTTGCCACGTCGCCGACGTCGCGGAGCAGCATCGGTCCTGTCGTGGGGTCGAGCTTTGCGTAATGTCTCCTGTAAAGCTCGACATAGCCAGGCTCGATGCCGAACGCGTGGATGACGTTGACGCCCCGGCACACCGGGTTACGCCAAATCAATGCGCCCGCCTGTGCGCCGACGAACTGCGCGGCCTTGTCAAGCGCCTCAATCCATTGTGCGCGATCGAGAATCGCGTCGTAGATTTCACCGATAAGCGAAGAAATATGCTTTGGATTCGACATAGTGACCCCCTTTAAAAGTAAGAAGTGAAACGCTTGGTCGCGCACCCGCTGTGGGACCTACTGGAGCGGGCAGCCTGACGATGTGTTGGTCATCACAAGAAGGACGAAAAAGGCGCCGCCGGTGGTACTGAGGCCCGCTCCGATGCCAATCGGGTGGTTCCATCCTCACATCGGACGTCCCTCGGTCGAGGGAAGCGCCGCGTCCATATCCGCACAGCCGTCACGACTTTGGCCGCCGTGTGCCGAGGCGTTGGGCGCCCGTTTGACGTGATTTCACGGCTTGAGTTGGCAGCGCGCATTTGATGGAATGCCCTGGCGGCCTAAGGTGCCGGGCGACCACCAAACCAACAAACGATCCCGTGCGTTTCTTTGCGATCGCGGGACCTCCGGGAGGATCCACAATGAAGTACACCCTGCTCGCGCTTGCCATGCTGCTGTCAGGTCCGGCGCTCGCCCAGAGCGTGCCGGAGATCAACTTCGACTCCGTGCCGGACTATCCCAAGCTCCCCAAGGGCATGAACTTCGGCGAGGTTCCCGGCGTTGCGGTCAATTCGAGGGGCCACGTTTATGTGTTCACACGCTCGAACAGCGCCAACGGCCCGGCCTACGCGCCCGCGGCCGCCCAGCTTCTGGAGTTCGACCAGAACGGCGAGTTTGTCGGCGAGATCGGCAAGGGACTCTATGGCTGGGCGTTTGCCCACACCGTGCGCATCGACCGCGACGACAATATCTGGGCTGTCGACAAAGGCTCGGACATGATCATCAAGTTCAACCCGGCTGGTCGCGTGCAATGGGTATTTGGCCGGCGCAAGGAATCGGCTGACGAGCACGCCGCTCCCTGGGGACATCCCGAGCCGCCGCTGCCGCACGTCGATGGTCTGTTCCGCCAGCCGACTGACGTCACCTGGGACCAGGAGGGCAACACCTATATCAGCGACGGCTACATCAACTCGCGTGTCGCCAAGATCGATAAGCGCGGCAATTGGGTGAAGTCATGGGGCGAGAAGGGGACGGGCCCGGGACAGTTCCGCACCCCGCACACCATCGCGGCCGATCGCAACAACAACATCTATGTCGGCGACCGAGCCAACCGGCGCATCCAGGTGTTCGACACCGAGGGCAAGTTCCTGCGCATGTTCACGATCGACGTGCCGCCCGATCCCACGACGCGCTCGACCAACGGCAACACGCCAACCGGCGAGCGTCTCGCCCGAGCGATCGGAGCGCCCAATTCGATCTGCATCACGCCCGGCCAGAGCCAGATGATGTTCGTCGGCGAGTCGACCTTCCCGGGCCGCATCTTCAAAGTCTCGCTCGAAGGCAAGGTGCTGGGCGTGATCGGCAAGTCTGGGCGCAATCTCAAGGAATTTTCCGGCGCCCATCAGATCGCCTGCCCGTCGGAGAACGAGATCTATGCGGCCGAGAGCTCCAACTGGCGGGTGCAGAAGCTGCTGCTGAAGCCTTAGAGCATGATCCCGAAAAAGCCTGCCCCGGGCTTGACCCGGGGTGGAAACCGGTTCTCGGAAGAAGATCATGCTCAAACAAAACGTTAGACTTTGATCCGATTCAATCTGATCGGATCAAAGTCCAGGAGTGAGAATGCGCTCCGGCGCGTCCCGTTTGGGCGCGCTGGAGGATCACGCCACCAAAGGATTGACGTAGCCAGCCACCAACTTGACCAGATCGGCCTGGCGGTCAGTGCCGGTCTTGGCAAACAGCCGGCGCAGATGGGTCTTGACCGTGCTGGGAGAGATGCCCATCGATTGCGCCACGTCTGGCACGCCACCCACTTGAACAATGGCAAACAGCACACGCAGCTCCGTCGGCGTCAGCTTGTAGAACTTGGCCATGATGTTTTGTGGAGATGGCATGTCGAGCGCCGCCTTCTTCACGAATACGGCGGCAATCGCTTCGAAGCTTGCGCCGGCCTGACGACGCGATCCGGCGGTCAGCGGCAACACATGCGCGACGTAGTGCTCGCCGTCACGGGCGGTGAGCGCCACTGCGCCGCCTCGCGGCTCATCAGCGTCGCCACTCTCCGCGATGCCAAAGATCTCATCCAGGCCTTGCACCGCGCTGGTGTCGTACGAAGCAAGCTTGCCACTACTGCCGCGCGCCAGAACGCCTTGCGCCAGCATGTCTTGGCCGCTCGTATTGGCATGCACAATCCGTCCGCCGGCATCCACAAAGAAGAGCCCGGCCCCAATCCCATCGAGGGCATTGCCGAAGGTTGCGGCTTCGGCCGCCGCACGATCCACCATCTGGCCGACGAGCACTGCCCGGCGTATGTGCGGAACGATCAGCCGCAAGCGCTCTCGCATTGAGCCGTCCACCATGCCGCTTTCGCTCTTGCGGAGAAAGAACAGGCGCGCGAAATCCGTGGGCGACTTGTCGAGGCTCGCTTGCAGCAGATCGACAAAGCCCTGCGGCTCAAGCCATTCCCTGTAGAAGAAGCTGTTTGCGAACTCACCATGCGGGAGAAGATCGGTCGGACTGGCTACGTCGTCGGTTTCGAGCTGAAACATCGGTGCCGTTGTCGGGTCGAGCTTCGCGTAACGTTCGACATACAGATCGACGTAGTGAGGCTCGATGCCGAACGCGTGGATGAGGTCGACGGATACGCTGGCAGGATTCTGCCAAAGCAGAACTCCCGCCTGCGCACCGACAAATCGCGCCGCCTTGTCGAGCGCTCCGATCCACAGCGTCTGGTCGACGACTGCGTCGTAAATGTCCCCGATCAGCGAGGAAACGTGCTCTGGATCAAACATGCGATTCTTTGCAAAAGGCGGGCTGCTGCGAGAGCGACCGCGTTGAATGGCGCCGGAACATCCAGGCGCGGACGCTTGCAATAAGTGCGCCATGGTGGCGGCTCTCTGGCTCCCGTCTATTTTGGATTCGCTGGCGGATTGACAAAAACGCGCCCGCTCGGTCCGGTGCCGCTCACCTGGATCACCACCGGCTCCCGGACTTCAACGAAATGTGGGATGTTCGCGGGCTCAGTGTAGAAGCTTCCAGCCGGCAACGCTTTTAGCGCTGTCTCACTGAACTTTTCACCATAGCCGGTATTCCAGGTGCCTGAGAGGATCGTTACCTCGCGGTAGTCCGGATGCGAGTGCGGGGCGAGCCGGTATCCGGCAGGAAACTTCAAGCGGACCGTATAGGGCCCAGGCTTGGTCGGATCTCCCACCAGGTTCGCTTGCTCAATGCCCGCCAGCGCCAAGCCGCCTTGCGCCTGCCACTTCATCTCTGCGGGCGTTAGCGCCATGGGCTCCGATCTATCCTCCGCATGAAGGACGCCAAAGACGCTGGAGAGTCCCAAGTAGCACACTATGAATGCACATCGCCGAATGATCATGTGAACCTCGCATTGATCGTCGGCGCTCTCCTGCCACTCGGCCGTTGGAAACTGCGTTGTAATGAGCGTAGAAAACATTAGATGCTTGCGTTGAAATTTGTTTTGGCTTTTGTCAAAGCAACGCGCGCGTCGGCAGCAGCGCGGAACGCCGATGGATACGTCAAGGTTTAATCAAACAGTTTCGAGGCGGTGGTCACGAAGTCAGTGCCAGTTATTGAAGGGAACGAAGTCGTGAAAAACAAAGAGCTGTTGCACGTCCGCGTTTTGGGTCACCTCTTCGTAGGATGTCGCCACACCAGGGTAAAGTTGCCGCCATCCAAGAAGACGCGGGCGCTGCTGGCTTATCTCGCAGTCACTGCCCGCGCGCACAGCCGCGATCGGCTTTGTGCCATGTTCTGGGGCGTGCCCGATGATCCCCGCGCCGCCTTGCGGTGGAGTTTGAGTCATCTGCGGCCTCTGATTGATGATGGTGACTGTCGCAGGATCATCGCCGATCGCGAAAGCGTCGGGCTCGATCTCAGCTGCGTGGCGGTTGACATCTTGTCTTTGCGCGGCGGGGTTCGCGGTGGCATCGAGCTCATGTCGATCGAGGCGTTGCGCGAGGCCGCACAGGCACTTGAGGGCGAATTTCTGGAAGGTCTCGATCTGCCGGATTGTCAGGAATTTGCGATCTGGTGCGCGGCGCAGCGCGAGGAGACGCGGCGACTCCGAGTGCGTGTTCTCGCTGCGTTGGTCGCCCGACTGGAGGATGTGCCCGAGGAGGCGCTGCCATTTGCGCGCACGCTCAGCCTGCTCGAGCCCGACAACGAGCAGGCTCATGCCACATTGGTTCGATTGTTGTGTGCCACCGGTCGCCGCAGCGAGGCCGGCGGACACTTGCAGCGAGCGCGTCGGCAACTCGCGGAGCTCCAGGTGGAGAGCACTGGCGTCTTGCAGCGGGTCGCGCAACTGTCGTTGCAAGCAGAAGGTCGCGTGCGCTCGAATGGAGGAGACGTCGCTCCGACTCGCGTGGAGCACCAGCGTGCCATCCCCCTTTCGCAGGATGCGCAGTTTTGCAGGACCTCGGATGGTGTCCGCATCGCGTATGCTGCCGCTGGCGCCGGGCCGCCGCTGGTCTGGGCTGCACACTGTCTTGCCTTCAGCTGGAAGAGCCCGATCTGGCGTCACTGGACCGAAGAGTTCGCGAAAGACCGTACATTCGTTCACTATGACGAGCGCGGCAGCGGTCTTTCGGATTGGGACAATGTCACGTTCTCGGTCGACTCGTTCGTTCGGGATCTCGAAGCGGTCGTCGACGCGCTCGGGCTCGATCGATTCGCGCTGATTGGGAGCTCAAAAGGCGGTCCAGCATCGATTGCCTACGCGGCGCGTCACCCCGAGCGGGTCTCTCACCTCATTCTCTACGGCACGTTTGCTGAAGGTTGGCGCGTGCGGGGAGGCCGCGCCGAAATCGAGCAGCGCGAAGCGATCATCACCTTGACGCGGCAAGGTTGGGCGCAGGACAACCCTGCCTTTCGGCAAATTCTGACGTCTCTGCTGCTGCCTGATGCCACGGTCGACGAGATGGGCTGGCTGAATGATCTGCAGCGAGTCTCCGCTTCGGCCGAGAATGCGGCGCGGTTGCAGCAATCGCTCGGTGATTTCAATCTCCTCAACCTCTTGCCAGGCATCACTGCGCCGACGCTGGTGTTGCACTGCCGCGACGACGCCACTCTGCCATTCGAGCAGGGGCGCCTGATCGCCAGCCTTATTCCTGGTGCCAGGCTTGTCGCCCTCGATGGCCGCAACCACATCCTCTTGCCCCGCGACCCGGCCTGGGGACGATTCGTCAGCGAGGTGCGCCAATTTCTGCGTGATGGCGCGACGACATCCGGCGCATAGTGGGCAGCCTCCCATATTCATTGTTGATCAGCGCCGGACGCTGCGACTTGTGGTATAGTTGCAGTGTGAGCGCCGCCGCTCTGACATGGGGAGGAGATAATGCGAAGGGCAGTTCTGGGTTTCTGCTGTCTGCTGTTCTGCTACAGCGTTGGTGCTGCGAACGCGCAGCAGGCGCTGAAGGTCGGTCTGGTCATGAGCTATACGGGCCAGTTCACAGACCCAGCCACGCAGATGGACAACGGCATCAAGCTCTACATGAAGCAGCGCGGCGATGCGGTCGCCGGCAGGAAGATCACGCTCATCCGCAAGGACACCGCCGGCGCGCCGGATGCCGCAAAGCGGCTTGCGCAGGAGCTGGTGGTGCGTGACGAGGTCGACATTCTTGCCGGCTTCGTGCTGACGCCGGAGGCGCTCACGGTCGCCGACCTTTCCGCCGAGGCGAAGAAGTTCATGGTGGTCATGAATGCGGCGACCGCAATCATCACCACCAAATCCCCCTACATCACACGTTCGTCTTTGACCTTGCCGCAGAACTGTGAGCTGCTCGGAAGCTGGGCGTACAAGAATGGGGTCAGGAAGGCCTACATCATGGTCGCGGACTATGGACCCGGCCATGACGCCGAGGCCTCGTTCGAGCGCGGGTTCAAAACCGCCGGCGGCGTGATCGTCGGCTCGCTTCGCATGCCGGTCGCCAATCCGGACTTCTCCGCTTTCGTGCAGCGCGCCAAGGACGCTGCGCCCGACGGAATTTTCATCTTCGTGCCCGGAGGCTCGCAGCCGCCGGCGCTGGCAAAGGCTTTGGTCGAGCGCGGGATCGATCCGACGAAGGTCAGGATCATGGGGCAGGGCGAGCTCACCGATGATAACGCGCTGCGGGCCATGGGGGACACTGCGATCGGCATCGTCACGGCCTACCATTACGACTACGCACATGACTCGCAGGCGAACCGCAGCTTCGTCGCGGCCTACAATGGCGACTACAAGCGCAATCCGGATATCTACTCCGTTGGCGGCTATGACGGCATGCACGTCATCTATGAGGCGCTGAAGAAGACCGGCGGCAAAGCCGATGCGCAAAGCCTCGTCGAAGCTGCGAAAGGGCTGGCATGGGAAAGCCCGCGTGGCCGCGTCTCCATCGATCCGGAGACCCGCGACATCATCAACACCGTCTACATTCGCAAGGTCGACAAGGTCGGGGGGAAGCTCCAGAACGTGGTGATCGAGAAGTTCGAGAACGTGAAGGATCCCGTGAAGGCGCGAATGAAGTAGGGCTGATTTGACACCTGTGCTATCGGCGGTGCTCCAATAGCGCAGGTGGTCAGGTTCGGTTGGGTCGCCCACGTGAGAATCCGCACGTGATTGTTATTGTTGGCGCCGGTACGGCACACAGAATCATCTTATTCCTAGAACCAAACCGCGATACACTTGAGCTAGCCTTTGGTGGGACCAAGCCTACCGGCCAAGCCTTACTGTAGTGGGAGAATGATGAAATAACACCTGCAAGGCATAAGGGAGATCGTCATGCGTGACCGCTTCTCAGGCTCGATCGTCACGACCGCCATTGCCGCCGCCATTGTGAGCGTTGTCAGTTCGGTGTCTTTCACCCAAACCGCTGCTCAGGCTCCAGCGGCTTCCAGCTCGACTCTGAAGACTCCTTGGGGTGAACCCGATCTGCAGGGGATCTGGACCGACGAATTTGATACGCCCCTGCAGCGCTCGCCCCGATATGCGAGCCAGGAGTTTTTCACCGAACAGCAACGCGCTGACTTCGACAAAGAGCGAGGAGCGATCCTCACCCGGTTCGCGACCGAGCGTGAGATCAATGGCGCCTATAATGCCGCGACGTTCTTTTCCACCAAGCGGACCGGGGCGCGGACGTCGAAGATTGTCGATCCGCCCAATGGCCGGTTTCCGCCTTTGATGCCGGAGGCTCAGAAGAGATTCGCAGCCGAACGGGAGTATCGTCTCGCTCTGGTACGATCGACCGACACCTGCAAGAACAAATTGCCGGGCTGCGCCGGCGGGACATACGATCCAACGCCATCGCCGCGGCGCACCGAGGCTCCGCCTCGCTACAATACCGCGCGGATGAATCGCAACGACGGTCCGGAGGATAGTGCGTTGGCGGAGCGCTGCCTGACCGCCGGACTGCCTGAGTTTGGCGGCGCCACCGGCAGTTTCCGCCGGATCGTGCAGACCCCGGGCGGCATATCGATCTTCTACGACGTGGGTCAGGGGCAAGGGTGGCAACGGAACATCGCGATGGACGGGAGCCCGCATTTGCCGGCCAGCGTCCGTCAGTGGTACGGCGACTCCCGCGGCCGCTGGGAGGGCGACACGCTCGTGATCGACGTGACCAACTTCAGTCCGAAAACCGAGGTCTTTGGCTCGCGCGAGAACCTGCACCTGGTCGAGCGCTGGACCCGCGCCGGTCCAAGGACACTCGCCTACGAGGTCACGGTCGAAGATCCGACAGTGTGGACGCGTCCTTGGACAGTCAAGCAGGAGTTCGGTCAGCAGAGCGATCAAGAAAATCGATTTTATGTCGAGCCGCGCTGCCTCGAAGGCAACTATGGCCTGCCGGGGCTGCTGCAAGGACGGCGCGTGGAAGATGCCGCCTTTGCGCAGGGACGAGGTCCCGATCCGGCAACCAGGGACAACGTGACGGGAGCGCTGACACTGGGTGAGGTTCCGGTGGACCCGTTGCAGCAGTAACATCGATGGTTCGGTGTAGGGCTCGGGCTGAAATGACCGAGCCCCGGCTTTGCAAAATTTAGCGTGCAAGTGCGTACGACTGTCCCGCCAACAGAGAAATCGCGATGAAAATGCTGGCCGCAATACTGGGAACTGCCATGATCCTGTCGCCGCCTCTTCATGCCCAGTTCACGGGCCCTAAAGTGGCCGATGCCAAGCCCGGCGATGTGCGCCTGATCGCGACCGCCGCGATCCGGGAACCACTCAACGCCGTGCTGAAACAGGCGGAAGCGACCGTCGAAAAGCCAATCGTCGCGGAATACGGCTCGGCGCGGGGAAATCTGAAGGATCAAATCCTCAAGGGTCAGGATTTCGAGGTCGCGATGCTGCTGCCGGATGTCGATGATGAAATTCAGGCCGCAGGCAAGATTGTGCCGGGCAGGTTCGAGATCGCGCGCGTGCCGGTGGCGCTTGGCTTGCGCGGCGAAGCACCCAGTCCTGATGTCAGCTCCCCGGCTGCGATCAAAGTCGCGATGTTGAACGCGAAATCAGTCAAGTACAGTCCGACCGGCGCGGCCCTGATGACCGTCCGGAAAATCCTGTCGACGCTCGAGATCGGCGACAAGATTCACGATTCCAGCGCGGTGCGCGGGGAGGTGCCGCTTGCTGCCGGGGAATATGAAATCAACATCTACCCTTTGAGCGAGATCATTTCCAACAAGAAGCTGAAAAATCTCGGCGCGGTGATCGCTCAATTGCAGGTGCCCGCCATCATCGAGGCGACGCTCGGCAAGAACGCCGCTGATCCCAAAACTGCGCTCGCTCTGATCAAGTTCCTGCAAGGGCCGGCCATCGACCGGGCGCTCAAGGACTACGGCATGGAGAAGGGCCAGATTGGCAAATAGGCGGACCAGTGAAGATTAATACATATTGAGGCCGGGCCTTCTCGCGTGCTTTGTCGCAATGATCTTAGGCCGGTCGCGGCGGAAGGTGTCGAAATCGACCTTTGAGTTACCCGTCCAGCACTATGGCGTCTGTTCCATCCTCGGCACAACATCGGGCGCAGCCACTATCACAGCATCGATCTTTTCACGCTTTTGGCGAGCCCTCTTTAGGTTTGCAATTTGTTCATCGGGTTCCGTCTACTGTTCTCCAGATTGAGGAAAATGACGCGCCAAATTCTCTACCTTAAGAAGAGTTTCGGAGAGCGGAGCTACCGGATGCGAAACGCTCATGAACAATGGCTCTACTGTGAATAATGTCTCTACTATGAATATTTTTGCGTGCGTCGTTTCCTAATTCAATTATCTCGACGTTTCAAACGGCATATTTCTACCAGCGCAGCGCTCTGCGGAACATTCCCAAACGGACAACGTTAGCTCGACGTTAGCTCCAGGCAAAAATGGAGAACGGTATGCTTGTTGAGCTCCGCGGGCGGAGAGATCGCCTTCTCTTCATCTGTCAAGCAACCGTGCCCACATTTATGATTCTCATGACCACCGTGAGCTGTTCAAGGCCCGATATGCCAGAACCGCGTATTGGAATTTTCGGGCCGCCATTTTCAAGTCCAGTGATCGACACAGCGGACCAGCAGGTGGTTCAACGAGACAAACGGCAACCGAAAGTGCAACGCGAGCGGCCCAGAATCTCTGCGTCGCCCAAGGTCGCGGCGGTGCACGCGCCGAAAGCGACCGGAGCATCTGTTTCGCGCCACGCTTCGAAAAAGGTGAACACGCCACCACGGCTCGATGCTCAAAAAGAGCGGCAGCTCTTCGAGGAATTTCTGGAATGGCGGAGGCGCCAAAAAGGCTTACCGTAGTGGCTGATGCTTACACTGGTCCTGCTGCCCGAAGCAGCGGAGTACAAAAAATCGCAAACTACTTCAGGCACCTTGGGAGAGCGCCTTCTTTCTGGCTTTGGCTTCACTGCGGGTGTTTCACGCATCCTTCTGCTGCTATAGTCGAAGCGCCGCCGGGCAACGGCGGTATTTCAAACAACGATAGCAACGAGAGGGAGCGACTATGTCAAAATATCAATTCGCCCTGCTGGCGGGCGCTGCCGCGCTGACCGCGGCGGTGCTGGCGACGCCGGCGCTGACGCAACAGCCGCCACAGTCGCCGTTCGCGACCACCAAGGTCGAGGGCACCGATAACGTCTACATCTTCCGTAACGGCGGCGCGCAGGCGATGTTCATCGTCACGCAGGACGGCGTCATCGCCACTGATCCGATCGGCTACGCGCGGCCGGAGGGCGTGCAGGACTACGTCAACGAGATCAAGAAGGTCACCAACCAGCCGATCCGCTACCTGGTCTACAGCCACCACCACTTCGACCACATTTCCGGCGGCAAGCCCTTCAAGGACGCCGGCGCCCGCGTAGTCGCGCACAAGCGCGCCAAGGAGCGGCTCGACCAGTTGCAGAACCCGCTGGTGGTGCCGGTCGATGAGACCTTCGACACCACCAAGACCATCGAGCTCGGCGGCACCACGCTGGAGCTCAGCTATATCGGCCTCAACCACTCCGACTCGAACATCGTGATGCGGCTGCCGCGCGAGAAGATCGTGTTCATCGTCGACACCATCCCGGTCGGGTCGGTGCCGGGCCGCGGCTTCATCGACATGTATCCGCTCGAAGCCGAGGATTTCATCAAGAAGGTGATCGCGATGGACTGGGACCGGCTGATCCCCGGACACCCCGGCGTCAACGGCCGGCTCGGCACCAAGCAGGACGCGCGCGACCAGCTCCGCCTGCTGGAGGAAGCCTCCGCAGAGATGAAGCCACTCGGCATTGCCGGCAAGTGCTGGGCCGCCGAGAAGGACCTGAAACTCTTGAGCTTCAAGGACTGGCCGGGCTACCAGACGGGGCTGGAATTCATCGGCCGGCGCTATTGCGGCGTGTGGGGCCGCGGGACGTAAGGCGCGAAGCGACGGCGCGCCACCCTCTCCCCGCTTGCGGGGAGAGGGTTAAGCCGTGGCCACTCCGTCTACCGTTCTGAAACCGGTCCGAAGTCGGGC
>WNGB01007396.1_pt1 | contig 15872 bp, 15 predicted proteins | sample 5400681 | NCBI WGS metagenome assembly WNGB01 (sample SAMN13153367, study PRJNA577476) | soil metagenome | isolation source: 115 cm soil or saprolite under grassland replicate 2 | place: USA:California | collected 2016-06-15 | reverse complement strand
GCGTTCCTTTTATTTGGTCGACAAGATGAGCCCCGGCCCGCTCAAGCGCAAGCTTGAGCAGTGCAGCGAGGGTCCGTTCCGCAAGACGGATTTTTCGATCGGTCACCGGGGCGGCGGCACTCTGCAATTCCCGGAGCACACCAAGGAAAGCCATGAAGCGGGCGCGCGCATGGGCGCCGGCATCCAGGAATGCGACGTGACCTTCACCAAGGACGGCCAACTGGTTTGCCGCCACGACCAGTGCGATTTGCATACCACCACCAATATTTTGGTGACGCCGCTGGCGACGCCGCCGGAGGATAGGTGTTCCCAGCCGTTTTCTCCGGCTCAATTCGATGCAAACGGCAACCTCATCAAGGCGGCCACGGCGCTGTGCTGCACGAGCGACCTGACCGTGGCTGAATTCAAATCCCTCAAGGGCAAGATGGACGCCTTCAACCCTCGCGCCACAACCGCGCAGGAATTTCTGGGTGGTACAGCCAACTGGCGCACCGACTTGTATTCCACAGGCGCAACGCTACTGACCCATAAGGAAAGCATCGATCTGCTTGAAAAGCTGGGCAGCAAGTACACCCCGGAGCTGAAGGGCGCGAACCGCGCCGCCAAACTGCAGGTGGAAGCGGTGTTCGGCAGCCAGTCGGCCTACGCCCAAGCGATGATCGACGACTACAAAGCGGCCGGCATTTCTCCCGAAAAAGTGTTTGCGCAGTCTTTCAACAAAGACGACATTCTGTACTGGATCAGGAACGAACCGGAATTCGGCAGGCAGGCGGTGTTTCTGGACGACGCCAATGTCCCGGTCGATCTGCCCAACGCCGCGGAGCTGAAGGGCTATGCCCAGCAGGGCATCAAGATCGTTGCGCCCCCGATGTGGGCGCTGCTGGCGGTGAAAAACGGCAAGATCGTGCCCTCGCAGTACGCCAAGGATGCCAAGGCCGCCGGGCTCGACATCATCACCTGGACCCTCGAGCGTTCCGGACGCATCGTCGAGGAAGTGCTGCCTACCAACGGCACGGCCAGCCCCTCGTTCTATTTTCAGACCACGCTGGACGCCCTCCGCAACGACGGCGACCTGATGACCACGTTGGACGTGCTGGCCAGGCAGGTGGGGATCCTGGGCATCTTCTCCGACTGGGCGGGCACGGTCAGCTACTACGCGAGCTGCATGGGTCTGAAATAAGTCCGGGAAGTTCCGGCAAGCTTGCCCTCAGCGCATGATCGGCCGTCACGAGGGTAAAAATCACACGCCGGAGGAGACATGACGAAGCTTGCCGCATTCGTAGCCGCATCGCTTCTTTCGACGGTCGCGCTCGCGCAAGGCTACCCGAACCGGCCCGTGAGAGTCATCGTGCCTTGGCCGCCGGGGCAGGCCACCGACATCGCCGCGCGCGTGGTAGCCGAGAAGCTGCAACAAGCGCTCAAGCAGCCGTTCATCATCGACAACCGCGCCGGCGCCGGCGGCTCGATCGGCACCGACGCAGCCGTGAAGAGCGCGCCCGACGGCTACACCCTGCTTGCGGCGTCGAGCGGGCCGATATCGATTATGCCGCACCTGCAGAAGACGCCCTACGACCCCGACAGGGACTTTGCCCCGATCAGCCTGGTCGCGCTGGTGCCGTTCGCGCTCGTCACGCACCCGTCGTTCCCGGCGACGAACGCGAAGGAGTTCATCGCCCACCTGCGCGCGAATCCGGACAAGTACACGTTCTCGTCTTCGGGCACCGGCGCATCGGCGCACCTCATCACGGAGCTCTTCAACTCGATGGCGCAGGTCAAGGCGCGCCACGTGCCCTACAAGGGTAGCGCGCCGGCGCTCACCGACATCGTGGGCGGCCAGATCGGCTATACCATCGAGACCCTGGCCGGGACCATCGGGCACATCAAGGGCGGTCGCCTGAAGACCTTCGGCACCTCGTTCGCGCAGCGCACCGCCGGCATGCCGGATGTCCCGTCGATCGCGGAAGCAGCCGACCTTCCGGCGTACGACATCGGCGCGTGGGTCGGCTACACCGCGCCGGCCGGGACCTCGCGCGAGACTCGCGTGCGCCTCTCGGGCGAGATCCAGAAGGCCATGCAGGCGTCGGAGCTGAAGGAGCGGTTTATCTCGCTAGGCATGGACGCCGTTTCGAACACGCCCGATGAGATGGCGGCGTTCATGCGAGCGCAACAGGAGCGCTACGGCTCGATCATCAAGAGCCAGAACATCAAGATCGAGCAATAGGCATGGAGGTCAAGCGCATTTCCGGTGCGCTTGGCGCCGAGATCCTCGGGGTGGATCTCGGGGGAGACCTCGCAGACGAGACCGTCGCGGCGATCCGGCGCGCCTTCCTCGAGCACTTGGTGGTGTTCTTTCACGACCAGCCGCTCACCCCCGCCCAGTTCATGGCCTTTGCACGGCGCATGGGCAAGCCGATCGAATACCCGCTCGTCAAAGGCATAGCCGGATTCCCGGAGGTCATCGAAGTGAAAAAGCTCGAGCACGAGCGGCAGAACTTCGGCGGCTTGTGGCATTCCGACACCGCCTACCTCGAGAATCCGCCGATGGGCTCGATGCTGCTCGCGCGCGAGGTCCCGCCTTACGGCGGGGACACCGAGTTCGCCAATCAGTACGGGGCCTACGAGGCTCTGTCCGAGGGCATGCGCAAGCTGCTCGATGGCCTGGTGGCCATCAACGCTTCAACCAAAGCCGATGCCACGCGTACGCGTGAGGACCGCATGAAGGAACAGGGCCACGAGACCAGGCAGTTCCTCGCCGAGCACCCTGTCGTTCGCACCCATCCGGAAACCGGGCGCAAGGCGCTCTACGTGAACGTCGGCCACACCGTGCGCTTCAAGGACATGACCGAGGAAGAAAGCGCGCCGCTGCTGGAGTTCCTGTACCGGCACCAGGTGCGGCCCGAGCTCACCTGCCGGTTCCGCTGGCGCGTCGGCTCGCTCGCGTTCTGGGACAACCGCTGCACGCAGCACAACCCCTTGAACGACTATCAGGGGCATCGGCGGGTGATGCATCGCATCACCCTCGCGGGCGACAAGCCGCGCTGATCCAGCGCGAAATCATCAAATGTGGACCTCAAGCCTTGCGGGATTCCAGCCGGCGCTCGATCGCGATGACGGCGATCGCCAGTGCCGCAATCGCCGCCAGCGCGGCAGCGCCCCGGCACCGAACACCTCCGGAATCGCCATCGCCATTACCAGAAACCCCGCCATCGCGGCGATCGGCATTGACACAGGCTACCTGGCCGGCGTCAGCAGCGCCTTGCGCAGGGAATCCTTCGTCCCGAACTTCTTTTTGAACTCGGCGTTGGCGCGTTCGTAGTCATCGACGATCAGGTTTTTCGTGACCTCGAAGAATTCATTGCGGTGATATTGAACGGTGCCGATATAGACCGCCTTGTCCCCCGGTTTGATGGAAATCTTCAGCCCGCCGGGAAAATATGCCCGGTTCAACTCGCGGCCACCGAGTTCCAGATACAACATGCCGCCAACGATGAAAAACGGCTTGTTGCTGCTGCGGACGAAGAAGGTCTTCCCGAGTTTCGCCTCGATCCGCCCGGCGTAATCGGCCATTACAGGATCCTTCGACAGGATCCTGTAATGCTCGTCCGTGAGCAGGAACATCGTGTTCTCAAATTGGCCCGAGTTGCCCCCCTTTATCTTCTGCTCGCCGGCGTGCAGCGGCGGCACGAGCTCGATGCGTCCGACGACCAGCGTCTCGCCGCCGCCGAGCTCGGACAGGCTGTCCACCGGCGCGCGCGCCGCCCCGACACAGGCGCCGAGCGCGCCGAGCAGCAACAGATTGGCAGCCGCGAGACGGGCCCGGGCCGGACCGCGGCGGGAAGTCTTCACTTGATCTGTGCCAGGCGCGCGCGAATCCTGTCGCGCCAGGCGGATTCCTGGATTCCGCTGCCCTCGTCGAGGATGCGCTTCAGCAGATCGGCTTCCGTGGGCTTCTCGATCCTCTCGATCGCGAACTTTCCCTGCTCGAACATGCCCGTCCTCACCTTCTTGTATTTGAAGGAGCCGAGGAAATAGATGCCGGGCTTGACGATGCGCAGCGCGGTCTCGTTCCCCTGGCGGGGGAAGCTGTACTCGTGCTGGCCGGCGAAGAAGCCCGAACCGCCGAACTTCGACAGCTGATACGAGCCGGGCGGCAGGTAGGAGCTGTAGAAAAGGCCCTTGCGGACGGCGAGACCCCAGTAGGGCGTTTTCGACGGCGGCGCGACTTGCATGACAGAGGCGTACGCAACACCCGTGGGCGCATCGTCCATGTCGATGTAGCCGAAGACCAGCGAATTGGTGGGGTCGTTGATGTCCCGTTCAGGACCGCTGCTCGCGCAGCCGGCCAACAGCCCCAGCGCGATCAGCCCGAGGACAGGCCATATCCGGTGTTCCATGTTTCCTCCGTGCGCAGGTGGGTCGCTGAGAGATAAGAGCTGACAAATAACAGTATAGCCAAAGACCGAATCGGAAAAATCAATCCCGCTGCAGATGGGATCAACCCCGGGGTTCCAGCCGCCGCTCGACCGCGATGACGGAGATGGCCACCGCCGCGATCGCTAGTGGAGCAGGTGCTTGCGGAAGAACGCCGCGATCCTGCGGTTCATGTCGGGGAGCACCGAGCGGTCGAAGCCGGGCGGGTCGTTCATCAATTCGGCGGCGAGGCCGGACCGCCCGGGCGGAAAAGGCGAGAGCAGCGCGCCGTGGCCCCCGTTCGGGAAATCGCCGAGCCGCTCGCACGCGGCGCATGTCCGCAGCACGCGGTCGCTGTGGAAGCGCGGCAGCAGCCACTTGTCCTGCCGCGCGGTCACCAGCGCCAGCGGCACGCGCGGTGCGGCCAGGGAGCCCATGTCGAAGTCGACGGCATACGGAACGCCGGCGACGATTGCGGCGATGCGCGGTTCGGCGTGGGTCTGCCACGTCGCGTCGTCGAAGCGCCAGCGAATCACCGTCAGGGCGATCGTCTTCTTCAATCCATCGAGGAAGTCGCCGTTCAGCCGGGTCGCCAGGCCCACGCAGCTGTAGAAATCCTCGGCGATGTGCGCTTCGCAGTGCTCCTTGAATCGCGCCGGCGACCAGCGGCCGCCCGCGAGGCTGAGCGCCGCGTGCCCGCCGGCGGACATGCCGTACATGCCGACCTTGTCGAGCGCGAGCAGCGGCGCGAAGCGCGGATCCTGTCCCACCGCGTCGATGGCGCGCGACACCTCGGCCGGCCGGCGCTTCCAGCTCTCGGGCCCCGTCGCGCTCAAGTCCTTGTAGTTGTCGCCGCGGTGCTCAGGGCTAGCCACGACGAAGCCGCTTTCCACCAGGGCGCGAGCCAAGTCGGAATGCACCCAGGGGGAGCCGCCCGAGCCGTGCGAGACGACGACAAGGCGCCCGTTGCCGCGCACGGGGGCGCCCTGCCAGGCGAGGAGGAGAGTGAAGGGGCCGCGCTTGAGCGGCTGTGCTTCGCCGCTGGAAGGGTAGAAGACGGTCACGGGGCCGCCGTCCTTGGCGGCGATCTCGGTGACGCCCACCACTGCCTGCGCTGCGGCCGGCAGGGCGAGCGCGACGGCGAGGAGGAAGACTGCCGGCGGGTTCCGTAAGCTTACGCTAAGCCGTTCAGAGCCCATGCATTGAGTTTAACTCCTGCGGGATTCCAACTGCTGCTAGGATTGTCGAGCTGGACAACGGAGACCGCTATGCCCCACGCCGCCGCCGATGATGGCGTGAAGCTCTACTACGAGGAAGCCGGCGTCGGCGCGCCGATCGTCTTCGTCCACGAGTTTGCCGGCGACCATCGCAGCTGGGAGCCGCAAATGCGGTTCTTCTCGCGCCGCTACCGCTGTATTGCGTTCAACGCCCGCGGTTATCCCCCGTCCGATGTGCCCGCAGATACGGAACGCTATTCGCAGGCGCGTGCGCGCGATGACATCATAGCCGTTCTCGACCACCTCGGGATCGACCGCGCCCACATCGTGGGCTTGTCGATGGGCGGGTTCGCGACACTGCATGTCGGACTTGCGCATCCCGAGCGGGCTCGCTCGCTCGTGATCGCCGGTTGCGGCTACGGCGCGCGCCCCGGCGAAGAGGAGAACTTCCGTGCCGAGTGCGAAGCCGCGGCGCAGGCCTTCGATGCCGATTGGCCGGCGGCGGCCGCGAAATACGCGATCGGGCCGACGCGCGTGCAATACCAGAACAAGGACCCGCGTGGCTGGCGCGAATTCGCCGCCGGACTGGCCGATCACTCGCCGCGGGGCGCGTCGAACACGCTGCGCGGGGTGCAGAAGCGGCGCCCGCTGCTCTTCCAGCTCGTTGACGGGATGAGGAGAATCGCGGTACCCACGTTGATCCTGACGGGAGACGAGGACGAGCCCTGCCTCGAGGCCGGATTGCTCATGAAGCGGTCAATCCCCGCCTCCGGCCTTGTGGTGATGCCCCGCGCCGGGCACGCAATCAATCTGGAGGAACCCGGGGCGTTCAATCGCGAGGTCGCCGATTTTCTCGCTACGGTCGAAGCGGGCCGCTGGGAGGCGCGCGACCCGCGCGCCGCTGCCGGCGGCATCCTCGGATTCGGGCCGAGCGCCGCAAGATGAACCTCGGGCTCGACGGCAAGACGGCGCTCATCACCGGCGGCTCTAAGGGCATCGGGCGCGCCTGCGCCGTTGCGTTCGCGGCCGAAGGCTGCGCTCTGCACCTCGTGGCGCGTGACAAGGCTCGACTGGAGGCCGCGCGCGAGGCGATCCGCGCCGAGCACTCTGTCGCAGTGCATATTCACGCTGCGGACCTGCGCGATGGCGAGGCGGTCAGGCGTGTCGCCGCCGCGTGCGCCGACGCCGACATCCTCGTGAACAATGCCGGCGACATTCCGGGCGGCTCGATCGATCAGATCGATGAGGCGCGCTGGCGCCACGCCTGGGACCTGAAAGTCTTCGGCTACATCAACATGACCCGCGACATGCTGGCGCACATGCGTGCGCGGGGCCGCGGCGTGATCGTGAACGTCATCGGCATGGCCGGGGAAAAGCCGTCCTGGGAGTACATCTGCGGCGGCTTTGCCAATGCCGGGCTCGCGGCGTTCACCAAGGGTCTTGGGTCGAAGTCACCGGAGTTCGGCGTGCGCGTGGTCGGCGTGCACCCGCCGCCGACTCGCACCGATCGCATCACCGCGCTCCTGAGAACGGCCGCGAAAAGCAAGTACGGCGATGAGTCGCGCACGGAAGACGTGCTGCGCGACGGGGCCTTCGGCCCGGTCATCGAACCCGAGCAGGTGGCGGAGACCGTGGCGTTTCTCGCTTCGCCGCGCGCGAGCCACCTCTCCGGGGTGGTGCTCAACCTCGGCACGTGAACGAAACCGGCGCCGGTCGCCCGCGCGCGCGAGGCCACGCCATCGTCGAGGCCGGGGTTCTAGGACTGGCTGCGGCGGTGCGCGCGGGACGCGTGAGCGCGCGCGACGCCGTCGACTGCTACCTCGAGCGCATCGCGCGCCACGGTTCCGAACTGGGCGCTTTCCTCGCGGTATCCGAGGCAGCGGCGCGCGATGCCGCCGCGTCGCTGGACCGCCGCCGGCGCCAGGGCGCGCCGCTGGGAGCACTGGCTGGCGTTCCGTTTGCGGTAAAGGACAATCTCGATGTCGTCGGTCTCCCGACGAGCGTAGGCATCGGCGTATTGCGAGGAACGATGCCGGAGTGCGATGCGGTTGCCGTCCTCCGATTGCGCGGTGCCGACGCAGTGCCTTTCGGCAAGACCAACATGGATGAGGCCGCGTTCGGCGCGACCAACGACAATCCGCACTTCGGCCGATGCCGCAATCCGCACCGCCTCGAGTTCACGCCCGGGGGATCGAGCGGCGGGTCGGCGGCAGCGGTGGCGGCGGGACTTGCCGCGGCGGCGCTGGGCAGCGATACGCTCGGATCGGTTCGCATCCCTGCTTCTTACTGCGGCTGTGCGGGCTTCAAGCCCACGCGCGGCAGCATCCCGACCGCGGGATTGATGCCGCTGTCGGTCTCGCTCGACGAAATCGGCGTGCTCGCGCGCTCGGTCGGCGACTGCGCCGCCGTTTTCGAGGCGATTCGCGACGCGGGATCGGGCACGGTCGGCTCGCGCACGCGCGCCCTGGTGCGCGCCCGGGTCGGCGTCGTTACCGGGCTCGATGTCGCACCGGAAATTGCCGCCGCGGCCGCCCGGGCGGCCGCAGCGCTCGGCGCCTCAGGCTGTGCCGTGGGCGACTGCGACCTCGCGGGGATCGATCTTGCCCGCGTACGGCGCGCAGGACTCCTCATCGCCGAAGCCGAGGGCGCCCGCGTGCATGCGCGGCTTCTGTCCGAGCCGGCGAGCGAGATCTCGCGGAGCTTGCGCGAGGCGCTGGGTTACGGCGCGGCACAGGCGCCCGAGCGCATCGCGCAGGCGAGGGCGGTGCTGCACGAGGCGAGGCAAGGCCTGGACGCGCTATTCGCTTCGGTCGATCTGCTTCTGCTGCCGACTACGCCGCAGACGGCGTTCGCATTCACTTCGCCTGCGCCTTCCAACCAGGCCGATTTCACGGCACTTGCGAACGCGGGCGGCATGCCGGCGCTCAGCCTTGCGGCAGGACTTTCTTCGGAAGGGCTTCCGCTTGGCGTGCAGCTCATCGGTGCGCGCGGAGCGGACGAGCTCGTTCTCGAGGCGGGCCAAGCGTGCGAGGACGTCCTCGGGTTTTTCCCGCCCCCGATGCTCGGTGTTTAGCGAGGACTAGTCCAGCGCAGTCTCCGCGTCCGCCCGCACGCTTTCCTCGCGGATCAGCGCGAGCACTTCGCGCTTCAGGGCATTGAACACAGGGGAAGTGGTCGCCTCGATCGTGCGCGGTCGCGCGAGTTCGACCACGATGCGTTTTTTGATCCGCCCGGGGCGCGCAGTCATGACGTATACGGTATCGGCGAGGAGCAGCGCCTCCTCGATGTCGTGGGTGATGAAAAGCACGGTCTGCTGGTGCCGCTCCCAGACCGCGAGCAGGAGTTCCTGCATGAGCGTTCGCGTCTGCGCGTCCAGGCTCCCGAAGGGCTCGTCCATGAGGAGCAGCTCGGGCTGCATCGCGAGCACGCGCGCGATGCCGACGCGCTGCTTCATCCCGCCGGAGAGCTCCGCCGGGTAGTGCGACGCGAAGCCCTTCAGACCCACCTGTTCGATGATTTTCTCGGCGAGCGGACGGTAGGTCTGCGCGGACTGGCCCTGCGTCTTCGGCCCGAAGACGATGTTCTCATAGACCGAATACCAGGGAAAGAGCGCTGGTTCCTGGAAGACGACGGCACGCTTGGGCGAAGGCGAGGATACGGGCGCGCCGTTCGCGCGTACCTCTCCCCGCGTCGGCGCGTCGAATCCAGCCACCATGTTGAGGAGCGTGGACTTGCCGCAGCCCGATGGGCCGAGGATGGCGGTGAAGGAGTGCGGGGGGATATCGAGGTCGATTCCCTGCACGGCTTCGACGCGTCTATCCCCCTTGACGAATTCCTTCCAGACGCCGCGCAGCTCGAGCGCCGCCGCTTGGCCGCCGTTCACGCGCCGGCCTCGAGGGTCCGCCAGCGCAGCAGGATGCGAGAGGCGTACACGATCACGCGGTCGGAGATGAAGCCGAGGAAGCCCACCGAGACCATGGTCGCGACGCAGATGTCCATGCGCCCGACGTAGTATGCGTCCCACAGCACGTAGCCGAGGCCCGACTTCACCGCGATCATCTCGGCGACGATGACCGCGGTCCATGCGACGCCGATCCCCAGCCGCATTCCGGTGAAGATCGAAGGCAGCGCCGATGGGAACACCACTTTTGCGAGCACCGTGCCGGCGCCCGCGCCCATCATGCGCGCCGCGCGCAGCAGCAGCAGATTCGTGTCGCGCACGCCGTGGGTGGTGTTCACCACGATGGGATAGAACGCGCCCAGACCGATGAGAAAGAGGGCGCTCGCGTCGTAGATTCCGAAGACCGCGATGGCGAAGGGCAGCCACGCCGTGATCGGCACCGGGCGCAGGAGCTGGATCGTCGGATCGACCAGGCGCCCGGTGAGACGGTTCCAGCCGATCATGAGCCCGAGCGGAATCGCGACGAGTGCCGCGAGACCGAAGCCTTGCAGAACGCGCTTTGACGAGTAGAGCACGTTATCGAGCCAGGTGCCCGAGTAAGGCGACAGGCCCCCCTTGGCCGTGCCGAAAATCCACAACTCCCAGGAGCGCAACACCTGCGCGGGGGACGGGATAATGCCTTCGGCGACCCAGCGATACTCCACCGTGAGGTGCCAGAGAACGAGGAGCGCCGCCGGGAGCACGAGCGCCCAGGGCGCGCGCAGGACCCTCGCCACGCGCCAGTCCTTCCGCTGCGGCCGCCCGGCGTCGCGCGGACTACTGATTCAGCCCCAGCTGCGCCGGCGTCCTGCCGGTCGCCTTCGAGAGAAACTCGTAGGTGTAGTGCTGCGCGACTTCGCCCGAGACGTCGCGGGTGATGACGCCGTTATCCGACAGGAATTTCGAGATTCGCTTGATCGATTCGAGCGGCAAGGTCGCATCGAGCTGCGTGGTGCGGATCGACTCGGCGGCCACGTTCTCGGGCAGGCCCGCCTTCTCCGCGTAAATGCCGGCCCAGCGCTTCGGGTCCTTGCGCGCGGTCTCGAGCACATCGACGTAGGCGACGACCAGCCGCTGCACGGCGTCGCGGTTCTTTTCCATGAAGCCCCGGTTTACTGCGAGCACCGAGATGAGGCCGCCGACCGTTTTGGAACGATTGTGGTCGATCGTCGGGTAGGCACCGTATCCGTCCACGATCGCCTGGGCACAGAAGGGGTGCCACACCGCCGCCATGTCGATCTCTCTTCCTTGCAGCGCCTTCAGGTAGTTGCCGCCGCCGCCGACGATGTTGACGATCTTCAGCTTGCCGTATTCCAGGCCGTTCTCCTGCACCGACGCTGCGAACTTGAGCCAGGAAATCGAACCGGCGCCGACGCCGATCCTCTTGTCGGCGAGCGCCTTCCAGTCCTTCATGTCTTCGCCCTTGCGCACGATCAGGCAGTCGTTGCCCGAGCCCACGCCCGCGATCCCGACGAGCGATCTCGCGCCTTGGCCCAGCGCGAGAGAGATGTCCTGCGGACCGAACGCGGTGAGCTGGATGTCGCCCGAGGCAAGCGCGGTGCGCGCGTCGGCGAAGCGCTGGAACATCACGATTTCGATCTGTATGTTGTATTTCGCCGCGTACTCGGGCAGCAGCCACAGGGGCGACAGCGCGGGCACGTTCAGCATGCCTTGCTTCACCGTCACCGCGGCAGGCAGCCGCGCTCTCAGGGCATCGGCTTGCGCCAGCGCGACCGACGGAACAGCTGCCAGAAGGAAAAGCACAATGGAGGTGCGGCGGACCAGGGGACGAACGTGCAGGATCATCGGAACCTCCAAAAAAATAAGATGGGCGTTGCGGCCCATGATGCGCTGGGCGAACGAAGCAGGTCAAGATGGTCAGTCCGGCTTGATGTTCGCGTCGCGGATGACCTTGCTCCACTTGGCGCTCTCGGAGCGCACGAATGCGGCGAACTCCTCGGGCGTGTCGCCGGCGACTTCCGACCCGGTCGCGAGCACGTGGTTCTTCACGTCCGGGGCGTTGTAGGCCCTGACCAGCTCCCGGTGCAGGATCTGGATCACCGGCGGCGGGGTGCCGGCGGGAGCGAAGATGCCGTTCCATACGATCGCCTCGACGCCGGGGAGGCCGGCCTCCGCGGTGGTCGGCACAGCGGGGAACATCGCCAGGCGTGAAGGCCCCGCCACCGCGAGCGCGCGCAGCTTCCCGGCCTTGACGTGCGTGACGATTACCTGCGGCACCACGTAGGCCGCCATCACCACGCCTGCGAGCAGATCGGGGATCTCCACGTTCACCCCCTTGTACGGCACTTCCAGCACCTTGATGCCGGCCTCGGACTTGATCCACTCGCCCACCAGCTGGCTGATGCTGCCGGTGCCGCCGGAGGCGTAGGTGAGCGCGCCGGGCTTCGCTTTTGCAAGCTCGACAAATTCCTTCACCGATTGAACGTTGAGCGAAGCGTTCACGACCATGACCAGCGGCGTCATGGTGAAGCGCGATACCGGCATCAATTCCCTGTTCAGGCGGCAGCAGGGATCGGGATTGAGCGCATCGCCGATCGCGTTGTTGATCAGCGCGAGGAACAGCGTGTGCCCGTCGGCCGCCGCCCTGACCGTCTCGCGCGCGGCGATCATGCCGTTGGCACCGGGGCGGTTCTCCACGATCACCGGCTGGCCGAGGGACTCCGTGAGCTTGGCGCCGATCTGCCGTGCGCGGATGTCGGGCGAGCTGCCCGCCGGCGAGGGCACCAGAATGCGAATCGGTTTCGAGGGAAAGGATTGCGCCGCGGCCGTCGCGGTGAACGCCGCGAGAACGCACGCCAGGATCTGTTTCATCGGGAAGCCTTTCGCTTGGAATGTCGCCCGGGAATCATAGAGCAAAGCCCGAAGGTCAGCGCCCCCCGCGCCGAACGCATCCGGTGGGGACGGTAGAGGGCAGCGCTTTTTTCAGCGGTGCGCCTTGGCACCGTGTGCAAGCGGTCGACAGGTACGCTATCCTGCGCCCAGTCGCGCCACCATCGCGAATGAGGCACCCCTATGGGCAACACCAAACTGGAAAGAGTACGCTCCGAGGCGCTGAATCTCCCGGAAGGGCAGCGCGCGGAGCTTGCGTACAACCTGGTGATCAGCCTCGATGGGCCGCCCGATCCGGATGCGGAAAAGGCGTGGGACGCTGAGATCATGCGCAGGCTCTCCGAGATCGATTCCGGCGCCGCAAAACTGGTCGATCGTAAGGAGTTTCGCCGTCGGATGCGGGCTCGCTTGAAGCGCCCGTAATGCGCGCGCTGCGCATCCACGCGGCGGCCGCCGGTCGAGGCCGCAGCGTGGTACGAGAAGGAACGCGCCGGCCTTGGCGTGGAATTCGAGCATGCTATCGATGCCGCGCTCGATCTTCTTGAAGAAGAAATTGTCCCTCTGACATCGGTGCCCGGTGAAGCAGGAACCCGCGGCGTCAAACGTCTGATACTGAGACGGTTTCCCTACTCCGTCATTGTCCACGAGCGCTATACGGAAATCTTCGTAATCGCCTTTGCCCATCCCGGCTGAAGTAACTGAGGCTGAAGCTCGGACAGCGGTGGAGGGGATGGGTGTTGTGGCCGAGCGTCTCTTGAGCAAGCTGTGACGTCGTTACCGCGTACAATCCGCATGGAGTCGTTTGTTAAATTGGTTGTCCGCCGCAAAGACCTAGAATTCGGTTTACGAAAGCTTTGAGTTCTGGACAACTATTTATGGATTGCGCGAGATCTTGACCGTTAAGTACACGCTTCGCATCGCGCTCCTTAGAGTAGCTCTCCCTGCATTCTCCTCGCTCGAACACTTCTGCAATCACTCTTGAAGGGGGCTTAGTGTGGTTGATCGTCTCCGGAGTTCCTCCTGGAGGAGCTTGATTGTGTTTTGCCAGCTGCAAGATCCTACCCCAGTATGGTAGTAACCACGCCTCAAAATCATGCAGAGCGACGTGAGGAAAAAAATTCGCGATGCCACCCACCCAGTTGTTCATCTTGGTTTTTGCATCCTGGGCAGTCATAAAGTCATTCGTTCCTGTGTAGACATCCGTCAAGGCAATTACGGCGTTGGCAGGATTGGTTCCGGACATCAACGTTTGGACAACTCGTTGCAATTTGGCTTCTTTAGGAATGCGGCCGTCGTAAACAACGGGGTTCAGATTTGGCATGTTCCCATGCAATCTGGGGGCCAGAAACTCTCTTAGGAAAGGAAAGAACGCTTTCTCTGTTCGGCCTTCCACTAGAATTGCTATCTTCAACTACGCCCCCCAAGTTGGCCCATTTGCCACACTTCGTCCAGTGTGAACTCCTTCATCCACTTTTCAATATCCAACTTGGGAGAATCGGCCCACGTCATTTTGGTGGTCCCATCCTCTTGGCGATCTAAGACCAACACTTCGTTCGGGCGCAGAAACCTGACTAGGCGATCAGAATGAGTGGCTACAATTACTTGAGTCCGTTTGGACGCGCCACGCAGCAGATCAGCCACAATACTCAGCAGTTCTGGATGCAGACTTACTTCCGGCTCGTCAATGAGCGTCACAGCAGGAAGCGTTTCCGACAGCAGTAGTACGGCTAGCCAAAGAAAGCGAACCGTTCCCTCCGAAAGTTGGTGGAGGTAAACAGCATGGCGGAACTTGCGGTCCTTCCAAGTCAATGTGAGCATTCCTGCCGCGACGGGCGGGAAATCGAGCCTCTCGAAATCCGGGAACGCGGTGGACAGAGTGTCTTGCAGGACGTCAAAACGATCTCGATTGGTTTCCCGAAGAAAGTACAGTGAGGAAATGAGATCATCTCCAGATTCGGACAATACGTTTACTGGACGTAGCTGTTGAGGTTGCCGCACTGGCGAGTTTGGTCCTACGTTCATAAGGCCGAACGAGCTAACTGAAGCGAGCTTGTTACGAAACTCTTCAGGTTCACGAAACATCTTCGGTACTTGGGACAATGATGCTTCAAAAGGGTCGTGCTCCCACGTGGGCCGCTGCAATCGGCCAATACTCTCTGCGTCAGTCTTCTCGTAATAACGAATGTTGTCGGCGGAGGAGTTGATGTAAAGGAATGGCGGCCGATCAGGATGGCGCGTTTGACTTAGCGACTCGCTCTTAATGAAGTAAGTTGGCCCGCGTCGCGATAGTTCTATGCGATAGTCGATTGGTGGATAACCGCTAACAGGCATCTGTATCGAGAGTTCTAGAGACTCGGCTCGATCAAACGTCAATAGACTGTCGAGTCCTCCTTTGGCGACGATTCTTGCGTTTAGATCGCTCTTTGCCGCTCCACGCAACAGTTCGATGACTTCCAAAAGAGATGTCTTTCCGACACCGTTTGCACCAATCATCACGGCTAGCGGTCGCAAATCGAGTTGGCAATCAGCCAGCCTTTTGTAGTTTCTGATGCCAAGATGTGTGAAGCTGGGCATGGGCATCCTGCTCATCAACTCGGGAGAAAAACTGCTATTAGGAGCGCTTCTAGGTCAGTAAACGTCTTACGCTGTCGCGCTCTTCGTGCAGCTCCTGGCATGATGCGGCAACCTCAGGGCAAGGTACGCAGGGGAGGTGCTTCGCGCCGCAGTCTATCGCCCGCGCAGGAGGCGCGCAAGCCCCCTGTGACGTGCGTAACGTGCTATGGCGGGGATCTTGGAGATGGGCTCTAAGCATAGACGTTCAGCAGTCCATCCAACCCAACGTAGTCAAAACAATAAGTCGCCTTTTCCCGCACCACCGGCTTCGCGTGATACGCGATGGAAACCCCGGCTTCCTCCATCATCGCAAGGTCGTTGGCGCCGTCGCCGATGGCGATGATTTGATCGCGCGACAGACGCAGCGCGTCGCGCAGTTCGCGCAGTTTCGCGGCCTTGATTTGCGCATCGACGATGCGGCCGAGTACTTTGCCGGTGAGTTTGCCGTTCCTGAATTCGAGGGTGTTCGACAGGGTGTAGTCGAACGAAAGGCGTATCTTCAGCCGATCGGTGAAAAAGCTGAATCCGCTCGAGACGAGCAGTGTCTTGATGCCGAGTGAGCGCAGTCGCTCGAGCATGCGCTCGGCGCCGGGCGACAGCCGCAGCCGCTCTTCGTAGACGCGCACGAGCGCCGATTCATCCAGCCCGGCGAGGAGCGCGAGGCGCTGGCGCAGGCTTTCCGGGTAGTCGATCTCGCCGCGCATGGCGCTCGCCGTGATCGCCGCGACCTGCGGCTTGACGCCCTGCAGGTCGGCGATCTCGTCGATGCACTCGATGGTGATGAGGGTGGAGTCCATGTCCATCGCCACCAGGCCGAAGTCGCTGAGCCGGCGCGGCGCGGG
>WNGB01019107.1_pt1 | contig 15874 bp, 20 predicted proteins | sample 5400681 | NCBI WGS metagenome assembly WNGB01 (sample SAMN13153367, study PRJNA577476) | soil metagenome | isolation source: 115 cm soil or saprolite under grassland replicate 2 | place: USA:California | collected 2016-06-15 | reverse complement strand
CTCGCCGCCGGGGTCGAGTGCGCACCACTGCGCCGTCCGATACGCCCAATCGAGTCCGACATACTTCACCTCGGGCCTCCTTCCCGATGGGATTCGTTACCGGAGAGTGTCTCCGGCCAGGAGGCCCTTCTTCATGACACTCCATAAATGCTCCATGAGAAGCGCTCGCCGCCACGGCGGGGGAAAGGGCGCTGCCAGAGCTCGACGATGTTGTCGTCGGTTACGGCCAGCCGACGCCGGGCGCGGGCGCGTCGACGACCAGCACCTGTCCCGTTCTCGCCGCGATCACTTCCTCGACTCCCTCGGTGCCCTGCCATTCCGCCGTGAGCATGAACAGCGTCCGGCGGCCAGGGCCGCCGAGCATGGTCGCGAAGCAGGCGCGGCCGAGCTCGAATCGCTCGAGCAGCTCTCCGCCCTCGCGTATGCGGGCGCAGTCGTTCGTCATGTTCCCGCTCGAGGCCCAGATGCAGCCATCCGCATCGAGGCAGATGCCGTCCGGCCCGACCCCGTCCGCCCAGATTCGGCGGTTCGAGAGGGCGCCGTCGTCCTCGATGTCGAACGCGGTGAGCCGGGCGGCAAAGGACTCGGCGACGACGAGCGTCTTGTTGTCCGGGGTGATGACCATGCCGTTTGGGAAGGCGAGCTCGTTCGCCACCTCGCGGGCCTCGCCCTCGGGCGTGACGAGCGCGATCTTGCCGGGCGCCTTGCCGCTCGTGAGCACGTCGTTGAACTGGGCGAAGTCGAAGTTGATCGTGTTGACGTAGACGTTGCCGCGGCCATCGACGGTCATCTCGCTCCATCCGAACGGCGAGATGTGGGTGAGGTCAGCGTGACGAACGCGTGACCCGTCGGACTCGACCCGGGTCAGCTCCGGACCGGTCATGAGCAGCCGTCCGTCGGGAAGCCAGTTCGTCGCCCAGCCGAGCCCCGCTGGACCCTCTCCGACCACCTCGCTCTTGCCGTCGAGGTCGACGGCGACGATTTCCCCAGTCCCCCAGTTCGAGAACCACAACCGGGCGTCGTGCCAGCGGGGAGACTCGGGCATGGCAAGGCCGTCGAGCAGGACACGTGGCTGCACGCGCCAATCCTGCCTGTCCACTGGCTTCACGGGGGGATCCACACGGAACCAATCGCGGCCGCGCGGCGTCGCGGCCATACGGCGTTCGACGTATCCTCGGCGCGATGCCGAGGCTTTCCCCGCCCGACTACGAGTCCGTACTCGCGGTGTTACGCGAGGCAGGCGAGGTCGACGGCGAGGTCGCCTTTCCGATGCCGGTGCTGGAGGCCATGCGCAGGCTCATTCCGTGCGATGTAGTCACCTATCACGAGAGCATGGGCGGCGAGCCCGCCGTTGTGTCGGCCGGAGAGCCGCGCGGGGAGATGCCGGGCGACTACCGCCCCGCATGCAAGCGGTACTGGCACCAGGACGGGCTCGCGCCCGCGACGGGGGCGCGCAAAGTCTCGGATCTCCTGACCCGGCGCGAGTTCCACCGGACTGAGCTCTACCAGTACGCGGCCGGGCCGGTCGGCATCGAGGACATGTTCCGACTCTGGCTCGACCCCGAGCACGGCTCGGCCGCGCGGTTGGAGTTCGACCGGGCGCAACGGGACTTCAGCGAGCGCGACCGGGACGTGCTGGACGTGCTGGCGCCCCACTTCACCCAGTTGCACAAGCGGGCGCTCACGCGCAGACGAGCGGCGCTGCCGATCACATCCGAGAAGCTGACCGTGCGCGAGCGCGAGATCCTCGCGCTCGTGGCAGCTGGAAATACGACCGCCATGATCGCCGCGGAGCTCTGGATCTCTGCGGGCACTGTCCGCAAGCACCTCGACAACGTCTTCGCGAAGCTCGGCGTCCACACGCGAGCGGAAGCGGTCGCCGTCCTTGCGGCGGCGCGTGAAGGGCGCTAACCGAGCGGCGGCCCGCAGCGGCCGGTGTTGCACACGGTGTGGCAGCGCTTGTTGGGCATCGCCCGAGAATACGTCGAACGTCGTATGGTCGCTGACGCGCGTCCCTGCGATGGTTTCTGGCGACGCGGTTCGCGAGTGAACTTCGGCGGCCAACCGCAGTGCGAATGACGTCATTACGCGACAGCGGCGATTAGGCCGAATCGAACGACGACCAACCAAGAGTACGGAGCTGTGACCATGAAACTGACGACCATCACGCACGTCTCTGTCGATGGAGTGATGCAGGGACTGGGCGGGTCGGATGAGGACCGCAGGGGCGGATTCGAGCGCGGTGGATGGGCCATACCGCTCTTCGGTGGCGAGGCGGCGACGTTCCTCGACGAGGTCTTCCAGCGCGCCGACGCCTTCCTGTTCGGCCGGCGGACCTACGAGATCTTTGCCGGCTCCTGGGGAACCGGCTCCTGGGGGGCGAATGAGGGCGACAACCCGATCTCAGTGGCGCTGAACACGCGGCCCAAGTACGTGGCATCGACCACGCTCACCCACCCGCAATGGGCGGATACGACCGTGCTCTCGGGGAACGTCGCGGCCGCCGTCGGCGAGCTGAAAGCCAAGCCGGGAGGCGAGCTGCAGGTGCACGGCAGCGGCGCCCTGATCCGCTGGCTGCTCGACAACCACCTGGTCGACGAGATCATCCTGCTCACCTATCCCGTGGTCATCGGCCAGGGCACGCGGCTGTTCCCCGACAACGGCCCGGACACAGCACTTGGACTGCTCGACTCGCGGGCGACTCCCGGCGGGGTGACGATCCAGGTCTACCGGCCCACCGGGCGCCCGCAGTACGCAGCGGCCACTGCCGACTGAAGCACGTGACATCGGTGCCGCCGCACTCAGCGACCTGCGGCCGCGGGCTACGGATGGGCTTGCTCGTGAATGGCGGCGGCGAGGACTTGGATGCCACGTCGGATCGTCTCCACGGTTGCGGCGCCATACCCGAGGACGAGCGAGCGTGGCGGGTCGGGCGCGGCCCAGTGCCAGGAGCCGAGCTCGAGCAGCACGCCGCGCTCGTAGACGGTACGCCCAAGACGCTGCTCGTCGACGTGGTCGGGAAGTGTTAGGTGCAGATGGAGGCCGGCCGCCTCTCCCTGCCAGCGTGCGCCCGGGAGGTGTGCGGCCAGTGTGGCGATGGTCGCGTCGCGGCGGTTGCGGTAGATCGGCCGGATGCGGCGGAGGTGACGTGCAAAGGCGCCGCTCTCGATGAAGCGGGCGAGGGTGAGCTGCTCGAACAGGCTCGAGCCCATGTCGTCCTGGTGCTTCTCGCGCGCGAGCGGTTCGATCAGACGGAGTGGCGCGACCAGCCACCCGAGCCGGAGAGCTGGTGTGAGCGTCTTGCTCACTGAACCTATATAGACCACCTGGTCTGGTGCCAGGCCCTGGAGTGCCCCGAGCGGGCGACGGTCGTAGCGGAGCTCGGCGTCGTAGTCGTCCTCGATGATGAGCATGCCGCTACGTTCTGCCCAGGTCGCGAGTGCCTGGCGGCGGGCGCCGTCGAGGGTGCCGCCGCTCGGATACGAGTGCGCGGGAGCAACAAGAGCTGCGTCTGCGCGGCTGTTCGCCAGTGCGACCAGATCGAGTCCGCGCTCGTCGACCGGGATTGGCACAGGTTGAAGCCCAATCGCCTCGATCGCGCCGCGATGCCAGCCGTGGCAAGGCTCCTCGACGGCAATGCGTCGCGCTCCCGCTCGCCGGAGCGCACGGCCCAGCAGCGTCAGCCCTTGCGTGAATCCTGCGCAGACCATGATGCGGTCCGGAGCGGCGACCGCTCCGCGCACGCGGCCGAGGTAGTCGGTCAGCGCCTGCCGCAGCGACTCGGCTCCGAGGATGTCGGGGTAACCCGCTGCCGGGTAGGGAAGCTCGGCGAGCGCGGCCCGGTAGTGACGGAGCCAGTCGCGGCGCGGGAACAATGCGGGATCGGGCAGTCCGCCGAGCAGCCGGATCGTCGCGCTCGCGGCAGTTGGCCGCCGCCAACCGATGAACAGCTCCTGCTCGTATTCCGGCAGGGTGTCCGATTTGCGCTGCATCTCTGCCCGGCCGTAGGAACGCACACGCGTCCATCCGCCGCGACGACTCTCGAGGTAGCCACTTGCGGCGAGATTCCGATACGCCTCAACGACGACGCTGCGGGCGATGCCGAGATCGGCGGCGAGCACGCGCGAAGGAGGAAGCACGACGCCACCACGCAGCCGCTCCTGCTGAATCGCGGCCCGAAGAGCGTGCTCGAGCCGCTCGCGGACACCACGGCCACCGTTTACAGGCAGCTCGACCAGCAGGTCAGGCGGAAAGCCAGCCGGCAAATTGGTCTGTGTCGACACGGTCGGATTGGAAGTTGACACACACCGGTGTCGGTCGGCAACGTGTCCGGCTCGGCCGTCAAGGGCGATTGCAGACTCCCGTACCTTCCCGACCCCGATCTCTCCGCGTGCGTCAGGAGGCACCCATGCGCAAGGTCAAGGCGAACTTCTTCATCTCGCTGGACGGCGTCGTCGAGTCCCCGGACAAGTGGCACGTCCCCTATTTCAACGACGAGATGGGCGCCGCGATCGGCGCGGGCGCCGCGAACGTGGGCGCCTACCTGATGGGACGCGTTCTCTACGAAGAGTGGGCCGCCTACTGGCCGGAGCACGCCGACGAGCCCTTCGGCGACGTGCTCAACCAGACGAAGAAGTACGTCGTCTCCACCACGCTGACGAGCGCGGAGTGGCAGAACTCCGAGATCTTGAGCGGCGATGTCGCAGCGAAGGTCGCCGGGCTCAAGGCCGAGGACGGCGGCGACCTCGTCACGTCGGGCAGTGCGACCACGGTCCGCTGGCTGCTCCGCGAGGGTCTGCTCGACGAGCTGCACCTGTTCGTGCATCCAATCGTCGTCGGGGAGGGCATGGCGCGCCTCTTCCCGGCCGACGCGCCGCAGACGCCGCTCGAACTGCTCGGCTCGGAGACGTTCGACACGGGCGTCGTCTACCTGACCTATGCGCCGGCGCAGTGAGGTCATGAGGTCGGTGGAGCAAGGCGCAATCCGGAGGCGTGCAAGGAGTGCGCGGTGTCCGGGTCGCTGATCAGATCCGGGATCGCCCTCGCCTCCCGTGACACAGGCGGGACGATCGGCATCGTCGAGAACCTAGTGCAGTCTGGTTGGCCCGGGCCGCCGCTCCACCACCACGCGTTCGACGAGACGTTCTGCATCCTCGACGGTGAGCTGACCTTCCTCGGCGCCGACCGGGTCGTGGGTCGCCGAGGAGACACGCTCTTCGTTCCCCGCGGCGACCATCACACGCTGGCCAATCTCTCCGGTGCCCCGGCGCGGTACCTGCTTGTGTGTACCCCGGGCGGCTTCGAGCAGAAGTTCGGGCCGGACGCCGACCGCACCCCACCCGGCCCAAACACCGACGTCATCGTGGTTGGCCCGCGGATCTCCGGGATGGACGGCGAGTGAGCGACCAAAGCACCGGCTCCAGCGGTATCGCGGGGGAGGTCCCGTATGTGGCGCTGCCGCCAGCGAACCGGCGAAACGACGAGGACGCTGCGCCGCTGATTGTCGCTTGGCACCTGAACGACCCGCCGCGCAGCGCAGCGGCGATGGCCTCTGCGCTTCCGCTCGCGGGCGTCGCGGCGTGGCGGGTCTATCTGGACTTGCCGATGCACGGCCGCAGGCAGCTGCCCGGCGGGTTGGACGAGTTCATGCAGCTCGGCTACGAGGACGCGGTCCTGAACGCGTTCGAGCCACAGGTCACCCAGGCCGTGGCCGAGTTCCCGGCCGTGCTCGCCGAGCTGCGCGCACGGCTACCGCTCACCGATGGTCCGATCGGGCTCGTGGGCGCGTCGATCGGCACGCTTCCTGCGCAACTCGTGATCGCCGAGAGAGCCGCTCAGGTCAGCGCCGCGGTGCTGATCAGCCCGGTGATCCAGCTCGCCGAGGTTGTCGCGGCCAACGAACGCCGATTCGATGTCACCTACCCCTGGAGCGACCCCTCGCATGCGGTCGCGGCCCGACTCGACTTCGTCGCACGCGCGGATGAGCTCGCCGGTGGTGACCCGCAACCCGCGCTCCTGCTGATCACCGGCGCCGACGACGATCCATCCTTCCCGCTCCAGACGGAGCGGCTCCAAGCGGAGCTCAGCGAGCGATACAACGAGCCGGGACGCCTGCGCCGGATGAGCATTCCTGGGATGACGCACGCCTTCGCCGCCGAGCCCGGAATCGAGCCGGCGCCACAAACCACAGAGGCTCAGCAGGTGGACGCCGCCGCGACCGAGTGGTTCCGTCGCTGGCTCACGTAACGAAATAAGCCCGGGGCGCCCAAGCTGCGCGGCAAGCAGGGCGACGTCAGCCTGCGATCGTCGAGTTGACCGGTGGACCACGCTCCTCGAACAGAACGCGTCGAGCTGGGCTGGTGGCACTCGGTCTTGCCCAAGCAGGCTCCGCCGTCGCTCGTCCTGGCCACGGCGGCGTAGCCGAGGCGCACATCCGGCGCGGACTTCGCGTCAGCGCGAAGGCGTTCGACGAGGGCCGAACGCCAAATTGGTCTGTGTAGCCGTCGGTTGATTGGACGTTGACACACACCAGGCTCGCGGGAAGGGTGCCGGGAGGTGTGTCCGGATTCAGAGCGTCGGCTCCTCCTTGACACCGTAGTCGGCGAGTCCGCTCTCGAGGGCGGTGAGCGCCTGCTCGGCCTGCGCACGGACGTCGCGGGCGAGCTTGCGGTTGGGTGTGCCGGCGAGTGTTTCGCGTCGGACGTAGTCGATAAGCGAGCGGTGCACGCCGAGCAACGCGTTGGCGACGGCCCAGGGCGTCACGTCTGCGGGGTGGGCGCTGGTCTCCTCGGCGATTGCTTCGGCGAGCGAGGCGGTGAAGCGGCCGAAGACCTGCTGCTCGTGGGCGAGCAGGGTTGGGCTCTCGACGATCGTGCGGGTGATCGCACGGAGCCGCTTGCTCGCGTCGGCCTGCCCCAGTACGCCGTGTCGGTCGAGGATGAAGCGTCCGAACGCGGCCAGGATCGACAGGCCGGCCTCGCGGTCACGGACGGCGTCGATCATCGCCTGCTCGAACTCCTCGAGGCGGTAGTAGAAGAGCTCGGGCTTGCTCGAGAAGTAGTTGTGACCGCGTCGAAGCCGCGCTCGAGGAAGAGCTCGCGAGCGGTGTCGGCGATCAGCTCCCGCGTGCGCTGCTTCTTGCGCTCGCGGAGGCCCGGCGTCTGGGCGTTGGAGGTCATGGGCTTTCGTGGTGAGGGACGGCTGCGCCGCCCGCGAGCTTACGGCGCGTCCCCGTCGTTCGCCTCCGGGGCAGAGGCGATCTGCGGTCTGCTATTACTTCCATTAAAGGGAATATTCTAGTGTATGGAACGTTCTCTGGGTTCGATGGCTGAGTCGAACAAGGGAGGCTTCCGATGACGCAGACGCTCGACGCACGATCGACCACTCGAGCCGGCGGGCTCGATCGCGAGATTCTCGTGCTTGCAGCGGTGGTCGTTCTCGGGACGATCATGACCGTCCTCGACCTGACGATTGTGAACGTCGCGATTCCCACGCTCGGACGCGAGTTCGCGACCTCGATCTCGGCGATCCAGTGGGTGATGACCGGCTACATGCTCGCCTTCGCGAGCGTGATCCCGCTCGCCGGGTGGGCGAGCGAGCGCTTCGGCGCCAAGCGGGTCTGGATCGCGTCCCTGCTCGTCTTCGTCGGCGGGTCGGCGCTCTGCGGCCTGGCCTGGTCGATCGGGTCGCTGATCGTGTTTCGGGTGCTGCAGGGGCTTGGCGCCGGGCTGATCCTGCCCGTCGGGCAGACGATGCTCGCCCAGGCGGCCGGGCCGCAGCGCATGGGGCGGGTGATGAGCGTGATCGGGGTGCCGATGCTGCTCGCTCCGGTGCTGGGGCCGGTGCTCGGCGGGGTGATCGTCGAGGACTGGAGCTGGCGCTGGATCTTCTTCCTCAACCTGCCGGTCGGCGTCACCGCGGTCGCGGCTGCGCTGAGGCTGCTCCCCGAGGCGAGGCCGCAGCTCGGCCAGCGTCTCGACCTGCGCGGGCTTGCCCTCCTCTCGCCCGGGATCGCCCTCTTCCTGTACGGGGTGTCGGAGGCGGGAAGCGCGGGCGGGCTCGCGAACGCGGGCACGCTCGCCGCCGCCGCGCTCGGGCTTGCGCTCGTCGGCGCCTTCGTCGGGCACGCCCGCGGGCGCGGCAGGAGCGCCCTGATCGACGTCTCGCTCTTTGCACGCCGCGGGTTCGCCACCGCCGCGGCCGTCAACTTCCTGCTCCCGGCGGCGCTCTTCGGAACGCTGCTCCTGATCCCGCTCTACTACCAGCTCGTCCGCCACGAGAGCCCGCTGCAGATCGGGCTGCTGCTCGTCCCGCAAGGGATCGGCGCGGCGCTCGCGATGCCGCTCGCGGGCTACCTGACCGACAGGATCGGCGCCCGCCTGGTCGTCACAGTCGGCGTCGTCGTCGCAGTGGCGGGGACGCTCGCCTACACCCAGGTCGGCGGGGAGACCTCGTACGCCTACCTGGGGGCCGCACTGTTTGTGCTCGGGATCGGGGCCGGCAGCACGATCATGCCCTCGATGGCCGCCGCCTTCCAGGCGCTTGCCCGGCAGGAGACACCGCGCGCGACGAGTGCCCTCAACGTCGTCCAGCGTGGCGCCGGCGCGATCGGAACCGCCCTGCTCGCGATCGTCCTGCAGCGAGCGATCGCGGCCAACCTCCCCGGCGGCGGCCAGGAAGGGATCCAGGCGCTCGCGACGCTTCCGAGCGGCGAGAGCGCTGGGGCCGCCGGAGCAATCGCGGACGCGTTCGCCACGACGTTCTGGGTCGCCGCCGCGCTGATCGCGCTCGCACTCGTGCCGGCGCTCTTGCTTCCGCGCACACGCCCGCACGTTCGGCCAGAGAACACGTCGCCGGCCAAAGGGGTGCCCGCGTGACAACCGGAACCCAGACGCTCTACGACTGGCTGCTGTTCCTGCACGTCCTCGCGGCGATGGTCTGGGTCGGCGGCGGGGTCATGCTCGCCGTCCTCGCCGCGCGCGTCGTGCGCGATCCCGACCCCGGCGCGGTCGGCCGCTTCACTGGCAGCCTGCGTGTGCTCGGACCGCTCGTCCTCGCCCCGGCGACGGTCGCCGTCCTGGGCCTCGGGATGTGGCTCGTCGTCGACTCGGAGGCCTGGGACTTCGGGCAGCTGTGGGTGCAGCTCGGGCCCGGCCTCTTCGTCGCCGCGTTCCTGGTCGGCGCCGTCTGGCAGAGCCGCAGCGCCCTTGCTGCCACACGCGCCGCCGGGCGTGAGGACGACGCGGAGGCACGCCGTCAGCTGCGGCGGTGGCTCGCGGGCTACTGGCTGATCGTCGCCCTGCTCGTGGTCGCTGTCTGGGACATGACGACCAAACCGGGGCTGTGAGAGAGGAGGCGAGGTGAGCGACAACGCGCCAAAGGTGTTGCTGCGCAGCGAGGAGAGCGACGGCCATGTCGCCGTCGTCGAGCTGAGTGGCGGTGGACGGCCGCCGCTGCACCGGCACGACTTCGTCGAGACGTTCTACGTGCTCGAAGGCGAGCTGACGTTCCAGCTCGGCGACGAGCGGTTCACGCGCCGCGCCGGTGAGCTCGCCTTCGCCCCGCGCGGCGTCCCGCACACGTACGCCAACCTGAGCGGCGCGCCGGCTCGCGCGCTGCTCGTGATCACCCCGGCCGGGTTCGAGCGCTACTTCGACCGCATCGCCGCCCGCATCAGCGGCGCCGAGCCGCCGCCCGAAGCGGCGGGACCGATCCCGGAGGTGATCACCCTCGGCCCGCCACTTGGAGAGGCGCAGACCTGATCGTGAAAGGAGTCCGGATGACCAAGGTCGTCTTCGACATCAGCATCTCCCTCGACGGCTTCATGACCGCCGCCAACCAGACCCCGGACGAGCCGATGGGTCCCGGTGGGCTACGCCTCGTTGACTGGGCGTTCGCCGGCGATGAGCAGGACAGCAAGATCATCCCGGAAGGTGTCGCCGAGACGGGCGCGGTGATCGCGGGCCGCCGCACCTACGACACGTCGGTCCCGTGGTGGGGCGCCAACGGCCCGACCGGTGAGGCGCGCCTGCCGGTGTTCGTCGTCTCGCACGACCGGCCCAAGGACGTCCCGGAGAACGGCGTCTACAGCTTCGTCGAGGGGATCGAGCCCGCGCTAGCGGCGGCGAAGGAAGCCGCAGGGGACAAGGGAGTGACCGTGATGGGCGGCGCCGATATCGGCCAGCAGTACCTGCGGGCGAACCTGATCGACGAGCTTTCGCTGCACGTCGTGCCCGTGCTCTTCGGCTCGGGGACGAGGATGTTCGAGGCGGTGACCGACGTGCACCGCCCGTTGGAGCTGCTCTCCGTCGTGCAGGGCGAGAAGGCGCTGCACCTGCGGGCGCGGATCGCGCGATGACCGATGCGACCACAGCCGCCGCCGGGCGGCCAGCTACTGAGGAGGGACGATGAGCAAGCTTCGGTGTCATATCTCGATCTCGCTGGACGGTTTCGTCGCCGGCCCGAATCAGAGCGAGGAGAACCCGCTCGGCGAGGGCGGCGAGCGGCTGCACGACTGGGTGGTTCCGCTGGCCGCCTGGCGCCAAGCCCACGGGATGCAAGGCGGCGAGGTGAACGAGAGCACGCGGATCGTCGAGGAATCGCGCGCGAACATCGGCGCTGCGGTGATGGGCCGAAACATGTTCGGGCCGATCGGGGGTGGTGCCTGGGCCGACGGGTGGACGGGCTGGTGGGGCGACAACCCGCCCTTCCACTACCCCGTGTTCATCGTCACGCATCACCCGCGCGACCCGGTGGAGATGCAGGGAGGAACGACGTTCCACTTCGTCACCGACGGAATCGAATCGGCACTCGAACAGGCAAAGAAGGCCGCCGGCGGCAAAGACGTCATGCTCTTGGGCGGCGGCCAGATTGTTCAGCAGTACCTGGCGGCGGGACTGCTGGACGAACTCGAGCTCCACGTCGTCCCCGTGTTGCTCGGCGACGGCGCTCGCATCTTCGACAACCTCGGCGACACGGAAGTACAGCTCGAGCAGGTCCGGGCTGTCGAAGCGCCCGGCGTCGCGCACCTCAGGTACGGGGTGGTGACATGAACGGCGCCGCCGCCGACCTACCCATGCGCCACAGCTCATGACCGTCGCCAACCAGGCGCCGACGCCGATGGGTCCGGTGATGGGCGGCGCCAATATCGGCCAGCAGTATCTGCGGGCCAACCTGATCGACGGTGGGCGGACCGTGCGGAGGACATCATGAGCCCGTCGCCCGAATCGATCCGTCACCAAGGAGCCGCCCGCGGACCGCTCGTCGTCGCAATGGCGAATCCGCGTTACTTCGCCGTCGCAACGGACCACCGGCAGGCCGTGTACCTGACCGGATCGCATATCTGGAACAACCTCCACGACGGCATGGGCCCCGGCGCGGCGTGCTCGGACACCCCGGAGCGGCTGGACTTCGGCGCGTACCTCGACTTCTTGCAGGAGCGCGGCCACAACTTCATCCGTCTGTGGCGCTGGGAGCACTTCAAGTCGCAGGCGGCGGGCGGTGACTTCCACCTCTGCATGGCGCCGCAGCCGTGGGCGCGCACGGGGCGGGGCCCGGCGAAGGACGGCAAGCCCAGGTTCGACCTCACCCGCTTCGACGAGGCGTTCTTCGAGCGGCTCCGCGAGCGCGTGGTCGCGGCTGGCGAGCGGGGGATGTACGTCGCCGTGATGCTCTTCGAGGGCTGGGCGCTTCACCTCAGCCCGGCGCCCGACCACCTCGAAGGCCACCCCTTCCATGGCGACAACAACGTGAACGGAGTCGCGATCGGCTCGATCGTCGACTACCACGTCCTCCCGCTCGACCCGCGCGTCCAAGAACTGCAGGAGGCGTACGTCCGCAAGGTGGTGGACACGCTCCACGACCTGGAGAACGTTCTCTGGGAGGTGGCGAACGAGTCCTCGGGCGGCGGGAACGTGGAGCCCGCGTTCATGCAGGCGCTCGGACTCGCGGACATCCCCGAGTGGGGCGACTCGACTTCCTGGCAGTACTGGGTGATCGACACCGTCAAGCGCTACGAGGAGGAGAAGGGGTACGAGCCGCATCCAATCGGGATGACGATGCAGTTCCCCGTCCCCGAGCAGATGCGGGTCAACGAGCCGTTGTTCGCAAGCCGGGCGGAGTGGATCTCACCCGGTTACGACGACGAGGTGTTCGCCGAGGGCGGGCACCCGATGGCGCCCGGATCGCCGCAGTCCCGGTGGCTCGAGGACCCGCCCGCCGCGGACGGCCGCAAGGTCGTGATTACCGACACCGATCACTACGCCCCCGGCCGCGGCGACGCGCTCTGGGCCTGGAAGGCCTTCCTCCGCGGGCACCACCCGATCCTGATGGACTACGGCCTGATCGGCGGCGTCACCCCGCCCGACCCGGCGTTCGAGCCCGCGCGCTACGCGATGGGCGACACGTTGCGCTTCGCGACGCGGATGAACCTGCTCGCGATGGAGCCGCGAGGCGACCTCAGCTCGACGGGCTACGCCCTCGCAAGCCCGGGCGAGGAGTACCTCGTACTCGACACGAGCGATACCCGCAGCTCGTTCACCGTGCGCCTGGAGCCCGGGACCTACGCCGCGGAATGGTTCAGCGTCGGAGGCCGCGACACGATCGCCGGCGAGCAGGCCACCGTCGAGCGTTCCAGGCCGACGGCTTTCAGCGCTCCGCCGGAGACGTCAGGCCCGACCGTCCTCTACTTGCGCAACCTCGCGCACCCTCTCTCTAGCCCACCTCACGGAAAGGAGGGAACGTGACGCCCGAACACGACCTGGAAGAAGTCGCGCGGTCGATCATCGACGCAAACCGGTTCATGGCCGTCGGCACCGCCGACGCAAGCGGGACACCCTGGGTGTCGCCTGTCTGGTACGCCCCACGCTCCTACCGCGAATACCTCTGGGTCTCGCGGCCGGGGGCGAGGCACTCGCGCAACCTCGCCGAACGGCCGCAGGTCGCGATCACGATCTACGACTCGCACCGGCCGGGCAGCTGGTCCGCCGTCTACATGGCCGCCGTCGCGCAGGAGCTCGACGACGTCGACGACGCACTCGAGGCTTTCAACCGAACGTCCGAGGCGCAGGGGCTGCGGGCCTGGTCACGCGCCGAGGTCGTACCACCGGGCGAGTTCCGACTCTACTGCGCCACCGCCAGCGAGCAGTTCGTTCTCGACGACCACGACGCGCGGCATCCGGTACATCTGGAGGCTCGCTGAATCCTCGACCACGAGAGGACGCGAATGGGCACGACGATCATGGGCGCGGCTGCGGTTTCCCTGGACGGGTTCATCGCCGACGACAACGACGAGGTGGGACCGCTGTTCGACTGGCTGGGCGGCGGCGAGGTCAGCTGGAGCTTGCCCGGCAGCCCCGACGAAGCGCGCAGCACCCAGGCCTCGGCCGACTTCATGACGAGCCACTACGCCAACACGGCGGCGAACGTGATCGGACGGCGGCTGTTCGACCTGACGAACGGCTGGAACGGCCAGCCGGCCGCATACGAGCACGTCTTCGTCGTCACGCATCAACCGCCGACGGACTGGGAGCCACGCCGGCACCGCGCCGTTCACCTTCGTCGATGGGGTCGAGCAGGCGATCGCCGCCGCGACGGAGTTCGCCGGCGACCGGGACGTCGATGTCGCCGCGGGTCAGATCGGCAGCCAGGCGCTCGAGCTCGGGCTGATCGACCAAGTGGTCATGAACGTCGTCCCGGTGGTCTTCGGCTCCGGCCGCCCGTTCTTCGCCAGCGGCACCCTGCCCGAGCCGCTGCGATTGGAGAACTCGAGCACGATCGTGCAAGGCGACCGGGTCACCCACCTCGTCTACGACGTCAGCCGCTGAGCACGGAACGGCTGATCGCCGAGTTCGCTGCGCGGCCGGATCCGCATCAGCCCCCGCCCGAACTCGAGGAGCTCACCGAGCGCGAACACGAGACGCTGCGACTGGTCGCCGCCGGCCTCTCCAACGACGAGATCGCACGCCAGTTCGTGATCAGCCCACTGACCGCCAAAACGCACGTCAGCCGCATCCTCCGCAAGCTCGGTTGCCGTGACCGCGCCCAACTCGTCAACCTCGCCTACGAAACCAGGCTTGTCACCGCCGGGCACTCGCCAAGCGACGCGCGCAATCGGCTCGGCTGAAACTTGACGAAACCGCAGGTCGACGATCCGGCGGGTAAGCAGTGGCATCGCTTCGGCGGGCCGGACCTCAAAACTCTGAGCGCGGGTGGCCCGCTCGTTGAGCTTCTTGGCGGACGCGGTCCTAGGACCAATTTTCCTCTCGTGGCTGGGACCCGTTCGGCCCGTACCGTTGCTGTAGCGCCCACCTCTCAAAGGAGCAACGCATGACCACCGAGCCACGAAGGGCGAGCCGACAGATCACCGAGGAGGTCACTGCCTGGGCCGCGTGTCGAGGCAGGCCCGCGCAGGCGCGGCGAGTTCGCTTTAGGGTCGGCCGGCGGGAAATCGGCCACGTGCACGGCGACCACGCGGCCCACTTCTCCTTCCCGAAGGATGTCTGGGCCGAGCTGAGCAAGCAGGGTCGGATCGGGGCGCATCCGGTCTTCCCCGATGCGCAAGGGGTCGGCCGCGCGCAGGATCGAGGACGAGGCCGACGTGCGCGACGTGATCGCGCTGATGCGGCTCAACTACGAACGTGTGGTCACCCGCCACGGGCTGCCAGCCCAGACCCGCTCGTCCGTTTAGCAACGGGCGCTCTCGACACCCCTCGACCGGCCCCCACCGTCAATCGTCTAGCTACGATAGACGAGTGGCGGTCAAGGTCGATTAGTTGCCGAGGCGACGGCCGCTGAGGAGCGCCTGATAGAGGCCGAGCGCGTGGCGGAGAGGGAACGGGCGGACTTCCATCGCGCAGTTCGTCGCTTGCAGCTGAGCGGCGCGTCGCTGCGCGAGATCGCCTCGACGCTGCGCCTTAGCCACCAACGTGTGCACCAGATCGTTGAAAGCGCCGGTGGCAGCCGCCGCTGGCGCAAACGCAGTGACAAGGGCGAGAAGCGCGCCTGCTCGTTCTGCGGCCGCGCTGAGCTGAAGGCGCGCAGGCTGGTCGCCGGGCCCGGCGTCTACATTTGCGAAAGCTGCGTCGACCTCGGCCAAAGTGTGATAGCGCAGGCCCAGCCGGCCGGGACTGCGAAGGCCACCCTGGTAGCGGTCGCGGCCGACAACACGCGCGAGCGCTGCAGCTTCTGCGGCAAGCGCCGACACCAGCTGGATGGGCTTGCTTCGAGCGGTGACGTGATGATCTGCAGCGACTGTCTGAAGCTCTGCGACGAGATCTTCGCCGAGCAACTCGACTAGCCCGTCGCCGGACCGCGTCCTCGGTCGAGACCGCTGCGGAGAACTTGGGCCGGAAATGCCAAGTCCTGCGAACCCGAGGGCCCACAGGACTTGACCGGCCGACTCTCTCATGCCGGCGGAGCACGTGTCAAACGACGTCGCTTCAGGTCTGGCTCGGTTCCGACGCCGGGGTCGGTTGCAGCGACGCGAGGTAGTCGATGATCGCCTGTTGGTTGTTGTGTTCTGCCCAGCCGAGCGGGGTGGCGTTGTACGAGCGATCCTGGATGGTCGGGTCGGCGCCGAGCTCGACGAGCAGCTTGACCAGTTCGAGGTTGCCGTCGAAGGCGGCCTGGTGCAGCGCGCTCAGCCGCTTGACGTAGTTGACGTCGAAGCCGAGGTCGGCCAGCAGTCGCACGGCGTCGAGGCGTCCGAGCTCGGCGGCGCGATCAGCTGCGGTCTGCGCGCCACCGCTTGGGTGCGGAGCGCGGGGTCGGAGGCGAGGCGCTCCTCGACGGCAGGCCGGTCTGCTCGCATGCAGGCGGCGAGGAAGGCATCGACAGCGTCGAGCCTGGTGTCGGCACCGGCGGCGGCGAGCGAGCT
>WNGB01017614.1_pt1 | contig 15874 bp, 14 predicted proteins | sample 5400681 | NCBI WGS metagenome assembly WNGB01 (sample SAMN13153367, study PRJNA577476) | soil metagenome | isolation source: 115 cm soil or saprolite under grassland replicate 2 | place: USA:California | collected 2016-06-15 | reverse complement strand
ACGACGGCTTGGCGTGACGGGTCGTCGGGTGCCTCATCCAACCAGCCCTTCGCGGCAGCGGCGAGTTTGTAGCGCACATCTTCCTGCCTCGGGATCTCTGGATGGAAGTCGTGCACCAGGTCGTCAAGCTGGCGAAGCGGATGTCCAGGGTTCGGGTTCGTCGGCCGCTCGTCAACCAAGCAGGCGTCGAGCAGCAGCTCGAACGCTGCGTCGACCTGGTACCAGCGCGCGGCCTGTGCGGCGAGCTTGACGATCGGCTCGACCATCCATCCGTTGGTGTCGGCACCGGCCACCACGTCGTCGAACGTTTGGCGCGCCAGCGTGAGGACGTGCTCGCTGGCGCGCTCGTCGAGCCGCATGAAGCGGGTGCAGAGCTCCACCTTGACCGCATGACCGACGGCCTGGCTGGCCAATGCGGCGTTCAGCAGCGCCTCGGCCTGGCTCCGGGCGTTGGTTGCGCCAAGCAACGCAGCGTCGATGGCGGCGCCCGCGAGGTCGCCCAGTCGATCGGGCCATCGAGCGGAGAGCCCGTCAAGGTCAACCATCGGTGCCGGAGCGTCAAACGCTCGCTCTGCCACCAGAACAGCGGACAGCATCGGCGGGCGCACCGCGTAGAAGCGGACCGACCGATCGAACTCGCTCTCCAGTCGTAGTTGCACGTCTATCAGGCCGCTCTTGGCGGCGGCGCTCAAGACTTCTGCCGCGGTTGATCGCGTGACGTCCGTTTCCTGCGCAAGTGTCGGCAGCTCCCGGTTCGACACGCCGCCCAGTGCCGCGACAACAGCCAGCACGTCGATGGCCTCCGGTTGAATGCCGGCGCGGCGCAAGTAACGGTCGACCTGCCCGAACAGTGCCTTGCCCCTCAGCAACGACTCGGCATCCTCGGAACGCAGCAGCAGGTCCGCCAGCGTAACCGCCCAACCAGGACGGCCTTCGGCCTGATCGAGGATCTCGCTGCGCGCCAGCTGGCCGGTAATACCCATGGCCTGCAGCAGATCGTCCATCGGCCCTCGCTCGATGAGGTCGAGCGAGACCGGTCGCGCCGCTGGCAACACGGCCTGCATGCCCTCGACCTCGTCGGGCCAGCAGACCGCCACGAGGCGGTGGGAGAACAGGTCCGCCTCGTTCTGCCGGAGGGTCAACAGGCGGCGCAGCAAGGTCTCGTGGCCCGAGGCGTTGTCCAGGATTACGGTGGAGGGCAATGCCCAGCGCAGATCGCTAGCGATCTGTTCGAACGGCGCGTCCTTGTCGACGAAGGCGACGTCAGGTAGCTCTCCCGCTAGGCGCGACTTCCCGACTCCTGGCGGACCGGTGAGGATTAGATCGTCGGTGCCCTGCACTGCCACTAGGTCCTCCTCGCGCGCCACGAGCGGCAGGAAGGACCACGGGCTCTCGGCGAGGTCTGCTGGCAAAGAACCCTCGGTCGAAGATGTCGGAAGGGTCGAGGCGCATGCCGGCCCTTCGAGCCGCCGTGACCAGCTTCTGGCGCTCGAGAAGGCGGAGGTTCGCCGGATTCGCCAGCACCAGCCGGTCTGCGCGGACTCCATGCTCCTTCATGCTCCTGATTCCACCGAGCATGTTCTTGCGGACTCCGTCGAGAGTGCGCGATGAAGTGGCCAACAGCCGCGACGGGACGGCCGCGCCGGAACCGGCGATGTCGGCGTCGCGGCCCCAATCCGTGCCGCCCGGGATTGGCGACAAGCCTGGGTACAGGTCCGTCAGCAGGTCCTGCGCACAGCGCTCGAAGACCGCAGCGCCGAGGCGCTTGGTGGCCAGTGCGTTCTCAATCCTGTCGAGATCGTTCACGTACAACCTTCCGGCCCAACCGGTCGCCGACGTCCCGCATTGCGGTACTCGTTGCGGTATCTCGAACCCAGCGACCGACTACTGCGCGTGATATCCGCAGGTGAGAGGGGGTGGTCAGGGGCGGTCTCGAACCGCCGACCTTCCGCTTTTCAGGCGGACGCTCTACCAACTGAGCTACCTGACCGGGGAGCAATACGGCGGCGGGTGGATGGTGACCACTCCGCCGCCTGCTCCGGCGACCCCGACGGGACTCGAACCCGCGACCTCCGCCGTGACAGGGCGGCGCGCTAACCAACTGCGCTACGGGGCCAGATCGCGCGATGATGCTACAGCATCCTTCGCCCGTTTCTGACATCGGCCTCTCGACCGTATCCCCAACGGGATTCGAACCCGCGTTACCGCCTTGAAAGGGCAGCGTCCTAGGCCACTAGACGATGGGGACTGGGACCCGCGAGAGCCGAAGCTCCTGCATCAGGGACTCGGTAAGCATAGAGGCTCGGCGCCCGCACACCAAAACGAGTTCTAACCCGCCGCCTCCATGACCAGCAGGGCGCCGCGGATCTGCCCGCTCAGGCTGTGCAGCGAGCTGCAGACCATCCGGAGGTCGACGCTGCGGCCGCGCCGGTTGACGGCATGTAGCCGCAGCTCCTGCACGTACGACGCGTCGCTGAGCGCCTCGCGGACGATCGGGCGGACCTCCTGCATCGGCAGGCCGACGTCCAGGTTGAGCAGGTGCTGGCCCTCGGCCTCCTCCGGGCGCAGGCCCCACAGCTCCTGGGCGCCTGCGTTCCAGGCCAGGACCCGCATCTCGCGGTCGATCACGACGACGCACTGGAGCTCCTCGTTGGTAGTCTCGAGCTCCTCGACGGTGGACTGGAGCTCCTCGTTGGTGGTCTCGAGCTCCTCGTTGGTGGACTGGAGCTCCTCGTTGGTGTGCTCCAGTTGCAGGTTGGCGCGTTCCAGCTCACGCTGCAGCGCGCGTGCCACTGTCACGTCGTCGAACACGAACGACGTGCCGAGCAGCTCGCTGCCGTCCACCAGCGGGTTGACCTGCACCTCGTACCACTGGACCACGCCGTTCGGCCGGCGCAGCTCGACGTCCTTGATCCGCACCGACCGGCGGTTGGCCTTGGCCTCGGTGAGGTGACCCCGCAGCTCGACGGGGCGGTACGAGATCTCCAGGTCGCGCAGCGGCTTGCCGATGTCGCCCGGCGCGAGCCCGAACTCCGAGCCGGCCTGCTGGTTGAACAGCGCCAGGTCGTCGTCCGCGGTGACCACGAAGTGCGCGACCGGGCTGGCCGCGAAGGCGCCGTCGCGCAGCCGGTCCGCGCCGCCGGGCAGCAGTCCGGCGTCGCCGCGGGGTGGTCTGGGCTCGGCCATCAAGGGGTTCGGCACCCGGCGGAAGATGCGCCGCTTCAGGTCGAGCGGCTCGAACAGGTGTCCGTGGCTGAGCAGCATCTCCGCCTTGCCGAGGAACAGCACCCCACGCGGCACCAGGGCGAAGTGGAAGCGCCCCAGGATTCGCGACTGCGCCTCGGCGTTGAAGTACATCAGCGTGTTGCGGCAGATCAGCAGGTCGATCCGCGAGATCGGCGCGTCCTGGACCAGGTCGTTGCGCCCGAAGATGATGGTACGACGAAGTTCCGGCCGGAACGCGTACTTCCGGTCCCGGCGCTCGAAGTACGCCGACTTCAGATCGTCCGGCACACCGCGCGTCTCGGTCTCGTCGAAGACCGCGTGCCGGGCCTGCATGAGTGCCTCGTCGTCGATGTCGGTGGCGTAGATCTTCACCTGCTCCAGGTACCGCTCGGGCCCGAGCGCCTCGGCGAGCAGGATCGCGACGCTGTACGCCTCCTGCCCGGACGAGCAGCCGGCGCTCCACACCCGGATCGGCTCGCCGGGCGCCTTCTCGGCGAGGATCTCGGGGAGGACCGTGGAGCGGATCCGGTCCCAGGCCTCGGGGTCACGGAAGAACCCGGTGACGTTGATCAGGATCGTGTTGAACAACGCGGTGAACTCGTCGGCGTCCACCTGCAGCCGGTCGATGTACTCGGCGTACGACGCGACGCCGAGCTGCTTCATCCGGTGCTGGATGCGCCGCAGCAGGCTGGTCCGCTTGTAGTCGCCGAAGTCGAAGCCGCGGCTGTCGCGGAGGTGTTCCAGCAGCTCCTCGACATCACCGGCGAGGTCGTCGATGGCGGGGGTCGCGTCCACGGGCCAAACCTACTCGCCGGACGCGCGCCGGCCGGGTCGCCGGACCGGCCGGCCGCGGAGCACCGCCCAGACCACCTTGCTGCCGTCACTGCGCGGCGCCCAGCCCCACGTCGCCGCGATCGAGTCGACGATCCGCAGGCCGAAGCCGCCGACCCGCAGCGCGTCGGCCGGCTCCCGCAGCACCGGTGCGCCCGGGCCGCTGTCGGTGAGCGCGACGGACAGCAGTCCGCGCCGCAGCTCCAGCCGCAGCTCGCTGTCGGTGGCGGCGTGCAGGATCGCGTTCGCCACCAGCTCGGTCGCCACCGCGGCGGCGTCGTCGGCGAGCTCCGGGCAGCCCCAGAGCTCGCACGTCGTGATGGTCAGCTGCCGGGCGGTGGCGGCGCTTTGCGGCTGCGGCGGCAGCCGGAGTCTGGTCACCCGGCGCGGCGGCGGGTTGCGGGCCGCCTCGAGCGCGCGCTGCAGGTCGTCGTACACGGGGAGGAAGCGGGAGATCGCCTTGCTGTGCAGCTGCAGCCGGGACGACCCGTGCGGGCCGGAGACCAGGATCAGCGGCACGCCGGACCAGTCCGCGGTGCGCCGGGCGACGACGGTGAAGACGCTCAGGGTGTACGCCTTGCGCAGCTCGAGGAGGTCCAGGTCGACGACCACCGCGTCCGGCTGGTCGGCGATGCACTTGAGCAGTACGTCGCGCAGGTGCGGCGCGGTCGCGACGTCGAGCATCCCGGCCGGCGTGACGACGGTGACACCCGCCTTGGTCGTGACGGCGACGTCCAGCGGCACGGCTCGGGGGATCACTGCACCACCTCGTCGTCCTGGCCGGGAGCGGTGGCGATCAGCCGTTCGCGCAGCACCGTGGCGGCGTGGCCGGTCTCCTCCGCGGCGCGGTCGTAGGTCGTCGCCTGGTGGTCACTGCCGCGGGCACGGGCGGCGGTGGCCATCTGGGCGGCCAGCCTCGCCTTCTCCTCGAGGGTTCGCAGCGCGGTCCACAGGGCGGTCTGCAGCCGGTCGTCGGCGGTGGCCAGCAGCGCGTCCGCCGTCCACGCATGCCCGACCCGGCAGCGGAACCGGCTCTCGCCCGGTTCCAGCGCGACCAGTGCGCCCTGACAGTCCGGGCAGGTCAGCCCGGCGTACCGGCCGAGCCGGTCGAGCTCGACAGTGCCGGTCAGCAGGTTGCGCGCCAGGTCGTCTTCGTACCGCAACAACGGTGTCGGCTCGGGGACGCTGCTCGCGGTCATCGTGTCGCGCAGGATCCGGTCCAGCCGGCGGCCGATCTCCCGCGCGGGCAGCAGGTGGTCGACGTGCGCGATCCGCAGCGCACTCAGCGGCATCCCGGGATACGCGGCGTCCTCCGGGTCCTGGACGACGGCCAGCCCGCCGCGGGACTTGATCGCGACCAGCCCGGCCGCTCCGTCGTCGAGCACCCCGGACAGTACGACGCCCACCACGCGCGGGCCGCGGGCCAGTGCCGCGGACCGGAAGAGCGCGTCGACCGCGGGCCGGTGACCGTTCTCCGTCGGGCCCCGCGACAGCGCCGCGCAGTCACCCTGGACCAGCAGGTGGTAGTCCGGCGAGGCGACGTACACCCGGCCGTGCTCGATCGGCTCGCCGTGCCGGGCCGGTACCGCGGGCAGCTTGCAGGCGCGGGCCAGGATGTCGGCCAGCGCACTGGTGCCGCCGGCGGGCAGGTGCAGGACGACCATCACCGCTGCCGGCAGGTCCTCCGGCAGCTCCGACATGAGGTCGCGCAGCGCCTCGACACCGCCGGCGGACGCGCCGACGACAACAAGATCACGGTGCCGCGCACCCACGGCCGCCCCTTTCCGGAGCCGGTCGGCCCAGCCGGGCCTCAGTTCGACGGTACGCCGTGCGCCAGGGCGGATGCGACGGAGGTGAAGGTCAGGAAGTGCGTGCCGAGGCCGGTGATGTCCATCGGCCGCCGGACCGGCCGACCCGCGCCGACGAGCCTGAGCTCGATGCTGAGTTCCGCCGCGCGGCGCGCCGCCTCGGCGAGGACGCGCAGGCCGGACGAGCTGCAGAAGGTGACGCCGGACAGGTCGATCACGACCATCCGCGCGGGCGCGACGATGTGCTCGTGCAACGCCTCGGCGGCCATCGGGGCGGAGTCGAGGTCGATGTCGCCGTGCAGCCGCACCAGCCAGACGTCCGGACCGGCTGGTTCGCTGTCGTCGTGGAACGGGGCGGTTACGTACCAGCTCTGGCCGTACCGGGGAGTCGCCGTCACGTTGACACCTCCCAGGAGTGCGCCCTGTGCTGACCTCACACTAGGCGTCGCGTCCCGGTTACCTCAAGTGCCCTCATGGAACCCGAGGTGATGCTGAAGCACCCCTAGGCTGACCGGTGTGATCGAGATGAGCCGGGCGGAGTTCGAGGGGCTGGTGGCCGAGGCTCTCGACGAGGTGCCGGGCGAGCTGGCGGCGCTGATCGACAACGTGGCGATCTTCGTCGAGGACGACCCGCCGGCCGACGACCCGGATCTGCTGGGGATCTACGAGGGGATCCCGCTGACCGAGCGCGGGCACGACTACGGCGGAGTGCTGCCGGACCGGATCACGATCTACCGCAACCCGACGCTGGCGATCTGCGACACCGTCGACGACGTCATCGACGAGGTGAACATCACCGTGGTGCACGAGATCGCGCACCATTTCGGCATCGACGACGACCGCCTGCACGAGCTCGGCTACGGCTGAGGTCAGGCGGGGGTGAGCGGCTTCCGGCCGGTGTTCCGGACCGGGTCGCTCGTCGGGGCGGCCGGTCCGGGCAGCGTACGACGGTGGTCGTACACCGCGCGTGCGGGAGCTGCCGGGTCGTACCGGAGCGGGACGCGTCGCCCGGCCTCCGGTGTCGGTCCGGCGAGCGGGTAGACGACGTCGTTGTCGATGAGGCGCGTCCCCACCGAGTACCGGACCCGGAGGAACGTGCGGGAGCCGGCGCGCAGGACCGAGATCACCTCGGCGTTGACCGGGCGCCAGCTTTCGGACTCGACCACGATGTCGGGTCCGGAGCCATGGAGCATTTCGTGCCGTACGGCGAGGGCCAGGACTCCCGAGCCCGTCGCCAGCGCGGCGATCAGTACCAGGACGATCGTCAGCATCGGCTGTGCCTCCTTCCGTAACGGAAGTCCCTGCGAGTTTGATGCCGATGCCGGGCGCGCGGTTCCCCGTCGTACGAGATCGTGATCCGGGGCGCGGCCGCGAGCGGCGGCCGCGCCCCGGGAATGCCCGGATCAGGCGCCGAACAGGCGGTACGAGCCCACGACCTCCACGAACTCCGGTACGGGGGACCCGGCCAGCCAGTCCTTCAGGCCGGCCTGGAACTCGGTGAAGGCGGGGATGGCCGCCAGCGGGTTCTCCGGGGCGTTGCGCAGCTCGAGGACGGCCAGGAAGGTCTCGCCGTCGGTCAGCTTGCAGGACGCGTAGCGGACGCCGTCCGGCTGCTCGGCCTCGATCGCGGCGAACATCTTCCGCGCGGCCTCCTCGACCTCCGCGCCCTTGCCCGGCTTCACCTTGGAACGCACGATCATCACGCTCATGAGACTGCTCCTTCTGCGACTCGGGGTTTCACTGACCTGACGGATCGGCGCGTGGAAACGTGACCGGTACCCTTCGTCGTCGTGACTGACGGTGTGGTGGAGCTGATGGCGGCGGTGGATGCCGCGGCGGACCCTGTGGCGGCGGAGGCGCTGGCGCGGTACTTCCAGGTGAAGCCGGGCGGGTACGGCGAGGGCGATGTCTTCATCGGGGTGAAGCTGTCCGAGCTGCGCCGGCTGGTGAAGCCCTACCTGCGGGCCGGCCTCCCTCTCGACGGGCTGGAGCGCGTGCTCGCCAGCCCGGTCCACGAGCACCGGCTGACCGCCCTGGTCCTGCTCGCCGACCGGGCGGACCACGCGCTCAAGCCGCGATCGAAGGACCCGGCCGAGCTCGCCGCGATCCACGACGTCTACCTGCGCAACCTGACGTACGTCGACAACTGGGACCTCGTCGACGGCAGCGCGCCCGCGATCGTCGGCGGGTACCTGCTGGACAAGCCTCGCGACGAGCTCTACGAACTCGTTGCCTCAAGCAACCTGTGGGCCCGGCGGGCCGCGCTGGTCGCGACGCTGCGGTTCATCGTCGAGGGGCAGACGGCGGACACCTACCGGCTGGCGGAGCTGGTGCTGGGCGACCGCGAGGACCTGATCCACAAGGCGAGCGGCTGGATGCTCCGCGAGGCCGGCAAGCGGGTGGACACGACTGAGCTGCTGACGTTCCTCGACGAGCACGCCCCGCGGATGCCGCGGACCATGCTGCGCTACGCGATCGAGCGGCTGCCGGACGACCTGCGACGGGCCTACCTGCGCAAGCCCGGGTGACCGCGGGGTGGTCACAGCCGCAGGGGAGTCGTCACGCTAAGCGGCGTCGCGGGTCGTCGTACTCGCGGTGGAGCCCGGGCAGGACGACAGCGGCGGGGCCTCGAGCGCGCAGTGCCGGTTGCCCGCCCGCGCGGGTACCGGCGCCGGCTCGGGCTGCGCCGCGGCGGGCTGCCGGGCGCCGATCGTGACGAACGCGACCAGACCGCCGAGCGCGGCGAGCGCGGCCGAGATCCACATCGCCGTCCGGAAGCCGTCGCCGAGCGCGACCGGGTCGCGGTACGCGTCGCCGGTGATCCCGGCCGCGATCGGGATGCCGGCCACGGCGAACAGCTGCGCCGAGCGCGCGACCGCGTTGTTCACCCCGGAGGCGAGCCCGGCGTGCCGGTCCTCCACCGACGACAGCACGGTCGCGGTCAGCGGGGCGACCGTCGCGACCAGGCCGAGACCGAGTACGACGACCGCCGGCAGCACGACGAACAGGTACGACGACCCGGGCCGGGCCCGGTACATCAGCAGGAAGCCGGCCGCCATCAGCAGCGGCCCGGCCGTCATCGGCAGCCGGGCACCGACCCGGTCCGAGAGCTGCCCGGACCGGCCGGACAGGCCGAGCATCAGCAGCGTCATCGGCAGCAGCGCGGCACCGGACTCGAGCGCGGAGTACCCCAGCACCTGCTGGAGGTAGACGACGAGCAGGAAGGTGGCGGTGCCCAGCGCGCCGTACACGACGACCGTGACCAGGTTGGCGCCGGTGAAGCGCAGGTTCGCGAAGATCGCCGGCGGCAGCATCGGGTGACCGCTGCGCAGCTCGGTGACGACGAACGCGGCCAGCAGCGCGACCCCGCCGAGCAGGGTGACCAGCACCGTGGCGTCGCCGAAACCGCGGTCGCCGGCGGCGATGAGGCCGTAGGTGAGCGCGCCGAGGCCGGTGGTCGCCAGCGCCGCGCCGGCCAGGTCGAGCGGGCCCTCCGGCTCGTCGTCGCGGCTCTCCGGCACGTGCCGCAGCGTGATCGCGACCGTGACGGCGGCCAGCGGCAGGTTCAGCAGGAAGATGTAGCGCCACGAGCTCACGTCGACCAGCCAGCCGCCGACGAACGGGCCGACCGCGCCGGCCACCGCCGTCATCCCGGACCAGGCGCCGACCGCGCGGCCGCGGTCCTCGGCCCGGAACGTGGTCTGCAGGATCGCCAGGCTGCCCGGCGTGAGCAGCGCCCCGCCGACACCTTGCAGGATCCGTCCGGCCACCAGCACGGGCAGTGTCGGCGCGACCGCGCAGACCGCGGAGGCCACCGCGAACCAGACGATGCCGATCACGAACAGCCGCCGCCTGCCGAACCGGTCGCCGAGCGTGCCGCTGAGCAGGATCAGGGCGGCGAGCATCAGCATGTAGCCGTTCAGGATCCACTGCAGGCCGGCGACGTCCGCGTCGAGGTCGCGGCCCATCGCCGGCAGCGCGACGTTGACGACCGTGCCGTCCAGGAACGCCATCCCCGAGCCGAGTGCCGTCGCGGCGAGCACCCAGCGCGCCCGCGGTGTGCCGTACCGGATCACCGTCATGCCCGCCATCATGCCCGCTGGCGGAAGCGCTCAGGCGGGATGGCAGACCCCGGTCCGGGTGAGTACGGCGTAGGCGCGGGCGAACGCGTTCAGGTTCTTCGGCGCGGCGCGCCACTGGGTGACCCACATGTCCTGGGCCCGCGCGTCGGTCATGTCGCCGATCTTGTGTGCGGCCATCATCTGCAGGTGCGCCTGCCAGTCGTGGACGGCGGCCCGCCCGGCGGTCGCGGCGGCGTCGAGCACGGTCATCCGGTGCCGGCACGCGGTACCAGCGGCGCCGGCGATCTTCGCGCACGCGCCGCGGGTCGGCTGGTGCGCGGCGGTGGCGGCCGCCAGCCGGGTCAGGTCGGCCGGGCCGGCGAGCCGGGTGCGCTTCCAGATCGCCTTCGTGGCGGCCTGGCTGAGCTTGCCGGCCAGCAGGTCGGTGCGGGCCCGGACGTGCTCGCGCCAGTGGCCGGCGCCGATCCGGGTCGCGTTCACGACCGCCTCCGCGGTGGTGACCTCGGCCGTGCACGCCTGCGCCGCGGTGGCCGGGGTCTTCCTGGCCGGGGTCGGGATCGGCTGCTGGATGCTGTCCGGTGACGGGTGAGGGTGCTCGGTGGCTCGGGTCGCGGTGGCCGGTGCGCTGGTGGCCGGTGCCGTGTTGCCGGCCTGGTCGCTCCCCTCCATCCGGCTCACCGCGACGGCGGCGCCCGCGACCAGGCCGGCGACGGCCAACGCGCCGGCGATCAGCATCGACGTTTTCCGGTGCGGTAGCGCATGGTGGGCACGTGACATCGCTCAAGCCCCCCAGCTTGGTCGGTGAACGTCAGGCTCCAAATGCTGCCACGAGAAATTCGCGAAAGGAAATGTTCTACCGTACGCAGTCGAAATGACACGAACCGTCGCTGAATTCGTAATTAGCGAACGATTCGGTCTCGGAAGATTCAGGTCCGGTTCAGGGGTGAGAACCAGACCAGCACCGACGTGGCGGCGAAGACGCCGACCGCCAGGGTGATCTCCGCCCCGACCGCCACCGCGAGCGCGTTGATGCCGGCCGGTGCCGCGGTCTCGTCGAACTGCTCGAGGCGGCGTTCGGCGAGCCGGCTCGCATAGCGGCGGCCGCGGTCGCCCAGCGCGAGCATCAGCGCGAACACGCCGACCTTCAGCATGAGCGCCGCGCCGAACTCCGTGCTCACCATCGGGCGGATGCCGCCGGCGACGGCGATCCCGTGCAGCACCCCGGTGACCACCAGCGTCACGACGCAGGTGCTCGCCAGCTTCGAGAAGCTCGGCAGGATGCTGTGCAGGTCGCCCAGCCGGTTCCCCGGCAGCAGCACCGTCGCCATCGCGACCAGGCCGCCGAGCCACGCCGCGACCGCGGTCAGGTGAACCATCACGACGACCACCATCAGGCCGCTCCAGCGGCTGCGGACCGCGTCGCTCTGCAGCGCCATCGTCGCCACGATCGCCAGGACGACGCCGAGCGCGGCGGCCAGCCGCCAGCGATGGATGTCGCGGGCCACCAGGTCGGGCAGGTACGTCGCCACGGCCGCCAGTGCCGCCAGCCGCACCAGGGCCGCGGCGGCGCTCAGGCGCCCGACCGCGGCGACGGCACCGACGTCGTACGCGACCGCCTCGACGAGCGGACCGGCCACTGTGGCGGCGGCGAGCAACCCGATGCCGGCCCACATCAGGCGGACCAGCCGGTGGTCGCGCCGGCCCTGCGGCCAGATCACGCCGAACAGGGTCAGCGGGCCCGTGACCAGCACCGCACCGCCGTCCCGCGCACCGTGATCGACACGGGCAACGAGTCGTCCGCGCGCATCGTCAGCGGTGCCAGCAGCGCGAGCGCGCGGCCGGTCACGGACGGCACGCTGCGCACGGTGGCGCCGGTCAGCTGGTAGCGCAGCTCGACCCGCTCGATGGGGTCGGTGAGCCTGAACAGGTCCCCCCTGCGCAGCTGCCCGACCTCGAAAGGCCGGCCGTCGGCGGTGAGCTGCACCTGCTCGGCGGTGGCGCGGGGAAAGCTGGTGCCGCCGTACGACTGGCGGGGCAGGGCGAGCGTGAGGTCCCGCAGCGGCGCGCGCAAGAGGGCGCTCTCGGCGACCTCGAACGTACCGTCGGCGAGGGTGGTGGCGACCAGATTGATCCCGGGTTCGGTGAGGCCGGGGCCGGTGCGCTTCGCCGGCGGGGTCTGGTCCGGGGCCGGGCTCTTTCTGTCCGGCTGGGGCGTGGGGGCGATGACATCGCGTATGCCGACCTGCGCGCCGGGTGGTGGTTTTAGTTGCTGGTCGGGACCGTACCGATATGCGATGAAAGCAGTCGCGACCAGCGACCCGGCCAGTACGGTGCCGAGTGCCCGCCGTATTACAGCTCGCTGGTGCACACGTCGAAGCAGCATATCGACTCCCAGATCCCCACCCCGTGGCGAAACAGAATTTTTCCGCATACCCTTCGTAAACACCAGCGATCGCTGCCCAATTCGCTGGGCATTCTGTGAGGGGTGGGAAATGAAATCGCAGAACGTATTTAGGCGCTTTCTCGCGGTAGCTGCCGGGCTGGCATCGGCCGCCGTCTGCGCGGGCCTCTGGGCCGGGGTTCCGGCTACGGCGTCCGAGACCGGGGTGGTGTATGTCGTACAAGGCCTGCCGGGCCGCACAGTCGACGTCCAGGTCGACGGCCGCACCATGGCGACCGGCGTCGTCGCGGCCAAGGTGGTCGGCCCGCTGACCGTGTCCAGCGGGAATCACCGGCTGACGATCCGGTCCGGCGGTTCGGTGATGCTGGAGCGGATGCTGTCCGTGAAGGTGAACGGCAACTCCGACGTGGTCGTGCACCGGCCGGCGTCCCCGCAGGGCGCACCGGTGGTGACGACGTTCGAGAACGACCTGTCCGCGGTACCGGCCGACAAGGGCTCGCTGACGGTCGCGCACACCGCCGCGGTGCCGCCGGCCGACATCAAGGTCAACGGCAAGGTGCTGTTCTCCAACGTCGCCAACGGCGAGTCGCTGCACGTGGTCGTCCCGGCTGCGACGTACTCGGTGCAGATCGTCCCGACCGGCGCCAACGGCCCGTCGATCCTGGGCCCGGCCGACCTGCCGGTGAAGGGCGGCTCGCTGACCAACGTGTACGCGATCGGCGAGCCGAAGTCCGGCACGATGAACGTCGTCGTCCACGTCCTCGGCCTGTCACACATGGGCTCCGAGAAGCCCAGCAAGGTCAACACCGGCACCGGCGGCCAGGCCTACTTCCTCGGCCTGACGTGGTGACGGCGCCCTAGCGGGTCCGGGTCGTGGGCGTTTCTGCTGCCGGGACGGCCGTACGACGGGTGGCGGGCGTGGTCCTCGTGGCCGCGCTCGCCGCCGGCTGCGCGAGTGCCGGCGCCAGTGGCACCGGTTCCGGTGGTCCGGCTGCCGGTCGTCCCGGCGCGCGGGATGCGTCCGCATCGTCCGGGGTGCCACTAGTACGGGTCGGCACGCCCGCGCCCAGCCAGCGGATCCGCTTCGTTCCGGCGGCGATCGTGCTGCCTGGTGGGTTGCGCGCGTCGGTCGAGCCGGCCAGCACGGTCGGCGGCCAGCTCGTCGTACCGACCAACGTCCGGCACGTGGGCTGGTGGGACGGCGGCGCGGAGGCCGGCGACCCGTTCGGCGCCCTGGTGATCGCGGGCCACATCGACTCCGCGACCGAAGGCCTCGGCTTCTTCGTCCGGCTGCTCCGGGTCCGGGTGGGACAGGTCGTCACAGTGACGGACGGGCGGCACCAAGCGTCGTACCGGGTGATCGCGGTCCGGTCGGTGCCGAAGAACGCCCTGGCGACCGGAACCTTCGACCAGACCGGGCCGCACCGGCTCGTACTGATCACGTGCACCGGGCGCTACGACAGGTCCCGAGGAGGTTACGAGCGCAACCTTGTGGTGACCGCCGTGCCCACCGGCGTGGTAGAGCCAGTACGCTCGACTGGTTGACCGTCGTACGACGCCGTCGCGGGCCTCTAGCTCAACTGGCAGAGCAGCGGACTTTTAATCCGCGGGTTGTGGGTTCGAGTCCCACGGGGCCTACCGAGGTGCAACCGGCCTCTGACCTGGGCAAACGTCCTTCAAGAGGTTTGCCCAGGTTCACCGAATCGCCGCGGCTGGAGGCCGCGTGACGCGGTTCGTGACTCGAATCGCTGCTAGCGTTCGGCCATGGCGCGATCGAAAGGGCGCAACACGCGACAGCGAGGCACGATCGACACCCTGCCCAGCGGAGCGCTGCGCGTGCGTGTCTACGCAGGAATCGACCCGATCACCAAGCGCCGTCACGACCTCGTCGAGGTCATCCCCGCAGGCCCGAGGGCCGCGAGTTTGGCTGAAGAGGCGCGGGTCCGCCTGCTGCATGAGGTGTACCAGCGCCGGCACCCGCGCACCAATGCGACCGTAAACCAGATGCTCGACCGGTACTTCAAGGAAGCCGACTGGGAGTACAACACGCGCGAGACCTACCGCGGCTACGTGGCGAAGCACATCCGGCCGTTCCTTGGCGAGGAAAAGGTCGGGTCGCTCGATGACGGCATCATGGAGTCGCTCTACGCCGAGATGCGCCGCTGCCGTGAGCACTGCAAGAACCCGCGGGGGATGGTCGACCATCGGACCGAACGAGCGCATGAGTGTGATGAGCGGTGCACGCCGCACAAGTGCAGGCCGCTTCTCGCTTCGACCATCCGCCAGATCCACTTCATCATGTCCGGGGCAGTCAAGAGGGCTGTGAAGTGGAAGTGGATCGGCTTCAATCCGATCAGTGGTGCCGAGCCTCCGGCCAAGCCGAAGTCGAACCCAAAGCCTCCTTCCCCCGAGCAGGCGGCCAGGATTGTCACGGAGGCATTCAGGGACCCCGACTGGGGCACGCTGGTTTGGCTGACGATGGTTACCGGCCATCGCAGGGGCGAGTTGTGCGGGATCCGATGGCGGCACGTCGATATCATCCGCGGCGTCCTACACCTCGAACGGGCCATCGGTCAGCGAGGCAGGACGAAGTGGGAGAAGGAAACTAAGGACCACCAGGATCGTCGAGTCACGCTGGACCCCGAGACGCTGCAACTTCTACGCGATCACCGGGCCCGCGCTGAAGCTCGGGCCGTGTTCCTTGGGGTCGAGGTAGCCGACGACTCCTTCGTGTTCTCTCGCCAGGCCGATGGATCGACCCATCTTCTCCCGGACTCCGTCGGGCAGCGGTTCCGCAAGCTGACGAGTCGGCTGGGAATCGATTCGTCGATCCACAAGCTGCGTCACTACTCCGCTACCGAACTCATCGCCGCCGGCGTCGATGTCCGCACCGTGGCGGGTCGGCTTGGCCATGGGGACGGTACGACAACACTCCGCACCTACGCGGCGTGGGTCTCAGAGGCAGATCAGCGGGCAGCGGGTAGCCTCGCAGCGAGGTTGCCGACCCGGCCGGCGCCTGCGCCAGTCGAAGACACGACTGACTTCGAGCCATCTAACCCGTACGAGCGGGTCGCCGTGGACCTTCGCGACAAGATCGCTGTGGGCGCGTTGCCACCCAGCGTGCCGTTGCCGGGGATCGCGAGACTCGCAACTGAGTACGCAGTCGCGCCCTCGACCGCGCGCCGTGCCATCCAGCTGTTGAGCAGTTGGGGGCTCGTTACTGTTGCGAACGGCCGTCCGACGCTAGTTCGCGATCGGATGGGGGATCGGGACACCGACAGTGTGCCCGAGACGCTCGACTCGACTGCCGCGGTCGTCGAGCAGCCCAACGCCACCGGTGCAACTGTCGAGCCGCTCGACCTTGAGGTGCGTCGACTCGGCCAGCCGGTGAGGGCCTTCCGCGCCGAGGCCGACCCGAACGACACATCGGAACTCCGACAGCTGCTGATCGACGCCATCCGCCGAAGCGGAGGCAACGAGGCCGAGATAGGTGACTACGAGCTCGTAGTCCGCTATGCCGGTGAGCG
>WNGB01007393.1_pt1 | contig 15876 bp, 18 predicted proteins | sample 5400681 | NCBI WGS metagenome assembly WNGB01 (sample SAMN13153367, study PRJNA577476) | soil metagenome | isolation source: 115 cm soil or saprolite under grassland replicate 2 | place: USA:California | collected 2016-06-15 | reverse complement strand
GGCGCTTCTTCCGATAATTTAATCAGCTCTTCTTCGGTCTTACACTCAATAAATTCAGCGCGGTCCTTCCACAGAACAAGAAAATCAGGGGTGTAAGATACATTCACTTTCCGGCCGGCCTCGGTCTCATAACTGATTGGTATTTTGGCTGGTTGATCCCAGATCTCGAGCGCTTCATCATAGCGCTCGATCTTCTGAATGAATGGCAACTCACAGCGATGGGATTCGAACTGGAGGGTGCGCCCCATCTTACGGCTTGGGTACAGGCCGATTACATTGTTTCCACCACTGCGGGCCGCCCGAACTGGCTCAGATGTTCTGACCTGATTGATCAGCGCCATGGCTTCATTGGACAGATTCAGCCGCAGACGCCAGATTTTAAACTCTTCAGGAGTGATCATAAATACTCGCTCCTTAGAAACTTTCCGAATCACTGGCTACAAGAGTCATTTCGAGGAACCGGATCGCGCTCATTCATACCTAAGCGCGACCAGCGGATCTACCTTCGTCGCTCGTCGCGCCGGGAAGTAACAAGCCAACAGTGCGATTAGCGTCAGTATCAATGCAATCACACCAAAGGTTAGCGGATCAGATGCGTTCACGCCGAACAGGAAGTCCTTCATCAACCGCGTCAAGGCAAATGCGCCGGCCAGCCCAATCACCACACCGGTTGTGGCTAATTCCATCCCTTGCTTTACAACCATCTTTAGTACATCGCGCTGCCGGGCGCCGAGAGCTAAGCGTATTCCGATTTCGTGCGTTCGCTGGTTAACGCTGTAACCCACCACGCCGTAAATCCCGACCGCTGCAAGTGCGAGGGCCACCGCAGCGAAAACTGTCAACAATTGCGTTTGGAAACGGCTATCTGAAACGGAATCGGAGATGAAACGCTCCATCGTATTGATCCTGAAGATCGGCTGCTCACTATCTACTGCCGTCACTGCTCGCCTGATTGCCGGGGACAAGCTACTGGGATCAGTATGAGTTCGGATGGCCAGGATCGTGTATGGTACGGGATACTGAAGCAGTGGAGAAAAAATCACAGGGCGCGGCTGCTTAGCAAGCCCGTCGTGTTTTACATCTTTGACGACCCCAACAATCTGACGCCACACCGGCTTACCGTCGCTGTCATTATTGATGCTTAGCCGCTTGCCTATCGGATCTTCATTCGGCCAATAAAGTTGGACCAAAGCTTCACTGACGACGACCACCTGTGGCGAATTCTCATTGTCCGCCCAGTTGAAAGAGCGTCCCATCAAAACCGGAATCTCCATCGCTCGGATATAACCCGGAGTGATCTTGGGTTGTTCCGCTTCAATCAGAGGGTCGCCCGCGCGTCGCTCCGGGATACCCTCAATTCTGAAATAGCCGGCATCGTTTGTTCCGGTAAGCGGCATCGAACTCGCTCCGCCCACTGCTTCCACGCCCGGCAATGCCTCAATCCGATTGATGACCTCTTTGAAAAATGCCGCTTGGCGGCGAGGCTCGGTATACTTTGAAGATGGGAGCATGATGTAGGCCGTCAGAACGCCATGCGGGTTGAATCCGGGATCGACTTTTTGCAGGCGCATGAAACTTTGAATGAACAACCCCGCGCTAATCAGCAGCATCAGCGCCAGCGCCATCTCGGTGATGACGAGGAGACTTCGTGTACGACCACGGCCGGATCCGGCCGGCGCTCTTATACCGGACTCCTTGAGCGTTTCGTTGAGGTCGATTCTGGAGCCCTGAAACGCCGGCGCCATACCGAATATCACGCCGGTCGCCAGCGAAAGCACAAGGGTAAAGCTTATTACTCGCGGATCAATCGAAGTATCTTGCAAGCGTGGTATGTCCGGACCCAACCTGACGAGAAACTCGACGCCCCATACAGCCAGGAGAAGGCCGGCGGCGCCTCCGAGGAGGGCAAGCAGCATGCTCTCTGTGAGTAGTTGACGGATCAGTTGCAAGCGGCTGGCGCCCAAAGCTAATCGAATTGCAGCCTCTTTTTGTCGAGCCGTTGTGCGTGTCAGTTGCAAATTAGCCACATTGGCGCAGGCAATCAGAAGTACGAATCCAACGGCTCCCAGGAGGAGAAGGAGAGTAGGGCGAGCCTCTTTCACCAGATTCTGTTGAAGTCCGACGACCGTCGCACTCATCTCTCGATTTTCCGGATACTGCTCGGCCAGGCCGAGGGCGATTGCCTCTATGTTAGCTTGGGCTTGCTGAATCGTAATGCCCGGCTTGAGGCGCGCCAAGACCCTATAATTAGGGCTCCCGCGATCTTCCAGTTCCGGGTCGTCGCCTGGTGGTATCCAGGCATCCGACGCAAATACCGCGCTAGAGACATTGTAGGGAAGGTCAAAACCAGGCGGCATAACTCCGACAACCGTATGATTCAGACCATCAATTGTGACCGTCTTCCCAACCAGAGCGGGATCGGAACCGAAGCGCCGCTGCCAAAAACCGTAGCTCAAGATAACGACCTGGTTCCGTCCAGGTTGTTCTTCTTCCGGCAGGAAAGAACGACCTAACATCGGCTGCACGCTCAACACGGAAAACAGGTTGGAAGTGACGCGGGCGCCCCGCAGCACCTCGGGGTGATCGCCCCCAGTGATATTCCACAACCAAGTGCGATATGCTCCAATGTCTTCAAAGACCCGATTCTGCCTCCGATAGTCAACGAAGGCGGGATACGATATCCATTCGCCCCACCGATTTGCGCGAGGGTTGGTTTGCCAGATTTGAACGACTAGGTCCGAATGTGGATAAAGAAGCGGTTTAACCAGTACTGCGTTGACTACGCTAAAGATCGCGGTGTTCGCGCCAATCCCCAGCGCCAGTGTTAAGACAGCAATCAAGCTGAAGCCCGGTTGTTTCCGTAACATCCGTGCGCCGTAGCGCAAGTCCTGCCAGAACGTTTCCAGCCAGCCCCCGCCGCGAATGTCATAGCTGAGCTCTGTGTTCCGGCTGAGCTGGCCAAAACTTTTCCTGGCGGCGGCCTGCGCCTCATCTGGCGGCATCCCGCGCTCGATGTTCCGCTCCGTCTCCATCTCAACGTGGATTCGCAACTCTTCTTCAATGTCTTGCAAGACGCTTTCGCGCCGAAACAGGGCGCGCAGCCGCGTCCTGAGAATGTTGAACCATTCCATCATCAGCCTCCTCAGACTGCCTTTCTGACTTTCGCAATGGCCAGGGCGAGCCGGTCCCAACCCTCTTCCTCAACGGTAAGTCGCTTACTCCCCGCCTTCGTCAGCGTATAGAATTTAGCCCGGCGGCCGGTCTCGGTCACTCCCCACTTGGAACTGATCCAGCCGCGCTGCTCGATACGGTAGACCGCCGGGTAGAGAGAGCCTTGCTCGACCTCAAGCAACTCATCAGACAACTGCCGAATGCGCTGGATAATGCCGTAGCCGTGGAGCGGCCCCAGGCTGAGAGCCTTGAGGATGAGCATGTCGAGCGTCCCCTGCAGGAGATTCGCCTTCGGTTGGGTCAAACTTCACCTCCAAATCTGCGTTGCTTATTGGTCACACTTAGAAATTCTAGGTGTAGGGTAGGCAGGGAGACCTAGAATGTCAATGCATAAACTGATCCGTCAAATGCGGCGCCCATGCTCGCGATTGATGCACTCGAGGGGATGATCTCTTGTCTTCGTTCCAATGGTATCTGCAGGCACACTAATCCCAGCCACTTACCGCAATCGCCACTGGCGATATGCGGCCTGTGAATTATTGGCCATAAATTGGGCACGAACAGCACTCTCTGCCAATTATTGAACGAAGAGCCTTATCTATCCTTATAGAAATAAGCGGAGAACTCTGCCAATTATTGACCAAAAAACTGCCAATAATTGCTGATAGGGACAGTGACGATCCGATCCCGGGGAGAATGATCGAGATCTCGACCGCCCTCTGGTGGGCCCACAGCGCCTACTACTCGACTTGGGCGCAACGGCTGACGGTCGATGAACGTGACGCCGGGGAGGGTGGACTGGATCTGGAGATCGAAGCCGACAGGAAATTCATTGAGGCTACGACCCGCTCGCTGACCTCGACAGACGACGTCTTCAGGTCCCCGGAGGACTTGCCCGCGCGCGGGTATGAGGGTGTGATCGAGATCACTCTGAACGGGGAGGCCGTCGACACTAGCGTCATGCCGAGATTCGTTCACCGCGAGCCGTGTTTGATCTGGGAAGGCGATTATCTCGACAACCGGCTGCGGATCGCGCACGGCCCGAGGACCTGCGTCAACTGGTACGGGCAGGCTGTACAGGATGAGCCGCTTGACGGCGGGTTCTCGTACTACCTCGAGGTGAGGACCGGGACTCCGCTCGATTTACGGAGCCCGACGCGCCAGGGCGTGATCAGGAACGAGAAGCGGGATGCGCTCAGGCGATTCGTCGCCGATAGAATTTTCGAGGCGGTTAACGGCGCCGCGATCGAAGAAGTGAGAGTCGAGTGGGCGCGCGGGCTGTACCGCCTCGACCCGGAGAGGGCCGAAGCCGAAGCGAAATACTACGTAGCCGGTAAAATCAACGACGCCCCCGAGGCGGATTTTTCGAGCAACGAAGAGTTCGAGTATATGGAAGAGGAGGTCAAGGAATACGGCCGTGAGGAGGTCCTGCTTCTCAGGCGGGGCGTGACGGTCGAATATGAAGAGAAGGGCGAAAGGAAGCGGCTCGTCGAGCGGCATGGTATAGAGACCTTCGTCGAGGACCTCCGGCGCGCGCACGGCGAGCCCTACGAGCTGATAGTCGGCGCCGAAGGGCGGTTGAGAGTCCGGGAACTGGTTTGGAGGCCTCGGAATGTGGGAGCGGGAATCTTCGTGGACGCCGGCGTGTTCGCGCTGACGGAGGACGGCTCGGAGCCGCAAGAATGGCGCGCCGTCGTAGGGGAGGTGTTCACCTTCGACTGGCCTTCGTCGTACGACATACTGAACACCCAGCCATTCGTCGCCGCCAAGGACCGATACGCATGGCTCGTGTCATTTTTCCCGTGGGCGCTCTACGACCCCGAGGGCGCGGACGACAGCGCCGACACTTGCGCGGATTCGTTCGACAGGTCGATCAACGACGTCATTATGAATGAGTTTCCGGACATGATCGCGGAGCCCTTCTCCTTGTCGGACCTGTCAGGCCGGCTGGGCGCCGGGCGAGTCGAGAGGATGGAAGTGGGCTGGCCTGAGAAAGGACGACCGCGCTTGAGAATCTCAAATGAGTATGGGCAGGAGAAGGAGCTGAAGGTGATTTGAGATCACATGACAGTCCAGGCCGAGGGTAGAAAAAAACAGGCTGCCGCCAAGCCTTGCGCAAAAGCTCAGTCGAATCCGCGCCACAAGCTGAAGACCTGTTTCCCGCGTGACCTGCAGGTCATCACGGGGAGGGAGAAGTGTGCGCGGACGACGCGGAGGAACGGTCATGATCGAACACTACGAAATCAGAAAGCGGGTCGAAGAGACCTCCTGCGAAACCTGCGGCGCTCCGCTGATGATCGGCGATAAGGCGGTCTGCGACGAGGCGACGATGAAGGTCTATTGCTCCGAGTTCTGCGCCCGCGCGGGCGAGCGCGATAACGCGTCGCTGGTCAAAACGCAGCCCGCCGGCGGAGTGAAGATCGACGGATGGGACGTGTAGGGAGGGACGCAGGTCATATTTTCGAGGCGGGTGAACCGTGCTCGGACATGCAGGGAGACCGACTATGATAATCACAAAAGGCTGCTCACAATGCAGATCGGAGACGGAGCATTGCGCCGAATGCTCGGAGCAGATCAGACTCGAATTCATATACACCCCACCGAACCACGACGGAGACATTGTCATCGAGTTCGAATATGACAACTCGAAAGGCGAGACTGTCACCGTCAGTGAGCGGGGAACCGACGAGGCGGCCGAAGTCTTCGGCGCCGGCCGATCAGCTTAACCAGAATCACACAGGAGCAACGAAATGCTAGACAGGAACCTGGGGGTCTTGTTGATCCCACCTTGCGACCGCCTCCTGTCCGCAGTCGAGCCCCAAGTCACTGGCCGCTCGGACATCCCGCCGGAACAACCGACGCAGCATCCCGAGGCCTCGCACGGCGAAGCCCCGGCGGAATCTGTCGATGAGAGCGGCGGAATGAATCCAGGAACGGCTCCGGCAATGGCTGCGCAGGCAAGTGGCAGTCGCGCGCCGGCCGCCCGGCTCGACGGAGGGAAAAAATAAGTGGCAGGCAAGTCCTGCGCAGCAGCGCGACGGCGCTGAATTGAGGAGGCGGCGCATGAATCTTCAACGTAGAGACGACATGCGCCGTCTCGATCTTTCAAACCGACAGCAGCACAACATCGGAGGAACATCATGCTGTATCACCATGACGGTCGCGATTACGACGTGGCCGCGAGCGAGGCGGCGGCCAAGGCCCGCGTGAAAATGGAGGAAATGATCCACCGCGGGCGCGAGATGGCCGCGGCCACCATCGAGGCCGTTCAAAACACCATCATTCATGACTCCATCGTGCGCGGGGCGGCGCTCGAGTTCGTGAACGTCGAAAAAGACATAGTGGTCGTCCGCCCGGACAAACATCCCGCGCCGTTCCACCGCCACGGCCTCAATCAGGCGGTGGAGCGCACTGGCATTCCGCACTCGACGCGATTCATCGACACGATGCTCTCGCGCGGCGAGTGGGGCGCCGAGCTGCTCGCGCACAACCTCGAAACGATCTATAAGCACGGCAACGGCGCCCGTTACTTGCTGCGCGAGGAGGGCGAGCGGATCAAAGGCTTTCTCTCGGACAGATTCCGGCGCCTGGATTCGCGCCCGCTGCTCGACGCCTTTTGCGGCGCATGCCAGGAGCTCGGCATCCTCCCGTTTGACGGCTACGCGCTCGAAACCAAATTCCGCCTGCGAGCCGTGCTGCCTGAGATCTTCGAGCCGGTCCCGAACGAGCCGCAGCTTTACGGACTGGAGTGGGGGAACTCCGATTTCGGCGACGGCGTGCATGCCGTGAAGGTTTGGGACATGCGCGTCTGGTGTACGAACACGGCGACGCTCGACGACGTGCTGCGCCAAGTCCATCTGGGCGGGCGCCTGAGCGACAACATCGAATACTCGCGGCGGACGCTCGAACTCGACACCGAGGCCAACGCCTCCGCGCTCAAAGACGTCGTTCGCCACGCGCTCAATCCCGCGACCGTCAACGGCTACAACGAGGCCATCAGACTCGCGCACGAGCGGAAGATCGACGCGAAAGAGGCCACGCGCCTGCTCAAGGCCCACCTGAATAAGGGCGAAGTGGAGGCGGCGACCGAGGCGTTCAACTCGCCTGACATCGTCAACCTTCCTCCGGGGCAGACGGTCTATCGCCTCGCTAACGCCGTGAGCTGGATCGCGCAGGGCGAAGACATATCGCCCGCGCGCAAACTCGAACTCCAGGAGGTCGCGGGCAAGCTCCTGCCGCGAGCGCAGGAGATCAAAGCCGTTGAGGTTTAAGGGGCGAGGCGCAGGGAGCGCGCCGGCCGCGCGGCGGCCTTTCGATCCGCCGCGCGGCATCGAAATTGAAAAAGCAAGCATTTAAGGAGACGACCACAATGAGACATCGCGGCATTACCGCTGAAGAGGCTAAGAAAAGCATTCGGTCCTTGGCTGAAACGATTCACCAAAAAGCAAACACCATCACAGATACAGAGCGCCAATCACTAGCCGATGCAGTGGCTGAAGCAATCGTGCCGAGCATCCGTCGACCCCGCAAGAAGCGGGTCAAGAATTTGCCCAAGCGACCGTCCAAAATTATCAAATCCAGGTAGGAGTCATCCCGACCGATCTTGAGGTCGATCGAAATACCTTAGCTTACGAGAGGAGGCATCAATGCCGGACACAGATCACTTCGAAAAACTGATCGTCACGTTGGGGCAACGAATCAACGGCCAGAACAAAATATTACAGACGATCGCGGAGAGCCTTCAGGAAATGGAACTCCATCTGCGCCAGCTCGCTATCTCCTCCAACCCCGCGCCGAATTACCAACGCCCTTTGAGCGAGTACGCCAACTTCGATTGGTCCTCAATCGGCGCAACCGTACTCACCCGGGATAAAGACGGAGTAACGGCTGTCGAATGGAACGGCCAAGTCTTCAAGCGCCGGGCGCCGAATAATAAATATGACGCGGCCATCTTCTTTTCCCGCTGCCTCGGGAAAGACTCCGCCGGCAACAACCAGTACGCGCGGCTAATTAAATTCACGCCGTCCGCCGAGGCTGAGCCAATCAGCGACAAGGCAAAGAAAGCGATCCGCTCATGAAATACATGATCACAGTGTACGAGCCGGACGTGGAGCGGCGCGACCATCCGACGCTAAAGTACCAGACGCAGCGCACGGTCGCCAGGTTCCGGTCGAAGCCGGACGCCATCGCAGCCGCGCGCGGCCTCTTAGACACACACGCCGAAGTCACGATCTGGCAGGACAAAAACGGGGGCCGGGCGGTCGAAGGCTGGTTGCCGGCGCAAATCATCGAATGGTCGGACCCGACGCCCAGGGGTGTCGAGCGCAATGCGTCCTCGTCGCTCACCCGCAGGCGGATCGATAAGCACTATTACGACTATGAAGCCGCCAACGGGCGCCGGTTTCGCGTCACGTTCGAGACGCTGCCTGGCGAGGCGCCGCATGTGCCCCGGTATGCGACGACCGCCGCGCTCCAATGCTTCATGTATCAGCACCAGTGCTGGGACTGCGCGGGCACGGGCTGGTATGAAGGCGACCGGACGTCGCGCGAGAGTTGCCATACGTGCGGCGGCTCCGGAGAACGCCAACACAGGGAGGCGGCATGAAACTGGCAGTGATCTATTTGCTGCCCCTCGACACGCGCGATGACGCGGCGCGCACGGAGGCGGCTTTACTCGAAGATCAAGGCGACATGTTGATCGCCCACGAAGAGGCGCTGAATCGCGAGCGGCTGCGCCGGGAGTTGGGCGAGCCGTTCGATTCCGCAATCCGCGAGACGTCGGACTACCGCGACGTGGATATCTGGGAGATTCAGAGCAAGGGGAGGACGCAATGACGAACGGACAGGAACTTATGCGCCTGCTCAGCGAGCAGGCGAAAGCGATAAACGCGCAAAACGATAGAGAAGCGACCTATATCCAAAAGTCGTTGCGAGCGCGATTCGCTGACGTGATCTGCGTCACGTGCGGCCATCAGGCCATCCGCCATATCGCCTTGACGCCGGAACTGCCCGCCGGCACGCGCTGCGGCGGCGTTGAGATGAAGGACGAAGATTGCGCGTGCCCCGGCTTACAGTTCGGACGGCGCTCGCAGCCGGTCACCATCCGGCGCGTGATCGGAGAGCGTCCCGAGGACGTTCCCGGCGACTGGCTTATCTTCAACGCGCCGCGCCCGCTGCCGGGAACACGATACTGGCAGGGCGAGTGGTGTCACGGCGTTTTTTACTCGGCGGTCGATCCGCATGACCGCTACGCCGCCGACCTGATCGAAGGCTGCGCCGACCTGGACGGCTGGCTGATCCAACACGTGACGATGGAAGACGCCCGCGAGTGGGCCTATTACTACGCGGAGGAGAGTGGCTATCTCACCCGCGAGGAGGTGGACAAGGAGGAAGACCAGGAGATCGCGGACTGGTATTTGACGCACAAAGGCCGCGTCAGAGGTGAGATCGTGGCCGACAGCATCGCCGGCTGGCGCGTCGTCGCGCTCGACGTGCTTACAGAGCGTGTCCAGCGCGTCAAAAAGTTGCTGGACGAAGGGGAGCCGGGGGCCGCGCTCGTCCTGCTGCAAGGGATTCGCTCCGACATTCCGCAGCGCGCCACCTGGGACGCGAAGAAAGCGGCGGAGGCAATCGAAGGCGGCGACCCGTATACCGACGGCGACCTGCGCCTGGACGCGATATTGGAGAAGATCGGGGAGGCAGTGCTTCAATGACGGCTCAAAAATCCGGCCTGAACAAAATCATCGAAAAAACAGGACGCCGACGGCGTACCGCTCGATAACCACTACATCAAACAGACGGCCCCGGCTCAGCCGCTGGCGTCAACCGGCGGCGAGGAATGAGCGATGCAATTCGGAGTGATGATCAATTTTAAGGACGGCTGCCGCGCACTGCTGCGCGATGGCGAATTCTCGCGTTACAGGGGAACGAACGACCTGATCGCTTGCGGCGATTGGGGCGTGACGCGCCGGCGCTCGCTAGCCGCTCGGCTTACGCTGACCGAGGCCGAAAGTTGGGTAAACGACCTGCACCGCAAGCAGCCGCACATGGATTATCGCGGCGTCGCCTTTGCGGAGGCCGTCGCCGTCGAAAAAGTCAAAGAGCGCGGGCGTGGCTGGCTCCCGCTTTGCGCCCACCACAACAAGGAACGGAGGCATAAGCAAAGAGCTATTACGTCGAGTCGCAACGCGCGAGGCCGCTGACGCTCAACAACGTGGAGGACGTCGTGGCGCTGCTTCGCAAAATTCACAAAGGTCTTGAGAAGGCCCGCGAGACGGCGGTCTGCGTGGGTTCGCCTCAACGTCGGCGAGGGCGCCGACGCTATTGACCGCAAGATCGAGGAAGATGAGATTGCCCGACGCGAGGCTCGCGCCCCACGCGCCGCAATCGCAGAGGCGGCATAACTGCAATGGCGCGGGCGGGAAGGAAGCATATACCTTTCCCGCTTCGCGCCCATTAACCACAAACGAGGCAAGCATGACAAAGGAATTGCAAGAGCGGTTAAATACGCCCGGCTGTCGGTGTCGCGCGATTGAGGTTCCTGAGGTGGGCGTCACAATGGTCGGCGGTGAAGACGACTGCCCGTGGCACGGCTTTGGGACAAGCGGCTCGAATTACGTTCAGGACGGCAAGCGCGAATTAGAAATCACGGCAGCGACGCAGGAAATTCTGCCGCGCTACCACAACGGCTGCGATTTTTCTGTCGAGCAGCGGGTCTTGCTGCGCTGGCAGGCGGGGCAAAAATACCGGCACTTGATGTGGGTTCCCGGCCACGCATGGCGCAATAACGGCGGGGCCAACTACACGCCCGCCAGTCTACAACTGGAAGAGCAGCCCCAAACCGCGTCCCTATACACGCCTAAAGTGATTCTGGAAAAGGGCAGGCTGAGCCGCGCCTACCTGATGTACCACGCAGCGAAGATCAGCCGCGAGTCTGGCCTGCCGCGTGACGTGATCGAGGCGCTGGCGCGAATCTACCGCCCGGGGATGACCTATTACCTGATCGGAGACGAGCGTTGAGATCGCCGCGCCCTGCAACGATTTGCTCAAACAGGTCGAGTACCGGTTTATCTCTCAATCACAACTGAGCGGGACGTCTTCACGGGCGTCCCGCATTTTTTTCGCTCGCGCTCGTCCGCCGCACAAATTGACATCCTCTCCACCTAAGCCTAACGGCTATAAGTGGGGATTCCTACGCCGAACCCCCGTGGGATTCGTATCTCGTAGGCGTTGACTTTCCCGGCGTCCGACCGGGTAGGAGACTCGAAAGAATCTCTGTATTTTCAAAGACCTGGCGCGGCCAGCGCGTCACAGCCATTCAAGTCGCGCCGCATGTATATGCGCGCGTCACTGGAATCACGTTAACTGAGAAGGAGAGATATTTATGATCAGTGCGCAAACCGGGCTGCTCGGCGAAGTGTACACGCTCGCCGAGCACGAAGAGAACGTTCGAAGGTTGAAGAGCGGAGAAATAACGAGCGATGAATGGAGGGCCGCCTACGAGCGTCTGAAAGCGAGCAAGCATTTTATCCTCGCCGAGTTGGGCAGAAAGACTATGAAGAAGCTGGCCCCTCGCGGCGCCGGTCGAGACAACAAAGCGACCGTGATCAAGCGCATCTGGGAGCAAATGTTGCAGCGATATGCCCTCGGCCGGGCGATCGCATACAGTCCCTTCCCTAATCCTGAAAGGGCGTTCCAGGAGGCGGTCGATGCGGTTGTCGCGAAAATCACCGACGAGACGCTCCGGAAGTACTCTGAGGACCTGAGGCGAAACGCCGCCGCTTTCAAGAAGGCTGTTGAGAATCCGGAGACGCTCGAAGAGTTCGAGACATTCATCAGATTCAAAGGGATCGGAAAGCTCAGGCCTAAGCAAGCGGCTTTATATGAAGAGTTGAAGGCGCGAGCACAGGCGGAGAGCAGCAATCACTATGGTAGTCCTAAAACTGTCGTCGAGACGCTCGGAGACACGCCTCCGGAGGTCGTGGCGATCATAGTCAAGAAACTCGACCTTTTTGAGGGGGCCGACGTGCTGGAGCCGTCTGCGGGAAAGGGAAGCATCGCCGATGGAATCAGGAAGGCCTGTCCATCGGCGGTCATCACCTGCGTGGAGCCGGTCGGAACGCTCCGCCATATCTTGCGGCTCAAGGGCTATGAGCTGATGGATACGGGCGATTTTCTCGAAGTGGATTGCTGGCCCGGATTCGACCGCATCGCAATGAATCCGCCATTTGAGCATGGACAGGACATCGAGCATGTCCGGCATGCGTTCGAGATACTCAAACCCGGCGGCCGGCTGGTCGCGATTATGAGCGAAGGATCGTTTTCCCGGCCGGATCGCAAAACGAGCGAGTTCCGTGACTGGTTTGATGAGGTGGGCGGCGAGGTTGAAGAGCTGCGGGACGGGCTATTTCTGGTGAGCGATCGTCCGGCCTCGGTCAAGACTCGGATTGTCGTGATCAATAGGCCTGAAGAATCGGCGGCCTGCGCGAGCGCGGGAGTGAAGGGGAAGTGGTTCCGGTCACGGCGGCGGGCGCGTAGCGTTCGACCAGCGAGGAGGATTCGGATGAATAAGATGGAGGCCGCCGCGCTACGGTATGCCGGGTTTGGTTGGCCCGTTTTTCCCGCTCATACGCCGACCGGAGACCATGCCAAACCTTGCTCCTGCAGGAGAGTCACATGTCCGCAGATTGGCGAACACCCATGCCATAAGAACACCTGCAAGGACAGGGGCAAACACCCGTGCCATCAATCTGTTTGCGATAGCGTCGGCAAACACCCGCGCACGAAAAACGGAGCGCGCGACGCCTCGACTGATGAAGCGAAAATCCGTCGGTGGTGGGAAACCTGGAAAGACGCGAATATCGGCGTTGCGACGGGCAAAGAATCGGGCTTTTTCGCGCTCGACGTCGATCCACGCAAGGGCGGCGTCGAATCGCTGGCTTCTCTTGAGGCCAAACACGGCAAACTGCCGGAGACGCGAACCGCGGACACCGGAGGAGGCGGCGTCCACCATCTCTTCAGGTGTCCGGACTTTCCCGTGAAGAATTCCACGGGAAAGCTGGGGCAGGGCCTGGACATCAAGGGCGAGGGCGGAGCGATCATCGTCGCGCCCTCGCTCCACGCCGGCGGCAAGCGGTACCGCTGGAATAACGGCGCGCCAATCGCGGACGCGCCCGGGTGGCTCCTGCGACTGTTGCAAGGGACGCAAAAAACGCGCGCGAACGGGAGCGCGGCGATAGGCGGCGCCATACCTGAAGGCCAGCGCAACGACACATTGACGAGCCTGGCCGGAACGATGCGCCGGCGGGGAATGGAATTTGATGAGATCGAGGCCGCATTGCTGGTCACGAACAATAAACGATGCGCTCCGCCGCTCGCCGAGGACGAGGTCCGAAGGATCGCCAGGAGCGTGTGCAGATATCAGCCCGCGGGGGAAGGGACTTTTCGATGACTGCCTACAACGAGGGCTTGCTGCGGCCCACTCTCGTCAAAATCGGTGAGGTTGCGAACGTCGTCCGCCGCCGAACCATGCGCTCCCTCGGCGACGATCAAAACATCACATGTCTCGTCCCGCACGGCCAAATGCCGCTCTGCCGGTTTGTCCATCGCCGAGCATGGGACCATCCTTAATTGCCCGCGAAAATCACTTCTACTTTGAATCGCTGAGCTTTTCATACATGCGCAACGCCTCTTGCGCCGTGGCCGAGTCGCCTGCCTTCCGGCTCGCGCGCGCCAGTTGAAACCAAGCCGCCGCCGATCCGGCGTCCAGTTTCACGGCTTGCCGGAGTTGCGCGATGGCCTCTGGCAGGCGGTTCTGTTCCAACAGGCAGCGACCATAACTAACCGACGTCCAAATTGCGGACGTCATCGTTCCGCGCGTCGGTTCACCCCACGCGTGTGGTGACGACTTGCAGTTGCCTCATGCCGCCGCTCCCTCCGTCGGTTCACCCCCACGCGTGTGGAGACGACATGCTCGGCGGCGGCCTTGGCCTGGCCAGCGCCGGTTCACCCCCACGCGTGTGGGGACGACCGTGTTTCGAGCAGTCTGGAATTGGCTTCTTTCGGTTCACCCCCACGCGTGTGGGGACGACGGGTGCATGTCCTCATCGGCGCCCCAGGCTTCCGGTTCACCCCCACGCGTGTGGGGACGACGTGGTCGTGCTGCCCGCGGCCAGCGTGCCGAGCGGTTCACCCCCACGCGTGTGGGGACGACAAAGGGAAGGGCGCGAAGTACGTCGGCGATACCGGTTCACCCCCACGCGTGTGGGGACGACGTACCAGGCGACGCAGCGAATTTCCCATTCGGCGGTTCACCCCCACGCGTGTGGGGACGACGCGATACGCCTTCACTCTTTTCACGCTTGCCGCGGTTCACCCCCACGCGTGTGGGGACGACCAGCTTGGCGGTTTTGCTCCAGCGTCCGCAGTCCGGTTCACCCCCACGCGTGTGGGGACGACGTTGAGAATGGCATCGTCTGTTCCTTCGATCTGCGGTTCACCCCCACGCGTGTGGGGACGACGCCGCCACGGTGAATGAAGTGGTGAGTAGTCACGGTTCACCCCCACGCGTGTGGGGACGACTGTCGGGGACTATCTGGCCTACGAGGGCGGTTCGGTTCACCCCCACGCGTGTGGGGACGACGACTTCTTCGATTTTGGGGCTAAGCCTGCCGCCGGTTCACCCCCACGCGTGTGGGGACGACGGCTCCGCGAGGGCCGCGTTCCTGGCGCTGAACGGTTCACCCCCACGCGTGTGGGGACGACGGGGCCGAATCGGACAATTTGAAAGGGGTGTGCGGTTCACCCCCACGCGTGTGGGGACGACGCGCTGTTATCCGGCAAATCGAGCGGATAAATCGGTTCACCCCCACGCGTGTGGGGACGACGAGCCATTCAATGAGTTGATTGACGGGCACGTTCGGTTCACCCCCACGCGTGTGGGGACGACTGTCTTTTTTCGTTTCGTCCATAGTCGGATACCGGTTCACCCCCACGCGTGTGGGGACGACTTGTACATTACCATTTATATCAGTGTAGTAACCGGTTCACCCCCACGCGTGTGGGGACGACGGCGGCGATAGCCATAGAAGGCGTCATCGAAACGGTTCACCCCCACGCGTGTGGGGACGACTCGAAGAATTGAGTATCGGGGAACAACCGGCGCGGTTCACCCCCACGCGTGTGGGGACGACGGATTTTGGCGCAGTTCGTCAGCATGCGCCGGCGGTTCACCCCCACGCGTGTGGGGACGACGCCGATCGTGCCAACCGCCGTCGCGGTCTCGACGGTTCACCCCCACGCGTGTGGGGACGACTCGGTGGGGCTGTTTTCTCTTCGCGTTCTGGCCGGTTCACCCCCACGCGTGTGGGGACGACGTGTTATCAAAACAATTTTTCGCATTATCTTCCGGTTCACCCCCACGCGTGTGGGGACGACTGCGCGCTATTCGGTTTCGCGACCTGGCGCGGCGGTTCACCCCCACGCGTGTGGGGACGACTCGAACAGGCGATGGGCCTGGGCGGGGACATTCGGTTCACCCCCACGCGTGTGGGGACGACGCGCCGCTCTGGCTTTGCTGTCTCTTCCTCGCCGGTTCACCCCCACGCGTGTGGGGACGACGAGGATCGTGCACTTTGTGGCAGATGGCTTGGCGGTTCACCCCCACGCGTGTGGGGACGACGGCTAACTGTGCCTTCGCCTCGTCGC
>WNGB01011304.1_pt1 | contig 15877 bp, 20 predicted proteins | sample 5400681 | NCBI WGS metagenome assembly WNGB01 (sample SAMN13153367, study PRJNA577476) | soil metagenome | isolation source: 115 cm soil or saprolite under grassland replicate 2 | place: USA:California | collected 2016-06-15 | reverse complement strand
CCCGGCGTCGGCAAGACCGCGATCGCCGAGGGCCTGGCCCAGCGGATCGTACGCGGCGACGTCCCGGAGGGCTTGAAGAACAAGCGGGTCGTCGCACTCGACCTGGGCGCGCTCGTCGCCGGCGCCAAGTACCGCGGTGAGTTCGAGGAGCGCCTCAAGGCCGTCCTGAAGGAGGTTCAGGACGCCCAGGGCCAGATCATCCTGTTCATCGACGAGCTGCACACCGTCGTCGGCGCGGGCGCGGCCGAGGGCGCCATGGACGCAAGCAACATGCTCAAGCCCATGCTCGCCCGGGGCGAGCTGCGCTGCATCGGCGCGACCACGCTCGACGAGTACCGCAAGCACATCGAGAAGGACGCGGCGCTTGAACGCCGTTTCCAGCCGATCTTCGTCGGCGAGCCGTCGGTCGCGGATACGATCGCGATCCTGCGCGGGCTGAAGGAACGCTACGAGGCGCATCACGGCGTGCGCATCCGCGACGCCGCGCTCGTCGCGGCGGCGGTGCTTTCCGACCGTTACATCACCGACCGCTTTCTCCCGGACAAGGCGATCGATCTCGTCGACGAGGCCGCCTCACGCTTGCGGATGGAGATCGACTCCAGTCCCGTCGAGCTGGACGAGGCCGACCGCCGCGTGCGCCAGCTCGAGATCGAGCTCGCCGCGATGGCGAAGGAGTCGAAGCAGGTGCGCGAGCCGCTCGAGCGCGAGCTCGCCGAGGCCAAGGAGCTCCGCGACGAGCTGCAGGCGCGGTGGCTGAAAGAGAAGGAGGCGCTCGACCGGGTCAAGGAGATCACGCACCGCATCGACGAGCTGCGTCAGGAGTTCGAGCGCGCCGAACGCGCGGGAGACTTCAATCGCGCCGCGGAGATCCGGCACGGCGAGCTGCCTGAGCTGGAGAAGGAGCTCGAGGAACGCGACGCGCGCGTCGAGACCGCGATGGTGAAGGAAGAGGTGGACGAGGACGATGTCGCCTCCGTCGTCGCGCGCTGGACCGGCATCCCCGTCGACCGGCTGCTCGAGGGCGAGACGGAGAAGCTGATCCACATGGAGGAGCGGCTGCACCAGCGCGTCGTCGGGCAGGACGAAGCGGTCGAGGCGGTTGCGAACGCGCTGCGCCGCGCGCGCACGGGCCTGCAGGATCCGAATCGGCCGATCGGCTCGTTCGTCTTCCTGGGCCCCACCGGTGTCGGGAAGACCGAGCTGGCGCGTGCGCTCGCCGAGTTCATGTTCGACGACGAGCGCGCACTCGTGCGGCTCGACATGTCGGAGTACCAGGAGCGGCACACGGTCGCGCGCCTGATCGGCGCGCCGCCCGGTTACGTCGGCTACGAGGAGGGGGGCCAGCTGACCGAAGCGGTGCGCCGGCGCCCGTACTCGGTGATCCTCCTCGACGAGATCGAGAAGGCGCACAACGAGGTCTTCGACGTACTGCTGCAGATCCTCGACGACGGCCGCCTGACCGACGGCCACGGCCGTACGGTCGATTTCCGCAACACCGTGCTGATCATGACCTCGAACCTGCGCTCACCGGAGCAGATGCGCGAGTTCTTCCGGCCCGAGTTCCTCAACCGCATCGACGAGATCGTGGAGTTCAAGCCGTTGACCAAGCACCAGCTCGCCGAGATCGTGGAGCTGCAGCTGGCGCGGCTGCGCACGCGGCTGGCGGAGCGGGGAATCGAGCTCGAGCTGACCGACGACGCGAAGCAGGTGCTCGCGGACGCCGGCTGGGATCCCACTTACGGTGCACGTCCGCTCAAGCGGGCGATCCAGCGGATGCTCGAGAACCCGCTCGCGCTGCGCCTGCTCGAGGGTGAGTTCGGGGACGGCGACACCGTGCGAGTCGACGCGCAGAACGGCGAGCTCGTGTTCGAGCGAGCCGGCGTGCGCGAGCCCGCGGCCGTCTAGTCATGCCGAAGAACTACTTCGGCGAGGAGATCGCCGCCGAATACGACGATCCGGGCGACCCGATGTTCTCGCCGGAGGCGATCGAGCCGGTCGTCGACTTCCTCGTTGAGCTCGCCGGCGACGGACGGGCGCTCGAGCTGGGCATCGGCACAGGTCGCATCGCACTCCCGCTGGCCGAGCGCGGCGTGCCGGTCCACGGAATCGATCTCTCCGAGGAGATGGTCGCGCGCCTGCGCGCAAAGCCGGGCGGCGATCGGATCGGGGTGACGATCGGCGACTTCGCGACGACGAAGGTGGACGGCACCTTCAGAGTCGCCTACGTCGTCTACAACACGATCCAGAACCTGACCACGCAGGATGCGCAGGTTGCGTGCTTCCAGAACGTCGACGCACATCTCGAAGCGGGCGGGACCTTCGTGATCGAAGTCGGGTTACCGGATCTGCAGCGGCTACCGTTCGGCGAGACGATCCGGCCGTTCCATCTGAGTGACACCCACCTCGGGTTCGACACCTACGACGTCGCGAACCAGGGACTCGTCTCGCACCACTACACGCGTGTAGCGGACGGGACGTTCAAGTACTCGTGGGGCCCGTTTCGCTACGTCTGGCCATCGGAGCTCGACCTGATGGCGAGGCTCGCCGGCATGAGGTTGCGCGAGCGCTGGAGCGGCTGGAAAGGCGAGCCGTTCACGAGCACCAGCGAGAAGCTCGTCGGCGTCTGGGAGAAACCGAAGACCTAGAGGTCGCCGGGGTCGTCGAAGAAGTCGGCGCCGCCCTGCTCGGCCGGGGCGCCGTAGATGTAGAGGACCAGCTCCTCGGTTCCTTCGTTGCGGACCTGGAGCGGCGTGTTCGGCTCGACGGCGACGACGCTCTGCGGCCCGACGTCTATGCGGTCCGGCGGATCGCCGAGCAACATCGTCAGCTGACCCGAGATGACGACGAAGACCTCTTCCTGCACCTTGTCTGCGTGCCGGCGCCCTCGCGTTCCGGCCGGGTAGCGCCAAACGCGCGCCCGCGAGTTCTTCAGCTCGGCGGCGTCCGTGATCTCCGCATAGGTCCGCTTAGCGTGACCTTCGACCGTCGGGTCCCGCTCGCCCCACTCGACCTTGAAGGCATCTGCGACGTGGTAGCCCATGCCCCGATCTTATGGGTGCGACAATGCTCTGGTGAGCCGGTACCACGAGGCCAGCCGCAAGCTGCAGGATCGCTTCGACACGCGGCGGCTCGCGGACCGGATCGAGGAGCGCATCGTCCGCGACCGGATCGACGCCGACGACCGCGCGTTCATCGAGGCCCGCGACATGTTCTTCATCGCGACCGTCGACGAGGAAGGCCAGCCGCAGTGCTCCTACAAGGGCGGCGAGCCCGGCTTCGTGCGCGTGCTGGACGAGCGGACGATCGCGTCCCCCGTGTACGACGGCAACGGCATGTATCTGACCGCCGGGAACCTGCTCGCGACGAGGAAGGTCGGCCTGCTGTTCATCGACCTAGAAGGGCGCAAGCGGATGCGGCTCAACGGCACAGCCTCGGTCGACGACGATGACCCGCTGCTGGCCGAGTACCCGGAGGCGCAGCTCGTCGTGCGCGTCGCAGCGACGGAGGTCTTCCCCAACTGTCCCCGCTACATCCACGAGTACAAGCTCGTCGCACGCTCTCGCTTCGTTCCCAAGGCCGAGTGTGAGACGCCGGTGCCGCAGTGGAAGCAGAGCGAATGGGCGCACGACGTGCTGCCCGAAGGCGATCCGGCCGCAGATCGGTCGCGCGAGGTCATCGCGCGAGGGTGAGCCTCTCCCGCCTCGAGCTGCTCAAGCGCACGACTGCGCTCGTCGTTCTCGCCCGGTTGAAGTGGCTGGAGCAGGCGTTCGCGGCTACGCCAAACACGGTTCGGCAGACGCTGGACGCGCTGGTCGCCTTCGTCGTCCCGGGGAAGAAGGTCCGCGCCGCGGCGACGCCGCGGTTGATCCGCACGCTCGACCGCTTCCTGCCCGGTCCGCAACCGCTGTCCGCGACGGCGGCGGCGATCCTCGACGGGGCGGCCGCGCAGTTGAAGCCCGGCGCCACATTCGGGAAGCTCTCTGCCGCCGAGAAGGCGAAGGTCTTCGACACACTCGAGCGCCTGCCGGTCGAGAGCGCCGGCTCGATTCGGTTTCTCGTCGGCAACCTGCAGGACTTGACTGCCTTCCTCGCCTACTCGACGCGCGCAGGGTGGCGCGCGGCCCGCTATTCAGGCGTCGCCAACGGCCACAAGGAGTTCAAGGGCTACTGGCATGCGTGACGTGATCGTCGTCGGCGCGGGCGCCGGCGGACCGGTCGTCGCGAAGGAGCTCGCCGCCCGCGGCCTCGACGTCCTGCTGCTCGAGGCCGGGCCGGCGTGGGAGGACCTCGAGCGCCAGTGGTCGCACGACGAGAACGAGGCGAACAATCCCGCCACCGGCATCTTTCGCTTCGGTCCCGGCGATCGCTCGCAGGCTCCGTGGGCGCGCGACTTGCCGCAGAACTGCTTCGTCTGGCAAACCGCGGGTGTGGGCGGTTCGACAGTGCATTACTTCGCCAACTCGCCGCGGGCGATGCCGGGCGCGTTCGACGGGCCGCTCACGTACCGCGACCTGATCCCCTACTACGAATGGGTCGAGCACACCCTTCCCGTGCAGACGGCGGCGATGGGCACGAAGGAGGAGCAGTTCCTGCGCGCCGCGACGAAGCTCGGACTGCCGACGCAGACGTCCAAGGACATCTCTCGCCCCGCCTGCAGACCGCAGGAGAACGCGATCTTGCAGCCGCAGGGAACGGCGGGCCGCACGAACAAGGCCAAGCTGCTCGCGTATCCGCGCGCGAAGGGCTGCACGTTCTGCGGCCACTGCCCGCAGGGCTGCTTCCTCCCGCTCAAGGCGCCCCGCAACCTCAAGGCCAAGCGCTCGACGCACGCGAGCTACGTGCCGATGGCATTGACGGCCGACCGGTGGGCCAGCGGCAAGGCGGTCACGCTCGTTCCCGACGCGTTCGCGCTGAAGATCGAGACGGCGGAGGGCCAAGCACGCGCCATCACCTGGCGCAACACGCGCACCGGTGCCACCACCAGGGAAGAAGCCAAGGTGGTCGTGCTCGCCGCCGGGCCGATCGAGACGCCGCGACTGTGGCTGAACAGCGGCCTGCCGAATCCGGACGACCAGGTCGGTCGCGGCCTGACCGACCACTATCTCGACTTCGTCGTCGGCCGCTTCGGGCACCACACCGGTTCGAGCAAGGGACCGACGTCGGCGGCGCGCGCGGACTTCCCCGGGTACGGCTCGATCGAGCAGACCGGCCTCTCGCCCGGGCTGCAGGCGCAGGGCCTCACCGACAGCGAGGAGCCGAGCCGGCGACTGCGGGGCGCGCGTCTGGCTCGATTCCTGTCGAACGTCGACCGCCTGATGTCGATCGCGGTGATCACGGACGACGACGTCGTGCCCGAGAACCGCGTGACGCTCTCGCAAGTGCTCGGTCCCGACGCGCATGGGCCCGTGGCGCGGGTCGAGCTTCGCCGGCGCACGCCGCGGACGCTCGCGAACCGCGACTTCCTCGCGGCCCGCGCAACCGAGATCCTCCGCGCCGCCGGTGCACGCGAGGTCGTCCGCATGAACTTCGCGCCAATCCTCTTGCACATCCACAGCACGATGCGGCTGGGCGTGGTGCTGAACAGCGATGCGGAGTCGCGCTGGGTCGAGCGGCTCTTCGTCGCCGACAACTCCGCGCTGCCGAACGCCGTCGGCGGCCCGAATCCGACGCTGACGACGCAGGCACTCGCAACGCGGACGGCCGAGAAGATCTTCGTCCGCTACTTCGGCGGCGATCCCTGGGTCGGGCGCGAGTCACCGGTGTCGTCGGTGGACGACACGGTGACTGCGGCGGTGCTTGCAGCCGGGCTCTAGGGCAGTTCGTTCCGCATCGCCCTGATCAGGGCGGCTGCGTACTGCATTCCCTCGGCGTCCGGCTCGCGGCCCATGAAGCGCCACCTGCGCTGCTCGAACCAGAGGCATGCACGCAGTTCCTGCAGATTGCGCGGCACGTCTCCCGTCCTCCTCCAGCGTGCGAAGGCGCTGGTCGCGAACTCCCTGCACCCCTCACGATCCTTCGGAGCAAACGTGACGGCAAAGCGCGCGTAGTCGCTCCAATCACCGTAGGTGGTGGGCAGGTCCTGCGCCCTCAGCTCCCCCGTTTGGATCTGTGCGGCGTACATCACATACCTCCGTGGAACAACGAGGGTCGTTGCGGCGGCCCTCTAGCGGCTGTCCCCTTCTGAGACGCGCGAAAGGCCAGGATCTTGCAGGTCCACGCGCAAATCCCCCTTGTGGGGTACGGGAGATACGGAGGCGTCGACTCGGCGGCGCCCGACCATAGAGGTCACGCCGGCTGAGCCCGCGTGACCGTCTTGCTAGCGATGTTGGCTGCCTGCCTGCACTCTCTGCATCTGTGGCTCGAAAGAAAGGCCGCCCCTGCGGCGGACGGCCTTTTTCTGTTGTTCGTCGCCGGCCTGCGGCGGGCCAGCGACGGTTTTCTCTTGCGGTTGACCGTTGAGATGCCGCCGCGCTGCGAACCTTGCGCGGGTTCACTCGTTTTGGGTGAGTCGTCGTTAGCGTTCGCGGCGTGATCCTGGTCGTCGCCGCCACGGAACGCGAGCTGGCCGGAGCGGACGGAGCCGCTGCGCTCGCCTGCGGGATCGGGCCGGTCGAGGCCGCTGCCGCCACCGCGCGTGCCCTCGCGGAAAGCCGGCCCTCGGGGCTGCTGCACGTCGGCATCGCAGGCGCGCGGGGGATCGCGGTGCCGCAGCTCGTGATCGGCTCGCAGGCGGTCTACGAGGATGCGGCCGGCGGAGGGCTTGTGCCCGGGCTGGTGCGCGCGGATGCCGATCTGCTCGCAGGTGCGCAGCGGGCTCTGCCGGAGGCGATCGTGCTGCCGATCGGCACGAGCGCTCGTGTCGGCGGGACGAGCGGCTGCACCGTCGAGGCGATGGAGGGCTTCGCCGTGCTGCGGGCGGCCGAGCTCGCCGGCGTCCCGGCGCTCGAGGTGCGCGCGGTGTCGAACGAGATCGACGAGCCGGACCGCGCGCGCTGGTGGTTCGACGAGGCGCTCGCCGAGCTCGACCGCGCTCTGCCGCTCCTGCTGGCCGAGCTGCGGTGACCAGACGCATCTGGCTGCGTGTGGCCGCGCTCGTGCTCGTCGCGGCCGGGATCATCGTCGGCCTCACCGTCTACTTCAGCTCGGAGAAGGTCCCGCCGTGCTTCGTCTCCGGCGTCGCGGACTGGCGTCCGCCGACCGACGGCGAGACGCACCGCTACGCCGTCGTCTTCCCGGACCGCGCAGCGTGCTTCTTCGCCATCGACGAGGCGAACAAGCTCGTCGGTGCGCTGCGCCTGCCCGAGGCCCGGTCGATCTCCTTTGCAGCGCCGCTCGAACGCGACGTTGCGCTGCGGACCTCGTCCGGCCCCTTCACGCTCGATCTGCGGACGGGGCGCCTGCGCAAGGGCGGGCTCGTGCCGTTCGTCTCCGACACGCTCACGGAGACCGACACTGAGCATCGGGTGATGTACGTCACGCAGCGCGGCCTGCTCGGCTTCCGGGTGCTCGATCTGAACACGGGCACGACGCGTTACGCCGTGCACTTCAAGGGCTTCACCTGGAACCGGCGCTTCGGACCGAACCCGCCCAGTCACGGTCTTGCGCTTGCGCCGGATCGTCCCGAGCTCTGGGTGCTCGACACGCCGAATCGCACGCTGCACGTCTTCGACGTGAGCGGGCTACCGGCGAGCCCGCCGCGTTCGGTGGAAGACGTCCTCCTTGCGACGACCTTCTCGAAGATCGGCTCGCTCACGCAGAGCGCGGACGGACGTTTCCTCTACGTCGGCGACTCGGGCGATGTCGTCGACACGCGGACACGCACGGAAGTGACGAACCTGGAGGCGCTGCAGCACTCGAGCGTCGTCCTGGAAGTGGACTGGGTGGACGGGCGTCCCGTCTACCCGGGCTTCCCCCGCTAGGGTCGAAGCGTGCCGCGCAGTCAACTGCCGCCGCCGCTTCCGCCCGAGACGCGCACCGTCGGACAGCTCGTCGCCGAGGCGCTGCGGCTGTACGGCGCTCGGTTCTGGCCGTCGCTCGCGCTCGGGATCGGACCGGCGCTCGTGGCCGTTGCGGCCGCGGAGCTGGACGGGGCGGATCGCGTCGCGGTCGTGCTCGGCGCCGGCCCCGTCGTCCTGGCGGCCTCGTATGCGGGAGCGATCGCCCTGGTGAGGCCGATCGACCGTGGGCGCTACGTCGTCGTCGCGCTCGCAGTCGGCTTTCTTGCGTTCCTGCCGGTGTGCGTCGCGCGGCTGTGGATCTTCGGTGGGATCTACCCGCTTGCGCTCGCCTGGCTTGCGCTTGTCGGTCTCGCGGTGCCTGCTGCTCTGGTCGAGCGGCGCGGCTACGCCGACGCGCTGCGCCGTGGGGTGCAGCTCGGTCGAGCCGACTACGCGCATGCGTTCGGCTCCGTCGTCACGCTCGCGATCACGATCATCCTCACGGGCCTCGTCCTCTTCTTCGCATTGCGCGAGGGAAGTGGACAGGCGATCCGTGTCGCGGCCTTGCTGGCCATCGTCGTGCTCGCTCCGGTCTTCGTCCTCGGTGCCGCCGTGCTGTACGTCGACCAGTCCGCGCGAGTAGAGTCGAGCCCCCGAGCGAGGAGGAGGCGCAATGGCGACCTACATTCTTCTTTCCAGCCTGACGGCGCAGGGCGTGCAGACGCTGAAGTCGAACCCTGACCGGCTGCGCGAGGTCAACAAGGACGTGGAGGAGCTCGGCGCGACCGTCGTCCACCAGTGGGCGACGCTCGGCGAGTACGACTTCGTCAACGTCGTCGAGGCGCCCGACTCCGCGACGATCGCGCGCGTCTCGGTCGCCCTCGGCGCCCGCGGCAGCACGAAGATCCGCACGTTGACCGCGCTGACGATCGACGAATTCCTGGACGCGGTCGGCTAAGCAAGCCCCGTGTCCGGGACATGTCCTTGGACGTCCGGAGCCATGTCCCGTGCCTGGCACGATTCGCGGGGTTTGCAGCGCCTTGGCGAAATGGACCGGTCCACGGGTCTGACCCCAGGACGCGTCGGCAACCGACACGGTCGGCCGGGACGAGACTTTCGCTCGGAAGCTAGAGGTACTTGATCCAGCGGCCGGGGCAGGCGCATTCGAGGTTCTTGCACTTGCACCGACGACAGTTCCACTCCGAGAGCCAGATCCACTTCAGGTGGAGAACCTCGATCACGAAGAGGGCGACGATCCAGGCCACCAGCTCGGTGCGAGAGAAAACATGCACCGGCCAAACCTGCCCTCCGTGTGCCCGTGTTGCAATGGGCCGGGAGGCCTATTTTGCGGGCCGACCGGCCTACCCCGGCTGACGCAGCACGCTGATGCCCCACGCGCTGCCTGACGCGAAGAGCTCGTCTGCATCCACCTCGTCGGCCCAGCCGAGGAAATGCTTCTTGGGGTCGTCGTCCGTCGATCCGTAGACCGCGCGGCGATCCACGCCCCGTCGTTCCGGCTCGATCGGCTCGCCGCGCTCGAGTGCGTCGCGCCGTGCCTCCGCAGCTTCTGCGACCGGACCCTCTTCGTAACCGCGCGGCACGTTTCCCAGTGTAAGCGTTATCCGACCGCCGCGAGCACCGCGTCCCAGGCGAGCTCCGATGCGACCACTCCGAGCGTGAGGCTGTCGAGCGCGTCGTTCTCTACCTCGTTCGTCGTCGCGGCGAAGAGCACGTCGCCGTCGGTGAGCGCGTGGAAAGGATGGATCGCGCGAGCCATCGACGTGTGCACCTGCCGCGCAAGCTGTCGGAGCAGCCAGCGGTCGAGCTTCTGATTGGTCGCGACGACGGTGAGCGTCGTGTTCCCGCCGGTCACCCGCGCTTCGATCCCTTCGACGAGCTTCCGGCGTGCACCGGTCGGCGCGAGGTGGCCTCGGACGACGTTGCCGTCGCGATCGACGACCGCGCCGACCGCATTCACGACGGTGAAGACGGCGATGCGGGTCTCGCCGACTTGCCGGAAAGCGCCCCCCTGCCCGCCCGGCTCCGCCAGCTCGAATCCGAACGTCTTGCCGACTGTCGCGGAGCGTCCGGCTCCACGCTGCCCATTGGGGAACGATCCCTCGCGCGCAGCGCGCAACGCCTTGCGACCGAGCTCCTTGTCCGGATAGACGGCGTTCTCGCGCGGGCCGAAGTCGAAGATGATCGCGCCGGTGACGTCGGCGATCGCCGTCCAGCCTGTGTCGTACCCGCGTTGCTCGAAGAGCTCGGCCGCCACGCCCGTGCAGGCCTCGAGGCCGTAAAGGGAGCCGCCCGCCAGGCAGATGGCGTCGACCCAGTCGAGGTCGCCGAACGTTCCCGGCGAGCCGCCGCGCACGTCACGTTCGAGCATGGCGCCGGCGGTGAAGTGGAACACTGTGCAGCCGGTCGGCCCGTCGTCGTACTCGGCCACGCCGATGCGCAGGCCGGGGAACTCGAACGTCAGCTGCTCCAAGCCACCGCCACCTCCGCGGCGAGCCGCGCGTTCGCGACGACCAGCTCACGGTTGACCGCAAGCGTCTGGCCATCGCTGCGCGCGTGCAGAAAGGAGAGCACGAAGGGCGTCACCGCTTGACCGGTCACCTCGCGACGCCTCGCCTCGGCGAGTGCCTCCTCGATCACTGGCTCGGCATCGAGGCTCGTCGGCGGAGGCTGGGCGAGCAACAGCCCGGCGCCGCCGAGCTCCCAGTGCGTGCGTGCGACAGCTGCGGCTTCGGCAGCGGAGTCGATGCGCATGGGCACCGGTGGACCGCCGGTGGCCGAATAGAACAGTGGGAGGATGTCGGTTCGGTAGCCGAGCACGGGAACGCCGAGCGTCTCGAGCAGCTCCAGCGTGGCCCTGACATCGAGCAGCGACTTGATGCCGGCCGAGGCGACGAGAATCTGCGTCCGCGCCAGCTCGGCGAGATCGGCCGACACATCCGGTGGATGCGGGTAGCCGCGATGGACGCCGCCGATCCCGCCCGTACCCATGAAACGGATACCGGCCGTGCGGCAGATCGCGAGCGTGCCGCCGACGGTGGTCGCGCCCACTGCGTTTTGCACGAGAGCGGCAGCCAGGTCGCGCGGCCCGATCTTCCGGGCGTTCGCGTCGAAGCGTTCGAGCTCGACCGCCGTGAGGCCGACGCGGATCGTCCCGTCGAGCACGCCGATCGTTGCGGGGACGGCGCCGGCCTCACGAACGGCGCGCTCGCACTCGAGCCCGACTGCGACGCCGTCGCCCGGGGGAAAGCCGTGCGCGATCAGCGTCGTCTCGAGCGCGACGACCGCGCGTGCCTCGCGCACCTCCCCGGCGATCTCGATCACGGCATCGCTCCCACCTGTCCGACACAGCGCTCGGCTGCCTCCAGCGCGAGCCCGGGCCCGCCGATCAGGAAGCCGGCGGCGAGCGCGTCACCTGCGCCGGTCGTGTCCACAACGGACACGTCGCGTGCCTGGCACCGTTCGACGGACTCGCCGTCGACGACGTCGAAGCCGTTCGGGCCCCGCTTGACGACGCCCGTCCCGTCGAAGCCGCCGAGCTCGTCCCACTCGGCCTCGTTTCCGAAGATCAGATCCGGTGCGATGGTCGTCAGCAGTTCGCGGAAGGTGGCCGACTCGCGGATCCGCGTCCACGCCGAAAGGTCGACGCTCACCCGAGCGCCGTGCGCATGCGCGAGCTCGGCCGCCCGCGCGGCCGCCGTGTCGATCGGCGAGGCCAGAAGTGCGTAGCCGGAGATGTGGAGACAGTCGCACGCGAACCAGTCCGGGTCGAGGTCGTCCGGCTCGAGCAGCGTCGCGGTCCCGCGGTCGGAGGCCATCGTGCGCTCGCCGTCCGGCGTCACCAACGAGACGACGACACCGTTCCGCCCCGCGGCCGGCCCGACGAGCTCGACGCCGCGCCGCTCGAGCTCCGCCGCGAGCAGGGTGCCCGCGAGGTCGTCGCCGCGACGGGCGACGCAGCGCGCGCGGCCGGCCAGTGCGACGACCCACGCGGCGACGTTCGCCGCCTGCCCGCCGGGCGTCGCCAGCGTGCTCGCATTCGCGTCCGCCCCGGTCGCGAGGGGCTCGACCGAGCGCACGATCACGTCCAGGAGGAGATCGCCGAGAGTGACGACGAGCATGGAGCTACGATCGTCCCATGGACGGAGAGCAGAGGCGCGGCCGTCTCAGCTCGTTCGTCGTCGGCGGGCTGGTCGGCGCGTCGGCCGCATTCGCGGCTGCGCGGCGGAGGCGCAGGCGCGGGCAGGTCGCGCGACGCACCCCGCAGGGCCTCGAGGCGTTCGAGGGAGCGCCCTTAGAGTCGTGACTCGGCCTGCCGCATCGTCCGCAGGTTCACCTCGGCGTCGTTGATCCTGAGACTGAGCCCGACGCGCATCACCCGTTCCGCCGCCGCGAGGTAGTTCTCAGGAGTCACGAGCGGCCGCCGCGAGCGGATCACGAGATACGGCCCGTAGACCCGCCCTTCGAACGCGGACCGCGGCTGCGGCAGGCTGAACGCGATCGTCGACCGTTGCCGAGCGTTCGTCGTGTCGCTCGCGTCGAAGACCCAGACGCCGCGTCCGAGTGGAGTGGAGATGCCCTCGAGCGCGTCGGCGAAGAGCGCGGGGTCGGCACGCGGCAGGACGTTGTCCGAGAACGACCGGTTCCGTTCCCACGCGCGCAGGAAGACCGGCTCGTAGCCGAGCAGGACGTCGTTGCTGCGGCTCGTCGTTGCCAGCCACGCTGCGGCCGCGTCGCGCGCGCGGGCCTCGCCAGGTGGGTCGCCGTCGAACAGCTCCGGCGTCTTCGCGTGCGCCCAGCGGACCTCTCCGACGACGACGGCCGCTGCGGCCACGACCGCGAGCGCCGTGAGCGTCACGTTGATGCGCGCCGCCGAGACCAGCGGCAGCGCGAGCAGCACGCTGTAGAACGGGAGCGCGTAGATCAGGTGCCGCGCTTCGGGTGACGTCGTCGATCCGAGCGTGGCCAGCACGAACGCGACGGCGGGCACGAGGACGACACAGGCCGTCAGCAACGCCGCCGGGCGATTGCGACGGAATAGCAACACGGCGCCGACGGCCGCAAGCGCGAAGAGGCAGACCGACCAGATGTGAGCGTGCGAGCTGAAGTCGCCCGCGACCGACCAGAGATACCGCAGTACGGCTCCCGGCGAGCCGAGCCGGCTTCCGCCGCCGCCGATCCCGACGTCGAAGCGGTTGCGCAGCACGATATCGGCCCACCAGAAGGGAAAGCCTGCGACCGCGACCGCCGCGAGGGTCGCCAGCGCCGGCCGCAGGTGCCGGCGGCGGACGAGAACGAACAGAACCTGTGCAGCGACCAGCAGCACGGCGTACGGGTGACTCGCGAGCACGAGAAGCAGCGAGATGCCCCAGAGGGCGAAGCGGCGCGGGCGCGGCTCCGCGAACGCGGCGAGCAGTGCGAGGAACGAGAGCAGGCTCGTAAACAGGAAGAGGCTGTACATACGCCCGAAGACCCCGTGGAAGAGGAAGACCCAGCTGGCGGCTGCGAACACCGCGGCGACGACGCCCGTCTCGCGGTCGGCGAGCCGCGCACCGAGCTCGGCGATCAGCGGCACGCAGGCCACGGCGAAGACCAGGGAGACGATCCGAAGCGCTGTCAGCCCGCCGCCGAGGTGGACGACGGTCCACGCGAACAGGAAGTGCAGCGGCGCACCGCCGCGCTCCGTGACGACGGTGTGCAAGACATGGCCGAGCGAGCCGCGTCCGACGAAGAGCGCGAGCGCCTCGTCCTCGTGCGGCGGCCAGCTGCGCAGGAACCAGCCGAGCACGCCCGCGACGACCGCCGTCACCGTCCCTGTCGCAACCCAGAAGACGTCGACCTTCAATGCGGCGACGTCGAATCCGGGCTTTCTCTCGAGCGTCTCCAAGCCGATACCGTTGCTAGCGTCCTTCATTCTCGTGCCTACTTATGAGTACAAGTGCCCGAACGGGCACGTCTTCGAAGTCTTCAAGCGCATCGCGGACCCTGCACCGGAGGTGTGCGCCGTCTGCGGCGCCTCTCCGGTCGAGACGGTCCTGTATCCGGTTCCGGTTCACTTCCGCGGCTCGGGCTTCTACTCGACCGACTACGGGCGCGGCGGGCGCAAGAAGGAGCCTGCGAAGGACTCGAGCGACTCCGGTGGCACCGAGAAGAAGGACACGCCGCCCAAGAAGAAGGCCGCCGAAGCTTAAGGCGTGAACGCCTGGTTGCCGACGATGCAGCCGGGGGCGAAGAGACCTTCTCCAGGACGTGGCGGCTGCGGCGCAGCGGCGCCGGTGACCATCCCGATCACAGAGATGTTGTCCTCGCTGCCGATGATGTCGCCGCCGGCCGCCGTCCCACCGAGCCGGCAGTGGAGCGCGTTGTCGTCGCTGGCGCGCTTCAGCACCCAGCCGAGCTCGACGAACTGCCACGCCGAGAGGTCGGTCGTCAGCGGTTTGAGCAGTCCTTTCCCGTTGAAGGGGAGCTTCATGTAGGTGCCGAAGCCGAGCAGCTTGTGGAGCGCGGCCCGCAGCACCGCCTGCTGGCGGCCGCCACGGCTGATGTCGGTGTCGCGCGGGTCGAGCTGGTTCTCGCGGATGCGCGAGTAGATCAATGCGCGACGCCCGTCCATGTGCTGCCGTCCCTTGGCGAAGCGCCAGCCCTTCCACTTCGCGCAGCCGGCCGCGTCGTACGGGCAATCGAACTTGTTGGAGAGGATCGGTGCCGGAACCGTGATGTCGATCCCGCCGATGTTGTCGATCAGGTCCTTGAACGCCGAGAAGTCGACGATCATCACGTGGTTGACGCGGAGCGCGTTGCCGGTGAGCGCCTCGATCGTCCGGATCACGAGCGCCGGCCCGCCGATCTGCATCGCGGCGTTGATCTTCTGCTCGCCGTGGCCGGGGATCGCGACGCGCAGGTCGCGCGGGATCGAGAGATACGCCAGCCGGTGGCGGCCGGGATCGGTGCGCAGGATCATGATCGAGTCGGAGTGGTTCAGCGTGACGCGCTGATCCGTGTTCGCGTAGTCGCGGCCGAGCATCAGGATCGACGTCGGGTGCGAGAGCATTGCGCCGTCCTGCGGTGCGAGTACACGCTCGACTCCGGGTGATGTCTTCTCCAGCCGGTCGTTCGCCTTCGAGACGCCGCTGCGGAACGACAGGTAACCGAGGATCGACCAGATCACGACGAACAGGAACACGACGAGCAGCGTCAGGCCGATCCGGCGCTTCCAGCTCCAGCGACGCCGCGGCCGGCGAACGCGCGGTGGGCGCGGCTCCCGTCCGTTGCGGTCGGGCCGTGCCTGTGGGCGCTCGAGCGGCACGCGGCCCTTCACGCGTCCCCCCCGATAGACGCGGTAGGGCTTCTCTCCCGTCGCCATCGAGGGACTAGGGTAACGACGGCCCCAGCCGGTCAGTCGGTGCCTGAAGGTCTAGCTGGGTCCCGCCCTTTGCTCATTCACTGCGACGAGCTGAGCGGCTACACCTTGGCCTAAAGGGCGGCACAGGTGCCCTCATCGAGCAGGGAGGTCGGAGTGTCCGTGGCACATGTGTTGCTCGCGCGCCTGCGGCGCGAACGGGGGCAGACGTTCGTTGAGTACGCGCTGATTCTTGCCGTGGTCGTGGTGGGCGTGCTGCTTGCCGCAACCTGGACAAGCATCGGTGCGTCGCTGCAAGCCGCGATCGGCGTCGTTGCCGGCGCTGTCTGAGGCCGGCTCGCCAGGCTGTACGACCGCGTAGCCCGGCGAGGCTCGCTTCGGCGAGCCAGTAGGGTAGCCGCGCGGTTTGGACGGGAAACGCGTCATCGGCGTCGACCTCGGCGGCACGAAGATCCTCGCCGGCGTCGTCTTCGCCGACGGGCGGATCGAGCGTCGGCGCGAGCACTCAACGCCCGTGACGTCGCAGGCCGACCTGCTGGCGGGGCTCGACGCAGCGGTCGAG
>WNGB01011163.1_pt1 | contig 15877 bp, 19 predicted proteins | sample 5400681 | NCBI WGS metagenome assembly WNGB01 (sample SAMN13153367, study PRJNA577476) | soil metagenome | isolation source: 115 cm soil or saprolite under grassland replicate 2 | place: USA:California | collected 2016-06-15 | reverse complement strand
GTTTGATCGATTCGGCGTATCCGTCAGCGTCGGAACTTGTCGCTGGAAACGAGCCCCGCGCGATGCGCGAGGAACCGGACCGCCGTCGCCAGCGTCCCCAGGCCGTAGACCACGCCGACCCGGAACCCGACCGACGACGCGTCCGCGAAGTACTTCGTGGAGATCGGGACCTCGATCACGGGCAGGTTGAACTGCACGGCCTGGAAGATGACTTCGGTGTCGAACACGAAGCCGTTCGAGTTGCGGAGGAAGGGCACCGTCTCCAGGAACCGCCGCGAGTAGGCGCGATAGCCCGTATGGCACTCGGAGAACTTCCGGCCCATGGCCAGGTTCTCCATCGTGGTGAGGAAGCGGTTCGCGATCTGCTTCCACTTCGGCATCCCGCCCTTGGCCGCGCCGCCCGGGGTCATCATGCGCGACCCGAGCACCATGTCCGCGCGGCCTTCCTGGATGGGCTTGATCATCTCGGGGATGATCGCGGGGTCGTACTGCCCGTCCGGATGGAGCATGACCACGATGTCCGCCCCGTCGCGCAGCGCCTCCATGTAGCAGGTCTTCTGGTTCCCGCCGTAGCCGACGTTGTGCGGGTGGCGGATGGCCTTGAGGTTGAGCCGCTTCGCGAGCTCCGTCGTGTCGTCTCGGCTGAAATCGTCGACGACGATGACCTCGTCGTAGTAGCCCTCAGGGATGCGGCGGAACGTGTCCTCGAGCGTCTTGGCCGCGTTGTAGGCGGGCATGACGATGACGACGAACGGCTTGCGACTGGGGCTAGGAGAGGGCCCGGAAGCCGAGGAGGAGACGGGCGAGCTCATGGCGAAGGGTCATTCTAGCGCTCAATCCGCCCTGAGGACGGCAACGCGGGCGAGCCAGGCCTCGATCTCCCTCCAGACCTCCTCGCCCTGGAGGACGTCGTTGTGATCGGCGCCGGGCACGAGGAGCAGTCGCCGCGGCTCGCGAAGAGCATCGTAGATTCGCCGCGAGTGAGCGGCGGGGGTCTCGCGATCCTTCTCGCCGTGGATGAGCAGAACGGGGACGTGGATCCGCGAGGCGGCCAGACGCGGCGACACCTCGGCGATCCGGAAATGCCCGTTCCTCTCCGCGATCGCGAAGGCTTCCGCGATCTCGGCCGAGGTCGCCACCCAGGGGGCGCGCTCGCGGGCGATCGTCTCGAGGTCCGAGAAGGGCGATTGCGCGATCACGCCTCGGACTCGCGGATCCTCGGCCGCCGCCTGGAGGGCGACGGCCGCCCCGAGCGAGGATCCGAAGAGCACGACCTCCTCAGCATGTATCGCGTCCAGCGCCCGGCTGAGGTCGCGCTTCTCGTAGAAGCCGTACGTGCAGTCCTCGCCCTCCGACTCGCCGTGCGCCCGACTGTCGTACGTGAGGACGTCGTAGCCCTTGGGCCCGAAGCGCTGGGCAATGCCCACGCCAGAGCTTCGGTTGTCGGCCACGCCGTGAAGATGGACGATCAGACCTCGTCGCGCCCCGTTGGCATGGAAGAGCCAGCCTTTGAGCAGCAGGCCGTCACTTCGAAAGGCGACGTCCTCGTGTGGAAGGTCCGGCGTCGCCACGAGGCGCCGCCGCGTCGGATGAAGCAGGCCGTTGGCTCCCCATTCCGGCGGCATGCAGGCCACGGACAGGAGAGCGGCAGCCGTAAGGAGACCTCGGATCGCGCGCATCTGACTTCAGGACGCGCGCGACCCCACCATGAGTTCCATTTCCTCACGCGATGGGGCGTGAAGAACCATCTACTGGCTCAGGCCCAAACTCCCTACCATTCAGACGATTAGAGGTCGCATGCGTCGCCGCTTGGCGGCATTTGGGGCCTCTCTGGTTCATTCGCCGGGGCGGACGTCGGTAAAGGGAGTTGACCCTCAGGTGAGTCGGCTCCCCCTGTCCCGGGTCCGGCGCTAAAATTAGCGACATGAGCAAGCAGGCCGCACGCGAGGACGCCCTGATCCGCAAGATCCGCAGCCTCCCGCCCGAGAAGCTGGCGGAGGTCGAGGCCTTCGTGGAGTTCCTCGCCCAGCGCGACGAACGCCAGCTCACCCAGGCCGCCGCAAAGCTCACCGAGAAGGCCTTCCGCAAGGTCTGGGACAATCCCGTCGATGCCGCTTACGACCGGCTATAGCTTCGGCGACGTCGTACTCGTTCCCTCCCCTTCACCGATCAGAGCGGCAGCGAGAAGCGGCCGGCCGTGATCGTCAGCTCAGCATCGTAGATTCGACGCGATTCTAGGCGCTACTCCTTCTGCCGAGCGCGAGAAGCGCACTCTATTGACTACAGTCGTCGCCGCTCCTACCGCGGAAGCCGGCCCGGCCGGGCCGTGAAGCGATGGGAGAAGTGGTCGTCGAAGGTCCACGCCTCCTGAATGCCGAGCTTGAGCATCACCACGAAACTCAAGCAGTCCACCGCGCTGTAGCGCTTGTCCTTATGCTGGCGCAGGTACGCAAAGGCTTCGAGCTGCTCCTGAAAGCTGGTCCGGTAGATCCGCGCCAGCTTTTCGCTGTAGAGCTGCTGGCCCACCTGGACGGTCCGTGCGTGTGCGGTGCGGTCGACGGTGGTCTGGATGAGGGTGAGAGTTTCGAACACGACGTGATCGGTGGTAATGAGCACGTCGCAGAGTGCCCGGGCCTGAAGCGTGTGGAGGAGTTCCCGGGCCTTGGCATGCCGCGCCTTCTCCTCCGCGGCGAACAGCGCGAAGAAGAATCCGGTGTCGACGAAGATCACTCGTCGCGGCGGTAGATGTACCGGTCGTGATTCTCGGCGACGTCGTCGGCGACCAGCTCCTCAGTGATGCAGCCGATGAGCTTGTGGGCCGCTTTCCAGCCTGTCGGATCGTCGTCCGCGGCCGGCGGGGCCTCTTCCTGGACCTGAATGGTCACATGGACTTTCGTCTTCTCCTTGAGTCCAAGGGGCCGCTCCGGCTTGATCACGCCGTCTTCGACGACGCCGTCCACGTCGATCGTCATCAGTATCGACCTCACTGTGCATTGTACTGCCGGGTGTGCGGCGACGCGCGTGTTAGGCTGACCCCATGGTCCTCGACGACCTCCTCGAGCACCGGCTGGTCATCCTCTCCGGCAAGGGCGGCGTCGGGAAGAGCGTGGTCGGCACCGCTCTCGCGATGGCCGCGCGCGCCCGGGGCAAGCGCATCTTATTTATAGAGGTCGATGCGCCCCTGCCCGCCAGCCGCTACCTGGGCGAGGCGCCGGTCGGCGGTCGGGAGACCGAGGTCCGGCCCGGCTTCTCGATGGTGAACCTCGTTCCCGCGCAGGTGATGGACGAGTACGTGCGCGAGATGGTCCGCGTGGACATGCTGTCCCGCAAGGTCCTGACGAGCCCGATCTATCGCCGGTTCTTCGCCGCCGCCCCCGGCCTGCCCGAGCTGATGGTGATGGGCAAGATCATGGTCCTCGAGGAGGAGCGGACAGGCTGGCCGCGCCGGCCGAAGTACGACCTCATCGTGGTGGACGCGCCCGCCACCGGGCACGGGCTTGCGTTCCTGAAGGTCCCGCTGGCCGCGTCCAACGCCGTGCCCGTCGGCCCCGTCGGGTACAACGCGCGGAAGATCCTGTCCATGCTGCGCGATCGCAGGCGCACCGCGCTGGCCGTCGTCGCCCTGCCGGAAGAGATGGCGGTGGTCGAGGCCCTGGAGTTCCACCGCATGACACGGGACGAGCTGGGCATCGAGACCCGCGCGTTCATCCTGAACGGCTGCCACGAGCGGCGGTTCACGGGCGAGCAGGAGGCGGAGATCCTGCGGCGGGTGGCCGAAGACGAGGACGGGCGGCTCGCGCCGGGCGTGACGTTGCAGGCCGGGCTGGCCGCGGCTCGGCGCCACATCCGCCGCCGCAAGCTGACGCAGTTCTACCTCAGGCGCCTCGAGCAGGCGGTGGACGCCCCCGTCGTTTCCCTGCCCCTCCTGTTCACGGACCGCATGGACGAGACGGCGCTCGAGACCCTGGCCCAGCGGCTCGAGGCGGCGTGAGCCCGGCTCCCCTCCAGGCGCTCTCCCGCGCGCTCGACCAGCGTCACGTGCTCGTGGTGTGCGGGTCGGGCGGCGTCGGCAAGACGACGACCGCGGCCGCCCTTGGCGTCCAGGCCGCCTTGCGCGGACGACGCGTCCTCGTGTGCACGATCGACCCCTCCCGCCGCCTCGCCACCAGCCTCGGCCTCGACCGCCTGCCCGACAAGCCGCGCCTGCTCGACCTCGATCGCGTCGCGCCCGAGCGCGAGCGCGCGGGCGCGCTCTGGGCCATGACCCTCGACACCAAGCGCACGTTCGACGCCCTGGTGGTGAAGCACGCCAGCGACGCCGCGGCCCGCCGCCGCATCCTGGAGAACCGGTTCTATCAGCAGGTCTCTTCCGCGCTGGCGGGCAGCCACGAGTACATGGCCATGGAGAAGCTGCTCGAGCTCAGCGCGGACGAGCGGTTCGACCTCGTCATCCTCGACACGCCGCCCACGCGTCACGCCCTGGATTTCCTGGAGGCGCCGGAGCGGCTCATGGGCTTCCTGGACACCGGGATCCTCCGCTGGTTCCTGAGGCCCTACTTCGTCGCCGGCCGGCTCACCTTGAAGGTGGCCACGCGCACGGGCGCCCTGGCCTTGAAGCTGGCCGACAACGTGCTCGGCCTCCAGTTCCTGCAGGACCTCTCCGAGTTCTTCCTCGCCTTCGAGGGCATGTACGCTGGGTTCAAGGAACGCGCCGGCCGCGTGCGCGAGCTCCTGCGCAGCGACGGGGCCGGCTTCGTGGTGGTGGCGAGCCCGGCCGCGCTGACCCTGGACGAGGCGCTCTACTTCCATCGGCGGCTCGACGAGAACGGGATGCCGTTCGTCGCCTTCGTGGTGAACCGCGTGCATCCGGATCCGGCCCAGGGGTTCCCGGCCACCCGCTCCGCCGCCGACGTCGACGACGACCTCGCGGAGGCGCTGGTCGAGGTCTTCCAGGATCAGCGGCGGCTGGCCAAGGCGGATCGGCGCAGCATCGATCGGCTGGAGGGCCTGACCAGCGAGGGCGCGATCCTGGTCCCCGAGTTCGAGGCCGACGTGCACAACCTGGGCGAGCTGAAGGAGACGGGCGACGTGATGTTCGGCGTGGGCACGGGGCGCCGCGGACGCGGACGCAACTCGCCGCGCCGGCCCGCGGCCACCGGAGCGAGGCGATGAGGATCATCCTGTACTCCGGCAAGGGCGGCGTCGGGAAGACGAGCCTCTCCGCGGCCACCGCCGTGCGCTCCGCCCAGCTCGGCCGGCGCACGCTCGTGGTGTCCACGGATGCGGCGCACAGCCTGGCCGACGCGCTGCAGGTGCCGGTGGGCAGCGCGCCCACGAAGGTGGCGCCCAACCTGGACGCCCTCGAGATCGACGTCAACCGCGAGCTGAGCGCGCACTGGGGCGTGGTCCAGGACTTCATCACGCGGTTCATGACCTTCCAGGGCGTGAACGACGTCGTGGCGGAGGAGCTGGCCATCCTGCCCGGCATGGACGAGCTGTTCAGCCTGCTCAAGGTGAAGGGGTACGCCGAGCAGAAGGCCTACGACGTGATCGTCATCGACACCGCGCCCACGGGCGAGACCATCCGCATGCTCGCCGTGCCCGAGGTGCTGAACTTCTACCTGAAGCGCATCTTCCCCATCCAGCGCACCGTGCTCCGGTCGGTGCGGCCGGTGGCGCGGCGGATGACGGACATGCCCATCCCCTCCGACGACATGCTCGTGGCCGTGCAGTCGATCCTGCGGCAGCTCGAGGGCATGGGCCCCCTGCTTCAGGACCCCAAGCAGACCTCGATCCGCATCGTGCTCAACCCGGAACGGATGGTCATCAACGAGTCGCAGCGCCTCTACACGTACCTCAACCTCTTCGGCTTCCCCGTCGACGCCGTCGTGGCCAACCGCGTGCTGCCCCCGGAGGCGCGCTCCGAGTACTTCGACCGCTGGTTCGACATCCAGGCCGGCCACCTCGTGCACGCGCGGAAGGCCTTCGATCCGCTTCCGATGTTCGAGGCGCGCCTCTTCGACCGCGAGATGGTCGGAGTCAAGCTGCTGGAGGCCTTTGCGAACGACGTGTTCCGCGACGCCGATCCCACGGACGTCTTCTTCCGCGAGAAGCCGATGGAGGTCAAGAAGGAGGGCGCGGGCTACGCCCTCTACATCCGGCTGCCGTTCGCGGAGAAGGACAAGATCGAGGTCCTCACCCATGGCGAGGAGCTCATCATCCAGGTGGACAATCAGCGCCGCCACCTGCTGCTGCCCCGGTCCCTCGCCTCGCGGAAGCTGACGGGCGCCGCGTTCGACCAGCAGCGGCTGCGGGTGGGGTTCGGGGAGAAGGAGAACGATGGCGGAGCGTAAGGCCTGCTGCCTGGTCTCGGAGATGCTGGAGGAGGCGGGTTTCGATCGGCGCAAGGCGCGCGCGCTCAAGCGCCAGGTGCTCGAAGGCCTCATCCTGCTCTGCCGCTGGCAGCTCGAGCGGATGGGCTCCGAGCCGGACGCGCCGCGGCCGCGCCGCGGCCCGCGCAAGGTCGCCGTCCAGTAGGGCGGAGGCGTCCTGAGCGCATGCTAAACTCCGGCCGATGTCCTCCTCCCAAAGGTCGGACCGCCTGAGGGTGGCGATCCTCGGCCTCCGCGGCGACGCCTCGAAATGGATCGAGGGTTTGGCGGGCAGCGGCGCGCACGTGTCGGCGGTGGAGGGGCCGGAGGGCCTGTTCGAGGAGGGCGTGGACCTTGGTGTCGCCTTCGTGGATCCGGCGGCCGGCGCCGACCTGGCGCGCTCGGCCTCGACGCGACCCACGCCTCCCCTCGCCCTCCTCGTCGGCGCCACCCCCGAGGACCATCCGCACGCGCGCTTCCTGCGCGTGCTCTTCGCGGGCAAGCAGGACTGGGAGCGCACGTTCGACGCGATCGTGGACCCGCTGTTCCTGCTCGACGAGCACGGCGTCGTCGTCCGCGCCAACCGCGAGCTCGCGCGCGCGGTCGACGGCGCGGTCGAGCACGTGGGAGGGACCCACTACACGAAGCTGCTGGGCACCCCCGTCCCGGCCGGACCGGAGGACGCGGCGCCGGATCCGATTGCGGCGACGCTGGCCGACGGCAAGCCGCGCAACGTCGAGTTGCGTTACTCCGGCCTCTCTTCCGTCTACGAGGTCACGACCTCGCCCCTGCTCGACGACCGCGGGGCCGCCCAGGGCGTGGTGGTCACCCTCAAGGACGTGAGCCCGCGCCGGGACCAGCAGGAGCGGCTGCTGCGCGCGGCGCGGCTGGCCGACATCGGCCAGCTCGCGGCCGGGATGGCCCACGAGATCAACACCCCGCTGGCCTCCATCGCCCTGCGCGCGGAGAGCCTGCTCCGCAGCGCCAGCGACCCCCGCCTCCTCGCCATCGACTCCTTCAAGAACTTCCCGCGCTACCTGAGGACGATCGACGAGGAGATCTTCCGCTGCAAGCGGATCATCGGCTCCCTCCTCGACTTCAGCCGCGTGCGCAAGCCGGAGGTCAAGGAGAGCGACCTCAACGCGCTGGCCGAGCGCGCGGCCGACCTCGTGGGCCACCAGATGAAGCTCAAGCAGGTGGCGATCTCGTTGAAGCTCGATCCCACCCTGCCCCGCATCCCCGCGGACGAGGGGCAGCTGCGTCAGGCCCTGATCGCCCTCCTCATGAACGCGCTCGACGCCACACCCTCCGGGGGACGGGTCGAGATCGAGACGCGGCGGGAGGGCGCGGACTCCGTCGCCCTCACCGTCGCCGATTCCGGCATGGGCATCCCGCGCGAGAACCTGGACAAGATCTTCAGCCCGTTCTTCACGACCAAGCCCGTGGGCCAGGGCACCGGGCTCGGCCTCGCCATCTGCCACGGCATCGTCAGCTCGCACGGCGGCGAGATCCAGGTGGAGAGCGAAGTCGACAAGGGCACCCGCCTCAGCCTCGTGCTGCCGGTGTCCCGGTCCGGCCGCGCCCTGCCCGTGCCGGTCACGACGTAGGAGACCCGATGGCGGACGAGACGGCAGGCATCCGGATGCTGGTGGTGGAAGACGACAAGGCGCTCTCGGAGATCGTCTGCGAGGAGCTGCGCGAGCGGGGACACATGGCGGTGGCGGCGGAGTCCGTCGCCGAGGGCCTCGACCAGCTCAAGCAATCCGAGTTCGAGGTCGCGCTGGTGGACCTCATGCTGCCCGACGGCACCGGCATCGACATCCTCAAGAAGATCGCCGAAGAGGGGCTGGCCACGGAAGCCATCGTGCTCACCGGTTACGCCACCGTGGACACCGCCATCCAGGCCATGAAGCTGGGGGCCTACGACTACGTCACCAAGCCCGCGCGCATGGACGAGCTGGAGATCCTCGTGGCCAAGGCGGCCGAGAAGTCGCGGCTGAGGCGCGAGAACTCGCACCTGCGCCGCCGGCTGGAGGGACAGGTCCCGGGCGACGGCATCGTGACCGAGGACCCGGCCATGCGCGACCTCATGGCCACCGTGGAGCGGGTGGCGCCCTCCGACCTGCCCGTCCTCATCCAGGGCGAGAGCGGCACGGGCAAGGAGCTCATCGCACGGTCGCTGCACCGCCTCAGCCCGCGCAACGTGCAGCCCTTCGTGGCCATCAACTGCGGAGCCGTCCCCGAGACCCTGCTCGAGAGCGAGCTCTTCGGCCACGAGAAGGGCTCGTTCAGCGGTGCCCTCAGCCGCAAGCCGGGGCTGTTCGAGGTGGCGGACAAGGGCGTGCTCTTCCTGGACGAGGTCGGGGAGATCACCCCTTCCGTGCAGGTGAAGCTCCTGCGCGCGATCGAGACCAAGGAGTTCTTCCGCGTGGGCGGCACGCGCCCGGTGCGCACGGACGTGCGGCTGGTCTCGGCCACGAACAAAAACGTGAAGAGCGAGATGCAGGAAGGGCGGTTCCGCGAGGACCTGTACTACCGGCTGAACGGCGTCACCGTGAAGCTGCCCCCCCTGCGCGAGCGCAAGGCCGACATCGCGCTGCTGGCCCGCCACTTCCTCGACCGGTTCGCGGCCAAGAAGAAGCTCACGTCGCGGGCGATCGAGATACTGCAGAGCTACGCCTGGCCCGGCAACGTCCGCGAGCTGCAGATGGTGATGCAGCGCGCGGCGATCCTCACCCCGTCCGACACCCTGGACGCGGCGGACCTGCCCCTGGACGTGCGCGACCAGAACTGGAAGGCGGCGGCGGTGAAGACCGGCCTCAGCCTGGCCGAGATGGAGCGCGAGTACATCGAGACCGTCCTGCGCGAGCACGAGGGCCATCGCGGCAAGACCGCGCGCGCCCTGGGCATCGATCCCAAGACCCTCTACAACAAGCTCGGCCCCGAGCGGCCTCGCAAGAAGGCGACGACACCGTAGTTAGCGCGGGCGTCAGGGCCCGCGCGCGCCAATCGTATGAGGCCGCGTGGTCACCCCCGCGGGGACGCTCGCGCGCGCTCGAACTTGTTCATCCCCCGTAAAGCAGTGCGCGCGCTCGCTCCGGCGTCGCGCAACCCGCGGGTGAATGCAGCGACGCAGGCCCCGCTCTGGGTGACCACGCGACCTCCGGACGGGGCGCGCGCGAACCAATCGTCCGCATGAACCGGCGTCGTCACCGTCCACTCGTCTGAAAACGGAGTGACGCGCACCCGGTCGGAGACCTGATCGCTGGTCGTCACGGCAATGGAGCGCGCGAGGCCGATAGCGGGTGCAGCGGAGGCACCGCGCAAGCCTCCTCAGCTTGAGCGCGTGGGTGGGTCCCACGCGCCACATTTAAAGAGTCATGCGCGAGTGCCGGAGCTAGCTCGCGGGGCCCGCGCGCTCGAACTGCAGCGATCGACCAGCGCCGACGGGCGACGAGAGACCGCTACTTCTTCGGGACCGACATCACCGTGAGCTCGTTGCGCACGATGAACCCGTCCGCCTTGTCGCGGGCGATGCGTTCCGCGGCCGCCTTCTGGGCGGCGGTGGGCACGGTGCCCCGGAGGTAGAGGATCTTCGCGTTCTTGTCCGTGTCGATGTCGATGTGGCTCGCGTCCACGGTCTTGTCCGCGAGCAGGGCGGCCTTCACGTCGAGGTGCTGCTTGGTCGCGTCGAGCGCCTCGCCCGTCTTCTCCGCGCCTTCCTTCACCTTCTCGCCCACTTCCTTGGCCACCGGCTTGGCCTCGCGCTTGACGTCCTTGGCCGCGGGCTTGACCTTCTCCTTCACGTCGTGGGCGGCGTCCTTGACCGCCTCTCCGGTCTTCTCGACGCCTTCCTTGATCTTCTCGCCGGCCTTCTCGGCCCCGGCGCGCGTCTTGTCCACCACGTCCCCGCTGGTGGGGCTGGCATCCGGAGAGGGCGAGGCGTATTGCGTCTCGCCGGAGGCGCCGCCCTGATTCGCGCGAGCACTCCCGGTGCTGGCCAGCAGGGCGACGGAGGCGCTGGCGACGACGAAGCCGGCGGCAAGCAGGTAACGCTGAGTCATGAGGGGCTCTCCTTCTTCATTGATGACGTTTCCAGGGGGTCGATTTTCATTATTCTGACTTATAGGATGCCACAGGGCGACGCCGCTGGGGCGAATGTCAGTGCAGCGAGTCGCGGGCGAGGCGCGCTACTTGATGGCGCGGAGGACCCGGCGGGCGTCGAAACCGATCGCGTAGGGGCAAAGGATCGTCGTCCGCCGTGGCTCGCCGGTGGCCGTCATCGTGTAGGCGGTGAGGCGGAAGTAATGGTCGTCCGTCGTGCCCGAGAGCGAGCCGTCGTCGTTGTAGCTCCAGGCGACCTCGCGGAGCCGGTCGTTGATGCTCACGATGACATAGACGTTCTCCTTGGTCATGCCCTCGAGGTCGGTGTCGCTCGGGCGGCTGGCCGCCCGGCTGTAGCCCCACATCGTGTGCGAGTGGAAGTCGCCGATGACGGAAAGCTGGGGAACATTGCGGAGAAAACGCTCGATCCGGCGATGGGCACGGGGTTGCTCACGACCCCGCGATGCTTGCGCCCTGCGCTCTGGAAGGGAAGGGCGTGCTCGACGATGTACATCTCGTCCGGGCCGCGGCGGTCCCGATAGCCGATCAGGAGGCCGAAGCACTCCCGCTTGTAGACCTCCACCGCGGAGATCAGCAGGCCCCAGAAGGCGTTCTGTGAAATGTAGGCGATCATCGCGGTGGCCCGGGGTGAGGGGGACGCCTGAACGTCATCCCGATTCTAGGTACCCGTTTCGTCCGCTGTCAAACGCCAGGAAATGTTTGACTTAAACCATTGGGCCAGAGTACTTTGACGTCATGAATCGCCTGGCCGGCCGGTGGCGGAGGGCGCCGCGGATTGCCCTCATCCTCATGATCTCCATGGCCGTGCCGGGATTGGCCCGGGCCGGCGACATCACCGCTTTCGTTGCCCTTCCCGCACCTACCGACACCTGGGCCCGCGGCTACGGTGCGACCCTCTCCTCGACGTGGTTCCAGGCCGTGAACCTCGAGGCGGAGGCGGCCCGGCTTCCCGGCGACCGGACGGACGCCGCCATGACCAGCTTCACCGCCGCCGCGCTTCTCGCCCCCCCCATCGGGGTCCTGACACCCTATGGCGGGGTCGGCGTCGGCCTCTTCCGCCAGACCCTCGGCACCGACACCGACACCGGCACCTTGAAGGCGTTCATCCTGGGGGCCAAGGTGAAACTCGGCCTGGTCGTCCTCAAGGGCGAGTACCGCCGGATCACCCTTTCCGGAACGCCGCTCCTCAACATGACGGCGCGGATCTCCGCGGGCGCCGGCATCTCCTTCTAAGGGCGCGCTCCCGCGCGGCCGGTGTCCCCGAACCGGCGTGCTAAACTCTCGCCACCGTGGTCTTCTTCAACTACACCACGATGCAGATGACGGCCAAGATCGTCTATTACGGTCCTGGCCTCTGTGGGAAGACGACGAACCTCCAGGCCATCCACAACCGGACGGCGCCGCAGTCCCGCGGCGAGATGGTCAGCCTCGAGACGGAGACGGACCGCACGCTCTTCTTCGACCTCCTGCCCCTCGAGGTGGGGGTCATCGGGGGGATGAAGGTCCGCCTCCAGCTCTACACCGTCCCCGGCCAGGTCTTCTACAACGCCACGCGCAAGCTCGTCCTCAAGGGCGTGGATGGCGTCGTCTTCGTGGCGGACAGCCAGAAGATCGCCCTCGACGCGAACATGGAATCGCTGGCGAACCTCAGGACGAACCTGGCCGAGCTGGGGCTGACCACCGACAAGGTCCCGGTCGTCTTCCAGTACAACAAGCGCGACATCCGCAATATCCTGCCCGTCGACACGCTGCAGAAAGAGCTGAATCCGGACGGCGCACGCCACTGCGGCCGCGGGGGGCGGACCGTCGGCGGCCAGCGCGATCGAGTCCCTCGTCTCCGGGCCGGCCGAGGTCGGCAGCGTCGAGTTCGCCCAGGAGGATACGGCCAAGCACGTCATCCCCGTCAAGACGAAGGGCGACGTGGACATCCAGCGCGAGCTCGAGAAGCTGCGCGCCCTGACCGCGCCCGCGCGACGAGCCCCCGCTCCGGCCGCTCCCGCCGGCGGCCGCGAGATCGACCGGCGCTTGAACGACATCCTCGGCTCCGATCAGGCCTCGCGGCAGCAAGTCAAGCGGAAGGCTGCGGTCGAGGTGCCGGGGGCGCTGCTCAAGGGGCACCACGCCCTCAAGGTCCTGCTGGCCTTCACGACCGACGACGGCGAAGAGGTCATCCACGAGGCCACCGCGATCGGGCTGCGGGGCAACAAGCGGCTGGAGTGGCTCGCGCTCCAGCTCGAGATCGACGTGAAGGGGAAAGGCTAGGAGCGTGCCTCGGTAAGACGGGGCACGCTCCTGATGGGAAGCGATTACTTCTTCGGCGAGGGCGAGGCCTTGGCCGCCGGCGAAGCGGGCTTGGCGGCGGGGCTGGCCTTGGCCGCGGGTGAGGCTGTCTTCGCCGCGGGTGAGGCTGTCTTCGCCGCGGGTGACGACTTCGTCCCCGGCTTCGCTCCCGGCACCGGCGCCGGGCTCGCCGTTCCCATCGGCGGCAGCGAGACCGGCGTCGCCTCCACGACGTTGGGCACCTTGCCGAGCTTGTCCGCCTCGCCGACGTAGAGGTGATAGACCATCAGGCCCAGCTCGCGATCGTCGGTGGCGTTGATTCCCTTGGCCTTGGGGACGAAGGACTGGTTCATCGAGAGGCGGAGGTCCACCCACTCCTGGTCGCCGAGGTCGGCGGCCTTGACGCGGATCTTCTTCAGGAAGACCTCGGAGTTCTCGATGGGGACCACCAGGCCCGACTTGCCCCCGACGGCAACGGTGAGCACGGGCGGCTGGTCGAAGGCCTTGGAGTTCGTGTCCGCTTCCAGGTAGACGATGATGTCCTTCTTCGGGTTCTTGAACGAGACGAGGGCGTCCTTCTTCGTCCAGGTGCGCTCCAGGCTCGGGTTCTGGGCGGAGGACTCGGGGTTGTGCCAGCCCTCCTTGTAGACGAGGAAGATGTTCTCGGTCTGCGGCAGCAGCTCCATCTTGGCGACGGAGTACTCGTGCAGGCCGGCGTCCTCGCCCTTGAGGGCGACGCGCTCTCCGCGGCCGACCGGCTGCAACCCGACGCGCACGTCGACGTCTCCGACGTACGGATAGATCGGGATGAACTTGGTGCGCGTGTAGCTGTAGCTCTTCCCCGGCTCCCACGCCGTGACGGGGGGGACCGGCACGTGGTCGTCGTCGAAGAGAAGGACCTTGTGGGAGTCCAGGAAATGGACGAAGGCGCGATCGTCCTGGGCGAGCTTCTTCGCGCTCGGCCCGCTGAGCCAGGTGTAGGTCACCTCGATCGCGCTGCCCAGCGGCGCGCGCGGCCGGTTGACCTCGAACTTGGGGGCGATGTCGTTGACTTCCGCGGGCTTCCGCCGGTTGCAGGCCGGGAGCAGGGCGAGAGCGGCCAGCGACAGCACGGCCGCCGTACGCCAGGAACGTCCAAGCCTCATCTGCACTCTCCTCGTTTGTCGGTGACTATGTGATTATTCCGTACTTACGGCAAAACCTGTGAACTCTACCGGAACGCGTCGCCGCGAGTCAAGCCCGGCGAGGGGCGGGCGAGCCCCTCGCCGGAATGACGGCGCGCGCGTGCCGCCCTGCGATATAGTCGCGCCATGAGCATGGAAGCGCTCGGAATGGTCGAGACCAAGGGGCTCGTCGGAGCCATCGAGGCCGCCGACGCGATGGTCAAGGCGGCCAACGTCGTCCTCGTGGGCAAGGAGTACATCGGCTCCGGCTACGTGACCGTGCACGTGCGCGGCGACGTGGGGGCGGTGAAGGCGGCCACGGACGCGGGGGCGGCGGCGGCGCGCCGCGTCGGCGAGCTCGTCTCCGTGCACGTGATCCCACGGCCGCACGAGGAAGTGGAGAAGATCCTGCCTCAGCTCGCGCCCGCCGCGGCGCCCCCGGCGGGCGCCGGCCGCAAGTCGGAGAGATAACCGCCGCCAGCCATGGCCAGCCCCGTCCGCGACAAGGACCTCCTCTCGATCCAGCAGGCGCGCGCCCTTGCCGCCGCCGCCCGCGAGGCGCAGAAGATCGTCAAGGAGTTCTCGCAGGAGCAGGTGGACCGCATCGTGGAAGCGATGGCGGCCGCCGCCCGCACGGAGGCGGAGCGCCTGGCCGAGCTCGCCCACGAAGAGACGGGCTTCGGCAACACGAAGGACAAGACGCTCAAGAACCTCTTCTCGGCCGTGGACGTGTACGAGTACATCCGGCCCCTGCGCACGGTGGGGATCCTGCGCGAAGACAAGGAGCGGCGCGTCGTGGAGATCGCGGAACCCATGGGGGTGGTGGCGGCGGTCATCCCCTCCACGAACCCGACCTCGACCGCGATCTTCAAGGCCCTCGTCTCCATCAAGGCGCGCAACGCCGTCGTGATGAGCCCCCATCCTTCCGCGCGCAACTGCATCCTGGAGACGGTGCGCGTGATGCACGGGCCGGCCGTCGCCGCGGGCCTGCCCAAGGACGCGCTTTCCTGCATGACCGAAGTGTCCCTGGAGGGCACGCAGGAGCTGATGCGGTGCCGCGACACCGGCGTCATCCTGGCCACGGGCGGGATCGGGCTCGTGCGCGCGGCCTACTCGTCGGGCAAGCCCGCGTACGGGGTTGGGCCCGGCAACGTGCCCGCCTACATCCACCACAGCGCGGACGTGCCCAAGGCCGTCCGCGACGTGATCAACGGCAAGACGTTCGATTACGGCACGCTCTGCTCCTCCGAGCAGTCGATGGTGTGCGACGAGGCGATCAAGGACCAGGTGATCGCGGAAGCGAAGAAGAACGGCGGCTACTTCCTGAGCGAGGCCGAATCCGCGGCGGTCGCGCGCGTGGTGGTCACGCCGCAGCGCCTGGCCAATCCGGAGATCGTGGGCAAGCCGGCCCCGTACATCGCGGAGAAGTCCGGGGTGAAGGTCCCGCCGGAGACGCGCGCCCTGATCGCGCCCCTCCTCGGCGTCGGCCGCGACTTCCCGCTCTCGATCGAGAAGCTCTCGCCCGTGCTCGCCTTCTACGTCGTGAAGGACTGGCACGAGGGGTGCGAGCGCGTGCTCCAGCTCCTGCGCTACGGCGGCACCGGTCACACCATGGCCATCCACAGCCGTGACGACGCCGTCATCCGCGAGTTCGCGCTCAAGAAGCCGGTCTTCCGGATCGTCGCCAACTCGCAATCGTCGATGGGAGCCACGGGCTACACGACCGGTCTGGCCCCGTCGATGAGCCTGGGCTGCGGCGCCTACGCCGGCAACATCACGTCGGACAACATCACGCCGCTGCACCTCATCAACATCAAGCGGCTGGCCTACGAGCTGCCCCGCGATCGGCGGCCGGGGGCGGCCCCGGCGGGCGGCCCCGCGGACCTCTCCACGCGAGTGGCGGCCTTCGTGGCCGAACGCGTGGGCGGTGCCGCCGCC
>WNGB01007392.1_pt1 | contig 15877 bp, 9 predicted proteins | sample 5400681 | NCBI WGS metagenome assembly WNGB01 (sample SAMN13153367, study PRJNA577476) | soil metagenome | isolation source: 115 cm soil or saprolite under grassland replicate 2 | place: USA:California | collected 2016-06-15 | reverse complement strand
GGGCGCTGCCGCCTACGACGCCCGCCATCGCGATTCCGTCATCCGACGACTACGGCACCGTGCCGCCGCCCTCGGCCTCAGCCTGGTCGACGGCCAAACGGGCGAGATCCTCGATGGAGTTTCTTAGGAGAGGCTGTGGCCAGTTCGGTTGTCCCTCCCAAACGGACGCTAGAACTGCAATCGCGCCGCCAGCTGCGCCCTTCTCGGATCGAAGTAGAGGCGCGGCTTTCCATAAGCCGAGTCGTGCGCCCTCGGCTCGATGCTGTAGCCCGTCTGCTTGTCGAACACGTTGAACACGTCGCCGGCGAGCTGGAGGTTGATCCGCTTCGCCAGCTTGATGTTCTGAGTGTAGTTGAGGTCGAGCTGCCAGTGCGGGTCCGAGCGGCGCGACCCCGCCTTCTCGGCGTAGCGGTTGCTTTCGCTGGTGGAGGTGGTGAGGGCCCGGTAGGGCTCGAAGTTCCAGGTCTCCCAGGGCTGGCCGGATTGGGCGACGAAGTAGACGCCCGCGCTCCCGCTCCAGGGGAACGCGCGCGTCCCGTACAGCTTCAGGAGGTGTGGGCGGTCGCCGCGGAGCGTCCCGTCCTTGAAGTCCCAGAGCTGCCGCCCGGCGCCGTCGCCGATGTTGCTCGAGCCGATGAAGATGTTGAGGTCGTTGTCGGTGGTGGAGTTGTCCTGGTCGAAGTTGCCGTAGTAGCGGCTCCAGGTGTAGGAGCCATGGACCAGGGTCTTGCTGTCGCGCCACTCCGTCTCCGCCGTGGCCTCGTAGTACTTCGTGTAGGCGCCATCGAGCTCGGCGATGACGTAGGTCGATCCGCTGCCGATCTGGGTCCGGCGCGCGGAGAGGTCGGGGATGTACAGCTCCCGCGGGATGCCCGCGGGAGGGTTGAAGAGGAGGCGCGCGTCGTTGTTCGTGTCTTCCCAGAAGCGGCTCCCCCGCCGATAGCGCCCGTAGAGCCGCCCGGACCAGTGAGCGTCGAACTGCCGCGAGGTCCCGAGCAGGAACTCGTCCACCCGGCGCGGCGTGAGGTCGGGGACGAACAGCTTTCCAGAGGACGAAGCCACGGGGTCGGTCGCGAAGAGGAGGCCGTTCTGGTCGAAGTAGGCGTTGATCGAGGCCGCGATGTTGCGGTCCCAGGAGGCGGCGCGGGGCAGCGAGCTGGCCGCGGGGTTGTAGCGGGCGAAGCTCGCGTACGCCGTGCCCTTGAGGTCGTAGGCCCAGGTCGCGCCCACGCGGGGCTGGATCATCTTCTTGAAGGGGATCTCGTCCATCTTGTACTTGTGGCCGGGCGCGAGGGTGTAGCCGGACAGGACGGACGAGTCCTCCCGCAGCCCCTGGCCGAAGAGGGTGTCGTTGCTGGCCAGGAGGCCGAGGTTGAAGGACCAGTCGCTCACCTTGATCGTGTCGTTGAGCTCGATGCTCTGGGACTGGTATTCGGAATGGATGGTGGGGACGGCGCCCGTCGTCTGCTGCTGGAACGTCGTCTCGTAGAAGATCGGCCGGCCCTGGAAGCTCAGGCGGCCTCCGGGGATGGTGACGGTGCCCCAGCCGTTCGAGCTGCGGGTCAGGTCCTCCGAATCCGTGTAGCGCTGGTAGCCGACGTGGAGATCGTGGACGACGCGCGTGCCCACGGTCAGGTTGTAGCCGATCTGCCCGGCGTCGCGGAAGAAGTCGTCGTTGTCGAACTGGGTGGCGAAGCCCACCCTGCCCCCGCCGATCCGCGTCCCGTTCTGGACGTAGCCGTAGCGGTCGAGGAGGGGCTGCACGAAGGTGTTGTAGGCGGTGTTGCCGCTGATGGGCACGGGCACGATCAGCAGGCCCTGGCGGTCCAGAGCCCCGATGTCCAGGCGCGTGCCCACCGCCGTCGAGATCGAGACGTCGGCGACGTTGTCCGGGCGTCCCTGCGTCCGGTTCGTGAAGTGCGTGTACTTGAAGCTGACGTAGCTCCGCGAGCTCACGACCCACGAGCCCTCCGCGGTGCCGACCTTCAGGCGCGCCTCGCTGCCGCTCCCGGTGCTGGCGGCGGCGTTGGAAAGGAAGAGGTCGCTCTTGTCGACCCGCTTGCTGTCCCGGTAGCTGAAGTTGAGCAGGATGGAGTGGGTCGGCGTGAGCGTCAGCTTGCCGAAGCCCTCGTTGCGCGTGCTGTTGTACTGCGGAAGGTCGCCGTACAGGTTCGCGCGGTTGTCCCGCGTCTTCTCCGGCCGGTAGTAGGAGCCGTAGAAGTAGGCGCGGTCCTTGACGATGGGACCGCCGATGTTGGCGTCGAGCCAGCTTCGGTCCTGCTCGTATCGGGAGAGAACGCCGCTGTCCAGGGCGGACGCCATGCCCGCGCTCTGGAGCTGGAAGTTGACCTGCCCGTGATAGGCGCTCGTGCCGGAACGGCTCACCGAGTCCATGGCGAAGCCGCCGGAGCGGTCGAAGTCCAGCGCCTTGGCCCCGCCGCGTATGACCGTGACCTGCGCAATGTCGTGCGACGCGGGCTCGGCGGAGAGCGTCCCGAACAGGGGCAGGGTCACGTTCACGCCGTCGAAGCTGTAGACGTTGTCCTGGCCGCTGCCTCCGGCGCTCGGTCCACGCGTCTGGTCCTGCGAGTACTGCACGCCGGGGATCAGCTTCTGCAGGTCGCGATAGTCCTGCCCGACGGGCAGCCCGTGGATCACCTCGTCCGACAAGCCGGTGGCGATGGTCGCCGACGTCTTGTCGATCAAGGAGGCCTCGGCCGTCACCGTGACCGTCTCCTCCACGCCGGAGACGCCGAGGGTGGCATCGGCGACCGTGTCCTGGGCAAGCTGCACGGCGGCCTTGCGCGTCACGCTCTGCATGCCGGAGAGGTCGAACTTCACCGTGTAGTTGCCCGGCGGGAGCGCGGGCAGCCGGTAGTCCCCGTTGCCGCCGGTGACGGTGAGGCGCGGGCCGGGCAGGACGTCGGACCGGGCCTCGACCGTCACCCCCGGAAGGACGGACCCGTCCGTGGCCGTGACCCGGCCGTGGATCGCGCCCGTCTGCTGGGCGAACACGGGAGCGGCGGTGACGACAAGGAAAAGGAACGAGAGGGTGCGAAGCCTGCGCGGGGAACCCATCCTCACCTCCATGAATCGGAGATGGATCATAGCGGAAGGCGCTCCTCCGCGTAACGCCAGCGGCCGCGATGGGTCGGTCGGCGCAGCAGCCGGTCCAGCGCGCGCAGGTAACGTACGCGGGGCCATTCCACCGCGCCGAAGCGCGCGAGGTGGTCCGTGTAGACCTGGCAGTCGATGAGCTCGATGCCCCAACGCCGCAGCTCGGAGACGAGGGTGACGAACGCGATCTTCGAGGCGTCGGGCGCGCGCGCGAACATCGACTCGCCGAAGAAGATCGCGCCCAGCGAGACTCCGTAGAGGCCACCCACCAGCTCGTCACCGCGCCAGGCCTCGGCCGAGTGCGCGAGCCCGAGGCGGAAGAGCCGGATGTAGGCGTCCCGCATCTCGGACGTGATCCAGGTGCCGTCCTGCCCGGGGCGCGGCGCCTGGGCGCAGGCCTCGATGACGGCGGGGAACGCGGCGTCGAGGGTGAGCCGGTACGGCCGCTTGCGCATCGTCTTGCGCAGGCTGGAAGGGATCCGAAGCTTGTCCGCCTCCAGGACCATGCGTGGGTCCGGCGAGTGCCACAAGATGGGCAGGCCGTCTTCGTACCAGGGGAAGATGCCGCGCGAATAAGCGAGCACCAGTCGCTCGGGGCTGAGGTCCCCGCCCACGGCAAGGAGGCCGTCGTCCGCCAGGTCCGCGGGCGGGAACTCCAGCCGCTCGTCGAGCTTGAAGACCGGCATCGCCGCCCGCATGATGATAGCCGTCCCACCCCGGACGCGGTGAGCCCGCACACGGGGCACCGGGTCTAGAATTCCCGCGTGGCCCCCGAGCCCGCGGAAGAGCTCCTCAACGTCTACGACGCCGAAGGCCGCGTGGTCGGCGCGCAGCCGCGGCGCGCGGCCAAGGCCTCGGGCCTCGCCGTCGGCGCCGTCAACGTGCTGATCCTCAACGATCGCGGCCAGCTCTTGATGCAGCGCCGGCCCGCGGACAAGGAGAACGGAGGCCGCTGGGACAAGTCCGTCGGCGGTCACGTCAGCGCGGGCGAGGAGTTCGACACCACGGCGGTGCGCGAGGCGGGCGAGGAGCTCTTCGACGATCCTGCCTCGCCGCGCGTTCGTCTGGCGCGCGATCGGCATGAGTTCGACGCGCTCGAGCGGTCGGAGGACCTGACCCGGACCGTGCTCTTCCACCGCGCTTCCTTCCAGCTCAACCTGCGCGACGTGCGCCACGCGCCGGATGGCGGCCGCCGCCACGTCCTCTATCACCTCGCGATCTACCACGGCCGCACCGCGGTCCCCCTCGAGGACTTCCGGCCCCAGAAGAGCGAGATCGACGAGCTGCGCTATTTCGGGCCGGCGGAGGTCGACCAGATGCTCCTCGACGCGCACCTTCCGCCGAACATGGCGTTCCTGTGGCTCACGCAGGGGCACGCGCTCCTCTCACCGGGGCCTCTACGAGGCCTTCCGCCAGCGCCTCGGGCTTGACGTCGGCGCCCCACATCAGGATGTCGTCGCGGCCGATGTTCTCCTTGCCTGCTCGGCCCTTCTTGATGTGAGGCCCCGGGGCCAGCGTTGAGAGGCCGGGCACCGCCTCCTCCTTCCACAGCGTGATCGGCCCGATGAGGCTGCGCAGCATCACCCGGGCGACCTCGGGCTCTCCGCGTAGAACTGCGCGCCACTCCTTCGTCCGCTGCTCCAGGGCGGCACGAAGCTTCGCCTTGTCGATGGCCGCGGGCCGGGGCCGCGCGATGTCTACCTCCAGCTTGGCGATCTCGGCCTTGCGCTCCTTGATCTGTGCCCTTGCATCCTCCGGGGCTATGTACTTCTTCGCGATGGCCTCCACGAGCTGGTCAACCTCGCCTCGCAGCCTGTCTCGCTCGGCCACCCGCCTCTCGCCCTGATCGGCCGGGGCTGACTCTACGAGGCTGACCAGCTCGTTGATGTAATGCTCCCCGAGCACCTCACCCTCAAGGACGTTGAGCACCGCTGCGTCCGCGACTTTGATTGGGAGTGCCAGCCGGTTCGGGCACTTCCCTGGGCTGATCTTGCGGGTCGCGCACCGGTACACCGCGCGCCGCCGTGCCTCGAAGTGGCCTCCGCAGTCGGGGCAGATCAGCATGCCGCCACTGAGCAGGAAGCGTCCACGCCCTCCACCTTTGTGCAGCGCGCGGCCCGCGGCCTTCCCCTTGAGGTACGCCTCACGCCTTCCTGCGAGCCGCGCATCCACCGCCGCGACCGTGGCCTCATCCACCAGGCGCACGTCGGGCCTGCTGGCCCGCACCCACTCTTCCTCCGGGACCGGCACCTGCGCCTGCTCCCTGCCCCGCCCGGCCTCCCGTCCGACCACGTTGCGCGTCTTGCCCCAGACCATCTCACCGCGGTACAGCTCGAACCGCAGCAGGGCTCGCAGCGTCGTGCCCGACCAGCCGCGATCGCCACGCGGCGGCTTGACCGCGAAGGTCAAGAAGGCAGTGCTCGAAGAGCGGATCAAGCTCCGCCTCGGATGTCGCCAGACGTCAGCACCACCATGGCCTCAAGCCCGGGCCTCCGGTTGCCGCTGTCGGTATGTGCTTTCGTGCGCCAGGTCCGGTTGAACGTGACGGAGCTGAAGATCGTCCCGGGGATGACGAAGTCGGGCGACACACGTGTCGCGAACCGGCGCTGCCAATTCCCAGTGTGTCGGGGCCAGTTCTTTGTACTTGAGGCTGACCGCGTTGATGAGCGGCAGCGTGGCCTCGTAGGCCGCCCCGTTCTCGATGGTGAACGACGTCATGCGGCACCGCGGGGACCAGCAGTCGTCGGCGAGAAACCCGAGCACCGCGCTTGGCGCCTTGCGCTTCCGGCCGCCAGCAGCTGTCCCTCGGGTGTTCGAGGTCGGGTGGAGGTCCTTGAGGGCCTCGAACGCCGCAGCGCACAGGCCCGGGTCCAGCGCCGCGGGCGCGTAGGTCAGGAGCAGGCTGCCGTCGGGCCTGAGCACCGTGGTCGCGTCGCGTACGGCGCGGTCGCACAGCGACAGGTCGAGCCGCTCTCCTTGGAGCCGCGCCGCGTCCAGCATCACGTTGTCGTGGGTGAGGCGGACTAGAGTCAAGCCTGGACTGCCGCCTGGGTCTGAGCCTGATGGCTGATGACGACATCGAGCGGCGGGGCCACGGTGGCGGTGACAGGCACCGGGCTGCACAGTCGGGTACAGAAGTCTTCGAGCTTCATGATTGCGTCGATCATCTCGGACACCGACACCGAGGTGTCCTCGATGTTCGTGGGGTCCACGGCCACCAGCTTGTTGATCGCGGCCACCGTTGACTTGCGCAGGCGGTCTGCTCCCTCCTGCTCCAACCTCTGCGACTTCGGCTTCGCCTTGTTCGCCTTCGGGTTCATCTTGCGGTTGGCCGGCAGCTCGAGCATCTTCGCCACATCCCTGCGCGTCGTCCTTGGTGTCACTTCGCCGCCGGCGATCTTCGCCTTCAGCACTTCCTCACTGAGCCGCGACAGCTCGTAGAGAGTTGCCCACCTGGGCGGCAGCTGCGACGCATGCGTCGCGTTGTTCAGGACGTCGTTCTCCGCGATCGCGGTCAGCCGCTGGGCTGTGCGGGCAGAAAACTGGAACTTCTCAGCTTTGACCCACGTCTCGAATTCGACCTCGTCGTCCTGCTCTCGGCGCATGTCGAGCAGGCGCTGGCCCACCCTCACGTAGCCCTCGACGCTGGCCACCACGATGGCCTGCCACGTCTTCCTGATGTCTTCGGCGACGACCTTGGGATCGAGAAACCCCGCCTGTGCTGTGCTGCTGCTCTCTGGTTCCATCTCGCAACCTCCGTCTCGAACCTAGCACGGAGCTTGGATCCGCACCAGTCTTAACTGACTGATGGCACTAGAGTTATTGGCCCTGTGCGCCGTTTGGGTGGCGTACGGCTCAGAGCGTCCAACGCCACGCACTCAAAGGGAAGATTTGAGGCGCCGGCGCGGGCAGCGTTGCCCGTCAAGGCTTCGGATCGGCTTCGAAGTGCGCCCCACTGACGCGCCCAGGGTGGACCGGCCGGGAGAATTCTACTCGGGTGGTCGGATGGCGCGGCCCGCGAGTCCGGGAGTTCGCCTCACGGGCGGTCCCCATCAACGCAGCCAGCCTCGCACGACGCGTGACGGGGCGCGACGCGCGCGGGCCGACTTGTTTCCGCGGGCACCACCACCACATCAACTCGCGTCTCCATCAGCCTCAGGATTCTGTGGACGGGCCTTCAAAGAGACGATCGACAATTATCACATGCGTTCACTGCAGCGCTTCGAACGCGGTCACAAACTGCCGGGCATAATGCTGCGTCCATGGGAACACCCAGACCGAGGGCGAGCATCCTACGTACCAGATGTAGATACGGCCTCGAAATACAGCCAGCCGCCCCTTCACGCGAAGGTGTCCTGGCCCAACGGCCTCAAACTCCTCGCCGACCTCCGGCCAACCGCCACGTGGCAATTCACGTTCGGTCACTACGGCACCACCCCAGCCCTTCGCCACTTCCTTGGCGGCGGAGCTTACTTCCGATGCCGCCAGCCCACCAGGCACCGAGTCTGAGTAGATGACTGAATACGCGCAACCCCAATGTCGCAGATCGTAGCTCGTGGCGCCCAGGTCTCCTTGCGTCCTGTGGTGCTCGGTGGGATTACCAGGCATTGAGGCACGGAAGCGGGCGCCAAGAGGCCTCACCTCCCGGCTGTAGGTGGCAACCACCACCGTCACGACCGCGAGGCTCACGACTAGCCCACCCGCACAATAGTAGACTCCACGCATCAATTACCTCAGCGATCCTATGAGCAAAGGTAAGAGTGTCATGAACAGGAGGAACGTCGTGCCGCCGACCTTCCATAACCACCCGCCCCACCAGATCTTTGGTAGGAGCATTGCCGCGAGCACCACAACTATTAATGGGGCCACCGAACGGCTTGGAATTATCAACGGGTCAGCAAATAAACTTAGACCCAGCCACAGCCCCAACAACGCGGACGCCAACACGTTCCAGGGATCCTTCCAGTTGACAGCCCAAACGCTGTCACTCGTCGCCGCATCACCAATTCCTTCGGTTCTTTGGGCAGGCCTGTCGGAACTCGGAGAACTTGACTCCTCCTTCTTACGAGTAAGAGCGTTTAGGACTATTGCGTACGCCTCATTAAGCAACTGCATTTGCCGAGTGGCTTCTGCTTGCCCCACTGGGTCAGTACCGAATCGGTCGGGATGCCACTGCCGTATCATACGACGATAGCGGCGTCGCGCTGCGGCAACGCTCGCGTCAAGCGGGAGGTCGAGGCGCGCGTATGCGCGACGGACCGCAGCGTGCCTGATATCAGCCATTCCGTCGTGTCATCAGGGCGGTACCGTTGATGCGCAACCACAACGAACGGGCCCCGGACACCTCAGAATCAGGACCTATCGTCGACCAGTACGTGCGAACAACCCCGCCAACGAAGCATTCTCACGGCACGTCAGGCGGGTCAGGCGGGTTGAGTGGATCTGGGACTCGAGGGGGTATAGCCTTGCTGTTGCACCATTTCGGATTCACGGCACAATACTCTGCCTTCCTTTTTTCACAGAAGGCGCGGAGCCCGAAAGCGCCCGCCTCGGCCCCTTCCGCAAGGTCTATACCCGCTGTGCCCAACTCCATAGCTGCGTTGCCAGCCGCCGCGACCTTTGCTGCGCCTGCTGCTGTTGCGCCACCGCTCTCGGCCAGAACTTCGGCGCTCTTGGCGACCGCCACGTTGGGACCACCGGTAACAATATGAGCCTTCGCTGAATCAAGTACGTGTTCAACCCATGATCGAACGTGTTCCCATGTCGGCCATTCCCACAGGCCAAACGGATCCCTCCAGCGTACAGGATTTGCCCGCGCGTAGCTGTAATTATTAACCAATCCACGCCAACGTATCGGATCTTCACTGAGGAATCTGCCGACCTTTGGATCGTAGTAACGCGCTCTATAGAAATACAGGCCACTCTCCGGCTCCCACTCACGGCCTGTGAAGGCGTACGGGCTGGGCACCCCGCTCTCAAGCACGCCGAAGGTGCTGTACTTGAAGGTTGAGACCGCGGCGCCGGAACTGTTGGTCGTTTTCACAATGCTGCCGAGGCCGTCCGCGTGGAGGTATGTCCGCACTCCGGCGGCGGTTTCAGACGCCAGAGGCTCGTCTGCGCCTGGCCCGTGGACGTAGGTCGTCGCGGTCGTGCCCACAGTCTGGCGCAGGATGTCCGCGCCGTCATACAGGTACGTGGTCGTCACGCCACCGGCGACCTTCTCCACGCGCCTTCCGACGGGATCGTACGAGTAGCGCGCGATCTCGGACCCGTTCTTCAGGACTCTCGTAAGCTGGTTTGCCGCATTCCACTCATAGGTCCACGAACCTGAGGCGTCCGCCTTCGTCGCCATGTTCCCGTTCGCGTCGTATGTGAAGGTCGCGCCCGGCAGCGACTGAAGCTCGTTCCAATCGTTATACGCCCACGGTGAGCTGTTTAGAGCTGAGAGCCGGTTGCCAACGTTGTCGTAGGTGTAGCTCTCCGTCGTGGTGTGTCCGCGCTTCACGAGCTTCAGCCTGTCCAGCGGGTCGTAGGTAGTGTAGGCCTCGCTGAAGTCGCCCCCTTTGGTCAGCGGGTTGCCGACGGCGTCATACGTATACGTGCTCTGCGTTCGGGTTTGGTTCCCCTTCTTCGTAGCCGTGCTCAACAAGCGGGAGACGACGTCATACCCGTACGTCTTCGTCACGCCATTCGGGTGTGCGAGCGTCGCTCGCCGCGAGGCGGCGTCGTACCCGAGTGTCCAGCTGGTCCCTCCTCGGGCCATGCTTGTGAGGCGGCTGGCACCGTCGGACCCGTAACTCAGCATTACCTGGCCGCCCGGCTTGAGACTGATCCGGTTCCCCGCGAGATCGTAGTCGAACTCCACGATGGAGCCGTTCTTCTGGCTTTCTTCGGAGCGTAGCTGCCCCGCGAGGTCGTAGGTCCAGGTCAGAACGTCGGTGCCGTTGCTGGCGGTGTGGGACCGACCCACGGGATCATAGGTGTAGCTCGTCGACGCCGACCCGTCGGAGTAGCTCGTGTGGCTAAGGCGATCTAGGTCGTCGTACTCATAGGTGGTGACCACACCCTTCCGATCCGTTCGTGTCTCTAGACGGCCCGCGGCATCGTAAGTGAAGGTCTCGAAGACTGTGCCGTCCCCCGGCCAGATAACCTTCTTCAACCGATTGTATGCGTCATACTCGAAGCCGGTCGCCTTGCCGCGGGCGTCGGTGATCGACAACACGTTGCTCATGACGTCGTAGCCGTACGTCGTGACGCCGGCCGGAGTGTTGGCATCGGTGACCGTCGCCAGCCGGCCGTAGTCGTCGTAGGCGTAGGTCATCGTTCGCATGAGGGCGTCTTTGACGGTCAAGAGTCGCCCGCCTCTGTCATAGGTGTATATGGTGTCCTTGAGCGCTGGGTCGGTCACCTTCGTCACCCGTCCTACTCCGTCGTAGACGTAGGTGGTCTTGTTGTTCGCGCCATCCTTGACGTCCTTGCGGTGGCCCACGGCGTCGTAGGTGAAGGTCGCCAGTGGCCCTGGCATATTGGGCACCGTCACCGAGAGGAGGTCACGAGTGGTCGAGCTGTAGGCGAGCGTCGTGACCTCGCTCGTGCTCCGTGGACTCGTGATGATGTCCGGCTGTCCCTGAGTGTTGTAGTGGATCCCGGTCGTCCGGCTGCTTGTCTCGGTGACCTTCTCCGTGATGCTGTCCGGTCCCGCCGTCATGGGCGTGTAGGTAGTGAGCCCGCCGTCCGCGGCGGAGACCGTCAGTAAGCGTCCCTGGGCGTCATACGTATAGCTCGTGAGTCGGGTCAGCCCCTGCCCTGTTTGAGTGACGCTCAGCAACTCGCCAGTGCCAGGCTTGTACTCGTACGTCGTGACCTTGCCGATCGGGTTGGTGGCAGTCGCGCTCCAGCCGTCGTACGTCCACCGGCCAGTCTCCGTCCCGCCTTGGCAGCCGTCACAGGGTCCAACGATCCGGGTGACCCGACGCCGGCCGCCAAACGTGGCGTATTCATAGGTCGTCGTGTTGCCCAGCGCGTCGGTAACCACCGTTTGGGTGGGCTGATAGGTGAAGGTGTACAGCTCGCGGCCGTCGGCAATCTCGGAGGTGGAAGCCTTCCCGGTTCCGTCGTACGCGTGCTTCTCGATGAATCGTCCGGAGAGGTCGGCCACGGTCGCGACCGCGCCGGTCGAGGGGTCGTAGGTGAAGGTGTACCCACTCGCCGCGACATCGTTGTAGAGGACGCCCTGCAGGCGCCCGGACCCGTCGTAGGAATACGTTGCGATCAGGCCGGCGGGGCCGGACAGCGTCGAAGGCCTGTTGTTGACGTACGCGAGCGTAAGGGCACGACCGCTTGGCGCGGTGATCGTCTGGAGCCTGGACGATGCGTCGTACGCCAGCGTCGTCACGTTGCCGCTCGCGTCCAGCATTGTCTTGAGGCGCCCAGCCGCGTCGTACGCTTCGGTGCCACCCTTCCGGAAGAAGCGGACGTAGGTCCCGTCGGGCTGCTTCACGATCCAGCTCTCACGCGAGAGAGGGAGCGATGCATCGAACCGGAGGTCGCCCTCCGGATCTGAGAAATAAGCAGCGACGCCGTTCCCGCGCCGCAGCTTCAGCAGAGAGGACGACTGGACCTCCAGTCGCTTCTCGTAGCTCGAGAACCACCCCCCGCCGAAGAGCGTGGACGAGATGGCGCGGTTGGCACTGTTGTAGCTTCGGGCAAACGTGAGGCCGCCGAGCCCCAGGACCTTGCCGTCGGTCTGGTCGAAGAACATGTTCCCCGACACGACCGAGACTGGATTCCCTACACAGCTTGATGCTCCCGGCGACTCGGATGGTTCCTCCGACTTGGGTTCCGTCATGTTGGATGGCTGCTCCTGATGGCACTGATCGGCCACGGCTGGGCCGGGTCCAGATGCCGTGGCGCTCCCCCCGTTGGCTGGAGGCGCGTAGTACCTGGTGTCCGTCTCTTCAGTTCCCGGGTCGAGTTCGCAGAAGTCCACCACAGTGTTCGTGCTGCTGTACGTCGTAACAGACTTCGTAATGCTCTTATAGGTGACGTCGTACGTCGCTTCGCCGCGCCCGGTTGAACCCTCGGGGCGGAACACATAGAGGGCCCAGCCGTTCTTGATGTGAGTGGGGCTCAGGTACGCGAAATTGTAGGAGCAGTCAGGTTGAACAACAGCGGAACCCCCGCCGGCGTAGACGCGCTCACCGTCACCACACTTGGCCGAAGGCAAGGAGACCGCTATGCCCTTGTAATTGCCAAGGAGGGCATACAGGTCAATAGACATCTGGGCCGGAGAGCACGTGACGCAAAAAGTCACGGGGTCTTCGACGCAATTCACATCGGGCCGCTTTTCCGTGAAGTACGGCGATGACCAGGCCGAGATCTCCCACGGGCTTCCGGGAAATGCCGGGTAGATATAGAGCGACAGATCTCCTGGCGGCCCCTGGGTCTGGCTGAAGTACCCGCAGCAGTGCCCCGCTCCCAAATGGAAGTCTTCGATGGGCTCTGATCCATCCCCGGGCACGACCGTCCCCGTGAAGTTGGTAGCGGGGCACGACTGCGCAGAGGCGCTCCCCCCGTGAAGGAAGAAGATGCCCGCGACGAGGATGCCGGCGAGGCGGCGGCGGGACTACTCAGAAATTGAGGCGGAACGCTACGCCACCGAGACCAACCCGTCAAGCCGTACAGGGTTCCTTTCCCTCCAGGGTCGCAGCCCTTTTAGTGTTCTCTCGGCCCGCCCCTAGCCCAACTTCCGCAGTTCGCGACGATCTTCGCTGATTTTCCTGGGCCTGGATAGCGCAAGTGTCTGATGCGCGGAGCCGGCCCTTCTGAGAGTGCGTGTAGTGCCAACCTACCCTCTTGTTTCTTCGGGTATGCGTGTGCGATCTACGTCGCATGTATTTGCGCCACTCCACGGTGCGGAAGGACGGGAAGACGCACACCTATTGGCGTCTGGTGCGTTCAGTGCGGCGCGGCGGGAAGGTGTTTCAGGAGACGGTCGCTCAGCTCGGGGAATTGGACGCGGAGGGTCGTCTTCGGGCGCGGGCGCTGGCTCGGCGGATCACGGGTCGTGGGGACCAGATCGAGATCTTCGAGGAACCAGTCCGCGCGGGGGAGACGATCCGGGTGCGTCTCGACCAGATTCGTCTGGAACGGCCGCGTGGTTTTGGAGACGTGTGGCTGTCGTGGACGCTTTGGCGCGCGCTGGGCCTGGACGGCCTGTGCGCGGAGCTGATGCCGGCGGGACGGGAGGAAGTGCCATGGTCGGTCATGGCTTCGATCCTGGTGATGGCGCGGCTGTGCGAGCCTTCGAGCGAGCTGCACATCGCTGAGGACTGGTATCGCGGCACTGCGCTCGACGACCTGCTCGGAATTCCCGGCGAGATGGTGAACGAAGACCGGCTCTATCGGGGGCTGGATCGACTCTTGCCGCACAAGCAGGCGATTGAGACCCACCTCCAGAAGCGGCTCGGAGAACTCTTTGCCCTGGAGTACGACCTTCTGCTCTATGACGTCACCAGTACCTACTTCGAGGGCCTGGCCGCAGGAAACCCGCAGGCGCAACGCGGCCACAGTCGGGACCATCGTCCTGACTGCAAGCAGGTCTGCATTGCCCTGGTGGTCACCCGGGAGGGGATCCCGCTCAGCTACGAAGTCTTCGACGGCAACCGCGTGGACGTCACCACCGTGGAAGAGATCGTGGGGACGATGGAAGCCCGTTTCGGCCTGGCCCAGAGGGTCTGGGTGATGGATCGCGGCATGACCAGCCGCAAGAACATCGAATGGCTTCAGCGCACCGGGCGCCGCTACGTACTGGGTGCGGTTCGAACGGAGGTCAAGCGCTGGGAGAAAGCCTTCGCGGACGAGCAGGGCTGGACAAGCGTCCGCGAGGGCGTCGAGGTGAAGCTGTGCCACGAAGCCACGGAGACCTTCGTCCTGTGCCGCTCACGAGAGCGAAGGCAGAAGGAGCAGGCCATGCACCAGCGCTTCGCGACGCGCATCGAGCAAGGGCTTGCCAGTTTGGACCGCCGACTCCAGAAAGCCCGCCGCCCCCTGGATCGCGGACCCCTGGAACGCCAGATCGGTCGTCTGCTCCAACGAAACTCCCGGGCCTCCGGACGCTACCGGGTCAGCTTGGTCGACGATGCTTCGGTCCTCGCGAGAGTCCGACTCGAATGGACGATCCGAGCCGACTGGGAGGACCTTCAGCGACACACCGAGGGCGCCTACGTCCTCCGCACCAACATCAACGACTGGTCAGAGGACGCTCTCTGGCAGACCTACGTCCAACTCACCGACGCCGAGGCCGCCTTCCGTATCCACAAGAGCGACCTCTCCATCCGACCCATCTGGCACCAGAAGAAGGAACGCGTCCAGGCTCACATCTTTGTCTGCTTCCTGGCCTACGTTCTCTGGAAGACCCTCGAGCAGTGGCAGGTCCGGGCCGGACTTGGCAACTCGCCCCGCACCATCCTCGGCGAGCTCCACCGGCTCCAGAGCGCCGACATCGTCCTCCCCACGGCAGAGGCGCCCAGCCGTGAAATTCGCCTCCGCTGTGTCGTCCGCCCCGACAAGGCCCAGGCCCTCCTCCTCGATCGCCTCGGCCTCCGCCTACCCGACCGCCTCCGCAGGGCGAGCCCCGCTTTGTAGTGCCAACTTTCGACCCCGACAGAACCTAACCTACTGAAAACACTAGATCGCACAATCTGAACTGCGGAAGTTAGGCTAGCAGCCGGGCCTTCGCGGGTCGTCAGCCGCTTGGCCGCCTCGGGACGCCCGAACGACCGCAGATCTTCGCCGAGCAGTGTCGGCCCGGCATGGTGTCCGTCGTGGAGAAGGGACCTAGCCGAGTGATGAGCCCCACTACGACGACGCGACCCGTCCCCGGGTAGGGACGCACTCGGCCCAGCGCGGGCTTAGGCCGCCCGGCGGAGGGGGAAGCGGCCGTGGACCCTGTGAGCCGAGGGGGCACGCGCTCCTGGGCCGCAATCGCGCGCCCGGCCGGCGCTGAAGGGCGGGCCCGCGGGCGCGGTAAAATCGAGGGCGTGGACCCCACCTGGACGGACGTGCGCACCGCCCTGGCCGCGCGCGCGCCGGCGCAGGTCACGGACCCGCCGTCGTCCCGGGCCGCGGTGGCCCTCATCCTCCGCGACGGGGCGCAGGGCATGGAGGTGCTGTTCATCCGGCGCGCCGAGCATCCGCAGGACCCGTGGTCAGGTCAGATGGCGTTCCCGGGCGGACGCGCGGAGCCGGGTGACGCCGACCTGCGCGCGACCGCGATACGGGAGACGCGGGAGGAGATCGGCGTCGACCTGGCCGCCGCGGCCGAGGCGCTGGGCGGTCTCGACGAGGTACGGGCCATGGCGCGCCTGCGCCCGATGAACCTCACCATCACGCCGTTCGTGTTCCGCCTCCACGAGTCCTTCGAGCCCGTGCTGAGCGACGAGGTGCGCAGCGTGCATTGGCTTCCGCTGGGCGAGCTTCTGGGCACGGCCCGGCGCTCGACCATGGATTACGCGCACCAGGGCGAGTCGATGCAGTTTCCCTGTCTCCGCATCGACGAGGTCGTGATCTGGGGGCTCACCTATCGCATGTTCATGAGCTTCCAGGAGCGATTCGGCGTGAGCGCGTGAAGGTCGTGCTCACCGTCGCCGGATCGGATTCCGGCGGAGGGGCGGGCATCCAGGCCGACTTGCGCACCTTCGCCGCCCACGGCGTGCACGGGACCTCCGCCATCACCGCCGTCACCGCCCAGAACTCCGTC
>WNGB01017851.1_pt1 | contig 15880 bp, 18 predicted proteins | sample 5400681 | NCBI WGS metagenome assembly WNGB01 (sample SAMN13153367, study PRJNA577476) | soil metagenome | isolation source: 115 cm soil or saprolite under grassland replicate 2 | place: USA:California | collected 2016-06-15 | reverse complement strand
CGCCGCCCGTGCACACGAGCGCGTGCTCGCGCGGGTCGAATCCGCGGTTGATCGATACCAGTCGGATCGCGTGCTCCATGTCGAGCGTCGCGACCTCGTGGATTCCCCAGGCGGCGCGCAAGCGGTCGACACCGAGCGCGCCGGCGAGCCCGTCGACCGCGACCTCAGCGGCGGCGACATCGAGGACAACGCCGCCCGCGAACACGTCGGGGTCGTAATAGCCGAGCAGGAGGTTCGCGTCGGTGACGGTCGGTGCGCTGCCGCCGCGGCCGTAGCAGGCAGGGCCTGGATCAGCGGCGGCGCTTCGTGGGCCGACGCGAAGGGTCCCCTCGCGCACCTCCGCGATGCTGCCGCCGCCGGTGCCGACCTCGACGAGGTCGAGCGCCGGGATGTCGACCGGCAGGCCGCTGCCGCGCCGGCTCTCGACGCGCTGGAGCTCGAAGTACGTCGTACTCGCCGGAACGCCGCCACTCACGACGGCTGCCTTCGCGGTCGTCCCTCCCATGTCGAACGAGATGACGTTCCGGAACCCGACCGTCTCGCCGAACGCCGCGGCACCGACGACGCCGGCGGCGGGACCTGACTCGAGCGTCCGCACGGGACGCTCGACCGCCTGCTCGATGGACGCAAGACCGCCGCTCGACTGCATGATCCAGAGCGGCGCCGCGACGCCCATCGCCGGCAGCGTCTCCGCCAGACGCGCCACGTAGTCGGAGACAGCGCGTGCGATGTACGAGTTGACGACCGCCGTGTTGGCGCGTTCGTACTCACGCGCCTGGAGCGAGACGTCGCTCGATGCCGTCACGACAACGCCCGGCAGCTCGGCCTCGAGCAGCGATGCCGCGCGTCGCTCGTGCTCCGGATTCGCATACGAGTGGAGGAACGCCACCGCGACCGCCTCGACACGTGCCGAACCGAGCTCGAGCGCGACCGCCCTCACCTCGTTCTCCGCGAGCGGCACGAGCACCGATCCGTCCGCGAGCATGCGCTCAGTCACCTCGAAGCTCAGCGAGCGAGGAACGAGCGGCTCCGGCTTGTCGAGCTGAACGTCGTACATGCTCCACCGGAGCGCCCGCTGAATCTGGAGAACGTCCTTGAACCCGCGCGTGGCGACGAGCGCCGTGCGCGGTCCCGACCGCTCGAGCACTGTGTTCGAGCCTCGCGTCGTCGCATGGACAGCCTCGGCGATCTCGCTGCCGGCGACGCCGGCCCGTGCAAGCAGCGCCTCCACGCCCCCGACGATCGAGCCGATCAGATCCGAGGGCTCCGCGAGCGCCTTCTCGAAGACGAGATCGCCGTCGTCAGCGGCGAGCACGAGATCGACGAACGTGCCACCCACATCGATCCCGAGACGAGGCACAGTGCGACTCTACTGCATTGCATGCGACATGTCACAGCGGTTAGGCTCGGCCATGGCCGATGTCGAGCGCCGTTTCGTCCGCGTGCCGGCGGGCGTCCTCCACCTCGCCGAGTGCGGCGCCGGCGACCCGGTTCTCCTCCTGCACCAGACGCCCCGCTCCTGGCTCGAGTACCGCGACGTGCTGCCGCTGCTCGGCCGCACGCGGCGGGCGATTGCAATGGACACGGTCGGCTTCGGCGACTCGTCCAGGCTTCCCGCCGGCGAGGACTCGATCGAGCGCTGGGCGGAGGTCGCCGTGACGCTGCTGGACGCGCTCGAGATCGAGCAGGCGACCATCGTCGGGCACCACACCGGCGGTTACGTGGCCGTGGAGATGGCCGCGTCCCGGCCGGAACGCGTGCGAGCACTGGTCCTCTCAGGTGTCGCGCTGCACCGGGCCGAACAACGTCTGGCGCACGCAGAGGGCCGCGCCGTCGTGGACGACGCGGACCGCACGCTCGATGGGTCGCACCTCGTCGAGCTGTGGCGCATGCGCGCGTCCTTGTATCCACCGGACATCGACCTGCTCGAGCGATTCATGGCGGACTGTCTCCGAGCAGGCCCGCTCGCGGCCGAAGGCCACCGGCTCGTTGCGCGCTACCCGCTCGAGGAGCGTCTCCCGCTCGTCTCGTGCCCGGTCCTTCTCCTCGCGCCGACCGAGGATGCGTATGCGTTTCCCGCGGTGCCCGGACTGGACGAGGCGTTGCCGGGAGCCACGGTGACCTCGATCGAGGGCGGGATGGTGCCGTTGCCGGACCAGCTGCCCGGCCCGTTCGCCGCGGCCGTCGTCGAGTTCCTCGACGGCCTTCCTTAAATCACGCCGCCGGCCTGCTCGATTGCGCTCCGCGAGATCTGCCGGCCGGTCTCGAGATTCGCACGGAGCGCCGCCTGCGCCGCCTCGAGGTCGCCGCGCTCGTACGCGGCGACGATCGCCCGGTGCTCCTCGCTCGAGCCCCCGGCGGCCGACAGACCGAGCACGGTGATCGCGCGCTCCTGGAGCTCGAACACGCACAGGCGCCGATACAGCTCGGAGATCGTCGAGTTGCGCGCGAGATCCACCTGGAACTCGTGGAACGCGCGGTTCGCCTGGATGTACTCGGTGGGATCGACCATCTTCTTGCCGCGAACGGGCCTGATCGTTGCGTCGCGCAGCGCACGGAAACGGCGGAGGTCCTCCTCCCCGACCTTTCCGACGGTCAGGGCGGCGGCGTGCAGCTCGAGCGCGAGCCTCGCCTCGTACAGCTCGTCCATGAGCTCCGCCGTCAGCGGCCGGACGACGTAGCCACGCGGCTCGCTGACGACAAACCCCTCCGTGGTCAGCCGAGTGAGGGCGTGATGTACCGGGCTCCGTGAGACGCCGAGCTCGTCGGCAAGCGTCTGGAGGCTGATCTTCTGCCCGCCGCCGAAGTCGCGCGTGAGCAGTCGCGCCTTGATCGTCTCGTAGACCTGGTCGTTGAGGTCGATGCGGACGATTTGGTTCAACCCGAGCCCCGTCCCTGTGAGACGAAGGTGCGAAAGTCGGCCACCGCACGCGGCGGTGCGAGCGCGAAGCTCGGCCCCCGGCTCGGCCCGAGACCGGTGGTGAGGGCGATCTTGACGGCGGCCTCGCCGAGCTTCATGGTGACCGCGACGCAGTTCACGACCGGGGCGTGCCCCACCGACAGCCCGTGCTCGCCCGCGAACAGGAGCCCTGGCAGCGCTCCGGCGGGGACGATGACATCGGCGCCGCTGTCGACGAGCGGTTGCACCAGCCCACGAAAGCGGTTGAGCAGGGCGTTGTACGCACCTGCATCGCCGGCGAAGGCCGGCGCGAAGTCCTCGACGAGCAGGCCGAGGCCCGTGACGTGCGTGACTCTGCCGGAGAAGCCGTAGCGCTCGATCTGTTCGACGTGCCAGCGGTCGAAGACGGGGTCGATGGACACGAGCGCCAGGTTCCGGCCGAGCTGGGCGGCCCAGTGGAGGCTCGTCTCTCCGAGGCCAAGCACGGGGATCTCGACGGCGGAACGTGCCTCGTAGAGGCCCGAGTCCTGGAAGTGGCCCATGACGAATGCGTCGTAACCCCGCTCCTCCGCCTCGAGCGCGTTGTCGATGGCGAGCGCCGCGCAACGGAACTCTGTGAGGCGGCCGAAGTCACGGTCGGGCGGCGTGAGGCCGTGAACGTCGACGGCAGTGCCGTCGTCGGCGATCTCTGCGAGGTACGCCGCCAGCCGTTCGAGGTAGGGCGCGTTCTGCGCGGGGTCGACGAAGCTCTGCCACCAGATGCGCATACCTCAGTCGTACACGATTTCACGTTGCATGTCACATGCCGCGAGCGACGACAGCCCCGTCCTCGATGGCGATCCGCACGCGGCTGCCCACGCCGCCGGAGCTGAGCCGAGACACCACGCGAGGCCCTTCGTCGAGCCGCACCGTCGCGAGCGGTAGCGGCTCTCCGTCCGGGCGGCCCGGCGCGTGCCGAACCGTCGTGATCTCTTCGACGACGCCCTGCTCAGCCGGCGTGTCCACCAGCTCGAAGTGCCCACAGCGCGCGCACCAGATCCGCAGCGGGAAGCCGTGCCAGCCGCAGACGACGCAGCGGCCGACCAGAATCGGAGTCATGCCACGCGCTCCAGGACGGCGACGTTCGCGCACGCGCCGTAACGGTACGCGACCATCCCATAGCCGGAGACGAGCCCCAGGCGCGCGTCCGCTATCTGCCGACCGCCCGCAGCGCCCCGAAGCTGTGTTACGACCTCGACCAGGCCGTGCATCCCGCCCGCGGCGCCCGCTTGTCCTGCTGAGAGCTGGCCGCCCGAAGTGTTGACTGGGAGCGAGCGCGTGGCGATTCGATCGGCGATCAACCGTCGCACGTCGCCGTCCCCGGCAAAGCCCAATTCCTCGAGCTGCACCAGCGCCATCACGGGGTAGTCGTCATAGACCGCGACGACGTCGACATCGCCAGGGCCCGCGCCCGCGCTCGACCAGATGTCGTCGGCTACGGACTGCAAGCCGGTCCGAAGCCCGTCGCCCTCGTGAAGGTCGGAGTTGTGGCTTGCGACAAGGGCACGGACGCCGACAGCGCCCCGGGACCCCTCGGTGCCCACCACGACCGCATCTGCGCCGCTCACGACGGGCACGCAGTCGTAGATGCAGAGCGGGTCGGCGACGACTCGTGCGTTCAGATACTCCTCGAGCGACAGCGGGCCGCGGTACACGGCGCCAGGATTGGCGCCCGCCCACGCCCGTTGCGCGACTGCGACCGTTCCGTAGTCTGAGCGGTCGAGGCCGTGCTTGGCCATGTGTCGTCGGGTGAGCATCGCGAACAGAGCGTTCGGTCCGCCCGTTGGCAGCGGCGCAAGAAACTCGCGCGTCGACGCGTTGTACTCATCGACGAGACGAAGGAACGCCTCCGGTTCGAGATGGTCGCCCGAGACGAGCAGGATGTTGCGTGCGTCGCCCGCTTCGACGGCCCGACGCGCATGCTGGAGCAGGTCCAGGCCGGAGGCGCCGCCGGTGGCCGCATCCATGAGCCACCGGACGCGAAGGCCAAGCCTGACCGCGAGGTCGACAGCGTGATCCGGCGCCAAGGAGAACGAAGCGACCCCGAGACCATCGACGTCGCGTGGGGCGATGCCCGCATCGCCGAGAGCACGTCGCGCGGCGTCCGCAAGAAGTGATGCGGTCGTCGTGCCGACGGGCGCGTGCCGCACGTACGGTGACTCGGCCGCTCCGGTGATCAGCGCTCGCACTGTGCCATTGTCGCTGTTCGAAAGCCGTCGCGGCCGAAGTCGAGATCCGCGAAGCTGTCCTTCACCGAGCAGCCGGCCCTCGCGTCGATCTCGGAGAGAAGCCGTGTCGACGTGACGCCCGGCGAGAGCGTCACCGCATCCGGATAGAGCGGCGGCGTGCGCGCGGCGCTTGTCCAGCAATCGGCGCCGAAGCGCCCGGCGACCCCGTGCGTGCGACAGAACGCGTCACACCACTCGGGCGTTGTTCCGTGCCGCGGCACGAACGAGCGGGACCTCTGCCATCGATCCGATGCTACGGCTCGTGCTGCTCCCATCCGATCTCTCGGCGGTTGATCACACTCCTTGCGTTGCCCGGCCAGGCGACCTTTCTGAGAGAGTGTGCACGTGGCAGATGGCGACCGAAGGAGTGCGTCATTCCATTCGATTTGGTCATCGAGATCGAGAACGAGCCCGGAGCCTTGGCCCGCGTCGCGGCCGCGATCAGCGACGCCGGCGTGAACCTTGCGGCCGCGACGTGCATTGGGACGGCGGACCAGGTCGAGCTGCACATCCTCGTTCCGCACGCCGAAGCGGCCAGGCGTGCGCTGGCGATCTCGCACCTCGCGGTGAGCCGCGAACGCGAGGTGGTCGTCATCGATGTCGAGGATCGGCCGGGCGTCCTCGCCGACCTGACCCGAAAGGTCGCCAAAGCCGGCATCGACCTCGATCTCGTCTACGTCGCGACGCGGAACCGCCTCGTCTTCGGGGCCGCCGACCTCGCCGGCCTGAAGGCTGTGCTCGCGCCACCGGGCTGACTGGTTCGATCGCGGCGGTCGGTGGACTGCTTCCGGCGGCTGGTGCGCGGAGCGGCGCTGCGCCGCTGATCGCCTTCGTCAGCCCGCAGAGCGGCGACCATGAGCTGTGGACGGTGCGCCTCGGCGGGAGCGCGCACTTATTCGCACTCTTTCCCTCGCAGCTTCGCACTCGGCGCGTCATCCCGAACGAGAGAGCCGCGCTATTTGCAGGCTGTTTCAGTTTCTCGCAGCACGTTGCAACTTGTTTGGGCGGGACTTTTAATCCCAAGGTCGCAGGTTCGATCCCTGCCCGGCCCATCAGATCCGAACGAGCACGAGCCAGCGCGAGATCAACGGCCTAGTACCGCGAACTCGCCCGAAATCGCGTCCGGCACCGGGAGCACACCACGAATCCCAAGGTCGGCAGGCGCAGCGCGTGCGGCGAAGACGCGTCTCAAGCCGAGATTCATCAGGCCGGCGTTCCTGAGGGTCAACACAGGGTCAACAACAAGAACACTCGACCACATGATCAAGGCGGCTCGAGCTGCGGCGCAAGGCCGCGCGGCCTCGACTTTTCGAGGCCGCGCGGCTACAGAGGTGACTGATGCCGTCAGTCCCAGTGCACCTGTCCGATGTCGAGGTGCTGCACGACGGGCGGGCCCTGGCCGAGGAAGGCCGCCGTGAAGTCGGCGGACGCCGTCCATGAGCCTTCGCCATGCAGGCCCTCGTAGGCGCCGGTTCCGCCGACCATCACCCAGCGGCCCGACCCGGTGGTCACACCGTTGACGAACAGGCCATAGACGCCGTCGATGCTCAGTGAGATCGTTCCGGATCGTCCCGTCAGCGTCTGGTCCGAGTGAATGGCGTTGGGATCGCCCGTCTTCAGGTGGCCGAGGCCGGCGAAGCTGTAGCCGCCTCGGAGCGTGCCGCAGTCCGTGATCGCGCCGGTGACACAGAACGTCCCCGCCGTCGTCCCCGACGAGAGATCGCCGACGCCGATGAACGTCGAGTTGATCGTGACGTCCTGCGGTAGCGTTGCGGCTGCTGTCTGCGCTGCGATGCCGAGCGTCACCGCGACTCCGATCGCAAAGAGGATCTTCTTCATGTCGCCTCCTGTCGTTTGGCCGTCGTGGCGTGGACCAGCCTCCGCGTGACGGCTAAACGAGCGCTAAACGTGCCTACAGGAAGCCCTGCTCGAGGGCGAGCTCGACGACCCTGTGGAGATCGCGTTCGTCGGCGGCGCCGCGTAGCGCCGACTCGAGCTCGTCTCCCAAGGTTTGCCGGCGCTCGTCGACGAGCGCATACCCGTGCGCGACGGCATCGTCGATGCGACCCTCGACAAGCGCGATCGCGAGCAGCGGCAGGCGCGCGGTCCACTCCCACGGGTACGCGGCGAACGCGGACACAGCGAACGCCTCGAGTGCAGCATCGGCCTCAGCCGTTGCGCGCGACGTGTCGCCTCGCCGCCACGCCACCCAGGCGAGCGTTCCGCGCGCGGCTCCAACGTACTCGGGCATGGCCAGCTCACCGGCGGCGGCGAGCGCCCGGTCGGCGAACGTCTCCGCTGCTGCAAGGTCGTGCCGACGTCGATGCAGCTGGGCGAGGTACGTGAGGCTGCGCGCAAGCAACGTCGCATCACCGGTCTGCTCGGCCGTTGTCAGCGCCTCCTCCAGGAGTGACTGCGCCTCTGTGAGGTCGCCGCGCGTCAGATGAACGAAGCCGACGTTGAAACGGGCGCGCGCGATGTCGAGCGGATCCCCGAGCTGTTCCCGCGCCGCGAGAAAGCGGCGGCACACGGCGAGCGTCTCGTCGGATGCCCGGTACCGCTCGCGCAGGATTCGCGCCAGGTACTCCGACGCAAGAAACTCCGCCCGCTGCCGAGGCTCGCCGTCCTGCTCGACGAGTGGACGCGCGCGCGCGATGAGCGCGTCCATGCGGTCGCCGTTTTGCCGCCAGTAGAGAAGAGTGAGCCGCGCGATCTGAATGTCGATCCACTCATGTGACCGCTCCTCGGTCGGCTCGAGGGGCTCCAAGGCACGCTCGGCGCGATCGAAGGCGGCGTCGGCGTCGTCGTAGCGGTACTCACTCGTGAAGCTGCCGGCGCTGAGCCTGTTCAATCCCGCGGCGGCAACTCCATCGGGGGCAATTGCGAGCGCCTCCTCGAATACGGCGCGCGCTTCGTTGCGACGCCCGAGCGTCTGCAATGCGCGACCGAGCCCGGCGCGGACACGCCAATCGCCGCCGAGCTCGCGGGCGCGCCCGAAATAGTCGAGAGCCTGGTGGTACGCATGGAGACGAAGTGAGCGCTCGCCGGCGCGCGCGAGAGAGGAGACCGCGCGCTCCGACAGATCGCCGAGCTCGAGTCCGGATGCCTCGGCCAGGCGCAGCGCGGTCGTGTAGTGGTGAACGAGCACATCGAGGTGCTCGTCGCTTCGTTCGGCACCGGATTCGAGCCATTCGGCCGCACGGCGGTGTTGCTCGGCGCGACGGCTCCGCGGGATTTGGCGGTAGGCAACGTCGCGGATCAGCACATGGCTGAATACGAAGTCACCCGCGTCCTCACGCCGGAGGAGCGCACGACGCTCGAGCGAAGCGAGCTGAGCCAGAACGCGGTCGAGTGCTTGCTGCTCGACGCGAGCGACCGCGTCTGGCGCGAAAGACTTCCCAACCACCGCGGCGGCGTGGAGAACGCTCTTCTCGCTCGCGGGCAGCAGGTCGATGCGCGCTGCGATCGTTGCCTGAATCGACTCGGGAAGGACGACGTCCTCTTCGGCGCCGAGCGAGCGCACGAACTGCTCCGCGAAGAGCGGATTACCGGCGATGCGAGCCACGAGTCCTTCCGGAAGCTGACGGCCTCCGGCGAGCGCGCCAAGCAGGTGCTCCGTCTCATCGTCGCTGAGCGGCAGCAGCGTGACGGCTCCGCGCCAGGGCCGGCGGTCGAGCAGCTCGGGGCGAGCCGTGCAGATCACGAGCACGGGGCCGCGTCCCCAGTCGGCGAAGCCGTCGAGGAAGTCGAGCAGGCCGTCATCGGCCCAATGGATGTCCTCGACGACGAGAACGGCCCCGCGGTTCCCGCATTCCTCGAAGAATCGCCGCCAGGCCGCGAACAACTCGCGCCGCTCGCCGCGCGCGTCCGTTTCGAGACCGACGAGCAGTCGGAGGTGTCCTCGGATCCATTCCGCCGTCCGGTGAGCCACGTCGAGATGGCGGCGGCGGTCGCTGCCTCGGAGACCAGGCGCGACTTCCCGACCCCGGGCTCCCCCACGAACGTGACGATTTCCACTCGACCCTCGCGGTACGCGCCGGCGAGGGCATCGTCGAGGAGTTGCCGCTCGCGCGCACGCCCGATAAACGGTCCTCGACTTGCGCGGCCCAGGCGGCCCGCCCTCGGAGGGACGACCTCGACCGCTTCCCAGGCCTGAACTGGGCTCGCCTTGCCCTTGGCCCGGATCGCTCGACGTCGGCGAAAGCGGATCGCCTCGGCGGCGGCTCGGCGAGTGGCTTCTCCTACGATGATGCTGCCCACGCCGGCGGCGGCCTGAAGCCGCGCGGCGGTGTTGACGACGTCACCGGCGACGATTCCCTCGCCGGCGCTGACGTCGGCATCGATCACCGCGAGCACCTCACCGGTGTTGACGCCGATTCGTAGATCGACGTCGAGGCTCTGTTCGTCGGCGCAAGCGCGACGCACTGCTTCGCGGACTGCGAAGGCTGCGCGAACGGCACGCTCCGCGTCGTCCTCATGCGTCACGGGCGCACCGAACACAGCCATCACGGCATCACCGATGAACTTTTCCACCGTCCCGCCGAAACGCTCCAACTCGGCACGAACTGGCTCATGGAACCGGCGAAGCAGACGGCGAACATCCTCGGGATCGAGCTCTTCGGCACGACGCGTGAAGCCTGCGATGTCCGCGAAGAGCACTGTGACGATCTTGCGCTCCTCTCGCGGCGCGCCACGTTCCTTGCGCGGCCGTGGCGCGCCTTCCCGTGTGGCAGCGCCCAGCGCCGGGTCGTGGTTCAGGATCGACTGCTCCAGTGCACGCAGAGCCGGCCCCGGTTCGATCGCGAGCTCGGCGCTCAGCAGCCTACGAGCGCTGCGGTAGACATCGAGGGCTTCGGCCTGTCGGCCCGATCGATAGAGCGCGAGCATCAATTGCTCGTACGGTCGCTCACGCAGCGGATGCGCCGCCGTCAGCTGCTCGAGCTCGCCGACGACACGCTCGTGCAACCCCAATTCGAGGTCGGCATCGATCCGCTCCTCGAGCGCAGTCAGCCGTTCCTCGTCGAGTCGCGCGGCCTCGAGCTCGGCGGCGGGCTCGTAGCGCAGATCGGCCAACGCCGGGCCGCGCCACAGCGACAGCGCCTCCCGAAGGAGTGCGGCACGCTCCGCCGGATCGGCAGCAAGACGTGCGCGTGCCAACAACTGCTCGAAGCGGCTCCGGTCGAACTCGTCGGCGCCGACCTCGAGTACGTAGCCCGCACGGCTTGTGCTCAGCCGCTCGCGACCGAGCTGCTTCCGCAGCTGCGAGATGTAGACGTGCACGGTCGTCGCGGCGGTCGGCGGCGGCCGCTCACCCCACAGACGGTCGATGAGCCGCTCGATGGAAACCGGACGGTTCGCGTCCAGGAGCAACGTCGCTAGGAGCGCGCGCTTGCGGCTCCCGCCGAGCGGGAGCGCGCGCCCGTCAGCGCGGACCTCGAGCGGCCCGAGAACCGAGAACTGCATCGCCTTCAGCGATTCTCGCACCGAATTTAGCGGCCGTTTAGTCCGGCCCCAAAAACTGCGGCTCTACTCGAAAGGAGGAACGATGCCCGACCTTACTGCGCTCAAGATCAGCGAGATGCCCAAAGCGGGCGACTGCTTCATCCTCGCCCGCGCCTCCCTCGGCGTGACCTCGTTCGGGATGCAGGTCGCAACCTTTCCGTCTGGTTACACCGATTATCCAGAGCACAACCATGCCACGATGACCGGTGAATTGGCGTTCGCGAACGACGGCCAAGAGGAGGTGTACGTCCCCCTCGACGGTCGTGGGACGCTCATCGCCGACGACCGCGAAATAACGCTCGAGCCCGGAATGATGGTCCGATGCGGCCCCACACAGACACGGAAGATCGTGACCGGCGAGAGCGCGCTCACGCTCCTCACGCTCGGCGGCATCCCCGGAAAGATGTATGCACCACCAGCGATATTCGATACCGAGTAAGACCTCGCGTGAAGAGCAGAACTTGTTGTCTGCACGGGCGGCGAGGCGGGTCAACAGGAGGTCAACGTGAGCGCGCTACATGATCCGATCTAACCGGTACGGATTTCGCTTGACGGTGCGTTCTCACGAGCTCAACCGAGAGTCCGCGAGGCGAGCTGGATTCACTTTTAATCCCAAGGTCGCAGGTTCGATCCCCGCCCGCCCGTAACTGACACTGCGCAAACCACGCACGTATTGTGCCGCGACGCACAGTCAGGCTTCACAGGCGACGGCGATCTCGAGGGCTTCGCAAATCTGTCGCATTCGCTCATCGCTGAGTCGGCCGAGGCGCTCGACGAGCGTTCCGAGCGAGACGCTCTCGACCGAGTCGAGGTTGACGACCGAGGTCCGCGGGACGGGGTCCTCGCCAGGCTCGAGCAGCACCTCGCTCGGAATACCGCGGATCGTGGTTGTGCATGGGCCGATCAGCGTCCGCCGAAGCCGCGGAATCGCCGCGTCGCGAGACAGCACCACGACCGGCCGCCGCCCGATCTCTGCGAGCTCACACCACCAGACCTCTCCGCGCGCCGGTAGTGCCGTCACGACGCGCCGGCAGCTGTGCGGAACGAGGCGAGGCTTCCCCACTCGTCGTCCGCGTCGAGCGGCACACGGTCGTAGGCCGCGTAGGCAGCGTCGATCTCACCCGTGCGATGGCGGGCGAGGAGAGCACTGAGCGCCTCATCGATGAGCGCGGCATCCGCAAGCTCCGAACGCGTCCGCCGCGCCGTCGCAAGCAACTGCTCGTCGACCGTGGTGCTGATCCTGACCCGAGCCATACCATGCTTATACCACATATGTGGCACGAACGTGGCATTACCGATGTCGGCGCTCGTCAGATCCGCAGCGCCGGCGCACCGAGGAGGCCGTGGCGCCTCGCCGCCTTCTCGAGCGCGGGGCGCCGAGATCACGCGCAACATCGTGTGGGGTGCGCAAATCCATCCGTCACGCTGCTAGGGCGTATTCGTGGATGAGTCCGCCGAGTCGGTCCCGGCGGTGGAACCGGTGTGGGGGGCCTGGACCGACGAGGCGTAACCGCCGCTCTGGAGTTGGGGGTGTCAGGCCGAGCGCTCGATGCGGCCTGTGGCGGGCGCGCCACCGAGCATGGCTCGGGACTCGGACGCGTGCGGTGAGTTGTTGAGCGTACGTTTTGCCTGGTTGCACAACTTCCGCCGACTCCGCATCCGCTGGGAGCGCGACGCCAGTATGCACCGCGCGCAGCTGAGCCTAGACGCCCGCTTCGCCGGGCGAGGTGCTTGCCCCGTGCCGCTAACGTAACCGCTCCAACGCCGCAGGCGGATCGCGCAGCCAGCACAGGCTGAGAGTGAGGCGATGTGATGAAGGTTGCGATTCTCGACGACTACTTCGACACGCTTGCGACGCTGCAGTGCTTTGAGAAGCTCGCCGGACACGAAGTGACCGTATTCAGCGACCATGTCCAGGACGTGGATGCCCTCGCCGATCGCCTCCGCAACACGGAGGCCCTCGTGCTGATCCGCGAGCGGACGGAGATCAGGCAGCCGCTTCTTCAGCGACTCCCGAACCTGCGACTGATCAGCCAGCGCAGCGTCTATCCCCACATCGACGTGGAGGCCTGCACCAGCCTTGGCATCGTGGTCTCATCGGACCTGCACGCGGAAGCGCCGTCGTATGCCACTGCCGAGCTGACCTGGGGCCTGGTGCTCGCAGCAATGCGCCAGATCCCGCAGCAGGTCACCTCGATGAGGGCCGGTACGTGGCAGTCGGGTGTCGGCCGGACACTCCGGCTCAAGAGACTCGGAATCTATGGCTATGGACGGATCGGCAAGGTCATCGCCCACTACGGCCAGGCCTTTGGGATGCAGGTCGTCATTTGGGCGAGCGAGGCCTCCCAAGAGCGAGCGAGAGCCGACGGCCTTACGGTCGCGGAGAGCAGGCGCACGTTCTTTCAGACGTGCGACGTGCTGTCCCTGCACATGCGCCTCCTCGACACCACGCGGGGAATCGTCACGGCCGCCGACCTGGCATTCATGAAGCCAACGGCGCTCCTGGTCAACACGAGCCGCGCCGGGCTCATCGAGCCCGATGCACTCGTGGCGGCGCTGCGAGCCGGGCGACCGGGGATGGCCGCACTAGATGTCTACGAGGATGAGCCGCTCCTAGACACCGAGGATCCGCTGCTGAACATGGACAACGTCATCTGCACGCCCCACATCGGCTACGTCACTCGCGATGAGTGGGAGGTCCAGTTCTCCGACGTGTTCGACCAGATCAACTCATTCGCTAAGGGCACGCCGACCAACGTGGTGAACCCCGACGTGCTGGGCCACCTCAGAGAAGCTCCTTGAGAGGTTACCGCGGTCATGCTCCGTTTTCACCAGTGGGATGCAGAAATGGGCGTCGATCAACAGCTCACCAAGCGTCCCCGATCACGGCGGCGTTTCGCCGCCGCGCGGACAGGCCGCTGACTACCGATTCCCGGTACAGCGAGCGTCTGAGCAATGGACGCGCTCACGCTCGCAAAGGACGACCAGCAGGAGCGCATGTCGAGACTGCTTCTTCTCCACGAAGGAAGCGCCGCGGCGGCCGATCTCGGCATCTGGGAGCAGCATCCGGTGAGGGCAGCGTCTCTCAACCACACCGTCTTGAGATCAACCGTTCATGCGGGCAGCGGCTTCGGCGGAGCTGATGACGGGGACGATCTCGAACTCCACGAGGTCGTTCCAGTTGGCGATCCACTCATCGAACAGAGTCGGTTCCTGGGTCTCCATGAGCTGGAAGCAGCGGTCGAGACTGCGCTCGTCGACCCAACTCTTCAGGTACGCGAGGCCGGGCGGCAGCATCCGACCGCTCGCAGCGGCGCGTGCATAGACGGGGCCCGGACCTTTCGTGTAGGTCTCGATCACCATGTAGCGCACACTTCCTCCGTTTGTAGGGGTTCGCGAATCGCTCCCCGTCGAGCCGCAGTTTGCGGAGGACGCGATTGTCGATCAGACACGTAAAGTAAGCGCGGGGAGCCGGCCGCAGAGGCGCTCGACTCCCCTCCGAGGCGCCGGGCCCCCCGAGCGCGCCGAGTCCGACTGGGTGCGCTGGCGCGTCCACCGGGCGCTCGAGGAGCTGCCCGAGCAGCTGAGGATGTCGCGCTTCAACTCGCCTGGCCTCCCGCAGGGATCGTCCTCCCAATGGAGGCTCGATGTGAGTCATCTCCGCTCCGAGGCCCCTGGCAACCGCCGGGGCACCCGGAGCGGGAGATGAAGTCGGGTTCAGCCACCGAGGAATGGGGTGCCGTGCGCGTACACGGTGCCCGAGACCACTGCGCAGAGGAAGGTCAGATTCGGTGTCCCGTTGGTGCCGTCGAGCGGAACCTCGATCGCTTGGCCGCTATCGACGGCGGCGTCAACCTGGGCCTCGGTGATCAGATGCTGGTTCGCTGCGGCCTTGCTCGTGAACAGGACGAGCGTCGGCACCCAGGCGACGTTGAAGTCGCCGTGGCTTGCGGGCCCGGCCATCAGGTGATCGTGGCCGATAACCCCTCCGCCGTAGACGCTTGGCTCGAAAAGGGCTGCGAGGCCCGCGACGCCGGGCCCGTGGTCCGGGCAGTTCTCAACCGGCACGTGCTGGCAGAGCAGCGTCCCCACGTTGGAGCCGGTCGGGTAGACCGGGAGATAGAAGGGCGCTGACGCGATCGGGTTCGACTTCACCGGGTCAGGGGCACCGGTGGGCGTACTCACGTACCGGATCGCGCCCGTGATGTCGTCGTAGACGGGCTCGACCACCGTCCCCCCGTTGACGCCATTCCCTCCGACGATCCGCTCGCCGCTCGGTATCGGATCTGCTGAAGCCGAGCCCACAGCCGCGAGCGCGAACAACGCCACAGCAATCAAGACCACGAGGCTTCTCGACATGCTTCCTCTCCTTTCGATTGATTCACATCGGTCGCTCTGAAGACGCCGCCAAACGGCCGCGTATTCCCGACGCAGCGCACCCGCAGTTAGCGGCGAACCGCTCCGCCGAGCAGGAGTCACGACCGTGACCGGCACGCACCAGGCCGACGGCGATCGTGACCTCGTCAGACACGCCACGACAGCCGGCGACTACGGCGGCGCGGAGCGGCATCTCGTCGTGGCCCGCGACATCTTCCGGCGCGCCGGCGGTCGGTGGGGCTCGCGGGCACCCTTTGGCGGACGGCCGACCTCGCGTTCGCACGCGGGAGTCTCGACGAAGCGGAGGCCGCGCTGCTCGAAGCCCGCGCGGTGCTCGAGGCGACGCAGCAGCGGGAGCGCGAACACCCTCGCCGGGCTCCCCGAGGTCGCAGTGCTCCACGGCGACGCGGAGCGGGCGTCTGCGCTGCTCGCTGACACGCGCCACCGCTATGCGGCGCGGGACGACGCGCTCGGCGTCGCGGAGGTCGAGGAGCGGCTGCGCGGCGTTGCTAAGGATCCTCTAAGCCCGGGCAAAGCGGCGCCGGATAGGACTACCTGCACCCCTAAGACGAAAGGGAGACGGAGATGAGCCAGACGATCGTCCCGGTTCTCGGGGAAGCAACAGTTCAGGAACTCCGTGAGGCCGTGCAGGGAGAGATCGTGACGCCGGAAGACGATGGTTACGCGGAGGCGCGGCGGATCTGGAACGGTGCGCACGACGGCCGCCGGCCGGCGCTCGTCGTCCGCTGCAAGGGCCCGGCCGACGTGATCGGCGCGGTAGGGTTCGCGCGCAGCAACGACCTGACGATCGCGGTGCGCGGCGGCGGCCACAGCG
>WNGB01027507.1_pt1 | contig 15881 bp, 14 predicted proteins | sample 5400681 | NCBI WGS metagenome assembly WNGB01 (sample SAMN13153367, study PRJNA577476) | soil metagenome | isolation source: 115 cm soil or saprolite under grassland replicate 2 | place: USA:California | collected 2016-06-15 | reverse complement strand
GGCCTCGGCCGCCGAGCGCGGGTGGGGTTTCGGTACGCGAGTGACTTTCTAGAGCCGCAGACAACGATAGATGGCCGTACGTATCGGTGAGCTTCTTCTCAAGGAGAAGCGCATCACACCCGAGCAGCTGCAGGAGGCGCTGAACTATCAGCGCCAGAACGGGGGAAAACTAGGTTACAACCTCATCAAACTCGGCTACGTGAAAGATGAGGAGATTACCGCGCTGCTCAGTAAGCAGTACGGCGTCCCCTCGATCGCACTCACGCAATTCGAGATCGATCCGGCTGTCGTCAAGCTGGTTCCCGCCGAAACCGCGCAGAAGTACCAAATCGTCCCCCTCTCCCGATCAGGCGCGACGCTGACGATCGCGATGACGGATCCGACCAACGTGTTCGCCATGGACGACCTCAAGTTCATGACGGGCTACAACGTCGAACCGGTCGTCGCGTCGGAGACGGCCGTGGTCGCCGCGATTCTGAAGTATTACGGCAAAGCCTCGGCAGCCGGTAACGGCTCCGGTGCCGCGTCGCCCGCAACGGCGCTCGAAGCAGCAACCAAGGCGCTCGAGCAGATTTCGACCGACGACGACAACGTCGAAGTCATCGCGGAGGTCGACGAGATCAGTGCTGAGGACCTCACGAGGGCCGGCGAGGACGCGCCGGTCATCAAGCTCGTGAACGTGGTCCTGCTGTCGGCCATCCAGAAAGGCGCGAGCGACATTCACATCGAGCCGTACGAGAAAGAGCTGCGCGTCCGGTACCGCGTCGACGGCATCCTCTACAACATCATGCAGCCGCCGATGAAGTTCCGCGACGCGATTACCTCGCGCATCAAGATCATGTCGCGGCTCGACATCGCCGAGAAGCGACTGCCGCAGGACGGCCGCATCAAGGTGCGGTTCCGCGACAAGGAGGACCTGAAGGAGATCGACTTCCGCGTGTCCGTACTGCCGACGCTCTTCGGCGAGAAGATCGTCATGCGTCTGCTCGACAAGGACAAGTTGATGCTCGACATGACCAAGCTCGGATTCGAGCAGGAGTCATTGACGAAGTTCGAGGCGGCCATCGAGAAGCCGTGGGGCATGGTGCTGGTGACGGGTCCGACCGGATCCGGAAAGACGAACACGCTGTACTCGTCGATCTCGCGCATCAACACGATGGAAACCAACATCATGACCGCGGAGGACCCGGTCGAATTCAATCTGGTGGGCGTCAACCAGGTGCAGGTACGCGAGAACATCGGGTTGAACTTCGCGGCCGCGCTTCGCAGTTTCCTCCGCCAGGACCCGAACATCATCCTCGTCGGCGAAATCCGAGACTTCGAAACGGCGGAAATCGCGGTCAAGGCGGCGCTCACCGGCCACCTGGTGCTGTCCACGCTGCACACCAACGATGCGCCGAGCACAGTGAACCGTCTCATGAACATGGGCATCGAGCCGTTCCTCGTCGCCAGTTCGCTCAACCTGGTGTGCGCGCAGCGCCTCGTGCGCCGCATTTGCAAGAACTGCTCGGCACCGCACCCAACGCCCGCCCAGGCCCTGATGAACGCGGGTTTCACGGCCGAAGACGCGAAGACGGTGGTGCCCAACAAGGGCAAGGGCTGCGAGAAGTGCAACAAGACCGGCTACAAGGGACGGGTCGGCTTGTACGAAGTCATGGACGTCACCGAGGAACTTCGGGAGCTGATTCTCGTCGGCGCATCCGCGCTCGAATTGCGGCGCAAGGCTGTTGACGAAGGGATGATTACCCTCCGCGGAAGCGGACTGCGCAAGGTCAAAGAAGGCGTGACGACGATCGATGAGGTCGTCAGGGAGACCGTGAAGTGACACTACCGGAACTGCTGAAGAAGACGGTCGAACTGGAGGGCTCGGACCTGCACATCACCATCAATACGCCACCACAGGTCCGGGTCCATGGGCACCTGCAGCGGCTCGAAGGGGGCGATATGACTCCCTCGGACACCAAGGCGCTCACCTACAGCGTGCTCACCGACGCGCAGAAAAAGCGATTCGAGGAGGCGCTCGAGCTCGATTTCTCCTTCGGCATCAAGGGTCTCGCGCGGTTCCGCTGCAACATGTTCAACCAGCGCGGCGCCGTTGGTGCGGTCTATCGATTGATTCCGGAAAAGATCCGCAGCTTCCAGGAGCTCGGACTGCCCGCGGTGCTGGCCAACCTCGCCGAGCGTCCGCGCGGCCTCGTGCTCGTGACCGGTCCCACGGGCAGCGGCAAGTCGACCACGCTGGCCGCGATGATCGACAAGATCAACCAGGAGCGGAAGGATCACATCCTCACCATCGAGGATCCGATCGAATACATCCATGCGCACAAGGGATGCCTCGTCAACCAGCGCGAGGTACACAGCGACACGCAGAGCTTCGCGATGGCGCTGCGCGCAGCGCTCCGCGAAGACCCTGACATCGTTCTCATCGGCGAGCTGCGGGACCTCGAGACCGTTGAAGCGGCGCTGCGCATCGCCGAGACGGGCCACTTGACGTTCGGGACGCTGCACACCAACTCCGCGGCGCAGACCATCAACCGAATCATCGACGTCTTTCCCGCGCATCAGCAGAGCCAGATCCGGACGCAGCTCTCACTCGTGCTCGAGGGGATCGTCTGCCAGGCGTTGCTGCCGAAGCTCGGCGGCGGCCGCGTCTGTTCGCTGGAGATCATGGTCCCGACGCCGGGGATCCGGAACCTGATTCGCGAGGACAAAGTGCACCAGATCTATTCTGCGATGCAGACCGGGCAGGAAAAGCTCGGGATGCAGACGGCGAACCAGTCGCTCGCCTCGCTGCACATGAAGAAGCTGATCAACCTGGAGACCGCGCTGAACGCTTCTTCGAACAAGGAAGAATTGCAGGAAATGATCAACCGCGGCGTCGGCGTCGTGGCGGGAGCGGGCCTGGGCCGCGCCGGCGCGCCACCCCGGCCGGCGATCGGCCGATAAGTGAGCCGATACGTAATCGGGTGAACTATGCCAACTTTTGCATTTAGCGGCCGGACACGCGCGGGTGAGACCATCACCGGTGACGAAGGCGCGTCGCGCGAAGTCGGTCAATCCGAAGAACCTCGCGGTCTTCGTGCGGCAGTTCTCGGTCATGATCGACGCCGGCCTTCCGCTCGTGCAGTGTCTCGAAATTCTCGGCACGCAGGAGGAGGACAAGAACTTCGCCGAAGTCATTCTCGCGACCCGCGGCGACGTCGAAAGTGGCGCGTCGCTCGCCGACGCGATGAAGAAACATCCGAAGGTGTTCGACTCGCTGTTTACCAACATGATTGCGGCGGGTGAGGCGGGCGGTATTCTCGACACGATTCTCAAGCGTCTCGCGACCTACATCGAGAAGAACGTCAAGCTGAAGGGGCAGGTCAAGTCGGCGATGATTTACCCGGTGGCGATCGTCATCATCGCCGGTCTGGTCGTCGGCGTCATCCTGTGGAAGGTCATTCCGACCTTTGCCAACCTGTTCGCGGGGCTGGGCGCGCAGCTGCCGCTTCCGACACGCGTCGTCATCGCACTCAGCAACAACCTGGTGCGCTTCGGTCCCTTCCTGATCGTCGGCGCCGGTGCGTTGAGCTATGCCTTCAAGAGTTACTACGCCACCCCGAATGGGCGGAGAGCCATCGACCGGATCGTGCTGAAGCTGCCGATCCTGGGCATCCTGATGCGCAAGATCGCCGTCGCGCGATTCTGCCGGACACTGTCGACGCTGCTCGCGTCTGGCGTCTCTATTCTCGAAGCCCTCGACATCACCGCGAAAACCGCCGGGAACGCGATCGTCGAGGATGCGATTCAGGTCACGCGCACGAGCATCGAGCGCGGCGAGACAATCGCGCGGCCATTGAAAGACACGGCTGTGTTTCCGCCGATGGTGGTCCAGATGATCGGCGTCGGTGAGGCCACGGGCGCCCTCGATACGATGCTGGGCAAGATCGCGGATTTCTATGAGGAGGAAGTCGACGTCGCGGTCGCGGGTCTGCTCACGCTCCTCGAGCCAATCATGATTGCGCTGCTCGGAGGCACCGTCGGCGGCATTGTGATCGCCATGTACATGCCGATTTTCGATCTCATCAGCAAGCTGGCCAATTGACGGAATAGGAGTGCCGCAAGCCCGGTCATGAATCTCCGATCGCGTCTGTCGACGCTCATCGCCGTCCGTGTGGTCGTCAGCACGCTGCTGCTCGGCTCGGCCATTCTCGTTCAGATCAACCGGCCCGGCGCATTTCCCATCGACCCGTTCTTCTTTCTGATCGGGCTTACCTACGCGCTCAGCGTCCTGTATCTCGCATCGCTGCGGATTGTCGATCGGTATCCCTGGATCGCCGACGCGCAGCTTGGCGTCGATGCATTTCTCGTCTCCGCGTTCATTCACGTCACCGGCGGTATTACCAGCTACTTTTCGTCCCTCTACCTGCTGCCAATCATGGCTGCCGCGACGGTACGATTCCGGCGCGGCGCGCTGCAGGTGGCGGCGCTGAGCGTCGTGCTGTACCTGGCCCTCGTGATGTCGCAGTACCTGGAGCCGACCGCATTTTTTCCAGAATCGTGGCAAGCGCTCAGCCCGCTGGAACTGCCATCCAAGCGCTTCGCGGAATATACCGTCGCGATCAATCTGTTCGGGTTCGTCGCCGTGGCGCTGCTCTCGGGGTCGCTGGCCGAGACCGTCCGGTCGACGGGCGTACGCCTCGAGCACGCGTCGACACAGATCGCCGACTTGCGCGCCTTCAATCAGTACGTGATCGACAGCATGCTGAGCGGTCTGGTCACGGCGGACATGGACGGGCGAATCCTCACGTTCAACCGCGCGGCGTCGACGATTACGGGTCTCGCCGCCGGCCAGGCCGTCGGCCGCGACATCAGCGAGGTGCTTCAGCTACCCGGACAATTCAGGGGGCGGCTGCGGACGCTCGGCGAAACGCGCAGCCACCGCGCTGATCATCAATACCGCGCGCCCGATGGCCGTGTGCTGGACATCGGTCTGACGGCTACGACGCTCTCGCTGCCTGACGGCCGGAGCGGGTTTCTCTTCACCTTCCAGGATGTGACGGACGTCAGGCGGCTCGAGCGCGGCGCGCGCATACAGCAGCGGCTCGCGGCCGTTGGCGAGATGGCTGCGGGCATCGCCCACGAAATCCGCAACCCTCTTGCCTCGATGTCGGGGTCGATCCAGGTGCTTCGCCAGGAGCTTCCGCTCAGCGACGATCAGGCCCAGTTGATGGATATCGTGCTTCGCGAATCCGAGCGGCTCAACGACACGATCAAGTCGTTTCTCGCATACGCGCGCCCGCAGCGCCTCGCGCTGGCACGCCTCGACATTCGCCGGGTCTTGCACGACACCGCGACGCTCCTGCGAAACAGCGCGGATGTGCGCGAGGATCACCTTGTCGAAGTGGACCTGCCTGCCGATCCGGTTTGGTTCGAGGCGGACGAGAACCAGATCCGCCAGATCCTCTGGAACCTCGCCACCAACGGACTCCGCGCGATGCCTTCTGGTGGCCGTCTCCTGCTGTCGGCGAAGAGCGAGACGGGCAGCGGCCAGGAAGAGCTAGGCATTACGATCCAGGACGAAGGCTGCGGCATTCCGCCAGCCGACCTTGACAGCCTCTTCCAGCCGTTTCACGGCTCGTTCGAAAAGGGGACGGGGCTCGGCCTTGCCATTGTCCACAGGATCGTGACGGACTACAACGGATCCATTCAGGTTTCGTCGACGGTCGGCACTGGCACGACGGTCCGCGTACGGCTGCCGATGCGATCCATGGGGGAGAGATCGACGGGCGCGCCGCCGGTCTCGGTTCGGGACGGCGCCCCGGTATGAGTGTCTCCTCGATGCCGCAGAAGGCTGCCGCGCCTGAAGCGCCGGCGGGCGACGCACCGCCGAAGGTGCGCATCCTCGTGGTCGACGATGAACCGTCGATGAGAGAGATGCTGCGTATCGTGCTGCGGCGCGACGGCTACGATGTGCTGGTCGCGGAGAACGGCCGCGACGCCATCGAGCAGCTGCGCACGACACCGTGCGACCTCCTGCTGTCGGACATCAAGATGCCGGACCTCACCGGCGTCGAGGTGCTCCGCGCGGCGAAGGAGATCAACAAGAACATCGTCGCCTTCATGATGACGGCGTACGCCTCGACGAGTACCGCCGTCGAGGCCATGCGCCTCGGCGCTGTCGACTATTTCACGAAGCCGTTCAGCATGGACGAGCTCCGGCTGAAGATCCGCCAGCATCTCGAGACACACCGCCTCAAGCACGAGAACGTGCTGCTGAAGCGCGAGCTCAAGACGCGGTACGAGTTCTCGAACATCATCGGGCGCAGCGAGCTGATGCTCGACGTGTTCCGGATGGTGGAAACCGTTGCGAAAACGAACAGCACCATCCTGATCACAGGCGAGTCGGGCACGGGGAAAGACCTCGTCGCGCGCGCGATTCACTACAATTCGCTGCGCCGCGAACATCCGTTCGTCGCCTTGAACTGTGGCGGTGTGCCGGAGACGCTCCTCGAGTCCGAGCTGTTCGGCCACATGCGCGGCGCCTTCACGGGCGCCGACACGAACAAGAAGGGGCTGATGGAAGTCGCCGAGAAGGGCACCATCTTCCTCGACGAGATCGGGGAGATGACCGCGGCGATGCAGGTGAAGCTGCTGCGTGTCCTCCAGGATCGACGCTTCCGCCGCCTCGGGGGCACTGAAGAAGTGCAGGCCGACATCCGCGTCGTGGCTGCGACGAATCAGGACCTCGACAAGATGGTTGCGGAAGGAAAATTCCGCGAGGATCTGTTTTATCGCGTCAACGTGATTCCCATGCGGCTGCCGCCACTTCGCGACCGGCGCGAGGATATTCCGCTGCTCGCGGAACATTTCCTTTCCAAGTATTCCGAGCAGATGGATAAGCCAGTGCACAGTATTTCGAACGAAGCGATCGGGCTGCTGCAGGCATACGGGTGGCCAGGAAACGTCCGCGAGCTCGAAAACGTCATCGAGCGCGCTGTTGCGCTCGAGCGGTCCCCAGCGGTATTGCCCGAGTCACTTCCGGCGCAGCTCCGCGCCGGCCCCGGACAGACCGTCGCGGAAGCCGGGGCCGCATCCACGGCGTTGCTGGACCTCCCGCCGCTCCCTGATCTCGGTGAAGGGTTCGACCTCGAGGCGCGCGGCGAGGACTTGTATCGCCATTACATCGCCCTGGCGCTCGAGCGCGCCGGCGGCGTCCAGGTGAAAGCCGCCGAAATGCTCGGGATGAGCTTTCGATCGTTCCGGTACTACGCGAAGAAGTTCAACCTCCGATGATCCGTGCAGCCGCGCGGCGATGCCGTGACCTCGCACTCCTTCCTCCGCCGGAGCCATTCGGTCCTTCGACATCGGAGGTTGCGCGATAGCGTGCAGGCGCGCCGGAATGGAATTGACAATCTGCGGCATCGCGACAAATCGTGGCTTGCAGTTATTGACAGTTTTTGTCAGAGCCGCTAAAGTGGTGGTGGAGACTGTCCGAAGTAAGTAGCTTTCCTGTAAAGACTTACAAGATATTTTGAAGTGTTGTTGGGCTTGGCACTTGAGTTGCCTCTTGGTCGGGCGTTCACAGAGGCGCCGTAACGGAACGGCGAAACGGTAACAACCGCGGGCCCTTCCGGCCCGAGCGCACTCAAGGAGATTACTCGTGAAGAAGATGCAGAAGAACGAGGGCTTCACCCTCATCGAGCTGCTGATCGTCGTGGCGATCATCGGCATCATCGCGGCGATCGCGGTCCCCGGTTTGCTCCGCGCCCGCATGTCGGGTAACGAGGCGGCGGCCATCGGTTCGCTGCGCGCCATGAACAGCGCAGAGGCGAGCTACTCGTCGGCGGCCGGACAGGGCGGTTACGCCATCGCGCTCGCGACGCTCGCGCTGCCCTGCTCGGGCGGCACGGAAGGCTTCATCTCGCCTGACCTCGCGTTGGACCCTTCGACCAAGAGCGGCTACACGATTACGTTGGGCGACAGCACCAATGCGCCGATGGACGTTGCGGCGGATTGCAACGGCACGATGAGCCGCACGGGATACTACGGGACCGCGGTCCCTCTCCAGATTAGCAGCACCGGCCAGCGCGCGTTTTCGACGGCGGCGGCCGGCACGATCTACTTCGATCAGACGGGCGCGGCCCCACCGGAAACGGGCGGCACGCCGATTCAGTAGCGACAGCACGCGAAAGACCACACACGAGGAGGTGCCCGAAAACGGGCACCTCTTTGTGTTTCAGGACGTTGTTCTGACCTACACAAGCGTCTGCGACATCAACGAGACGTCAGCTGCGAGGCGGTCCTCGAGAGTCCGTACGCGACGCGCGACGGTAGGAGATTACTCGTGAAGAAGATGCAGAAGAACGAGGGCTTCACCCTCATCGAACTGCTGATCGTCGTGGCGATCATCGGCATCATCGCGGCGATCGCGGTCCCCGGTCTGCTCCGCGCCCGCATGTCGGGTAACGAGGCGGCGGCCATCGGTTCGCTCCGCGCACTGAACAGCGCCGAGGTGAGCTACTCGTCGGCGGTCGGACAGAATGGGTACGCGATCCGGCTCGCGACGCTCGCGCTGCCCTGCTCGGGCGGTACGGAAGGCTTCATCTCGTCTGACCTCGCGCTGGACCCTTCGATCAAGACCGGGTACACGATTTCGTTGGCCGACAGCACTAATTCGCCGCATGACATTGCGGCTGATTGCAACGGCACCATGAGCCGCGCGGGGTACTACGGGACGGCCGTGCCTCTGCAGGTGAGCAGCACCGGCCAGCGCGCGTTTTCGACCGCGTCGGCCGGCACGATCTACTTCGACCAGACGGGCGCGGCCCCCCCGGAAACGGGCGGCACGCCGATTCGGTAACGACAGCACGCGAAAGACCACACACGAGGAGGTGCCCGAAAACGGGCACCTCTTTGTGTTTCAGGACGTTGTTCGGTAGGATGCCCGCGAGGCTCACCGCATGACCAAGTTTCAAGGATTCGACCTACACAAGCTTCTGCGACATCAACGAGAGCGTCAGCTGCGAGGCCGTCCTCGAGAGTTCTTACGCGACCGTGCGGGGCATCCCTGTCGCAGCGGGAGGTGTGATCTGGTCGGCGCTGGTACTGCTGATTGCCGCTCGCGGCATGCGGCGCGCCGATCCGGATGCGTCGATCGCCGCCGGGTACATCTTCGTGCTCGCGACCATAGGACTGTCCGCGGTGCTGTATCTGGGGTATGCGTCGTTCTTCATCATCGGCAAGGTGTGTCCGCTCTGCCTGACGATGTACGTCGCCGTGATCGGCACCTTCATCGTGTCCGGCGGAGCAGCGGCGGCGCTCGGCTCGCTGCCGTCGCATCTTGGGCGCGATCTGAAATCGATTATGAAGGCCCCCGCCTCGGCGGCGCTGGCGCTCATGTTCATCGTCGCGTCCGTGTCGCTGCTCGCGTTCTTCCCGCGCGCCGCGGAGCAAACCGTCACGGCGTCCGGCGAGATCTACACACCGCCGACCGAAACGATTGCACCCGATCAGCTCGCGGAGTTCAACCGCTGGATCGAGGCGCAGCCCCGCGTCAACGTACCGGTGCCGGCCAACGGCGCGCAGGTGCTCATCGTCAAGTTCAACGACTACGAATGCCCGTCGTGCCGCCAGACGTACATGGAATATAAAGGCATCGTCGCGAAATACCAGAACGATCCAAAGGTCCGATTCGTGACGATGGACTTTCCCCTCGATTCCGAGTGCAACGCGGGCGGCGGCATTCACGCCGCGGCGTGCGAGGCGGCGGCCGCCGTGCGCATGGCGAAGGCGAAGGGCAAGGGGCCGGAGATGGAGGAGTACCTCTTCTCCAACCAGGAGAAGATGACGCCGACGTGGGTCAAGGATGCCGTCCGGCAAGTCGCGCAGGTGACGGATTTCGATGCGCAATACCCGAAAGTGCTCGAGCAGGTGAAAGCGGACGCGGCGCTGGGCCGGCAGCTCGACGTCCAGGCCACACCGACGTTCTTTATCAACGGCATCAAGATCAACGGTGGATTTCGGCCGGTCTTCTTCGAAGCCGTGATCGAACACGAGCTCAAGAAAGCCGGCGCGACTTCATGAATGGACGCAATCAGAACCGAATCTCTCACCAAACACTATAAGGTTGGGTTCTGGCGTCCGCGGCCCTACGTCGCGCTCGATGCGCTGACGCTGGAGGTCGGCCAGGGCGAGGTGTTCGGGTTTCTCGGGCCGAACGGCGCCGGCAAGACGACGACGCTCAAGCTGCTGATGCAGCTCATTTATCCGACATCCGGGCGCGCCGAGATTCTGGGCAAGCCCGTCGGCGATGTCGGCGTGAAGCAGCGGCTCGGCTACCTTCCCGAACAACCCTACTTCTACGACTATCTCACCGCGCAGGAGCTGCTCGAGTACTTCGCGGCGCTGTTCGGCTACACTCCGGCCGATGGGCGTAAACGTGCCGCGACGCTCCTCGACGAGGTGGGGATTGGCGCCGAGCGGCGGCTTCAGCTTCGCAAATTCTCGAAAGGGATGCTGCAGCGCGTCGGGATCGCGCAGGCGCTTATCAACGATCCTGAAATCGTCTTTCTCGACGAGCCGATGTCGGGGCTCGATCCGCTCGGGCGACGGGAGATCCGGCGGCTGATTCTCGGGCTGCGCGATCGCGGGTCCACCGTTTTTTTCAGCTCTCACGTGCTTGCGGATGCCGAGGCACTCTGCAGCCGCGTGGCGATCCTTGCAAATGGCCGTCTTGTGACCGCGGGACGTCTCAGCGACATCCTCGCATTCCAGGCACGCGGGTGGGAGCTTGTCGTCAACGACCTCACCGAGAGCGCGCTCAGGAACGCGCAGGCTCTCGGTCATGTCCTGCGCGCGACGCCGCTCGGCGAATCGAGATACGCACTGGAACTGCCATTGGCGCCACCGCCCGAGCACATCCTGGGCAGCCTGTTGACGGAGGGGGCCCACCTCGTGAGCCTCAATCCCCTCCGCGACACGCTCGAGGACGTCTTCGTGCGGCAGGTAAGCGCGGCGCCGCATGCGCGCGGGATGGAGAGCCTGTGAGGACGGTGCGACTGATTGCCGTGAACGTCTTCAAGGAGTCGGCGCGCGACAAGGTGCTCTACAACCTGGTCGTCTTCGCGGTGCTCCTGATCTCCACCTCGTACCTGCTGGGCCAGCTGACTGCAGGTCAAGACCTCAAGATCATCAAGGACCTCGGACTGGCATCGATCTCGACCTTCGGACTGCTGATCGCGATCTTCATCGGCATCGGACTGGTCTGGAAGGAAGTGGAGAAGCGCAGCATCTACGCGCTGCTGTCCAAGCCGATGCGCCGCGGTGAGCTCGTGCTCGGGAAATACTGCGGCCTCGTGCTCACCCTTGCGATCAATGTGGTCGCAATGACGATCGCGTTGTATGCCGTCCTGGCGTACATGGCATGGGCTGGCGACCGTGCCGCCGTCATGGCGTCACCCGCGCCTCCGACCGATCCGGCGATGCTGAAGGCGATCGCCCTGATCATGATGGAGCTGATGCTCGTCACCGCGATTGCGCTGTTCTTCTCGACGTTCTCGAGCCCGTTTCTCTCAGCGATGCTGACCGCAGGACTCTGGGTGATCGGTCACTTCAATGATGACCTGCGGAACTTCGGCGCGGTCGTGCGGTCCCCGACGGCCGCGTGGATTGGGCGCGCGCTCTATTACGTGCTGCCGAATTTTGCGGCCTTCGACATCAAGGCGCAGGTCGTTCACGGACAGGCGGTGTCGCTCGGCTATGTTGGCCTGACGATGCTGTACGGTTTGACATACCTCGCCCTGCTCCTCGTTGCCGCCGTCACCATTTTCTCGCGCCGCGATTTCAAGTAGCGCATGCCGCCGATATCACGAACAATGCTCGCGGCGCTTGTCCTGCTCTTCGCTGCCGTCATCGGCCTGCAGGCGGTACAGGCGCGACGGCAGCGGCTCGAGTTGCCGTCCGGCATCACCGGCAACCTGCTCTACGTGCGCTCTCCGGAATTCCTGAAACGCGCCGCGTTGTCGTATGACGCGCTTCTCGCGGACGCCTACTGGATTCGGGCGGTCCAGCACTACGGCGGCACGAAGCTGAAGGTCGGCGCGCAGAAGCAATACGACTTGCTGTACCCGCTCCTCGATCTGACGACGTCCCTCGATCCGTACTTCACTATTGCGTATCGCTTCGGCGCAATCTTTCTTGCCGAGAACCAGCCGGGCGGCGCCGGCAGGCCGGACCAGGCAATCGCGCTGCTGCAAAAGGGACTGCGCGCGGACCCGCAGAACTGGCATTACGCAGAGGATGTCGGGTTCGTCTATTACTGGTGGATCCACGATTACTCGATGGCGGCAAGCTGGTTCATGCGCGCCGCCGATATTCCCGGCGCGCCGAACTGGGTCAGGCCGTTAGCGGCGGTCACGCTCGCCGAAGGCGGCAATCGGCAGAGTTCGCGCACCTTATGGACCGAGATCCTGAATAGTGCCGACGCCGACTGGCTCAGGGATCAGGCGCGCTTCAGGCTCGCACAGCTCGACGCGATGGATCAGATCGACGCGCTCGAACGAGCGATCCAGGTGTTTCGTGCGCGCACTGGGCGGCTGCCAGGCTCGTGGGGAGATCTCGAACGCGCCGGCATCCTGCGCGGCACGCCGGCTGATCCTGCCGGTGCCTACTACGAGCTGAATCGGTTCACGGGGAAGGTCACGGTTGCCGCGTACTCGCCACTGAACCCGCTGCCGGCGCCCGACGCACCCCGCGGGACAACCGCCGCACCGGTTCCCCCAGCGTGACCGCTGACGTCATCGCCATCACGTTCCTGATCTCGACCGGACTTGTCGTCGGCAGCTTTCTGAACGTCGTCATCTACCGGCTGCCGCGCGACGAGTCGGTTGCCTGGCCGGCCTCGCACTGCACGTCGTGTAAACGTCCCCTGCGCTGGTACGAGAACGTGCCGCTTCTCAGCTGGCTGGCGCTGCGCGGCCGCTGCCGCACGTGCCGCTCGCGCATCTCCATGCGGTATCCAATCGTCGAAGCCACGACGGGCGCGCTGTTCCTCGCCGGCTATTTCGCCTTCGGCTGGACGCCGCTCCTCCCGGTCCGCCTGCTGTTTGCGTGCGCGATGATCGTGCTCTTCGCGATCGATCTCGAACATCAGATCCTGCCGAACGAGATCACGCTCCCCGGAATCGTGGTTGGATTCGTCTTGAGCCTTTTCCTGCCGCCCGGCTGGCGAAGCTCGTTGACAGGCCTGCTGATCGGCGGCCTGTTTCCGTTTCTCGTTGCCGAGGCCTATCTCCGCATCCGCGGCCGCGAAGGTATGGGCATGGGCGATTTCAAGATGCTCGCGATGGTCGGCGCGTTTCTCGGCTGGCCGCTTGTCTGGCTGTCGCTGATTTTCGCGTGCGTCCTGGGCATCATCATCGGTGGCGGCGCGCTGCTTGTCTCGCGACGCGGCCTCGCGACGCGGATTCCGTTCGGGACGTTCATCGCGGTGGCGGCGCTAATCTGTGCCTATGCCGAAGGGCCGGTGATGCGCCTCTACCAGCAGGCGCTCCATGCGTATCTTTCTTGGGCGGGTCTGACGACATGACGCAGTTCGGCTACATGCTCATTGGCCTCACCGCCATCGTTGCCATGCTCGTAGGGGTGCTCACGTTCGCGGTTCTGCGCATCGTCGCCGGCGCGCGCGACACGAGGCGTCACCTGCGCGGGAACAGCGCGGACACCGCGCTGCTGTCTGCCGCGCTGCAGGAGGCGGTGGCGAAACTCAAGGCACAGGAGCAGGCGACGAGCGCCCGCGCCGCCGCGTCCGACCAGTTGCGCGGACAGATCGCGGATAGCCTGACCGCAGGACTCCTCGTCGTCGATGGCGCCGGCCTCGTCGAGGTGCTCAATCCCGCGGGGCGGCGGCTTCTCGAGCTGAGCACCGAGCTGACGGACGCACATTATCTCGAGGTGCTTGCGGCGGTTCCGCCGCTGGCGGCGGTCATATCCGAATGTCTCACCACCGGCGAGCCGATTGTCCGTCGTTCCGTTGAGATGCCCGGCTCGATGACGGCGACACATTTCGGCGTCACGGTGTCGCCGCTCGAGACCACAGGCAGTGCGAGGGGCGCCATCTGTTTGTTCTCGGACCTGACCAACGTCGTGGAGCTGGAGGAACAACTTCGACTCAAGGAGACACTCGCCAGGCTCGGCGAACTGACAGCCGGTATCGCCCACGAATTCCGCAACGGTCTGGCGACGATCCATGGATACAGCCGCCTTCTTGATCCTGCTGCTCTACCGGCGCAATACCGGCCCTACGTCGAGGGCATCCGGCAGGAAGCGGAAGCGCTCGGCTCCGTGGTCACCAATTTCCTGAACTTTGCGCGTCCGCAGGCGCTCTCAGTTGGACCCGTGGACCTCGAGCGGGTGGCGCGCCGAGCAGCCGACGACATCCAGCACGAGCTGCCAACCGGCACAACCGTCACGACCACCGGCGAGTTCGCTGCAATCGACGGTGATGACGTACTCCTCCGGCAGGTCTTCACGAACCTGCTGCGAAACGCAGCCGAGGCCTGCGAGGCGGCCGGCCTGGCACCGGCCATCGTCATCCGCGGACACGTCGATCCGGCCCATCGAACCTGTCGTGTGCTGGTCGAGGACAACGGCCCAGGGATTCCGGCTTCCGACCGCGAAAAGGTCTTTCGTCCGTTCTTCACGAAGCGTTCTCGAGGGACCGGCCTCGGACTCGCCATCGTCCAGAAGATTGTGGTGACTCATGGCGGGCGGGTGGGCATCGGCACCGGCCCGGCGGGGGGTGCCAGCGTCGAACTCACATTCCGCCTGGCCGCCTCGTAGTTAGGGCCGAGGCCCGACATCGATCGCAGGACCGTGATTTTGGGTCCTAAATAAGCACACTGCCTCCTCCGGAGGCCCTCCACCCCTACCCACCACACGGGTCTGTAACCCATACGTAACACAGGCACTTGCACTGGTATTACTGGTGCCCTCCTCGTCATGGCAGCGCCGTTGCCCGAACAGGAGTCGAACGGCTCTCGCATCACGGCAAAACACGAAAATGACGATGTCCAACACGCAGTCACGCGCCGGCTTCACGCTAATCGACATGATCGTGACGATCACCGTGATGTCGATTGTCATGGCGATGGCCGTGCCCTCGCTCGTCAACCTTTCGGACGGGATGAAGCTCGGTCAGGGGCAGCGCGACGTCGAGGTCGAGCTGAATACGGCCCGGACGATCGCGGTCAGCTCGAATCGTCCAATCCGCGTGCGCTTCAATTGCCCGGCGACCGGCCAGTACCGCCGCGTCGAGCTGATTGGGACACCCAAGAATCAGGATACGAACGACAACGCGACCGACCGCTGCAGCGAGACGAAATGGAGGTTTCCTGCAAACGACACAGATCCAACGACCCGGCCGAACCACGACGGTGCGGTTCACAAGCTTCCGGCGACGGTCTCGTTCGGCACGACCTCCACGCTCGAATTCTGGCCCAACGGTACGGTGCATTACACCGACACCACGCAGGTCCCTGTGACCGGAACGGCGATCACGGTGACGAGGGGCGAATCGGTCAAAACAATACGGGTGAATGGCCTTGGCAAAATTGAACTCGTTCAATAGGGAATCGGGCTTTTCGCTCGTCGAGGTCATGGTTGCGACGGGCCTGCTTGCGACCGCGATCGTGACGCTGGCGCAGCTGTTCGCCCTGTCGACGCAGACGAACGTAGCATCGCGAAACACGACCTACGCGTCGGTACTGGCGGAACAGAAGATCGAGGAGCTGCGCGCACTGGCCTGGGGATTCGATACGCAGGGCCTCGCTCTCAGCGACACGACGACGAACACGGCCGTGTCGCCGCAAACGCCGACCGGAGGCAAGGGGCTCTCTCCT
>WNGB01016498.1_pt1 | contig 15881 bp, 18 predicted proteins | sample 5400681 | NCBI WGS metagenome assembly WNGB01 (sample SAMN13153367, study PRJNA577476) | soil metagenome | isolation source: 115 cm soil or saprolite under grassland replicate 2 | place: USA:California | collected 2016-06-15 | reverse complement strand
CCAACCAGCGACACTCGGTCGCCCTTCTTGACCGCGACCTGGGTGTGCTGGATGAGGCTGCCGAGCACCTTGTCGACGTCGCCGCGAGCCACCTCCGTGTGCTTCTGAATCGCGTCGACGAGTTCCTTGCGGTTCAAGGGCGCCTCCTTGCCCAATAGGGGAAACCCCCCACGTGGGACTGGACCCCGTAGCCCTGTCCCCTTTCGGGGCTGCATGCTAAAGACGCGGTTATCGAAGGTCAACAACCCTCGGGCACCGAATCCCTTGGGGGACAAGGGAGCACCCGAAACCAGACGGCGGCCCAATCGCGCTCCGCGAATTCGCCGATTGCCTGAAACCCTTTGGGCACAAGGCATTCAGGAGGTCACGAGCAGCAAACCAGGTCGCGCCGGACGGCGTGCAGCGCCCCTTGGAGGCTCCTCGAGAAAGTGTTGCAAGTCAGCATCAGTGCGGGCCTGGAAGGCCGCCGGATAGCGCCCGGCGCACCCGCGGCGGACCGGTTCGCGCTTGGAAACCGCTTGCGCGATGATGGCGCCAGACGGCGCTCGCCAACCCCGCGGCGCAAGCTGGCGATGGCATTTTCTCGGCCGCATCAGTCGCTCGAGAATCGGCAAAGTCATAATCAAAACCGCCTTCAACCGATATCCGTTATCGGTTACAGGGCGCGAGATATGGGAGCTGCTGCTCGAGCTGTCGCGCACGCACCTGCGCGAGCGTCTTGCCGTCACCATCGCCGCGTTCGATCTCTCGCTGCCGCAGGCCCACGCCCTCCAGGTGCTCGAGCCGGGACGGCCGCTGCCCATGCGCGACCTGGCCCTCAGGCTGCACTGCGACGCCTCCAACATCACCGGGATCGTCGACCGCCTGGAGGCGCGCGGGCTGGTGGAGCGCCAGCCGGCGCCGGGTGACCGGCGGGTCAAGGCGCTGGTCGTCACCGACAAGGGCGTCGCGCTCCGCGCCGAGCTGGTCGAGCGCCTGCACCGCGTGCCGCCCGCCTTCGCCGGCCTCTCGGCGTCGGAGCAACGCAACCTTCTCGACCTGTTGCGGCGCGTCGCCGTCGCCTGCGAGCAGGACCTGGAGGACCCGGACTCGGCGCTGGAATGAGCCGCTACCCGGCCGCGGGCTCCAGGCTCTGGCGGCCGATGCGCGGGAACAGCGGCTCGGGCAGCGGCAGACGTCCCGACGGCGCGGCGCACTGGGCGGCGATCCGCGCGGCGGCCTCCGGCAGGAACGGCGCCAGCTCCTCGGCCAGCCGCCGGCAGGCTCCCACCAGCACGCCGAGCGCGGCGTCGAGCCGCTCGGGCGGCTCCCCGGCGGTCCGCTCGGCCCTGGCGAGCTCCCATGGACGCGCGGCCTCCACGTAGCGGTTGCCCTCCTCCACGATCGCCCACACCGCCGCCGTCGCGCGGCGGAAGTCGCCGGCACCGAGCGCCTCGTCGACCAGTCCAGGCGCCCGCCGGCAGGCCGCCAGCAGCCGCTCGGCCTCCGCCGGCGCGGGACGCTCGTCGGGCAGCTGGCCGTCGCGATAGCGGTGCACCATGCTCACGACCCGGTTGACGAGGTTGCCGAGCCCGTTGGCGAGGTCCTCGTCGCTGCGCGCCGCCAGCCGCTCGACCGTGAAGTCGGCGTCGCCGACGCGCGGGACCTCCCGCAGCAGCCACCAGCGGACGGCGTCGGTGCCGAAGCGCTCGGCGAGCGCCACCGGATCGATCACGTTGCCGTTGGACTTGCTGAGCTTGCGCCCCTCGACCGTCAGGTAGTCGTGCACCAGGATCTCGGTCGGCAGCGGCACTCCGGCCGAAAGCAGCAGCGCGGGCCAGTAGACCGCGTGGAACCACAGCATTCGATTAAACTATCAATAGCCAGGAGAGCCGCAGGCAGAGGACACGAGCGATGCAGATCCAAGCCGGAATCTACTGCCGGATCAGCGACGATCAGCAGAACGGTTGGGGCGTCGGGGACCAGGAGCAGCATGGCCACCGCATCGCCGAGCAGATGGGTTGGTCGGTCGTCGAGGTCTACGTGGACAACGACATCACCGCGACCGGCCGCACCCGCAAGCGCCGCAGGGAGTACGAGCGCCTGCTCGCCGACATCGCCGCCGGCCGTATCAATGGCGTCATCGCCACGGAGACCTCGCGGCTTCACCGTCGTCCCCTGGAGTGGTACCAGTTCCGTGACCTCGCCGAGCCGTACAAGGTCAAGATCAAGACCCTCAGCGACTACATCGACCTGGAGACCGGCGAAGGAGTGTTCGCCGCGAACCTCCGCGCCGCCATCGACGAGGAGGAAGCCGAGCAGATCCGGCGCCGGGTCCTCCGAAAGCATCTCTCCAGGGCGCAGGCGGGGAAGCCGCTGTTCGGTGGAACCCGCCCGTTCGGCTACCGCCGAGTCGGCGCCGATCAGCTCGCCATCGTGCCGGAGGAAGGCGAGCTGATCCGCGAAGCCGCCCGGCGCATCCTCCACGGAGAGACCGTCTTCGGCGTCTGCCGCGACTGGCAGCAGCGCGGCATCACGACCCCAACGGGCAAGCCCTGGCAGCGGACCACCCTCAAGGCTTCCCTTCGCCGCCCCGCCATCGCCGGCATCCGCGCCCACCACACAGCCGGCAACGTGCCCGGCACCTGGCCCGCGATCCTCGACAAGGACGAGTGGGACCGCCTCCAGCTCGCGCTCACCGAGACCGGGCATCCAAACATCGGCCGGGTCGTCTCGCGGCGATACCTCCTGGTCGGCTTTGCCTACTGCTCGCGCTGTGAAGAACGGCTCTATGGCGCGCCGCGCGAGGATGGCACCCGCCGCTACTTCTGCCGCAAGGCGCCCGGCCTGCCCGGTTGCGGCGGCATCGGCCGCAAGGTGGACCCGGTCGACGACGAGGTCATCAAGCGGTTGATCTACCGCCTGGACAGCCCGAAGTTCCGAGCCCGGCTCACCCTCGTGGGGGACGACACGACGGACGCCAAGGACCGCGACGAGATCGAGCGCGCCAAGGCGAAGCTGAGGGAACTCGGCGACGACTACGCGGACGACACCATCAGCAAGCCCGAGTACCTTCGGCTCAAGGCACGCGTGGAAGCCAGGATCGAGCAAGCGCAGCGCCGCCGCGCCAAGCGGATCGGCAACTCGGTCCTGGCCTCGCTCGGCGACGAGCCCGCGCAGAAGGCTTGGGACGATCATCCCGGCCTCGACTGGCGCCGCGCGCTGATCGCCGCCACCGTCGACAAGATCATCATCCACCCGCAGCGTGGACGGACCTTCAACCCGGACGCGATCGAGGTCCTGTGGAAGGACCGTCGCCGTTCGGACTGACGATGAGCGCGATGACATTGTCGATGATCTCCACGTCATCGAACTTCGGCGGGATGCCCTGAAGCGCGCATTCCCTCGCCACCCGCGCGGCCAGCTCATCGTCTTCGCCATGCGGATCGGCAGCCGTCGTTTCCGCTGACGGCCCCGATCGCTCCCGGTCCGAGGCCATCTCACGCAGCTCCCGCCGAGTCGTCGCGCGCGGCTCGCCGCTGCTCGCGAGCCTCCTCCCCCATGGACCATGCGAGCCATGCGTCTCCGGAGGTCGTGTAGCCCATGCCCTCGTACATCAGCGAGGCGACGGCCTCGACCCCATCGGGCGGGAGTAGGCGCCCGTCGCGGTCGAGCCTGACCGCCGGGCCGTAGCGCCGGAGGTTGGACCAGGAGCGCCGCGCGCCGCGCAGCTCGCGAAAGGTCGTGGAGTACCGGCGACTCCTGGTCAGGAAGTGCCCCCGGTAGCCCAGCATGTGCGCCCACCGCCGCAGCCCGAGCCCTGCGAGCTCGGGTCGTCCGCCAAGCATCCAGCAGGCCCGGACCAGCCGTGCCGCGTGGTCGGGCAGGTCGAGCCGCGCCAGGTCCCGCTCGCTCTTGATGGGCCGGTCGAGCGCTGGGCCGACCGTCTCCGCGGCCTTGGTCGCGTACTTGGCGACGTAGCGCGCGACCCGCTCGGCTGACAGCTCGCCGGCGCCCTCGGTCTCGCCGATGACCCGGATGTCGAGCTGTTGGCCCCAGCTCACCGCATCAGGTCCCGCCCACCCACCCTTGGCCGCCGACGAGATCGGTGCCCGCACGCTCGCCGCCGCCGCGCGAATCGCCTCGACGAGCACATCGACAGTGAACGCCTCGGGCGGCATCGTGACCTCGCCCGCAGCGTCGAGCCCGTCCAGACGGATGATCGCGTGGTAGTGGACTTGCCCACGCCGCTGGAATTCGGCCACCTTGACGTACGAGATCCGAACCACCTTTGCCAGCTCCGAGCGTGGCAGGCCCGCCAGACGCGCCAGCGCCCGCGCGATCGTGATTGTGGTTCGACGCCACAGCTCCGGCGCCATCGCGTTCCAGATGACCGCCGCCTCATAGTCGTAGCAGTCCGGGCACAGCGGCAGACCGAGCGCCGGATCGCCCTCCTCGTGGCGATGCCAGCAGCCGAGCCGCCGGCCATGTTGGCAACGCTCCCCCAGCCGCTCGGCGTGACACGGATATACCGTGCTCGCCTGTTCACGCCGCACGTGGACCCGCCCGAAGCTCGGCGCGGTGAACGTGACGAACAGGAACGGATGGCGGCTGACGGTCTCCGGGACACCCTTGCCACCGCGGAGGCCCGCCCCGATCAGGTGATAGGCGTCATAGCGGTACGTCCGCGCACACGACTCGCACCGTGACGCCCGCCGCGTTCCGCACGCCTTGAGGATCACGCCGTCCGGCTCCGCGTCGGTCGAGTAGGAGTCGCGTAGCTCCCCGCTCGACGTGTCCACGTGCTCGACCTCGCCGGACAGCCGCACCGGCCGGCGACAGTAGCCAGCGCCCGCGACCTGCTCGGCCCACCGCGCGTACTCCGCCGGGTCCGCCGCCCGAGCCACCACGCCGGCCAGTGCCATTCCCGCCTGCCGGCCACCCGATGGCGACCGTGGCGCGCCAGCGTCTACCCTCGTTCGCGCCAAGGGGATCACTCTCCTGGTGGCGGAGCCGGGCGCGACCACTCCCCAAAGCGGTCCCGCGCCCAGCTCCACCCCGCACCCGAGCCCGGCGGCCGACCACCGCCGACCGGCCGACTCGGCCCGTTCTCGGATCGCCGCCTCTACTCGTCGGTGCCCGTCGGCTCTCGTCCGCCCGGGTCCAAGCCCAGCCGCTCGATCAGGTGGCCGCCCGGCTGGCCAGCGCGCAGCGCGGCCGCACGCTCGGCCAAGGCGACCAGGTCGTCGTCGTCCAGGTAGCAGGCCCGCATCCGCACCGGTTGGCCGCCCTCATGCAGCAACAGTCCGACGCCTCGCGCGGCGGGATCGATCGCCGAGGCGGTATGCCCCAGCGACGCCCAGCCCTGCCCGAGGATCGTGTCGGACGCCTGCGGAGTTGTGCAGCGGAACGCCCAGCGGAACCCGAACAGGTCCCGGATCGCGGACGGGATCACGTCGGTACTCGGCTTCTGCGTGGCCGCCAGCACCACGATCCCGACCGCTCGTCCACGGCTGACCAGGTCGCGGAGCAGGTTGGCGAACTCCGCGTTCTGCCTGCGATCTGGCCCGTTGAGGTAGTGCGCCAGCTCGTCGATCACCACCACGATCAGCGGCATCCCGATCCCCGGGCGAATCTTCCGCCGGTTGGCACGCAGCAGCGCCCGGAGACGGATATCCAGCTCGGTCTGCAACCTGAGCAGGACCCGAATCGCGTCGTCCACGTCGACACCGACCGTGCGCGCGGCCACCCCGCCCCAGCAGGCCAGCTCCACCAGCTTGCCGTCCAGCGTGACCAGGACCGCGTCAGGGTCCAGCGCGGCCGTAGCCACCAGCAGCGACAGCGCGACGCTCTTGCCCGCGCCGGGCTCCCCGCCAACCAGGACGTTCCGCTCTGGCAGCGACACGGCGACCCATTGGCCGTCCTCGTCCACCCCCACAGGGATCGGCGCCCACACCGACAACCGCGCGGCGTCCCGGTACGGCCATGCCAGCACGCCCGGTCCGGCCAGCGGATCACGGCGCACGATGGTCACGCTGGCATAGCGCGCGTTGTCCTGGTCGCGGAGCACCCGCAGCTCCCTCGCCTCAAGGCACGCGGCGATCACCTCGGCCTGCTCAGCCAGCTCCGATGTGCGCCCGCCCGCCGGGATCTTGACCCGCAGCCGGTCCCCGACCGGGATCGGCTCGACTTTCACCGCCCGAGGTATCCGGTCGTTGTGGGTCGCAAGCCCCGCGTGCCGCACGCCGACCGACCACTCGCGCCGAACGCGGGCGCGATGGAACACCAGCCGCATCGACGCGCGCGCCCACCAGGGCCACAGCGGCACCGACAGCGCGGCCAGCACCAGCAGCACCACCGCGCCCGGGCGGCCCGCCAGCCGCGACAGGACCGCCCAGCCTCCGGCCACCAGGACCACCGCGGCCAGCTCGACGCGCCACAGCCACACCGGCCGCAGTACGAACCGAACCAGCAACGCCCCGGCGGTCGTCCGCGCGCTCGGCCGTAGTGTCGGCGGCGTCTGCTCGACCAGCGGCGGCGCTTGTTGCGTGTGGTCGAAGTGGTCAGACATGGGCACCACCCGCCAGCACGCCCTGAAGGAAATGCACGATCGCCTCCAGCACCGCACGGCTGACGCTGACCGCCACCGACGGCGCGACCACGATCAGCAGCACGAGCCCGAGGAACACAGCGACACGCTTCAACACGAGAAGATCCCTCCTGCCTGGTGGCAGGGACGGGCGCGGCCACTCCCCAGCGGTCCCGCGCCCGCCCGAACGGAATGAATAGAGGTGCGGGCTAAGACGCCCTGGGCGCCGCCGGGCGCGCGTTCGGCCCCAGCGGCTCAACCCGGCGCGCACGGAATGCCACGCCGGAGCGGCCCTCCATCGTCCAGGGCGTGGCCAGGAGCCCGAGCACGCGAACCGGCGCGCCTTGCGGCAGCGCAGGCGGCTCGCCCGCGACCTTGACCGTGATGACGTTCGCGCGACCCTCGATCAGCGCGACCAACTGGACGGCGAACAGCGGCTCGCCCGTCTCGGTGTCGGTGCGCGGGCGGTTGGTGCCGCGCTCGCGGATCGGCTCGGCACTGGCGCCCACGAGGAACGTCATCGCCGAGGTGTCGATCGGCAGGTTGAACATTTCGCTCCCTCCTTGCGGGGACGGCGATTGGGACGCCGCTACCGTAGGAACGAACGGCTGTTCGAGCCCGTGTTCGCCCGGTCGCCACCGACCAACCATCGCGTCGACAGCGCGATCAAGCATCCGTCGTGCTTATACGGCCTGTTTGGACTGCAAGGTCACCGCTCGCCGACCAGGGCGAACATGCATCCTTGTTCGACGTTCATCGAACGCCAGCCGCTAGCCAGGGCCGTAAGGTCGCAGCGCAATGCGCGTCTCGACGCCGTAGGCAGACCCTAGAAAATGCTCACCGATTGCCAATCCTCGAACCGCTGAGCCCCCTCGTGCCACCTGTAGATGACTCGCCACTGCGGGGCGACATCGAAGCTGATAGCCAGAGGGAATGCGATGCTGCCCTGCGGCGGGATGCGCTCGGCGGTCATTGGCACACCGCTGACCACGGGCGATTCGCCCTCGCCGATCGGCTCAATCTCTACCGTCACGTCCTCAGCCGCGACAGTACCAACGTTCTCGACCACAAACCGATCTCGCCGGCTAATGCTCTCGTGCCGGCCTCTCATGATGGCGCCAGGGTGGGCGCTCAGCAGAGGCAGTATCACTCCTGGGGGGATGGCGGGCACAAACTTCACAACATCCTGCTCCAGGCAGGTACGAATCTTGGCGCTCAAGTCCTCGTGCGAAGCGTAGCTCCCGACCAGGCCCCGCTCCTGAAGCTTGGCCTGAAACTCGCGAAGCGCCTTGAGCTGGTCAGGATCAACATTACGCGGGATGAACATCTCTGAGAAGAACACATGCACCCGTGCCCCGCGCTCCATGCTGTGCTCGATCTCCTCAACTGTTCCCGATGCGCCTCGTGGCGTCGGCTGGCCAAGCCGGCTGTGGAACAGGCCGATCACAATGTCGGCCTGGTCGACGAGCTGCTTGTTGATGATCGCTTGCGCATCGCCCCCGAGCTCCGGCACAGCGTCGAACTCCCAGCGCAGCGGGAGCAGCATGACCTTCTGTGTACGCGCTCGATCCCGGTTCCAGCCCTGGATGGCTGCCTCAACGACGTCGCGAGCGTCGCGTGTGTCGCCAGGCGAGGCGATGAGGACAGTCAGGATTCGGGCCTCGAAGCTCATTGCAGGTCGTGCCTCTGGAGGATGGAGCAGATAGGTTGCTGGATACTACGCTCACGGGGTGATCAGACGATGCGGCAGTGGGCCCGCGCCGCCCCAAGCCGCGTCTTTGCCCTCGGGGACAACGGCAGCGATCTCCGTAGACACCAAGAAACAACAAACCGGCGGCCCGGGCAGGACCGCCGGTCGGTCTCTCCGGCTACGAGCTGCCAAGGGCCGGGCGCCCCGACGCCGGCACGGCCATCGGTCGGTAGGTGCGTGTGACCTCGGCCAGCTCCTTCACCGCCGGGAGTGTGGCCCATCCGGGCCCGAGGCTGAACGCGCTCAACAGCTCGTGCGCACGGCGCTTGATCGGATCAGTCTGCAAGTGGCGAGGCACCGCGAGCGCCTGGATGCCGACCCGCGCGGCCTCGCGCGGCTCTGGCCGCTTGGCCTGCAACAGCGCCATGGCAAGGTTGAGACGTGCCAGCGCAAGGTTCTCGAAGTCGAACCGCTCATCCCTGCGAGCCCCCAGCGCCTCGTACCGGCGGATCGCGTCGCGCGAGAACTCCTCGGCCCTGGCATCGCCCGCCCGTACACACGCCGTGCTGGCGTAGAACGTGAACGTCTCCGGCCCGAATGGCGACTCCACCCCGGGCTCCAGGACAAACCGATCGGGAAGCGTCGCCTCTGCCTGATCGAGCGCTTGACGCATCTCGTCGGCGAACCCCGGTCCCAGGCTGGCTAGCGCCCGAGCTTCGTTCGCCCATAGCCGCGCGGCCGTGTAGTCGGTCGCGTAGCGACGCGCCTCGCGGACGATCTGTAGCGCCTTGTCGAACCGGCCCTGATAGAACGCGATCCCCGCCTCGCAGCTCGCGGTCGAGGCGAGCAACAGGTGCTCGTCGAGCTGTTCGCCGAAGTGGCGAGCGATGCGCAGGTGCGCGCGGGCGGCCTGGTGGTCGCCGAGGTTGAACGTGAACCGCCCTTGGTAGTAGGCGAAATGTCCAGCTAGCAACTCCAGGCGGGCACGTTGCTTGCTGGAGTGACGACCTTCCTTCAGCAGCGCAGCGACCTTCTCGAACTGCTCGTCCGCAACCGGCAGCAGTCGCGGTATGGGCTGTGTCGTGGCCTTCTCGGATAGCCACAGCGCTTTCTCGTCGTACTCGTCGAGTGTCAGCGGACCGACGTTCGGGCTCTCGACGTAGCGAAGGAACGATCGCGCCCGCGCCGCACCGGCCGCGACCAGTGCGCCGAGCGTCTTGATTGCCTCGCGTCGGTTCGCGTCGTCCTCCCGAGGGGTCGCTTCCGCGTGCGGCTCCAATGCCAACGTGCCGCCAGAGTAGCGCGGCTTCTGCGTACTTGCGGTTTTCCCGGACGACTCGGGCGATTGGTTGCTCCGCCCGCTGGTGGGTCCTTGCGCCTGGCTGAGGAGCTGCCGACGCCGCTCGGCTCTGGCTCGCTTGCGTGCCTCGTGCTCGGCGAGCAACTCCGGATACGCGCGGACGAGCGCACCGCCCAACTCGCCGATCTCATCTATCCGCGCGACCAGGGACGGGCTCGGCTTGGCCTTGCCGGCCTGGACGTCGCAGAGGAAACCATGCGAGATCCCGAGCTGTTCGGCAAACGCTCGGACGGTCAAGCCCTGGTCGCGCTGCACCGAACGGACTTGTTCACCGAACGCCAGCGCGACCGGCCCAGGAGCCTGGTCACCTCCTGGTTTGCCGCTCGATTGCCGTCCCTCGGTCCCCATCCGGACAGTACCTCCGTGGTGTTCGCCTACAAGCGACCAAACTCCATCTTGCAGACCAGAAGCGGCCTAGGTTCTCCTGCCTCCATCAACTCAACAATCAGGCATAAACCCTACCATCCGGTGGAGACAGAGAAGCAGCTCAGCAACGGCAACTAACACAGAACGCGGAAGGAGGCGAACAGATGACCGGCACACCCAGCGGCGAGCGGCGGCCGCGCGCTCGCGGCCCCGCGTTCACCGCTGATCCGCCGTTCCTCACGCCTCACGTCAGGACCAGCAGCACTCCCAAGGAGTGGACTACCGCCATGATCACCACGTTCCCGGCTGCATCCGCGCAGGTCGCGCCTGGCGGGCTCGCCCGCGCCGACCGCAGCGCCAGCATGCTCCTTGCGTCGCGCAAGCTCCCGGCCGCCTCGCCACCCACCTAGCGACACGGCTCCGCCCTACCGGAAGGCCCGAGCGCCGCCGAGGACTACCGCCTCGGATCGCGCCTCGTCGGCAACCGGCGCCGGCCCGGCCGGGGACTACCGCCAAGCAGACCCGGCCGGGCTCGGCAGTCCGCATGATGCCATGCGGGTACAGCCTCGACGAATCTCGAAGTCCGGGCGATTGCCGCATCCATCGCGCGCCGCGTTGCCGGAAGGGTCGCCCAGGGTCGGGCCGCCACGCTCGGACCTGGGCTACCAGCCCGCTCGCCATGCAAGGAGCCCAGCATGCCCGACGCTCTCGACTTCAACTCGAACGCAGACGCAGCCCGCTTCTACACCACCCTCGGCATCGCGATCCTTCCCAGCCACCACCCGGCCCAGCTCCCGGGTCGCAGCGAACACGGCCGCCACCTGTACGCGTGCTCCTGCAAGAACCCCGACTGCGCCCGTCCTGCCTGCCACCCGATCGGCGCCCTGACCATCGAGCACGCCACCGTCAACCCCGACCGCGTGGCCGCCTGGTGGGCCGCCAGTCCGGACGCGAATATCCTCACGCCCGCCGGCCATATGCTCGACTTCATCGAGCTTCGCCGGCCCGTCGCAGGCCAGCACGTCACCGCATGGCTTGCCGCCCACGGCATCGACATAGCGCCGATCATCCACAGCGCACCCGGCAGCCTTCAGTTCCCTGTCCGTGCCGGCGAACCGGCAACGGCCCGCTACGCTCCCCTCAGCCGCGGCGGAGTGCTACGCCATCCACCGGAGACCTTCGTCCTGCTGCCGCCGAGCAAGCGCATCGACGGTCACGTCACGACCTGGCTACGGCCGTTCGACGAGCGCACGGTCATGCTGCCCGATGGCGAGGAGCTGTTCAGCGCCCTCATCCAACTTCCAAGCGACCGCGATCTGAACGCCTGGTACCACGACCAGGAGCCAGACCCTGACGGCCAGCTCTCGGGCACTCGACCATGAGGAGTCCTCAGATCCGCGTGCCTGCCAGTGTCCGGCGGTTCGGCCCAGCCCGTACCCGCCCAGAGCACCGCGTGGGCCGCAGCGGGCTCGGCCAGCGGATCACGGTCATTGCCGACGACCTGGCGGCCATCGTCAGCGAAGCCGCCGACCTACGCCTTGCGGTACCAACACCCGTCACCAATGCCGTCCTCGACCTGCGCGGATGGTCGGCGCGAGTCCTCCACGACAACACAACCCAGCCGACCACGATCGACGCGACCCGCCTGCTGGCCTACATCCGTACGCTTCCCGACCAGCAGCTCCTCGCACTGCTGGCGGACCTTCCCTGGCCACGCCTGGACGTGCTGTTGGATGCCATCGAGATGACAGCAGAGGCTTCGCCTGGGAGCTGAAGGTTCCCAGGCGAGGAGGCCCGGTCCTGGTGGACCACGGGCCAGGGCGCGACCTTGTCGAGGGAGGTCCTTGGCCGCCCTGGGAGTACCCGCGCCAGGACCGGGCCACATGTCCGAGGCTCGCGGCATCCCCGGGCCGCCTGCGCGAACAGCGGGAGGCCGTTGTCTAGGGGGCCTCGGACACGGGCGGGCCTTGGAGCCTGACGCGATCCTGCTGGCGGCCCGCAGGCAGGCTCCAGGCTCGCCCACCATCGCGGGCGAATTCACCAACGCGGTGGCTGCTGCTCGGCGTAGCGGGGAGGGCTATCGGTCACCGCAGAGCCATTCAGCATGAGGAGATCCCGAGATGACTCAACGATCACATCCCTTAACCCTGCGCGATGCCGCCAACCGCTACGCCAACCACGGCATTCCCATCCTGCCCGACCGGCTCGCCAGTCGCCGGTCCGACCCCGCCGCCGGCGTGCCCGTCTGCACCTGCCGCCGCCGCGACTGCCCAGCACTGCCAGTACACCGGCCGCGCAGGCCCGACCGGGACAACGGCGCACAGCAAACGAGCCACGTCGACCGCTGGTGGACCGCCAATCCCGACGCCGCCATCGCCACCGTGGCCGGCGCCGCGTTCGACGTGATCGAGATCCACAGCGCCATCCCGCCCGACGCCATTCTCGAGTCGCTGCCCGACCAGGGCCTCACGCCTGGCCCCGTCGTATACGCCGGCCTCGGGCGCGTGCAGTTCCTCGCCGCGCCCGACTCCTACCAGGCTGACCGCTACGACTGCGCCGCCGCCGCGATCCTGTACCTCGCACCGGGCTCGCTGATCCTGCTACCACCAAGCTGCCTCGACGACGGCCAATCGGTCACGTGGCTGCGGCCCTTGGACCCGAGAGCCGACTTGCCCGACGGCGCCGAGCTGTTCTGGGCTCTCGTCGAGCTTCCCGCCAATCAGCAGGTCGCCGACCCTGATGTATACACCTTCCCCGCCGCGCTACAGCAGCCGCACCACGCGGACTCTTCGTGGTGAGGAGTTTCCCTACAACGGATCAAGCCGGCGCTGCGGGCGGCCGCCTTCGGCGGCCGTCCTCGGCCTGTAGACCCACGGAGCAAGGTCGCACATCCGCAGCTCAATGTGTCTGTCGCTACCCTACTCAGCCTTATCCCAGTCTGAATCACTTGAATCGAACGCCTTGCCCTGGGTGATGCCCAACCCATCCCGATAGAGCATAGGCACTTTGTAATTCATTCCCACAGCCTCAAGGAAGCCGATGTCTCGGAGGATCTGAATCATATCCGAGGGCTTTATTGACGGCAATCCAATTAGCGTCGGCTGCTGGTCAAGAAGCTCAGTGAGCGATGCAAGATTGTGTTCGGCTTTGCCATTGCGGAATAGCTCGATTATCTCAGCGTAAGATCCTGCCTCAGCGAGCAGCGTGTCCTCCACTCGTTCCTTACTCAGTGCCCGAAGACCAGCCTTCATAGCCTCAGAGCTAATCAGCGCTCGCCCTTCAATGACTTCATTACGCTCTCGTTCTTCGCGTCGTATCTGAGCTTGCTGTGCCTTCTGAACAAGATCTATTAGATTGCGAGGAGGTCTCACAGAGTTGCCGTCCCGTATACGGCCCATCATCCAAGTCCAAGTCTTTGGCTTCCTTCCCCCGGGATCTACTTGGTCAGGAAATAGGACCTTGAACACCCGTCCCTCCTCCTCGACCTGCGACGAGATGGCACTCTCAAGGGAAATGTTCTCTGATGGGCTGGCGGCATCAACGGCCTTTAAGAAGCCGGTGTTCTCCAGAATGCGGCGATAAAGAAGGAAGGCTAGAGACTCCTCATCCCAATCTATTTCTACTTTCCGTGCATTTACGTGAGTCAGGTTTACGAATCCGCCCGCAATAATTCGACGAAAGAGATCCTTCCGGACAAAGAGCTTCAGGCGAACGCGTGTGTAGGGAACGAGGTCCAAGAAAGTCCGGAATAGCGCTCGAAGTGCCGGGATCTCCGCCTTTGGCCGACCCGCGAACGCCTCGTCAAGCCTGTCGAGTGCGAGCCACAACGACAGGTCAACTTCATCCAACACACGATTCAACAAAGCGAATGCTTCATCGTGAGGTATATAGGACTGCTGGTTTCCTTTTGCGTCGGTTCCTCAAATTCGACTCTTGGCGCGACGATCGGTAGACCGTCGGGCGTAACGCTAAAGGTGGCCTCAACTGCCTTCGGATTCATGAGTCGCCTGAAAAGGTTAACGATTGCAGAAAATACCGTATTAGGGGAACCGTCTGCACTTCGGAGGCCCGTCTGATCAAGGAGGTCACGCAACTCATACATAGAGTCCGTAAGGGCACCTTCGTAAATTGACAGTATGTAGTTCCCTGCGAGTGAGATGAAATATGCCTTCCAAAGGGTGATGTATTGGCCTTCATCCAGTACATCACCCTCGTTCAGTCTCTGAAAGACAGGATTGCCTTGAACATTGAACGCAGGCACGACCTCGACGTTGCTAAGAGCCTCAATGCTTGGATAACGCTCGTGGAGGATGCGGAATAGAGCTGTCTTTCCTGTTCCCTTGTCACCGGCAATGATGTCGACCTCACCGCCGACCAGCCGCCGAAAGGTATCCGTCTCTACGAAGTACCGTGCAAGAGCTTCATCAAATTCAGCCACAGAATTGCCTAGGTTGAGCTGGCCCAGCGGATCGCGAACGAGCACTTGGTTACTCCCTACTCATGTCAAAGGCTCCTTGAAGACGCCAACTTCCTCCAGCCACACGACGATGTCAATACAGTCGGGGACCGCCACCGGCTTCGTGCCATGAGCGTGCCATTCACAACGGGCACGAGCGGTCGCCAAAGGGTATCAGCGGGCAGTTGAAAGGGCCCAGCCCGCCCCGCTAGGGGCACTGCGCGCGGCGGGGACCCCGTACCCCCGCCGTGCTCGGCCCCAGCCGGGCGGCAACCGCTCGAATCTCGGTGTCCACGTGGACAGCCCCCGGGGTGGTCGCGGTGTCAAGCACGAATGGCTCGGTGTCTGGACTGCACCAAATGGTGATCCGCGACATTCGCGCTTGACACCGCTTGTTCGACTCACTCGGCGGACTGCTCCGGGCTGCCGGATGTGGCCAGTACCGAGGGGGAGGGAAAGGGCGCCCTCCCCCTCGACCCCCTCCCTTGCCGAGCCAGGCACGGGGAAGCGGCATGCTCAGCCTGTCCTGACCAGCAGGAACCGTGAGGAACCTCTCGTGGGTCCTTGACAATGAATCGCCAGGGCGGACCTTCTGACTGTCGGCGACTGCTGGACGAGTGCCGGCTTCCGTCGTCGACCGTAGACTCGGGCCGTGATGCTTGACGATCGCCTGACGGTGCTCAATCTGCTCTGGTCAGCCTGGAGACAGCAGGGCGAGACGCTAGCGGACGAGCAATGGGAGCGACTAACGCGGCTTGGCGCCTGGAATGTGCGGAGCTTGTACGTGCACGCTTCCACGTGGGCGGCTGGATTCTCGCGTCTCCTCGGCAACGTGCATGACGGGGAGCCCACCCACACGAGCGCCGCTGCGCTGCTGCGTGACTTCAACCGGCCGGACGGGATCGCCAAGCGCGGAGCCGAGCTGGTCGCCGCCGGAGCACAGGACCGCGCGGCGGCAAACGAGCCGAGCCAGCTCATCGAGCAGTTCGCCCACACCGGGCCGCAGGCGATCAAGACGGCGAGGCTACTCGGGCCGGTCGTGGTCGACTACTTCGGACTGGCGATGCTGCGCCTCGACGAGGTAGCGAGCATCGGCATCCTGGAGGCGACGGTGCATCTGCTCGACCTCCGGCGCGCGCTCGACCTTCCGCCGGAGGTGCCGGCCGATGGCCTCGCGCACACGGCCGCGGTCCTGGCGGAGATGGCGCCAGCGGTCGACTTCATCGAGGTAGCGACCGGCCGGAGCACGGTGGAGCTGTTCCCGGTCCTGACCTGACGATCCTCGGTTGATTGGTAGTTTTCGCGAATTGACTGGAAGCGCAGGATGCCCTTGCCGATGACGTGGACACGGCGGTCGCCGGAGGCCCACCACTGGTGGTAGGCGGGGGCGTCGGTGCCGTAGCCGAGCGCGGTCAGGTAGTTGGCCAGCGCGTCGAACCAT
>WNGB01007386.1_pt1 | contig 15883 bp, 13 predicted proteins | sample 5400681 | NCBI WGS metagenome assembly WNGB01 (sample SAMN13153367, study PRJNA577476) | soil metagenome | isolation source: 115 cm soil or saprolite under grassland replicate 2 | place: USA:California | collected 2016-06-15 | reverse complement strand
CAGGTCGGCCTGGGCCTGGTCGATGCGCTGGCGGAGCCGCTCGCGGGACTCGCTGGCGGCGGCCTGCACCGCCGACTTGGCCGCCGCGACGCGCTGCTGCAACTGGTCCAGTTTTGCGGAGAAGTCCATACTTCCTCCTTGGATTGCGCCGATCGCCGTCTGAGCTGCTTGTCTGCGGACGGATTGCCCATGCCAAGACCATCCGCCCCAGGCGAGCGCGATCGCACTTGTGTGATCCCTGGCCCGCCCCGGCTCACCAGCCACAAACTGTCGGGCTCCTTTCGTGGTTTGCCGCGTGGGCTTGGTCGTGTCCAGGCTCGGCCGGCTGGTTGCCCGCTCATGTTCTGCGAGGTTGTGGTCGCCTGGCATCGGTGCGATCACCGACCCGCTGCGGAAAGGACCTGAAACGCAGTCGGCAGGCGGGTGGTCAGCCGACGAGCATGCTCAGCATGCGTGAGAGCTGCGGGAGCGAGCCCTTCGGGAGCTGCACGATTGGGAAAGGCAGGCACCGGCCGACGAGGACCAACCGGCTCCGGTGCCGTGGCTGTCGGTTCTGGCTTGGGTGGTGCTGCTCGACGACTTGAGCAGGGCCTGCCGATCACCGTTTCGTGTCAGGTCCTTTACGCAGCGGATCGGTGATCGCACCGATGCCAGGCGACCGAGACCTCCCAGACCATGAGCGGGGCAACCAGCCGGCAGAGCCTGGACACGACCGGGGGTGACGACATGAGCACGGCGAAGGCCGAGCGCCCGGGAGTGGGTGCCAAGGCGTCGCCGGGCAGCGCGAGCCCGGACCAGCGGCAGAGCGCGGCGATGCGGTCTTCTTTCCCTCCGATCGCCGACTACGGGTTCCTGTCGGACTGCCACACCGGCGCGCTGGTCGCGCCCGACGGGGCGGTCGACTGGCTGTGCGTGCCGCGGTTTGACGGGCCCAGCGTGTTCGGCAGCCTGCTGGACCGCGAGGCCGGCGCGTTCCGGCTGGGGCCGTTCGGCATCAATGTCCCAGCCTCGCGGGACTACGAGTCCGGAACCAACGTGCTGGAGACGACGTGGCAGACCCCGTCCGGGTGGGTGGTGGTGCGTGACGGATTGACGATGGGGCCCCGGCGGGGCGAGGACCAGATGACGCCGCACACCCGGCCGCCGGCCGACGACGACGCCGACCACTTGTTGGTGCGAACGGTCACCTGCATCGACGGCCAGGCCGAGATCGACCTGGTCTGCGAGCCGGTGTTCGACTACGGCCGCTTTGCGGCCACCTGGACGCTGGTCGACGGCAGCCGCCACACCGCCGAAGCAAGCGGTGCGGGCCAGACGATGCGGCTGCAGACCGACATGGAGCTGGGGATCGAGGGCAATCGTATCCGCGCCCGGCACGTCCTGCGGGAGGGGGAGCGGCTGTACTGCGCGCTGTCGTGGGCTCCCGGCCTCGCCCTGCCCGGCGATGTCGAGGAGGCAAGCGCGCGCCTGGACGCCACCGTCCGCTTCTGGCGCGGTTGGCTCGACAGGGCCAAATTCCCCGACCACCGCTTGGGCGAGCCGATCCGGCGCTCGGCCCTAGCCATCAAGGGCCTGACCTACATGCCGACCGGCGCGACCGTGGCCGCGCTGACCACCTCGCTGCCCGAGACCCCCGGAGGCGAGCGCAACTGGGACTACCGCTACACCTGGATCCGCGACACGACCTTCACGCTGCAGGCGCTGCACTACCTCGACCTGGACTGGGAGGCCGACGAATTCATGCAGTTCGTGGCCGACCTGGAGCCCAACCAGGACGGCGGGTTACAGATCATGTACGGCATCGACGGCCGCCGCGACCTCAGCGAGTCGACCCGCGACGACCTGTCCGGCTACGCCGGCGCGCGTCCGGTGCGGGTCGGCAACGGGGCCTTCGACCAGCGCCAGAACGATGTCTACGGCGCGGTGCTGGACTCCATCCTGCTGCACACCCTCCGCAGCCAACGTCTGCCCCGGCGGCTGTGGCCGATCGTCCAGGCACAGGCCGAGTGCGCCACCCGCGTCTGGCGCGAACCTGACCAGGGCATCTGGGAGGCCCGCGGCAAGCCGCAGCACTACGTGTCCTCCAAGCTGATGTGCTGGATCGGCCTGGACCGCGCCGCCAAGCTGGCCGGGATCCGCGGCGACCCGGACCTGCAGGCGACCTGGCGCGCCACTGCTGAGGAGATCCGCGCCGACATCTTGGCCCACGGGGTCAGCGACCGTGGCGTGCTGCGTCAGCACTACGAGACCGACGCGCTGGACGCCTCGACGCTGCTGGCGGCAATGTTCGGGTTCCTGCCAGGCGACGACGAGCGCATGCGCAACACCGTTCTGGCGATCGCTGACGAGCTGACCGAGCGCGGCTTCGTGCTCCGCTACCGCACCGACGAGACCGACGACGGCCTGTCCGGCAAGGAGGGCACGTTCCTGATCTGCTCGTTCTGGCTGGTGTCGGGCCTGGTGATCGTCGGCGAGGACCAGCGCGCCCGCGACCTGATGGAGCGGCTGCTGCGTGAGGCTTCCCCGCTGGGGCTGTACGCCGAGGAACTGGACGTCGACACCGGTCGCCACCTCGGGAACTTCCCGCAGGCCTTCTCCCATCTCGCGCTCATCGAGGCGGCCGGGGCCATCATCGTGAAGGAGCTATTGGATATGCTCAGGTGAACTCACATGAGCGCGAATCGTGGCGAGACCGCTCGTTGCGGAATTCACACATCAAGGTCGCAGCGATTCGGCGAGCGCTCGCCGAGGGTGCCTGGTCCGACTCCGTACTCGGGTCGCGGTTTCAGGTCCTTTCCGCAGCGGGTCGGTGATCGCACCGATGCCAGGCGGCCACAACCTCGCAGAACATGAGCGGGTAACCAGCCCGCAGAGCCTGGACAACATCCCAGCCGCGCGGCAACCACGAACGGAGCACGGCAATGACAAATGATGAGCTCCAGGGCTGGGTGCGCGACGAGCTGTTCTGGGATCCCAAGGTCGACAGTGCTCCGATCGTCGTGTCGGCAAACGACGGTGAGGTCACGCTGCGCGGAACCGTGGGCAGCGTCCGCGAGAAGCGCGAGGCGCAGAAGGCAGCCGAGCGCGTGTACGGCGTCACGTCGGTGAACAACCGGCTCCAGGTGCGGATGCTTGACGGGTACGGTCGGCAGGACGCCGACCTGCGCGGCGCCGTGCTGCAGGCGATGGCGCTGGACGGCCTGATCCCCAAGACGATCGATGCCAGAACCGACGACGGCCTGGTCACGCTCACCGGCACAGCGGCATGGCAGTACCAGCGCGAGGAGGCCGAGTTCGTCGCCGGGAACGTGCCCGGCGTGGTCGACGTGGACGACCAGATCACCCTGACCAACCGCGAGCCGAAGGCCGGCGACGTCAAGCAGGCGATCGAGCAGGCATTCCAGCGCGACGCGAAACTGGATGCCGAAGGCCTGAGGGTGAACACGCACGGCAACATGGTCATGCTGAGCGGGGCGGTCGGTTCGTGGGGGGAGCATGACGCCGCGGTCGCGGCGGCGTGGGCGGCGCCCGGCGTCACCGCCGTCGATGACCGGATCGTCGTGGAGTACTGAGCGCCGGGCGCGCGACGGTCGCTGGCGTCCGTGGCGCCCTGGACGCGGCCCGGCGGAGGCGTCGGCGCGTGATCGGCGAGGGCAGGGATGCCGTGGACGCGCCGGCCTGGCTGCGGGGAGGAGGCCCGAGATGGCTGGCAAGCGCCGCGAGGACGACCGAGCCTGCGGCTGCGACCGGCCCGGTGTGAGCTGCGTGGGGCTGATGGTCCGCCGGCTGAGCTCGGAGCGGGTGCGTGAGCTGGCAGAGGAGATCTGGACGGCATCCACCGGAAGGGTCCTACCGGTTCGCCCCATCCAGGACCCGCGCGGCAGCCGCCCCGGCGCGTCCGCCCAGGCCGCCTACCAGCGCCGCCGCCAAGAGGAGCTCCAGGTCTGGCGTCACGGCTGGTGGTGGCGGGCGGGGGCGGTGCTCGGGGCGGCCGTCGGCGGCGGCCTGCTGGTCGGCCTGACGGTGGGCGCCTGGCTGGCCTGGCCCATGGCCCTGGTGGCGGCGCTGGCCGCCGGGTGGCGGCTGCGGTTTCGCCCCTCGGCCAGTGCGAGCGCCTGGCGTCGGCAGGCCGCGACGCAGCGCCGCACGGCCAGCGTGCTGCGGCCCCTGGAGCAGCGGGGCGACCTGGTGCTGCACGACGTCACCCTGCCGGGCTGGCCGGCCAGCCTCGAGCACCTGGTGGTCGGCCCGACCGGCGTCTGGGTCATCCAGTCCTGGCGGCGTGCCGAGCCGCCACCGCTGCGCAAGGCGCCATCGCCATGGCATGCACGGGGCGCCACGGCGGGTCCGCTGCCGGAGCTGCGCTGGCAGGCGGCAGCCATCGCCGACACGCTGGCCGACGGCGTGTTGCTCCCCGTCCGGCCACTGCTGTGCGTCCCCGGCGGCTGGCCGCTGGGCCGCCTGTCGGGGGAAGGCATCACGGTGGCGACCACGCGGCAGCTCGTCGATGTCATCGGTCAGGGACCGCCGCTACAGGCCGGTGACCTCGAGCGGGCTACCACCCGCGCCCTCGAGCTGCTCCGCCCGGCGGCCTAGAGCGCCGGGCGCTGCCTGGTGCGGCGACGGTCGGCAACTCTCTGGGTGGGCGGCGGGCCCGCCACAGCGCACGCCCGGGCCGGGTCAGCTCGGCCCGATCAACCCGTTGGCCAGTGCGAACAGCACCAGCTCGGCGCGCGTCTCGAGCCCGAGCTTGCGCATGATGTGCGCGCGATGAGCGTCCACGGTGCGCACCGAAATGAAACGTCTCCTGCCGATCTCCTGATTGGTGTATCCCAGCGCGAGCAACTGGAGGATGTCGCGCTCCCGCTCGGACAGGGGCTCCAGCGCCGGCGACCCATCAGCCACCACCAGCTTGGCGCCCAGGTCAGGGTCGACGTAGCCCTCGCCGGCCGCCACCCGCCGGATGGCGGCCACCAGCTCCTGGTCGGACGCGCGCTTGGGGACATACCCGGCGGCTCCCGCAGACAGCGCCTGACGCACGGAGCTGGGCGCGGCCTGCGAAGAGATGACCAGCACCCTCGATCTCGGCGAGACCTTTGCGAGCTCCGGGATCGCCTCGCAGCCGTTCTTCCCTGGTAGGAGCAGGTCCAGCAGGACCAGGTTGGGCTGCAGCGCACGGGCCTTGACGACCGCCTGCTCGGCCGTGGCGGCCTCACCAACCGGGGTGATGTCGCGCTCCAGCTCCAGACGGCAGCGCAGGCCCGCCCGGAACAGCGCGTGGTCGTCGACGATCAGGACGCTGATCATCGCCGGCTCCTGTCGACCATCACGCTCGCGCGCGTGCCGCCTACCGAGCGGGGCGCGAGCTCCAGCGTGCCGCCGAACCGGCCCGCCAGCCGGCGGCACAGGCTCAGGCCCAGGCGGCTGCCCCCGGCGCACCCACCACTCTCGGCCACGCCGACCCCGTCGTCGTCCACCACCAGCACCCACGAAGCGGCCGACGAGACCGCCCCGACATGGATGTGCCGCGCGCCTGCCGCAACCGCATTGGCGATCAGGTTGCGCAAAATGACCCGCAACGCCATCGCCGTCAGCGGAGCCTCCCGCGGCAGGTCGGCGGTGACCTCGACCGTGATCGGCCCCAGATCGCGCAGCGCCTCATCCAGGCAGTCAGCTGCCGAAGCGCAGGCTTGAGCGGCCGACTCGGCTCGAGCGGCCTCCAGCAGCGCGTCGACCAGCTCCAGCGCCCTGTCCACCTCCACCAAGGGGTCGTGCTGCAGGTGCGCAAGCTGCAGCGGCGTCTTCAGCTCGTGGGCCACCAGCGCCGCGAAGTCCTCCAGCGCCTGGTTTCGCCGTGCGAGCTGCACCGCCTGCTGGGCCAACCGCTCCTCGGGCCACCGGCGCCGCAGCACCGGCGCGAGGCGGCTCACGGCCGCCCGGAGCTGCGGGCCATTGCCGCCGACCACGACCACCACGCCGGCAGGTCCGACGGGAACGACGACCCTCCGACCGCTACCGGCTCCGTCGGCCACCTCCAGCCGCAGCGGGCCGCCGTTGTTGGGGGGACTCCACCACTCCACCCTGCCGGCGCCCCCGCCGCGTCGCAGCATCGCCGCCACACGCGCCATCCCCGACCGGACGTCATCGGCGGCGGCGAACTCCACGATGACCCAGTCTCCAAGACCAGGAGCCAACAACCAGCGCTTGCGGTCGCGGAGCGTTGACCCCGCGGTCTCAACGGACGCGGGCACGGTGAGCGCAACCGAGCTCATCGAGCACCCCCCAGCAGCAACGTGAGCTTGCCATGCGTACGGCGGCTAACGCAGTGAGCGCGTGGGTATCCGGACGGTGGTGCGGGGAGGGGCAGCGACGTTGCCGCCCACATTCGTCATCATGGGTCATTCCTTCCTGTAATCAGGATCGGCGCGTCCGTGGCCGGGTCTGAGCCATCAACGGCGCATCCGACCGAAGCCAGGAAGAGCTGGAAGATATCGAGGAAGATCGATCCCGCCGACAACGGCGCGCCGTCGATCTCGTTTGTGACGCGCAGCCGCTGGAAGTCGCATAGCTGGCGGCGCCGAAGCCGGATAGCCACCCAGCGTGAGCTGCCGGGCGAGATAGGCACCCAGCGTGAACAGGCCGATGGTCAACGCGACCAGCCTCATCGTCTGCCCGAAGAGGGTCCCCGTGTCGGAGTGTGCGGAGAAATGACGGAAAGTCCCACCTGCGTGGTCGTCCTGTGCCATGAGGCCGCGCCTGGGTCGTGATTCTGTGCCATCGCCACGACGCTACGATCCTCGGCTGCCAGGCGGCTGCCACGGGCACCGGCCTCGCTGCCCTGTGTCCCTGAGATCAACGACCCGGCGGTGCCCGCTGTGGCAGGGTAGGGGGTCATTGGCGTAACTTCCGCGGGACCTCGGTCGTTACCACAGAATGCCTGGGGGGCACCAAGCGAGGAGCCCCAGGTGCGTCCGGGGCTGGCGCTCTGGTGCCGGGAGCGCCGGCCGGGAGATTGGACGCTGGCGAGGCGCTGCCACCGCACTGCCACGCGGTTAGGTCGCTGCAGCCGCCCCTCGCAGCGCGTCGGGCGAGGCGCGGTCGCGCTCCGCCATCGCGGCGGCGCGGGCGCGCAGGTCGTCGGCGGCTTCGCCGTCCCCGCGGGCTGCCGCAAGACGCGCCAGGCCTCGCAGCGCCGCCGCCCCGGGGCTGCCGGCGAGCCCGACGAAGAGCGACTCACGAACTTGGCGCGGCCGCGGCGTCTGCGACCACTCGACGACGCTGCTGTACAGCGTCTCGGCGGTGTCCGCGTCGTTGGCCGCCTCCAGGACGCGGGCGAGCTGTACACGCGCATGCGCGGCGAGCCACGGCGTCGAGGCCGCCTCGGCGGCGGCGAGCGCCCGCCTAGAAAACTCCTCCGCGTGGCGCAGGTCCCCGCTCGAGAACGCGTTGGAGCCAAGCCTGGCCAGGGCAAAGGAGGCGTGGTCTGCAAAGCCGATCCGCCCCGCGAGCTCGAGCGCGCGTCCGTAGGCGTCCTCCGCGGCGGGACGCTCGTTTCGCCGCTCAGCGACCCATGCCTCGAGCAGCATCGCGGGAACCTCGAATGCGTCGTACCCGATCGCCTCGGAGTGCCGGCGGACCTCGGCCGTCATGGTCGCGACGGTGGAGATCGCTCCCACCTGCACGGCACCCTGGGCCCGGACGAGGCTGCTGGCCGCGACGCCCCAATGGTCTCCAGCCGCGCCATAACCGGCGCGCGCCTCCTCCGCCAGTGCCGCTGCCCGCTCGTCGTCGCCGGAAAGCGCGAGAGCGAGCGAGAGTGCCACCCGCGCCAGGGCCGACTCGGACGGTGCAGGACCGGTCGCAGCAATAGCCAGAGCACGTTCGCCGGAGTCGATCGCGGCGTCGAGGTCCAGCTCTTCGGTCGCCAGGTAGCACAGGTACGCGAGCAGCTCGATCCGCTTGCCGACCGGCACCTCGGCCGACGCCGACGCAAGCGCAAGTTCGAGGAAGCTGCGCCCCTCGGAGACCCGCTCGGCAAGCGCGAAGTACCAGCCCAGCCCCGCGCCCAGGCGGACCGCGATGGCCGGGTCGGGCGCCTCACGCGCGTAGGCCAGCGCCCCCCAGAGGTTGTCGTGCTCCAGCTCCAGCCGCCTGGTGCAGGCCAGCCAGCCAGGCCCGTGAAGCTCGGCCCGCGCGGCGTCGGCCGCGGTCGCGAAGTACTCGGCGTGCGCCAGCTGGGTCGCGCCCAGACTGCCGGCCTTGGCCAGCCGCTCGAGGGCGTACTCGCGGACGGTGTCGAGCAGGTCGTAGCGCGGCTCACCGTCGGGAAACGACGCCGTGAGGATCGACTTGTCGACCAGCGCGCCAAGCAACTGCGTCACGCTCGTGGCATCCAGCTGGTCCCGGGCGGCGGTGGCGACCACTGCCGACAGTGGCGCGCCGCCGCGGAACACCGCCAGCTGGTGCAGCAGCGTCCTCTCGTCGGCATGCAGCAGGTCATAGCTCCAGGCCACGACCCTGCGCAGGTAGCGCTGGGGGATAGCCAGGCGGTCTCGGGTGTCGATCAAGATGGGGGTCCCGTCCTCCAACGCTGCCAGGATCTCGCGCAGCCCCAGGACGCTGACGCGCGCGGCGGCCAGCTCGATCGCCAGCGGTAGCCCGTCCAGCCGCCGGCAGACCTCCGCCGCCAGGGAGATGTTGTCCGCTGTCAGCGGTAGCCCTGGCCGTGATGCCCGCGCCCGATCGGTAAACAGTCGCACCGACTCCCAAGCCGCCAGCTCGTGCGCGTCGGCGCCCCGGGCCGGGACCGCCAGCGGCGCCACGACAAACCGGACCTCCCCCTCCAGGTGCAGCACCTCCCGGCTAGTCGCCAGCACGCGCACACCAGGACATTGGGCCAGCACGCCCGCGGCCACCCGCGCCGCCTCGCCCACCACAGGTTCGCAAGCGTCCAAGACCAGCAGGGCGTTGGCCTGAAGCAGGCGTTGGACCACGCGCGCCAGCGGGTCGCGGCTTGACGTCGGGCCGCGCGCGTCCAGCGTGCGCGCCACCACCCGCGCCACGTCGGTGGGCCGCCCGGCACGCGCAAGCTCGACAAACCAGACTCCGTCGGCGAAGTCGTGCTCCACCGCCCGCGCCGCCTCCAGCGTAAGCCGGCTCTTGCCGACCCCAGGCGGACCGATCAGGGTCACCAGCCGGTGCCCCCCAACCAGCTCGACCACCCTCGCCAGCGCCTGCTGGCGGCCCACAAACGAGGTCACCGGCGCCGGCAGACGGCCCCGCGGCACTGCGGCCACGGGGACGCTGGCGAGTGAAGGGTCGTGGGCCAGGATCGCCGCCTGCAACCGCTGCAGCCCCGGCCCCGGCTCGATCCCCAGCTGCTCGGCCAGCACCCCTCGGGCCTGCCGAAAGGCCTCCAGCGCCTCCGCCTGCCGGCCGCTGCGATACAGCGCCAGCATCAGCTGTCCCCACAGCCGCTCCCGGAACGGATGCTCCTCCAGCGTCCGGCGGATCCAGGCAACCAGCTCGCTGTGCTCCCCCAGCGCCAGCGCCGCCTCGAACTGCTCCTCCAGCGCGTCGGCGCGCAGCGCCTCCAGGCGGGCGGCCTCCGCGCCGGCCCACGGGCTGTCCGGCAGGCCCTGCAGCGGTCGCCCGCGCCATAGCGCCAGCGCGCGGGCGACCAGCTCGGCGGCCTGGCCGGCGTCGCCCGCCCGCACGGCGCTGCGGGCCCTGGCCAGCAGCTCCTCGAACCGCAACGCGTCGACGGTGGCACCCACCAGCGCGTACCCGTCCGGGGCGGCAGCGATCGACTCGGCTCCCAGCGCGGCGCGGAGCCGCGAAACGTGGTGCTGCAGGGCGTTGCGTGGTGCCGCAGGGACCTGCGCCCCCCACAAGGCGTCGACCAGCACCTCGACCGGGACCATGCGACCGCCGTGCAAGGCCAGCAGCGCCAGCAGCGCATGCCGCATGGGGCCGGTCACCTCTGCGGGGCAACCACCGACGAAGACCTCGGACGGTCCCAGAAGCCGGATCTCGAGCGGGTCGGTCATGGCGACGGGGCCTTGGCTACCAACGTCCCAGTTTGGCACGCCCCAACGCGCCTGTGAAGCACTCCACAGGCCCCTCCGGCTACTCGGCTCGGGAGCCGGCCAGCGCGCGCCGCCGCCGAGACCGAAGAGAGGGCACGTCCGCCCTGCCCGCAACCGCCTGGCCAGAAGGATCTTGCCCATGCGGCGGACCGGACAGCAGGATGTCCGGGGGTCTACGGGTCCAGCCGACGGTACCGACCGGGATCACGCAGGAGCCCACGATCTCCCTGACCTTAGTGAACCGGTCCACCTAGGAGAGCGGTGGCATGCGCTGTTGCGATCGGCAAGACTCCCACGATGACCACTGCCCCGCCACAGACCCTGTACCACCGATGGGTGGGCTGGCACGCCCCTGCCATGCGGCGCGCCGCCGTCGTGGCCGCCATCGGGCTGGTCGTCACGGTGGTGCTCTTGCGGTTCGTGACCTGGGGACTGGCGGTGGTCGCAGGCTGGGACGCCACCGCGCTCGCCTTCCTCATGATCATCTGGCCGATGGTCCTTCGAGCGGACGGCTCGCACGCCCAGCGGCTGGCCACGCGCGAGGACGAGACCAGCGGCTCCGCCAGGGTGCTGCTGGTCGGGGCGAGCGCCGCCAGCCTCCTCGGGGTCGGCTTCGCCCTCAGCCTTGCCGGGCGAGACAGCGGCGCACGGCGAGTGCTGCTCATCGGCGTCGCGGTGCTGACTGTGGTGCTGTCGTGGACCGTGGTCAACACCGTCTACACCCTGCGCTACGCCGACCTGCACTACAGATCCAGGGCCGCGGGCATCGTCTTTGGCGAGCAGGACGGGCAGGAGCGGCCGACCTACCGGGACTTCGCCTACGTCGCCTTCACCATCGGCATGACCTACCAGGTGTCCGACACCACGGTGCGTGATCGCCAGCTCCGGCGCACGGTGCTCTCCCACGCCCTGCTGTCGTACCTGTTCGGCGTGGTGATCGTGGGGGGATCGGTCAACCTCATCGCCGGGCTGCTCCGCTGATCCCAATCGGGTCGCCCGACGAGGCACCCAGCCGGACTCGCGATCGCGAAGGGCAGGTGGTCGCGGGCAGGAGAAGCACGGCCGGTTATCGTGCTGAGCGAGACATTGGAGGGCAGAGATGGCAGAGACGGCAGAAACGGGCAGGGCGCCGAGAGCTTCGCGGCTCGACCGGCGTAAGGCCCGGACCCGGCAGGCCCTCATCGACGCCGCCGTCCGACTGATCGCCGAAGCCATCCTGCGCATGTTCGGCGTCCCCGCCACCGACGCCTCCCGCATTGCCGCGCTGGACCTGCCCAGCATCGAACCCTGGTAGTGGCGCCGCTGGGAGCCGTCTCCGGCCGATCCTGTCAGGGGTGCCGTCCGGCGACAGGCAAGCGGCGGCGCGGCCGCTCTGATGGTTGGGGGAACCGGTCGCAGGCCGCTGCGACCATTGCTGCGGTTCCAGCCCCCAGAATGGAGCCGATCACCACATCGCCCGGATAGTGCACGCCAGTGTGGACGCGCGAGTAGGCCACCCCGCCCGCGAGCAGTCGGATGGGCACGGCCAGACCCGGAAGGTGCCGGCCGACGGCGTAGGCGAACGCGAACGCCGACGCGGCATGCCCGGAGGGAAACGAGGTGGACTCCGGCATCCGCACGTGGCGGGCCGCAAACAGGTCGGGGCTGACGCGATCGGGACGCCGCCGACGGGCAAGGGGCTTGACACCGAGGTTGACGGTCGCCGAGGTCACCCCGATCGCCACCACCCCCTCCAGCGCCGCCCGGCGTCCGCGCCCGCCGCCAAGCAGGGCGATCGCGGCGGCGATGCCAAGCCACAGGCGCGAGTAGTTGGCGGCATCCGACAGCCGGCGGATGGGGCCGTCCAGCTCCGCGGTGGGGGTGCGGGCCACGGCCTGGTACACCGCCCGGTCGACCGCCCCCAGCTCCCGCAACGCCTCGGCCCAGCGTGATGCCGGACCCCGCCGAGCCTCGACTCGCCGCGCCAGCGCGTCCCCGACGGTCTCCTGCTGCTTGCCGGCCTGCTGTGCCATGCGAGGATTGTAGGCTCAGCTCGGGAGGTGGCAGGTGCAGTCGGTGAGCCCAGCACGCAGGATGAGCGCGGTCGTGGCCCTGGCCACGGTGGTAGCCGTGCTGGCGGTGGTCGTGGTGAGCGTTGTCCGGCGCCCGCTGGTGCTGGGGGTGGCGATCGCCTGCCTGGGGGTGGCGATCGCCGCGGCCGCCTACGCACTCACCCGAACCGGCGCGCGCCGACTGCTGGCGGCGGCGGTGGCGGTGCTGGCGCTGGCTGGGCCGCTAGCGCTGGTGGCGGCCTACGGCCGGCTGCCGCAGCTTCTGCTCCTGATCGCCCTGCTGGTACTTGCCGGGGTGGTGACCCGCTATGCGCTCGGACGGGACCTCAGGTCGCTCAGGAGCGGCCCGACCCCCGGGGTCGCCGTGGGGCCGGCGACCCAGCCGGTCCTGCTCATGAACCCCAAGTCCGGCGGCGGGAAGGTCGAGCGGTTCCACCTGGTGGAGGAGGCCAAGCGGCGGGGCATCGAGCCGATCGTGCTGACCCCCGGGGACGACCTGCTGCGGGTTGCCGAGCAGGCCGTTGATCGCGGCGCGGACGTGCTCGGCATGGCCGGTGGGGACGGCTCCCAGGCCCTGGTGGCCGGCGTGGCCATGCACCGCGGCGTGGGGTTCGTCTGCGTGCCGGCGGGGACCCGCAACCATCTGGCCATGGACCTGGGGTTGGACCGCGACGACGTGGTCGGGGCCCTGGAGGCGTTCGGGGCGGCGGTGGAGCGGCGCATCGACCTGGGCCTGGTCGACGACCGGGTGTTCGTCAACAACGCCACCATGGGTTTGTACGCCAAGATCGTGCAGTCCCCCGAGTACCGCGACCGCAAGGTCGCCACCGCTCTTGACATGCTGCCGGGGATGCTCGGCCCGCACGCCGCACCGTTTGACCTGCGGTTCACCGGGCCTGACGGGACGCAACATGAATCGGTCCATCTCATCTTGGTCTCCAACAACCGGTATGAGCTGGGCCACCCGGAGGGCTTTGGGTCCCGGCGGCGCATCGACGCCGGCACCCTTGGCATCGTCGCCGCCAGGTTCCAGTCCCCCAGCGAGGCCGCCAGGTTCGCGCGAATGCAGGCCTCCGCGCGGCCCCGTCGCCCTGGTGACTGGGTGGAGTGGACCGGCACCAGCTTCGAAGTGCGATCGGGCCAGCCGGTGGAGGTCGGCATCGACGGGGAGGCGCTGCTGCTGGACCCGCCGATCCGGTTCCGGATCGTCCCAGGGGCGCTACGGGTGCGCATCCCGCCCCACGCGCCCGGCTACTCGCCCGCCGCCGCAGTGCCAACCCCAGGCTGGGGCACCCTCACCGCGCTGTGGCAGACCGCCACCGGCCGACCGATAACCATCGAGCCATGACCGGCTACAGCCGGTCCGCACCCACCCTTTCTACCCCGCCTGGAGGAGAAAGCTCCGGCAACGTCAACAGGTACCACCACCAGATCGCTGATACCTCGCGCACACCGGTCCGGAAGGTGTCCCGCAGTGCGTCCGAGGGTCTGGTATCGCTTCTCATGGCAACCTGCCTTGCCGCTGGCTGCCGCGCGCGGGCCCGATCCCCATGTCGACGAGCCGGCGGCTGGCCGGTTCCTTCCTGTGCCGTGGTGCGTCCTGTCAGCCGAGCCCGGGGCCGAGGCTAGGAGCCCGCCGCTGCCTTGGCGAGCTGGTCGGCGTAGGCGCGGGCGTCGATGGCGTCCACCTGCCGCATCCGGTCGACCACCGACTCAGGTCCTCGAGCGGCCGCCCCGCTCCGGCGTCCCCTCGCGCTGCTTCTCGGGAAGCGCGTGCGTCACGGCTTCTCTCTCCATTCGCATCAATCGAACTTCGCCGATAGCTCGTCGACCTTCCGCTCCAGCTCCTCGCGCGCCGCGGCGAGACGCTTCTTCCGCTCGCGCCACGCCCCGCCCGAGGCAGCGCCGACCTCGGCAAGGCGTTCGGCGAGGGTATTCCGGTGCCGCCTGAGCTCCCTGATCGCGGCCTCGATCTGCTCGCGTGGGCTGCCGGCTTGCGCTTTCGTCGCGGCCCCCACCTGTAGCCACTCGAGGTAGGTGTCCCAATCGTGGAGCTCCGCCTGGACGGCGTCCCCAAACGTCCTCGGGTCGTCGGCGAACTCGGAGGCCAGGCGGTGCTCGGCGATGTCGAGCTTGATCTCGAGCTGCCTGAGCTTGTCTTCGACCGCGTCGGGATATTTGGAGACCCCATGCCGTAGCGTGTCGAGGTGGCGTTGGATCTGGGACTTCGCCCCGGCCGCGCCGGCCCCCGCGCGCGCATCCAGTTGGTCGATGCGACGGCCGATCTCCGCCAGCCGTTCCTCGATCGCCGTGGTGGTCATGGGGAACCTCCTTTCGTGGTCCTGGTGGACCCACCAGAAGCCTGTCGGGCGTCACTGCCAAGCCGCTGCCATGCGTTGCGTCCCTGCTGCCACCAGCGCCGCGTGTGTCCCATGTCCAAAGGCCGAATGGCATCACCTGAACGCGATCCGCGACCCAGCCGTGCCGCACGCGGAGCTCGCGGCGGTCCGGGACCGCGACATCGGCTACGTGATGCCCAACGACGAGCACAAGGGTCGCGGCCCGGCGATCCGTCCGGACGCGACGACAGCTCAGCGACCGGCTCGTCTACTGGCCGCCGTCCGGTTGGGTTGGGCCGGCAGGCGCCCGTGCCGTGCTCATCGCGTGGATCGCCCTGGTCAGCTCCAAGATCTCGTTGGATACCTGGAGCAGGTCCTCGTTTTGCTGCTCCTCGTCCTGGACCGTCTGCCACTGCTGGCCTCTCGACTTGGGAGCAGGCCCCGTCGCAGCCTCCGGCCCAGGTGCAGCAACGGGCTCCTCGCCAAGCAGTCGCCGCCTGACGCACCGACCGGCCGGCGCGATGCAGTCGGCCGGCAATCAGCCGACGCGCAGTCCCATCCGCTTGCCGGCCTGGCGCAGGGAGAAGCCGGCGAAGATCTCACTCACCCCGTGGAAGATGGCCCACACCCCCACCAGGGTCACCAGCGTCACCAGCGACCGCTGCCAGGAACGCACCGCCCACACCCCCAGCACCAGCTCGGCCGCGCCCAGCAGCAGCCCGGTCCACCAGTAGTCCGCCTTGGGGCCGGCCAGCGCGCTGACCACGTGCATGATGCCAAAGAAGATCAGGTACCAGGCCACCAGGATCGACACCACGTACAGGGTGATCGACGGCCAGACAAAGGTCAGGATCCCAGCGGCGATCCCCAAAATCCCCCCGATGATGAGCAGCGGGCGCCACATCTGCACCCGGCCGGCGGCCGCCAGCTGGGTGATGCCGCCCAACAGGAAGGCCACCCCCACGAAGGCGGCCACCGCGGTCAGGCTGCCCACCCGGTACGACAGCACGTACATGCCAAACCAGACCCACAGGACCCCAAGGAGCACAAACCACCACCAGATCGCCGACGCCTCCCGCACGCCAGTCCGCATCGCGTCCCGCAGCGGGGTCGAGGATGTCGCATCGCTTGCCATGGCAACCTCCTTTGCCGCTGGCCGCCGCGCGCGGGCCCGATCCCCATGTCGACGAGCCCGCGGCGGCTGGCCGGTTCCTTCCTGTGCCGTGGTGCGTTCTGCCGGCCGGTCGAGGGCCGGGCTAGGAGCCCGCCGCCGCCTTGGCGCGCTGGTCGGCGTAGGCGCGGGCGTCGATGGCGTCCAGGATGGCCAGCTGCGCGTTGTCGACCGTCCAGGCGGCGTAGTCGAGGGCGTCGGCGGCGTCGGCTTCTGCCCAGTCCGCTTCGTCGG
>WNGB01007385.1_pt1 | contig 15883 bp, 15 predicted proteins | sample 5400681 | NCBI WGS metagenome assembly WNGB01 (sample SAMN13153367, study PRJNA577476) | soil metagenome | isolation source: 115 cm soil or saprolite under grassland replicate 2 | place: USA:California | collected 2016-06-15 | reverse complement strand
CCACGTGAATGACGCCGATCACGGAGTCCCGGCTCCACAGAGGGGCGCACATCGCGGACCGGATCTGCTGTATGCGGATGGACATCCCCGCCTCGAACCTCTCGTCGGTCTGGGCGTCGGAGGTCAGGACGGCGACCTTCTGCCGGACGACCATGTCCACGATCGTGCGCGAGTAGGGGGCCCCGTCCGTCGTCATCCGCGAGGAGGATTTCAGCCGGCTGATCCGGAGCTTCAACCCGTCCTCTTCCTCCAGCAGGAGGAACCCGCGGTCCACCGGCAGGTACTCGAAGATCAGGTCCATGACCGTTCCGAGCACCGTCTCGACGTCGTCCACCGAGATCAGCGTCTTGGCGACCTGTACGAGAATCTCGAAGACCTTGTTCTTGTAGGCGACGTCCAGGACGGCGCGTTTCCTCCCGGTGGTGGACTCGCTGGCAACCGACTCGACATCCTTCTCCAGGCCGAAGTCGAGATTGAATTCCGAGATCGGCCGGATGCAGGTGGAAGTCGAATCCTGCTTCCTCGGAGCCACGGCGGCCGGCGCTTCGACCTCCTCGCGAAACCGCAGAACGAAGGTTCCCACCACCGCCTGGTCTCCGTCCCCGATCCGAGCGCTCTGGACGAGTTTCTCCTTGATGCGGACTCCATTGGTGGACTGATTGTCGTGGATGACCCAGGCGCCCTCTTCCTTGCGCAGGGTGGCGTGCCGGCGCGAGACGGAAAAGTCGTTCAGGACGATGTCGTTGTCGTTCGACCGCCCGATCGTTGCCTCGTCTTTCGCGAGGTTGAAGACCTGCGGCCGGCCATCGGTTTCGTACAACACCTGGAGCATGGGAGCGAAAATTATAGTTGGAACCTCACCCTCCTAATGAGAAGGCGATCCTGATTTTCTTGTGCGAGGCGACGGGACCCGACCGGCCTCGCGCGGGATGGTACTTCCAGCGGCGGACGGCCGCGACCGCGGCCTCCGAGATCCCGAGCGGCAGGCCCTGCTCGACGGCGACGTGCGTGACGAGGCCGGTTTCGCTGATCGAGGCGTCCAGAACGACCGTTCCTTCGACCCCCGCCCGCCGGGCGCCTTCGGGGTACTCGGGGTCCACCTTGGACGAGAGCACTGCGGGTTCCAGCGGCTCCTCTTCCGCCGGAGCTTCCCCCTCCCAGCTGGACGGGAAGCTCGGAGCGGGAGGTCCGGGATGCGGCGGCTCCGGCGGCGTGGGAGAAAGGTTCGTCACGGCCACGTCCTTGATCGCTTTGCCCCCATCGGGGACGATCGCCGGGCGCCTGGGATCGGGCGGGACGAGATCCACGTCGCTCGAATGGATGAACGCGACCGCGCCGTCGTCGGCGCGCACCGCATAGTAGTCGTGGTCCACGCCGTAGATCGGAATGGTTGCGCCCCGGCGCAGACGGCCTGCGCGCGAAGCCGATGGGAACGGAGCGAGCAGGAGGTCCGTCTCTTCCGCCACGACACCGGCAACGGGCTTGAACGAGAGGATCCGCTTGGCGCGCTCCTCTCTCGCCTGGTGCTCGGAGTCCGTCTCGATCGTCTCCGCCAGCACGAAACCGGTTTCTCCCTTGGCGGTGCGGACCTCCAACCAACGTCCTTTGTCCGAGACGATGGTCAGGCGCGCGCCTTTCGGGATTGTCCCTGCCGGAGCCCCGGCCGCCGAAGGCTCCCGGCGCAAGTCGGCGATCTCGGCCGTCACGGTCCCCGAGGAGTCGGAGGGAGCGGGGGACACGCGAGCCCTGTGCGGCCGCGCCACGAGAAGGAGGATTCCCAGGGCGAGAATCAGAGCCAGGCCTCCGGCAAAAACGGCCGCCCAGCGAGGAAATGAGGTCCGCGCCCGGAAGGCCGGAGTGTCCGGCGGGCTGCTCAGAGTGGTCCTCCTTCAGCCTCCGAGAGGAGCGTCAGCAGGAGGGCCTTCTGCGCGTGAAGACGGTTCTCCGCCTGATCGAAAACGGCGGAGGCTGGCGAGTCGATGACCGCGCCATCCACCTCCTCCCCGCGATGAGCGGGAAGGCAATGCAGGAAGATCGCATCGGGAGAGGCCATCGCCAGGACTCTGGGAGTGACGCGATACTTCTCGAACTTCCGGGCCCGGTCCGCCGCTTGCGCCTCCTGCCCCATCGACGCCCAGACGTCGGTGTAGACCGCTCGAGCGCCCGAGAGCCCTTCTTCCAGGGAATGCGTCGCGAGCACCGAGCCTCCGGTGTCGGATGCCGCGTCGCGAGCCCAAGCCAGGACCTGCGCCGGCGGCTCGAAACCCGGAGGGGTGACGACCGCCACGCGGGCGCCCAGCTTGGCCCCGGTCAGGAGAAGACTGTTGGCCACGTTATTGCCGTCTCCGACGTAACAGAGGGGAAATCCCCTCGCCGTACCGAAACGTTCGCGCACCGTCAAGAAATCCGCGAGCGCCTGGCAGGGGTGGAGAAGGTCCGACAGCCCGTTGATGACCGGCACGGTACTCCACCGGGCCAGCTCCTCGACGGTCGCGTGCGCGTACGTACGCGCCATGATCCCGTCGGCGTAGCGCGACAGCACACGCGCGGTGTCCGCCACCGTTTCCCCGCGGCCCAGTTGCAAGTCCCGGGCGGAGAGGAACATCGCGAGCCCGCCCAGCTGGAACATCCCGGCTTCGAAGGAGACCCGCGTGCGGGTCGAGGACTTTTCGAAGATCATCGCGAGGGTCTTGCCCTCGAGCCGCGATCGGAAGCGGCCCGGGCCTTTCTTGACGCGCCCGGCCAGGTCGAGTACCGCCCCGATTTCTTCCGGCTGCCACTCGTTCTCGTTGACGTAGTCGCGTTTCATGGGTGAGTCCGATCTCAGGTCCAACGTCCGATCACTCGATGACCCGATCACCCGATCCCTTGATGAGTGTGCCCGTTTTTCCCTCGAGCGCCTGCGAGAGCGACTCTGCGCGCGTAATCAGAACCTGCCGGCCTCCGGCCTCGACGAAACTCGCCGCGGCATCGATTTTCGGGCCCATGCTCCCCGGGGGGAACTGGCCCTGAGCCGCCAGCTCACGGGCCATCGCAACGGTCATTTCCGGCAGCGGAGTCTCGGTCTCCCGGCCGAAGTCCCGGGCCACCCTCTCCACTCCCGTCAGGATGATGAAGAGGTCGGCCGAAAGAGACGAAGCGAGCATGGACGCCGTGTAGTCCTTGTCAATGACGGCCTCGACTCCCCGCGCCTCCCCCTCCGCGCTGACGACCACGGGAATGCCTCCGCCTCCCCCCGCGACCACGATGTGGCCGCGGTTGACGAGCGCGGCCGCCACCGCCACCCCGCGGATCCCCTTCGGGCGCGGAGAGGCGACGACCTTGCGCCAGCCGCGTCCGGAATCTTCGATCATCTTCCAGCCGAGATTCTCCTCCAACGCCGCCGCGCGCTCCCGGGAGAAAAAGGGGCCGATCGGCTTGGAAGGCGCCAGGAAGGCCGGGTCCGCGGCGTCCACCTGGACCTGGGTAATGAACGTCGCGACCTCCTTGCGGAAGCCCGCCCGAGGCAGCTCGTTGGCAAAGGCCAGCTCGAGCAGGAACCCGAGCGATCCCTGCGTCTCTGCTACGCAGAAGTCCAGAGTCTGCGGCGCGACCTCGCTCGAGGCCATCTCGGACTGGATCAAGAGGTTTCCGACCTGCGGGCCGTTGCCGTGCACGACGACCAGCTCGTAGCCGCGCGCGAGAATGGGAAGCAGGTGCCGGACCGCGGCGCGCGCCCGCTGGAGTTGGTGCGCCGTAGTGCCCGGGTCTCCCGGCCGCAGCAGGGCGTTCCCTCCAAAGGCCACAACCGCCAGCGGCCGCACGAAAGAGAAGAAGGGAGTGCTCATGGGTTCGTTAGCCGTAAGCCGTAAGCCGTCAACCGCGGTACCGACCCGCTCGTATCGTGTCTTTTCGGCTCACGGCTCACGGTTCACGGCTCACGGGTCACAGGTCGTCCCGGACGAGGGGCATCGCCATACACCGCGGGCCGCCCCGCGCTCGGGACAGCTCGTGCGCGGCCAGGCGCACGACGCACTTGCCCTTGCGCACGTCCAGCTCCTCGCGGCCCAGAAGCAGATCGGCCTCGTCCACGACCCGGTAGCCGACGCGTCCGAGCTCTTCGGCCGTCCGAACGTTGCGGTCGTAGAGAAGGATGATTCCGGGCGCGAGCGCGAAGGCGTTGGCGCCGTCGGTCCACTGCTCCCGGCGTTCCGCGATCGGATCGTCTCCTCCGCAGCGGACCGGCGCGAGGTCAAGGCCCTGGGCCTTCAAGGCGGTCAGCAGGTCTTTCTCCGACCTCCAGCTGATCTCCCGCCGTGTCAGGTCGCACTGATAGACGTCCGCTTCCTCGTCGCCTCCCGCGAGGATCATCGGTCCGTAAACGAGACACTCCTCACGCGAGATCGCGGTGAAAACGGTATCCAGATGCATCGTCGAGCGAGCCGGCGGAATGGCGACCACGACCATTCGCCTGATGGGAGAGCGCTGGGCCTTGAGGCTCTCCGCCAGCCGCTCTATCGTGGTCTTCTCGGTTCGCTCCGAATACCCGATCGCGAGAAGGTCGGGACGCAGGACCAGAATGTCTCCTCCTTCGAGTGTCGGCCGCATGCGGGCGTAGGAAGTCGCAGGGGCAAACTCAGCGGAGAACTCCTGAAACAGGAAGACCCCGTCGGGACGGGCAAAACGCGGGTGGTACTGGAAGATGTACCCGGAGAGGAGTGGCTCCCGAACCCGCGCCGGCGTCGCCATCGAGCAGCGGATGACGCGGTCTCCGACCACCACGAGCGGGTCCCGCTGGAAGAAATAATTGGGGGCCGGCGGCAGCCAGTACAGCTCCGAGGAGGACTGCGCGGCCTCCCGCGCGGGCTTCTCGATCCCGGCAATGAGGGCCAACGCGAGATCCTCCGCGGGTAGATCACGCAGCCGGTAGTCCATGTCCGGCCCCCAGCGGAGAGACGCCGCGAGATCTTCCAGAACCGCGTCGCGATGCTCCCCGACCGCGAGGACCTCCGCGAGCATGTGCTGGGCTTCCAGGATTTCGTCCGCGACGTAGCCCAACACCTGCTGGAAGCGCCGGTGTTCTTCCCGCGCCCGCGCTCCGAAGAGGATGTCGTCGAAGAGGGACTCCTCCATCATGGACGGGATCATCCGATCGATCTCCGGCCCGGGCAGATGCACGAGGATCGAGGAGAGCCTGCCGATTTCGGAGGTGACGCGCAGTGTCATGGGTGCCCGGAGGGGGCGGAGGATTCTACCAGCGGAGAGCATCCGCCTGCGGTCGCGCTTTTCGCTGCGCCCTCAATGAGAGGCATCGTCAGGAATGAGTCAAGTTTTTCCGCCGGCGCAAAGCGCGGCTGCGAAGGCGGATTCTCCGGCCAACCCGCCCCGGCGTCGGGAACACCTCCCTCGTCGGCACGCGACGGCGGGCCGTGACAGGAGAACCGGCCGTCGCTCTGTCGCGAAGGCGCAGTCTCAGCGTGGCGAAAGGGAGACTGTTGTGGTGCGCCTTCGCTCACGACCTCCTTCGGGAAGCGGTCCCGCCTCCGGGGCTGCAGTTCGGCTAAGCCGGGGTGCAGCCCGGAGGCGACGGCGTTGCCCGGCGGCGGCACTGTCCGAGGGCACACGCCAGGCTCTCGACCAAACGACGTGGCCTCTGTGCCCTCGGACCGTAGCGGCGGCCCGGTATCCTTCCGTACGGCCCGGCCGCCGCGTGCCGCCATGGGCAACGCCGGCGACTCCGGGCGGATTCTTCAGAATGAATACGAAAGGGCGAAGCTGCCAGCTTCATCAACCCCCTGGTCTGTTTGAGGCGGAGCTTCGTTGGCTCCCCTCGCCGGGGGTGTCCGATTACGACGGCGGGAGGAGAGGGATGACGTCGGCTTCCGCGTCGGCCGGAGTATCCAGCTTCTCCTGCGCGATCTCCGTGATGCCGGAGAGCTTCGCGCTGAAGCGGTTGAGGGCAGCGGCGGCCTCTTCGTACTGCTTCTGCGCGTTGTTCATATGCCCGCGAACCTTCAAGAACGGTTCCTCGGCCCGCTCCCACAGTCTCTCGAGCTCGGCGAGCCGCTCCTGGACTTCGCGGGCATTCTTCTGGAGCTCCTCGCCGCGGAGGACCATCGCGACAGTCGAGAGGAAAGCATAGAAGAGCCGCGGTGAGACCGGGAAAACTCGCATCTGGATGCACTCATCGGCGAGCGCCTTTTCTTCGCCATCCGCCACCATCTCGGCATAGACGGCTTCGGCCGGAACGTACATAAACGCGTAGTCGCATGTCCCCTCAGCGGGCCGGATGTACTTGCGGCGGATCGCGTCGGCGTGCTTGCGCACGTCGCTCGCGAAGGTCACGCGAGCTCGCCGGCGTTCGGTCTCGTCCTCGAGCTCTCGCGCGCGCCGGAAGTTCTCCAGCGGAAACTTGCTGTCCACCGTGACCCAGCGGTCTCTGACCCGGATCGCGGCGTCCACGCACATCCCGTCGGCGAACCGATACTGCATCCTCCAGGAGCCCGGCGGCAGAGCCTGACGGAGAGCCTGTTCGAGAAACGTCTCTCCCAGCGTGCCGCGCAGCTTGGGAGGCTTGAGCAGGTCTTCCAGGCGCGTCACATCCCCCGCGAGCTTCTCGATCTTCTGCGATGCCTCGAAGATCCGACCCATCTGCTCGCCGACGTCCTTCATCAGCTTGCCAGACTCGCCCAGGTGCTCCGTCAGGCCCTTCTGTCCTTCTGACAGGCTCCGCTCGACACCGCCCACGCGCTCTTCAACGGACCGGCGGAACTCATCGAACCGGCGATCCACGGACTCGGAAGCCTCGCGGGCCCTCGCCGCTTCTGCCAGCAGCCGATCCAGGCGAGCGGACTGGCGAGCGCGCGCCAGAGCCAGGAGCGCAGCGATGGCCATGATGAGAGCCAACGCCGCGAGCGCGAGCGCTGCCGATGAGGACATCGTTCGACAGAATAGCAGCCGACCCCGGACAAACCATGTCCGAGCCCGACGGTTCTTGGTCCTTGGTCCTTAGTCCTTAGTCCCCGACCAAGGACCAGGTACTAGGGACTAAGGACTCTTGATTGGCTTAGCGGCGGCCGGAAATCAGCACAACGATCGCCACGAAGAGGGCCGCGCCGACGACGGACCAGACGAAGGGGAATTGCGTTCCGCCGGAGAGACGGATCAGCAACGGCTCCGGTAGCCCCGCCTTGTTGGCGATCCAGGACCCGAGAATGCCGCCGATGAATCCCAGAGCGATCGAGACCAGGCAGCCTCCGCGGGTGCCGCCGGCGATCGCTCGGCCGATGGCGCCGGCCACCGCCGCGATCAGCAGATAGATGAGGAGGGTCCAGACCGTGAAATCCATTGGCCACCTCCGCGCCGGATTTGCAGGCGCCTGTGCGAGAATACTTCGGAGACGCAACGGCTGTGCCAGATACTCCTCCCCGCAAGCCCCCGCCGGAAGACGAGCGCGAAGTGGACTTCCTGGTCTGCCGGCAATGCGGGAGCCCCTGTTACGTCTTCGAGATGGACAAGGGAAAGATCCAGGAAGCGCAGTGCATGATTTGCGGCAACGACGACATCCTGCAATTCAACATCGGCGAGGAAGAAGAGGATGAGTGACGCCGAGTCCTACTCCAATCCACTCGTCGAGCGGTATGCCTCGCCGGAAATGGCGCGGATCTTCTCGGCGCGCTTCAAGTTCGAGACCTGGAGGCGCCTCTGGCTGTGGCTCGCGGAGGAGGAGAAGCGGCTCGGGCTGCCGATCCCGGATAACGCGCTGACCGAGATGCGCGCGGGCCTCGCGGAGATCGACTTCGAGGCGGCGGCGCGCGAGGAAGAGAAGACGCGGCACGACGTGATGGCGCACGTGAGGGTCTTTGCCGCCGCCGCTCCCGCCGCGAGCGCAATCATCCACTGGGGAGCGACGTCCGCCTTCGTCGCGGACAACGGCGACCTGATCCAGATGCGCGAGGCGCTCGGGCTCTCGGAAAGACGCCTCGTGGAGGTCTTGAAGCGCCTGCGGGCGTTCACGCTCGCCCACCGCGACCTGCCCGCTCTGGCCTACACGCACTTCCAGCCGGCGCAGCCCACGACCGTCGGAAAGCGGGCGGCGATGTGGAGCGCGGATCTTCTTCTGGACCTGGAGGCCATCCGCGCCGCGCGATCGAACCTGAGGTTCCTGGGCGCCAAGGGAGCGACCGGCACGCAGGCTTCCTTCCTATCGCTCTTCGATGGAGACTCGGCACGGGTCGAAGAGCTCGACCGCGCGCTCGCGGCCCGGGCGGGCTTCGAGAAACGCGTCGTCGTTTCGGGACAGACCTATTCGAGAAAACAGGACGACATGGTCCTGCACGCCCTCTCCGGTCTGGCCCAGTCGGCGCACAAGATCGCGACGGACCTGCGCCTGCTTCAGCACGACGGGGAGATCGAAGAGCCGTCGGAGAGCTCGCAGGTGGGCTCCTCCGCCATGCCTCACAAGAAGAACCCGATGCGCGCCGAGCGCATCTGCGCCCTGGCGCGGCATGTCATCGCGCTCTCGCTCGACACCGCCATGACCGCCGCCACGCAGTGGCTCGAACGAAGTCTCGACGATTCCGCCAACAAGCGCATCGTCGTGCCCGAGGCGTTCCTTGCTGCCGACGCGATCCTGGTGCTGCTCGAGAACGTCGCGGGGGGCCTTGTCGTGCGCCCCGAGGTCTGCCGGCGCCGCCTCGCGGCCGAGCTGCCGTTCCTCGCGACGGAAGAGATCCTGATGGAAGCCGTGCGCCGCGGCGGAGACCGCCAGCAACTGCACGAGAAGCTGCGCCTCCACGCCCGCGCCTCGTCGGAGAGGCGGGCGCGGGACGGTGAGCCGGCCGACCTGCTCGAGCGGATCGGCAACGATTCCGTGTTCGGGCTGACCCGGGAAGAAATCGTCGCCGCGGCGAGTCCCCGCAAGCTCGTCGGCCGCGCCGCTGAACAGGTGGAGATTTTCGTCCGGGAGGAGCTCGATCCCGCCCTGGAAGGCGCCGGCCGGGTCGAACCGGCTGCGATTCGAGTTTGAGAGTCCGGACGATCGAGCGGTTCCTCCTCACCTTTCTCTTCTGTTTCACGGTCGCCTGCGCCTCTTCCCGGCCCCCGTCAATCCCGTCTTCCGGCGCCGCGGAGTCCTCCCCGGTCTTGCCTTCCGAGTGGTCGGAGGAAGGAATCGCCTCCTGGTACGGAGGTGACGACGGCTTCGAAGGAAAACCCACGGCTTCGGGCGAGATCTACGACGCTTCGCTCCTGACCGCGGCCCACCGGGAGCTGCCGCTGGGATCCCTCGTGGAGGTCTGGAGCGTGGATAGCGGAAAGAGCGTCCGCGTGAGAATCAACGATCGCGGACCCTTCATCAAGGGACGCATCATCGACCTCTCGCGAGCGGCTGCCGGCAGGCTGGACCTGATCGGTCCCGGAACCGGTCGCGTGCGGTTGTCGGTGCTCAAACCGGGAACGGAACCGCCGCCGGTGTCGCCTTCGGGCCTCTGGGCGATTCAGATCGGTTCCTTTGCCGACACTGTCAACGCGCGGCGGCAGGCCGAGAGAGCTCGCGCGACCGGACGTCCCGTCTCGCTCGAACCGCACAACGGCCTGACGCGAGTCAAGGTCGGGTCCTACGGCTCCCGCGACGAAGCCCGGGAAGTTCTGGCCGCTCTCGAGCAGCAGGGATTCGAAGGCATCGTGGTGCCAGTCCGATGATGCCGAATCTCGATCTCAAGCACCTCATTGCTGACGACGACTGGGCCAACCGGAGACGCTGGCCTACATCCACGCCGTCCGACAGAGTTTCCTTTTCGTCCTGAATCGCAAGTCCACAGAGAGAGACACACACTGTCATCCTGAGCGAAGCGAAGGATCTGCTCTCGTGCTTCCATCATTCCGGAGCAGATCCCTCGTCGCTTTCGCTCCTCGGGATGACAAAGCGGGGCGCCACACTGAGACCGGGGACCTTGTGTCGGGAACGCCGATGAGAGAATCCCGGTCCCCATGGAGTCTTCCTTCGCGATCGAGTGCCGCGGGCTCGTCAAGCGCTATGGCGCCGTCACCGCGGTGGACGGCCTGGATCTGGCCGTGGGCGCCGGGGAATGCTTCGGCCTTCTCGGGCCCAACGGCGCGGGCAAGACGACGACGATCGAGATCCTGGAGGGCTTGAACCGCCCCGACGCAGGCCAGATCACCGTGCTCGGCCGCCACTGGGGGACGCACGAGAGGCAGCTACGGGAGCGCCTGGGCGTCTCGTTGCAGGAGAGCCGCTTCTCCGACAAGATCACCGTCTTCGAGACACTCCGGCTTTTCCGATCCTTCTACCGCTACGGCCGCGATCCCGAGGAAGCCCTGCGCGATCTTTCACTGGAGGAGAAGCGCCACGCGCGCGTGGGGAAGCTCTCCGGAGGGCAGCGCCAGAGGCTGGCGGTCGCCTGCGCCCTGACCGGCAACCCGGAAATTCTCTTCCTCGACGAGCCGACGACGGGCCTGGATCCCCAGAGCCGCCGCCAGCTCTGGGAGCACATTCGCGCCTTCCGGGCGCGCGGCGGCACCGTCCTGCTGACGACGCACTACATGGAAGAGGCCGAACAGCTCTGCGACCGGGTGGCCATCGTGGACCACGGCAGGATCATCGGCGAGGGAAGCCCGGCGGAGCTCATCGGCCGGCTCCACGCTCCCAATATCCTGGAGTTCTCCTCCGATCCTCCGGCCCCCCTCGGGCTCGTCGCCGAGATTCCGGGCGCGCTCGATCCGCGGCAGCGCGGGAGTCACTGGTCGGTCAGCGTCTCTTCTTTCGTCGAGGCGGTTCCGGCGCTTCTTCTGGCGCTCGAGAGCTCCGGCTCGAAACTCGAGGAGCTCTCGACACGCCGGGCCAGGCTCGAAGACGTCTTCCTCGCGCTGACCGGACGGGAGCTACGGGATGAGTAAGGCAGGTCCGCCTCGAAGACTCCATCCCTTGGCGGAGCTGGTGCGGGTCCGGCTCCTGGAGTTCGTCCGCGAGCCGGAGGGGGTGTTCTGGGTGTTCGTCTTCCCGATCGGGATGGCGCTCGCCCTGGGCTTCGCCTTTCGGGACAAGGCGCCCGAACCCGTTGCCGTAGGTGTCACGGGCAAGGCGCAAACGAGTGTCCTGCGCGAGGCCCTGGCGCGCTCGGTGCTCCTGAAGCCGCGGCTCTTCTCCTCTCTGGCCGAGGGACGCGCCGCTCTGCGGACGGGAAAGATCGCGCTCCTGATCGAGAACGGCTCCCCGATCGTCTACTGGTACGACCCGACCCGGCCCGATTCCCGGCTGGCCCGGTTCGAGGTCAACAACGCCGTGCAGGAGGCGGCCGGCCGCAGCGATGCGGCGCCGGTCCGGGACGAGCTCGTTTCAGAGAAGGGCTCGCGCTACATCGACTTTCTGTTGCCGGGGCTCCTCGGCCTGAACCTCCTCTCCACGAGCGTGTGGGGAATCGGCTACTCGATCGTCAACGCACGGATCAAGAAGACTCTGAAGTTGATGACGGCCACGCCGATGCGGCGCTCCGACTATCTGCTCGCGCAGATGCTGTCGCGCTTCTTGCTCCTCGCCCTCGAGGCGGCGATCATCCTCGCCTTCGGGCTCGTCGTCTTCCACGTTCCGCTCCGGGGATCGCCGGTGGCACTCGCTCTCCTCTGCGCCGTGTGCGGACTCTCCTTCACGGGCCTGGGGCTCCTCTGCGGCTCGCGCGTCCAGACGCTCGAGGGGGTCAACGGCTTGATCAACCTGATCCTCATCCCGATGTGGCTCTTCTGTGGCGTGTTCTTCTCGCCGGAACGCTTCCCGAAGTGGATGCACGGCGGCATCGAGGCCCTGCCTCTCACCGCCGCCAACGAGGCCCTCCGCGCCATCATGCTGGAAGGGAGAAGCCTCGCGGCGCTCCCCTCGCAGTTGCTGATCCTGGCGGTGTGGGGCATTGTCAGCTATGTGATCGCATTGAAGATCTTCCGCTGGCATTAGGAGGAGAGCGATGCAGGTTCTCGTCGTCAACCAGGAAGAGGTTCCGCAACTCCTACCGATGGCCGAGTGCATGGACGCCATGGCGGAGGTCCTGGCAACTCTCGCGCGCGGAGAGGCGATTCTGCCCCTGCGCTCGATTCTGTGGCTGCCCGAGAAGGTCGGGGGCCTCGGGCTGATGCCCGCGGCGCTGCCGCCGGAGAAAGTCGCGGGCGTCAAGGTGATCACGTTCTTCCCCGGAAACGAAGGGACGGAGCTCGATACGCACCAGGGGGCCGTCCTCCTCTTCGAGGGCGAGCGCGGTCGGCTCCTCGCCGTGATGGACGCGACCTCGATCACCGCGATCCGCACAGCCGCCGTCAGCGGCGTGGCGACGCGGGCGCTCGCGCGGCAGGATGCCGGCGACCTCGCCATCCTCGGCTCCGGCACGCAGGCGCGGACTCACCTGGAGGCGATGAGGGTTGCGCGCCCGATCCGCCGCGTCCGAGTCGCGAGCAAGGATCTGGCACGAGCCGCGGCGTTCGCCGATCGCGAATCCGCCAAGCACGGCATCGCGATCGAGGCAGTCGCCTCGGTTCGCGAGGCGGTGGCGGGGGCGGACATCATCTGCACGGTGACCTCTTCGCGCGAGCCGATCCTCATCGGAAAATGGATCTCGCCCGGATCGCACGTCAACGCGGTCGGCTCGAGCGTCCCCTTCGCGCGGGAGCTCGACACGGCGGCTGTCGTCCGGTCGTGCCTCTACGTGGACCGGCGGGAGTCGGCCTTGAACGAGGCGGGAGACTTCCTCATCCCCAAGAAGGAGGGAGCCATCGGCGATCACCACATCATCGGCGAGATCGGCGAGGTCCTGACAGGCCGGATCCACGGCAGGACCACGGCCCAAGAGGTCACTCTCTTCAAGTCTCTCGGCCTCGCCGTCGAGGACGTCGCTTCGGCCCGCCACATCTACGAGAAGGCGAAGACGTCCGGCATCGGACGGTTCCTGGAATTCGGAGGAAGCCGCCACGCGAACGATTGAGTCCCCCACGATAGAAGACATCCGGGCCGCGCGGGAGCGAATCGCCGGATCGGTCCTGCGGACGCCGCTCGTGCGGTTGAACGTCGAAGACGCTCCGGCGGAGATCTGGCTGAAGCTCGAGAATCTCCAGCCGATCGGCTCCTTCAAGCTGCGCGGCGCGGGAAACGCGATGAGCCTCGCGCCGCGCGAACGCCTCGCAAGAGGCGTCTCCACGGCGAGCGCCGGCAACATGGCGCAGGGAGTCGCGTGGAACGCGCGGCGGCTCGGGATCCCCTGCTCCGTCGTCGTCCCGGACAGCGCCCCACAGACCAAGCTCGCGGCGATCGAGCGTCTCGGCGCGAAGGCCGTCCCGCTTCCTTACGCGCGCTGGTGGCAGGTCGTGGAGGATCACGGCTATCCCGGCATCGAAGGTCTCTTCATCCATCCCGTCAGCGATCCGGCGGTGATCGCCGGCAACGCCACGATCGGCCTGGAGATCCTGGAGGACCTCCCCGACGTGGACGCCGTTATCGTCCCGTTCGGCGGAGGCGGCCTCTCCTGCGGCATCGCCGCCGCAATCCGCGCCCTGCGCCCCGGGGCGCGCGTCTTCGCCTCCGAGGTCGAGACGGCCGCGCCCTTCGCGGCATCCCTCGCCGCAGGCAGGCCTGTCGCCGTCGAGCACACGCCGAGCTTCGTGGACGGCATCGGCGGCAAGTCCATGCTTCCGGAGATGTGGCCTCTCGCGAGCCGGCTCCTCACCGGCTCGCTCGTGATGTCTCTGCCGCAGATCGCAGCCGCCGTGAAGCTTCTGGCCGAGCGCAACCGCGTCATCGCCGAGGGAGCCGGCGCGTCCTCCGTCGCCGCCGCATTCGCCGGAAGAGCCGGCGGCGGCAAGGTCGTCGCCGTCGTCTCCGGAGGCAACATAGACCCCGCCAAGCTCGCGAAGATCCTTCAAGGAGAAGTACCGTAGCCCTCCCCTCTCCCCCCGCGGGCGGGGGGAGAGGGTCAGGGTGAGGGGGGCGTCAGTGCTTCCGCGATTCGCTCCAGAACTCCGTCCAAATTCCCAAGAACCTCGTTGTTCCAGAACTGGAGAACGCGGATTCCCTTCCTCTGCAGTTCTTCTGTGCGCTCCAAGTCGTACTCGGACGACATGGCATGCTGCCCGCCATCCAACTCGATCGCCAATTTCGCCTCATCGCAATAGAAATCCACGATGTAATTGCCCACCGGATGCTGGCGCCGGAATTTCATTCCAAGCAATTGCCGGCTGCGAATGAGACGCCAGAGCTTCTTCTCCGCATCGGTCGTCGCCTCTCGAAGCTCACGCGCTCGGGCGACGCGGATAGAGCGCCGCGCCTCTCCCCTTCCTCTCCTCCAGTTCTTCCAGGCTCTTCGGCCAGTCGCCTTTGAGGAGCTGAGAGAGGGCACGGTCGGCGAGGAGCTTGCCGCCGGTCTGGCAGACGGCGCAGTAATTCGATTCATTCTCGGCGTAGACGATCCGCTGGACCGGCGAGCCGCAGTCCGGGCAGGGCTTGCGGTAGCGGCCGTGCACCGCCATTCCCTCGCGGAAGGCGGTGACCTTCTCCGGGAACGACTTGCGGGCCTCCACGATGAGGTCCGCACTCCACTTCTCGAGCGTTTCGCGCGTCGCATGGTGGAGCTGCTCGATCTCTCCTTCCGTCATCTTCTTCGTGAGCCTGGCCGGGGAGAGACGTGCGCGGTGGAGGATTTCGTCGGAGTAGGCGTTGCCAATGCCGGAGAAGAGGCGAGGATCGGTCAGAGCTCGCTTGACGGTGTGGTTCTCGCGCGTCAGGGCCTCGCGGAAGAGCGGCAGATCCGCGTCGAGGGGCTCGAGTCCTCCCCGATCGAAATCGTCGAGCGCCTTCTCCCCGCGCGCCAGATGGAGCGACGCCCGCTTCCTGGTACTCGCCTCGGTCAAGAGAAGAGTCCCCTTCTCGAAATCGAAGGCCGCCAGCCCGACCCTTCCGGGAAGCTTGGCGCAGCGAGGCTTCCAGTGGAGACGTCCAGCCACCATCAGGTGCAAAACGAGAAAGAGATCTTCTTCCAGCTCGAAGACGATGCGTTTGCCGATTCGCCGCAGAGCCAGGACCCTCTTTCCATGAACCTCCCGCAGTGGCGGTTCGACCGAGCGAACCAGAAAGGGGCTTGCGATCCGAACAGCATCGAGACGCCCCCCGACGATCCGCCGGTCCAGAGCCTCCAGGTACGCGAGGACGTCCGGCAGTTCTGGCATGCGGCGCGAGCGTATCAGCGCCTGCCTCCGCTATCCTTGTCGAGATCCCGGGAGCCCGGAGTGAAGACGCTCACCGGTACGGGCCGGTTGACACAAGATGACGGCCCTCTCGGTCTGGATGCACACGACGGAGAAGAACCGGTCGGCGACCATTGCCCACTCCACTCCCGGCGCTTCCCGGCTCAGCCGTTTCCGTCCAACGCAGGCTCCGGCTTCTTGAACCGCATCCCGGCTGAGGCGTATCGTGACGGCGTGTTCCCGCTCGCCGACGACGACTCCCCCAACCCGAAGTTGCCGAGGACTCCGCAGTCGAGTCGGTAAGGTGGGCACTCTGGCCTATCACTCGAGGAGGTGTCCATGGCCAGGAATCTGAATTCGAGGAAGGTTCACCGAACACGGTGAGTTCAGGATGAAAGCCGCCGAGCCAGCTGAGGCTCCCGCTTGAAGGACAAGCTTGTCGATATCATCGAGAACGAGACTCGCCTCGAAGCGCTGCGGCGGACGTCGCTCCTCGATTCTCCGCCCGAGGAGGCGTTCGACCGGCTGACGCGCCTGGCCACGACCGTGCTCCGCGTGCCGGTGGCCCTCGTCTCGCTGGTGGACAGGGATCGGCAGTTCTTCAAGAGTCAATGCGGGTTGTCCGAGCCTGTCGCGTCCTTGCGCCAGACCCCTCTGACGAACTCGTTCT
>WNGB01007383.1_pt1 | contig 15884 bp, 20 predicted proteins | sample 5400681 | NCBI WGS metagenome assembly WNGB01 (sample SAMN13153367, study PRJNA577476) | soil metagenome | isolation source: 115 cm soil or saprolite under grassland replicate 2 | place: USA:California | collected 2016-06-15 | reverse complement strand
GACGGCAACGCGCCCGAGGGCGTCACCCTGCCACTACCGTGGGCCACGGTCGAGCTGCTGTGCGAGGCGATCCGTCAGACGGCCGCCGCCGTCCGGGTGCCCTGTCCAGCCGGGCACAGCGGGCTGGTCGGGTGGGGCGAGCAGCTCGACATCCGCCCCATCGACACGGCCGGCGCCGGGGAGTTGTCGGAGGGACAGGTCGCGGGCTACCTCGCCAAGTACGCGACCAAGGCCACCGAAGCGCTTGCCGGGATGGCGCTGGACTGTCCGATCCGCTCGGCCGTCGCGCTGGCCCGCCGTGAGCTGCCCGCGCATGTGCGCCGCCTGGCCGAGGCGTGCTGGACCCTCGGCGCCCGGCCGGAGCTGGCCGGGCTCAGGTTGCGGGCCTGGGCGCACCAGCTCGGCTACGGCGGGCACTGCACCACCAGGAGCCGCCGCTACTCGACCACCTTCGGCGCGCTGCGCCGGGCACGCCACGAGTACGCGCGGCGTCGGGCGCTGGGTGGGGCTGAGCCGGTGGACGCCTGGGGCCGTCCCGAGGACCAGGGCGCCACGGTGCAGATGGGGAGCTGGAGCTATGCGGGACTGGGCTACCGCACGGCGGCTGATGCCTGGCTGGCCTGGTCGATGCGGCAGGACGCGCGGGAACGACGGCGCATCGCCCGCGAGGAGCTGAGCACCGTTGCCTGAGCGGACGAAGCTGCCGGCCAAGGACCGGATCGCTCAGTGCAGTCCTGAGCTGGACAAGGACGTTCGGCGTCTGCTGGAGCGTTCCAGGGCCGCGCAGGGGCTACCGTTCCACGTCAAGGACCCGGCGGTCCTCGCCCGCGTCGCCACCCTCCTCCAAGCCGTTCTCGGCAAGGAGGGTGCGCGCCGGGTGGCCTGAGAACGCTGGAGGTCCGAAGGTTCCGGGGATCTCCAGCACCACTATCGACCCTCAAGCGGTAGCGGAGTCGCTACAAGGCGTACATCCGGGCCGATCCGGGTGACTGCTTCTAGTCGCAATCGCCAAGCGGCATCGATAGACGAGGCGCCTGGTCCTGCCAACGAGGAGAGACCGCCCCCGCCGATCAGCACGGGAGCCACGTAGCCGATTACGCGATCGATCAGCCCCTCGGCAAGGAACGATCCCGCAAGGGTCGGACCTCCCTCCAGAAGGATGGAACCGATGCCGCGTTCGTCTAGTGCTTTCAGCAGTGCGGGAAGATCAAGACCGCGCTCACTGCGGGGGAGACGGACAACGTTGGTGCAGCCTTCGAGATGTGCGGCGTTGGCGTCGTCGGCTACGGCGATGAGTGTGGGGGCAGCATCGTCCAGGACTCGGGCGGTAGTCGGCGTACGAGCCTCGCTATCGACCACCACGCGCAGCGGTTGACGGTCTGCCTCAACGTGCCTGACCGCAAGGTGTGGATCATCGATCCGCTGGGTTCCCGAGCCGACCATGACCGCGCCGCATTCGGCCCGGAGGCGGTGAGCGTCTTCGCGAGACTCAGAACTCGTGATCCAACGGCTGGAGCCATCCGCCGCCGCGATCCGGCCATCGAGGGAGGCACCGTACTTCCAGGTGACGTGTGGGCGTCCAAGGCTCATGTCAGCATCCCCAACACTTGGTATACAGGGGCGACGGCGGGGAGGTCACGCCAACGCGCGATCTCGGATCGCAGGGGCCGTAGCTCCTCGATGATGCGTCCCGAGCCGGTGGCCTTGGCGGTCTCCAACGCCTCGCGGCCTAGCATGGCGGCTCTTTCTGGCTGTTGGTCCATGGCGTGGGCGAGGCCGAGTCGAGCAAGGTAAACCCCGCGGTCGCGGCGATGCACGCGGGGGAGCTTGCCAAGCTCGGTGTCGAACAGCTCGATGGCGCGCTTCGGGCTGGCGAGTCGCAACCAGCATGTTGCCCGCTGGATCTCGATGTATGAGGGGATGCAGTAGCGGCCGGGTCCTTCGCCGCCGTTCTGATGGCTCGTAGCTGCTTGTACGAGTGCCTTGTCGAGCAACGCGTGTGCGGCTCTCTCGTCACCAGCGAGCGCGTGCCCGTACGCCTCCTGCTGGATGGCAACGGCGAGCGTCCGTGGCGTGAGCTTCGGCTGCCGTTGTGCTGCTTGGGCGAGGCCGATCGCGTTTGGCGCGTCGCCTCTCGCGCTGGCTTGATTGCTCTTGCGCGTCAGCACGTAGGACACCATGAGCGGGTTGTTCGCTTGTTGTGCCCACTCGATAGCGCGATCTGCCCAGTAGGCCGCGTCCCCTGGCTTGCCTCGATCCTGATAGAGCCAACTCGCGAACTCGCCGTACCGCGCGCCAAGGTGAAGAACGCGTGTTCGCATGTCGCCCTTCACGACTGGGAGAAGTTCGGTGATGAGCGACAGGTGCTCGGGCACAGTGGCCAGGACCAGCTTCGGTCCGAGAAGCCAATCGGCGGTACTGAACTCGGTGAATGCGCGGCCGAGGTAGCCGATTGTCTCGCTCAGGTCGATGCCCGTAGCGACTTGGCTGGTTCGGTGAGGCGAGGTCTGGAGCGCGAGCGCCAATCGTTCCCACGGTCCAGGATCGGGCAACAGAGCCGCACCACCGATCGCCGCCGCGCCTTGGAGCAGTTGACGGCGTTTCATGCGCTGCTGCCGAGCTGCTGAGGCAACCTGCTCGATCGGAAGGTCGAGGCCGACCGCGAGCCATCGCAGGGAATCCGGATGCGGAATCCGGTCTCCTCGCTCGATGGCTCTGATGGTTTGCCGAGTCGCGCCACAGTACTTGCCCTCCAGGTGTGCCGCTTCCTGCATCCGCTTCCGCGTGCCCTCAAGCGACAAGCTCAGCCGCTCCCGCTGTCCGGCAATCAGCTCGGCCAGCGGCAGCAATTCGGGTCGCTCATCGGCCATTGGTAGTCCATTTGCTGGTGCGGCGGTTGACCGTATCGTACTGCGGCCAGCCTTCTCGGCCCGTGTTGTCGAGTTGTGGTCACTTCAAGCTAACCACAACGTGCAATCTGCTCAAGTCACGGGAAGCTGCCTACCGTCGTCGGCAAGAAGCGCCAGGCCGACTGTTCGTCGGGAGGTGCCGAGGGGAGGGGCCGGCAGGCCCGCTAAGCCTGACCGACCCTCCCTCGAACGTAGGGAGCGGCGCATGAGCGAGGCGGATGCAGGACGCGACCAGCTCAGCTTTCCCGGAGGTGAACCTCCTTCTGCTGCTCGACACTGATGAAGGAGAGAGCAGGCATGGCAGGGAACGATCCGAGCAGCACTGATCAGGCCGCGGTCTATGTGGATGTTGATGTCGATCCCAAGGTGGCCGCGGCCGTCGCCGCCTGGGCCACCCAGGTCGCCGCGCGAGCGGTCTGGACCGCCGAGACCCAGACACCACGCTGGATCGCCATGGTGGTCGCGCTGATGGACGACCTCGCCGCCCAGCTCACCCAGGCCGACGGCCAGGCGGTAGGGACGGCGGAGCAGGCCGGGACTCCCAAACCCACGAGCGCGGCAGGAACGCACGGTGCGCTCATCTGGGGCGTCCTCGCCGGACGGGTGGCACCGGCCGCCCCGCCGTCCCCATCATCCGACGCTGCGCCTGCCGAGGTGCCCGCGACGGTGCGGGCTCTGCTGGAGGAGCTGGGCGCGGCCCGGCTGGCGGTGGACGCGGCCGACACCCTGGCGGTGGCACAGCGGGTCGGAGACGCCCAGGACGTTGCCCACGCGCTGGCGGCCTACGAGCAGGCGAGCCTGACCTACCACCTGACGGCCGGGCGGCGTCCCGCTGGCGAGGCTGGCGGGGGCGCCGAGCCGTGAGCGGCCAGCCGGGGAGTGCCGGGCTGGATGCCGGCCTGGCCGTGGAGACAGCGGTGTCCGCGGTCCAGGTTGCGATCCGGACGGCGGCGATCACTGGTGAGGAGGTGCCCGAGTGGGCGGGGACGGTGGCCGGGCTGCTTGAGGACTGGTCCCGGCAGTTGGAGCCGGGTGGGTGGGCAGCGGGGCAGGCCGGTACGGCGAGGACGGCGGGGATGCCGCGGCGGGCACCCCTGGGGACGGCCGTTCTCGCCAGCGCCGTGGTACCGGCCGCCCCGCCGCCCACCCACCCACTGCTGACCTGGCTGCGGCTGCGCCTGGGCGTGCGCCGCTGCCTTGCCTGCGGCCGGCTCGGCAACCGCAGCCTCCAGCCCGCCCACCCCCTGCTCTCGCCCGCCAGGGCGCGGACCTGGCGGTGCACCGACCGGCTCGCCTGCCGCCAGCGCCGCCAGCCACACCAGCACATCGCGGTCATGCCCAGCGCGGCCACCGACGCCGACGCTGGCGAAGCCGAGACCCCACCCTGATCTGCCGTCCGCCCCGAGCACTACAGCATGCGCGGGACGGGCGGCAGGTCTATGGCAGGACAGCGCCGCCCGCCCCGCCTCCACCCCACCGGAGGTGAGCGTGGCAGCCCCACGATACGACACCCACCCGGCCCCGGCCGCCCACACCCGACACCGTAACGGCTACCAGGACCAGGCGGAGCCGTCCGGCTACACGCTGGAGGAGATCGACAAGCTCGCCCGCACCGCCATCGCCGGCAAGCTCATCCCCGGCATCGACGCAAGCGACGCCTACGAGAGCGCCTGGTTCGCCATCGTCGCGACCCTCTACACCCACACCACCAGCGAGCCGCCCTGGCCGGGCCGGCTGGTCTGGGACGCCCGCCAGGCGCTGCAACGGCTGGTCGAGACCGAGCGGCACCACCACGGACTCGTGCAGCGCGGCGGCGCGTTCGGCCGCAACTTCGAGCGCTACTGGGACTGGCACGCCCGCCTGACCACCAGCCCCGAGGAGGTGGTGGTCGACCAGCTCGCACTCCAGCAGGTCTGGCCCCTGCTGACCGAGCGTGAGCAGCACGCCGTGACCGCCCTGGCAGCGCTGGGCTCCCACCGGGCCGCTGCCGCGGCGCTGGGCTGCACCGTCGCAGCGTTCGACAACCGGATGCGGCGGGCTCGCGGTCGGCTGCTGGCGCTGTGGCACGAGCACGAGACCCCACCGCCCGCGCGGCCGTGGCGCGGCAACAACCAGCGCGGCTGCGCCGAGAGCTGGCGGCGCCACGACCACGCACCTGCCGATGCGCGAGCTGCTCGGCGGCCCGCGGCCACAGCCCCCGCTGGACAGCCACCCGTCCCGTCGCGCCGTCGAGGAAAGAGGACGCCATGGGCGTGAGCACGCTGGACACCGCCCACACCACCGAGACTACCGAGCGTCCCGACTTCGGCGCGCTGGTATTCACCTACCGGCAACGTGGCACGGGCTCGATGACTCGGGACCGTGCTGTCCGAACGGCATGGAATGCTCTCGCGGCGCGGAGCGATCTGTGCTGTTTGAAGTAGAGGAGTCCGCTTGTCCCTAATACCCTGCGCGCATGACGGGCGCCAACGTCCGGATATGGTCACCTGCGCTGAGCGCTGCGACCGCTTTCCAAAGTGTTGCCCACCGCGATCCGCCCAGCTCCGCGAGGCGATTGCAGCGCAGTTCCGGGCGGGCGCGGTTGAGCGCGACACGATCGCGGCGGTGCTCGCTACGCTGGAAGCCACGACCGATGCAGACAACGAGCGCCGGGAGCAACCGGGACGCGACGGACATAGCCCTGGTGTTGCGGAAGGGTCGAGAAGGCGACCAGGGTCCCCGGGCTGAGCTGCCCGCCCCGCGAATAGGTCAGCCCGGCGACCAGGTAGACCAGCGCGGGCGTGATCGAGAAGAAGGTGGAGACGGTGGCGAAGAACGACCGGCCGATCATCTGCTGGCGCACCTGGAGGCGGGCGAGGCGCTCGTTCTGCTCGGCGTAACGCTCGCTCTCGGCCCGCTGGCGCCCGAAGACCTTGGCCAGCAGCATCCCGGAGACCGACAGCGTCTCCTCGGTGATGGCGCTCATCTCGGTCAGCGCTTCCTGGGTCTGGCCGGTCACCCGGCGGCGCGCCTGCCCGACCCGCCTGGTCAGGTAGACGAACAGCGGCATCAGGAACAGTGAGAGAAGGGTGAGCTGCCAGCTCAGCACCAGCATGGCCACCAGCGTGGAGATCAGGATCACCATGTTCGACAGCGCGCTCGAGGCCGTGTCGGTGATGACCGTCTGCAGGCCGCCGACGTCGTTGGCGAGCCGGGACTGGATCTCGCCGGTACGGGTGGCGGTGAAGAACCGCAGGGGCATGCTCTGGAGGTGCTCGTACAGCGCGGCGCGGAGGTTGCGCATCACGCTCTGGCCGACCGAGTTCGTCAGGTAGGTCTGGTACACACCGACCAGGCTGGACACGATCGGGATGGCGATCATCGCGGCGACCAGCGCGACCAGCAGCCCGAGCCTGGGCTGGGGGGGCGGGCCGAACAGCGCCTTGTCGAAGGTCGCTCTGATCAGCAGGGGGTTGGCCACTCCCAGCCCGGCGGTCACCAGGATCGCCAAGGTGACGACCGCGACCTGCCGGCGGTAGGGCACGAACAGGCGCACCGCCCAGCGCAGCAGGCGCCGGTCGCTCATCGCCGCCCGCAGGCTGCGCTCCGGCTCCTCGCCCCCACCACGCATCCCACTGCCGCCGTACCAGCCGCGCATCGCCATGCCCGCTCCTCAGCACGCTCCTCGTCACCGGGTCCCACTGTAGCCACGGCTCAATCCTTTCGGCTGCCCTCCTCCCACCGCACGCACGCGAGGAAGGTACGGACTCCGCCGGCGGCTCGCGCTCAGGCGGGATAGACCGTCACCTCCGTGGCCTTGGCCGCGGCCCAGACCTGGCCGCCACCCGCCAGGCGCAGCTCGCTTGCCGCCGCCGGGGTGACCTCGGCGACCAGCGGCACCACGCCGGCCAGGCGCACCCGCACCCGGTCGCCGACCAGGTCGAGCGCCTCGGGCGTACCGGGCCAGACGTTGCGCGGGGTGCCGTCGGGGCGCGTGCGGTGCAGGGCGACCGCGCGCGGATGGAGGACGCAGAACACCTCGCCGTCGTGCGCCTCGGCGGTGATGAGCGCGGCGCCGCCGGGCAGCTCGACCCGGGTGCCGGTGGCGCGCCCGCGCAGCAGGTTCAGCCCGACCAGCTCGGCCACGTAGCGCGAGCGCGGCCGTGCGCTGATCTCGGCCGGCGCGCCCGCCTGGCTGACCCGGCCACCCTCCAGCACGACCAGCCGGTCGGCCAGGGTCATCGCCTCCACCGGGTCGTGCGTGACCAGCACCCTGGTCCCCTGGTAGGCGGCCAGATGGCGGCGCAGGTCGCGGCGCAGCTCGACGCGGGCGTAGGCGTCCAGCGCGGCGAGGGGCTCGTCCAGCAGCAGCAGCCGCGGGCTGGTCGCCAGCGCGCGCGCCAGCGCGACCCGCTGCGCCTGCCCCCCTGACAGCGCGCGCGGCCGGGCGCCCGCGTAGCCCTCCATGCCCATGCGGGCGAGCCATTCCGCGGCCTGCCCGCGCGCGGCGGGGCGCCGGACCCCGCGGGCGCGCAGCCCGAAGGCGACGTTGTCGAGCACCGACAGATGCGGGAACAGCAGGTAGTCCTGGAACACCATGCCGATCGGGCGACCCTCGGCGGCGACCCGCACGCCGGCCAGCGGGTCCTCGAGGACCTGCCCGTCCAGCACGACACGACCACCCTGCATCGGGATCAGCCCCGCCAGGACCCGCAGCAGGGTGGTCTTCCCGGCCCCGTTGGGCCCGAGCAGCACCAGCAGCTCGTCGGTGGCCACTTCCAGCTCGGCATCCAGCTCCAGCGGGCCGAGCGTCACCCTAACCGCCGCCTCGAGGCTCATCGGGCGCGGCTCATGCCGTGGGGAACCAGCGGTCCCGCAGGATGACCAGGACCGCCAGCGAGACCGCCAGCAGGATCAGGCTGAGCGCGATCGCCGCATCGGTGTCGGTCTCCAGCGCCAGGTAGACCGCCAGCGGCATGGTCTGGGTGGAGCCAGGCAAGTTGCCGGCGAAGGTGATCGTGGCGCCGAACTCGCCCAGCGCCCGCGCCCAGCACAGCGCCGCGCCCGCGCCGAGCGACGGCGCGATCAGCGGCAGCGTGACGCGCCGGAACACCAGCCAGCGGCTGGCGCCGAGGGTGGCGGCGGCGTCCTCGAAGCGGCGGTCCATCGAGCGCAGGCCCGCCTCGACCGTGACCACCAGGAAGGGCAGCGCCACGAACGCCTCGGCCAGCACCGCCCCGGCGGTGGTGAACGGCAGCGTGACCCCGAACGCGCGCTCCAGCCACATGCCGGCAAGCCCGCGCCGCCCGAACGCCAGCAGCAGCGCGACCCCGCCGACCACCGGGGGCAGCACCATGGGCAGCGTAGTCAGCGCGCGGACGAGGTCACGCCCGGGGAAGGCGACCCGGGCGAGCAGGAACGCCAGCGGCAGCCCGAGCAGCAGCGACAGCGCGGCCGCGCCCAGCGAGCACAGCAGCGACAGCCGCAACGCCGTCAGCACCTCGGGCGCGGTCAGGTCGTGGGGCAGGCTCTCCCACGGGGTGCGCTCCAGCAGGCCGGCCAGCGGCAGGACCAGGAACGCCACCCCGCACGCCGCGGGGACCACGAACGCGGCCGGCGCCCAGCCGCGGCCCGCCCTCAACGGCCGCTCACGAGGTGGGCGGCGGCAGGAACCCGAAGCCGGAGAGGGCCTGCTGGCCCTGCGCGGCCAGGACGAAGTCCATGAACGCCTGCGCCTGCCGCTGGTGCGCGCTCGCCTTGACGGTGGCGATCGGGTAGGTGGCCGGCACGTTCTGCGCGGCGGGGATCGCGACCCCGTCGACCTTGCCCTTGGCCGCGGTCACATCGGTGACGTACACGATGCCGGCGTCGGCTTCGCCCAGCGCGACCTTGTTGACCGCCGCCTTGACGTTGTCCTCGAGCGAGACCGGCCTGACGGTGACCCTCCGCGCGTCCAGTGCCTGCCGGGCGTACCTGCCTGCCGGCACCGCGGGCACCTCGAGCACCACCTTCAGGTCGCCGCGGGCCAGGTCCGCCAGGCCCTTGACGCCCTTGGGGTTGCCGGGCGCGACGACGATCTGGAGCAGGTTGCCGGCGAACGCCTTCGGTGCGCCGACCAGGTCCACGATCTTGTTCATGTTGGTGGTGTCCGCGGAGGCGAACACGTCGGCCGGGGCGCCCTGCCGGATCTGGGTGGCCAGCGCCTGGCTGCCGGCGAAGTTGTAGGTGACCTTCACGTCCGGGTGCGCCGTGGCGAACTCGACGCCGAGCTTGTTGAACGCCTCGGTCAGCGACGCCGCGGCGAACACCTTGATCTCGACCGGCGAGCCCGGGCCGGCGCCGGCGCCGCCGCCGCACCCGGCGGCCAGGAGCGCCACGGCCGAGAGCACGGCGGCCAGGCGGATACGGGAGCGGAGCATGAACGCCCTCCTCAACTCCTGGATGGGAGCTCGACCACAACGTTTGTCGCCTTGACCGCCGCAACCGCGAGCATTCCAGGGGTCAGCCCCAGCTCGTCGGCGGCTTCACGGGTCATCAGCGACACCAGCCGGTGCGGGCCGGCCTGCACCTCGACCTGCGCGACGATCTCGTCCTTGACGACCCTGGTCACGATGCCGGTGAAGCGGTTGCGGGCCGACTGCGGCATCACCTCGTCCCGCTCCGGCGACTGCCGCAGGCCGGTCACGAACTCGGCCAGCTCGGCGCCGTCGATCACGCGCTGGCCGCCGCCGGTCCGCCGCGAGCCCAGCCGCCCCGCGTCGGCCCAGCGCCGTACCGTGTCCGCGCTGACGCCAAGCAGCTCAGCGACCTGGCCGATCCGATAGCTCATCATCTGCGATGCAATCCTAGCAGGAAACTTGCATTCGCAAGATTGGTCGCACATCTGGCCGGCATCCGCAAGCCCAGGCCGGGACGCCGCTGCGGGCGGCGACCCAGGCCGCTCAGGTCACCCAGGTCACTCAGGCGATTGTCGTCGACCCGACATTTGATCTAGATATCCCTTTGGCTGTTCGTCCAGGGTGAACAGTATTACTTGTCCGTTGCGTCATCGCTGGAGGTGATCTGTGCTGGCGCGATCCGGGCATGGTCGAGGGCGACATCCACCAGCCGGTGCAGCCGAGCGCGAAGCTGCAGGCGGATCGGGTCGGTCCACTCCGGGCGGCTGAACCGCTCGATGTCAACCCCAAGGATCCCGCAGGCCGCCGGTTCCTGTCTCATCCGCGATCGCGAGACCGGCGGCCGGCTCAGGTAGCGTGTGGCGCTGGCATGGACACGACTGCTCTCAGCGATGAGCGAGCCCGGCTGCTGCGCCTGCGCGCGCAGCGGCTCGATCCACGCTGGGCGGGGCCGGCCGGGGCCGGGCCGATCGGAGCGGTGCGGGTCGTGCGGGAACTGTGTGGCGTGCATGCCCAGCTGCCCTCCAGCAGCGCGCTCACCTTGCGACCTCGGACCGGAGGGCTGCGGGGGGACGACGTCGAGCGCGCCCGGGTCAGCGAGCGCACGCTGGTGCGTACCTGGTGCATGCGAGGGACCCTCCACCTGATGGCGGCGGACGACCTCGGCTGGCTGCTGCCGCTGCTCGCCCCCACCCTGATCGCCGGGGGCAGGCGGCGCTACGCGGAGCTGGGGCTCGACGAGGACACCTTCGCCAGGGCGCTGCGCATCATCCGCGAGGCGCTCGCCGGCCGTGGCCCGCTCATCCGGGCCGAGCTCGCCGAGCAGCTCGCCGCGCGGGGGGTGAACCCCTCTGGGCAGCGGATCGCCCACCTGGTCCAGCGCGCCGGCCTCGAAGGCGTGGTCTGCTACGGCCCCGACCGCGGCCGTGAGACCACCTTCGTGCTGCTCGACGACTGGGCCGTTCGGGGACGGCGGCTGGATCGCGAGGCGGCGCTGGGTGAGCTGGCGCGCCGCTACCTCGGCGCCTATGGTCCGGCCGACCCGCGTGACCTGGCTGCGTGGTCGGGCCTTCCGGTCGGCGACGCGCGCGCCGCCTGGAGCCTCATCGCCGGCGAGCTCACCGAGGTCCGCATCGCCGGCGGGCCGGCCTGGCTGCTCGCCTCGCGTGCCGGGTGGCTGGCCGAGCCCGGGCCCGACCCGCCGCTGGTCCACCTGTTGCCCGGCTTCGACATCTACCTGCTCGGCTACCGCAGCCGTGCGCTGGCGGTCCCCGAGGAGCGCGCCCGCACGGTGTGGACCGGGGGTGGGTTCATCAAGCCAACGCTGACCGTCAACGGCCGGGCCACGGCGACCTGGGCCACCGCGAGGACCCGTCAGCGCCTGAAGGTCACCGTGGAGCCGTTCGACGAGCTGAGCGGCGAGGTCCGTGCGGGCCTCGAGGCGGAAGTGGCTGACCTGGGCCGGTTCCTCGGCGCGACCGCGGCCGTGGTGGTGGCGTGAGCGGGCGGCTGGGCGCCGCGGCTCCGGGTCGGGTGGCCTACCCAGGCGGAGCCGCCGGACTCGGCGCTCAGATGCCGCTGGCGCCCTGGGCGGCGAGGAACAGCCCCACCACGATGATCGCCGCGGCGCTCACCAGGGGAAGCACCCGGCTCAGGCTGGCGATGCCGGGGCGGGCAGGGGCGCTCGCCCGCCGGTCCAGTGCCGCGCGGGCGTGGACCAGCAGCAGGCCGGCGCCGGTGAGGGTCATCGCCATGCCGGCACCGTAGGCGAGCACCAGCAGCACGCCGAACCAGGCGCGGCCGAGCGCGATCGCTCCGAGCAGCACGACCAGCGCCGAGGGGCTGGGCACGAGCCCGCCCGCGAAGCCCATCGGCATCAGGCCCCGCCAGCCGGGTGGCCGGCCGTCGCGGTGCTGGTGGGGGTGGGCGGGGCCCCCTGGGTGAGGGTGGGGGTGGGTCCCCGGGGTCCCCGGGGACCCCGGGGACCCCGGGGTGACCGTGGGCGTGCCGGGGCCTCGCGGCGCGCACGGCGCGGCGCAGCAGGGTCACCCCGACGGAGGCGAGCAGGAGACCGCTGGCCAGGCCGAGCCAGGGGTAGATCCGCTCGGGTGCCAGCGCGGTCGAGGCGGACAGCGCGACCCCCAGCGCCAGGACGCCGGCGGTGTGGGTGAGCGTGACCGTCGACGCGACCAGCAATGCCTGGAGGGTGGGCAGGCCGCCACTGCCCGGAGGGAAGCTCAGCCGGCTCGCCGTCGTGGCCAGGTCGAGCCGCTGCCCGTCGAGGTGCATGACCAGGCCGGCGGCGAGCCGCGGGCAGCTCGCCAGGCGCCAGCTGCCAGCTTCGGCGGCCGAGACCTTCTGGTCGCCGTCGGCGTCGATCTCCTGGCGCGTCTGGAAGGCGGGGATCTCAGCCATGTCCAGCACGTAGTCGACCCGCACGCGGTCCGGCAGCAGGCGCAGCCCGGTGTACTGGTTGACGGTGAAATTCCCCAGCGGATGGGCGCCCGCCGCCCCAGCCCACGCGAGCAGGAGCCCCACGATCAGCGAGGCCAGGGCGGCGAGCCGCGCCACGGCGCGGGCGGCACGCCTCGTCGTCATCGTCCGGCCGGCTCCCCAGACGGCGGCGGAGCGGCTCCAAGACGCGCGGCCAGCGCCACGGCGTCACCGCGGTCGCGCGGCATCGAGTCCGGGCCCATCAGGTAGGGGTTGATCTCGAAGGCGCGGGCGAGATGCTGGCGCGCCGGCCCGCTCAGGCCGAGCTCCGCCTCGATCGCGGCCAGGTGGTACCAGAGCATCGCGTCGCGCGTGCCGAGCCGCACCGCGGCACGGGCGTGCGCGAGCGCCTCCTTGCAGCTGCCAGCCTGGCGCAGCGCCCAGGCCAGGACGTCGTCGCCGTGGATGGTGGGTCGCTGGCGCAGGGCGGTGCGGGCGAGGCCGACCGCGCGGTCGGGGTCGCCGCCCGGTTGCTGGCCGTGGCCGGCCTCGAAGCGGGCGAGCTCCAGGTCGACGGCGATACCGTTGGCACGCTCCACCGTGGCGATGGCACGCACCAGCCGGAACTGGTCGGCGGCGGCGCCGTCCCGGCCGCGACGGGCGAGCACGTCGCCGAGCAGCGCCACGGTCGCGGGCAGTGGCAGCCGGGCGGCGGCGGGCTGCAGCAACTCGGTCGCGCGGGCCAGGTCGCCTCGCGCGATGGCGACCCGCGCCAGCCCGACCTCGGCGGCGCCGTAGCCGGGCTGGCCGCCGAGCGCCCGCTGGTAGGCCTCCTGGGCGGCGGTCAGCTGGCCGCGCCCGAGGTGGAGGTCGCCGACCATGGTCTGGACGTTGGCGACGTCGGCGGGCGAGCCGGCGCCGGCGACCACGGCCTGCCCCATCGCCACCAGCGCCCCGGCCGGGTCGCCGTACAGCTCCCTGATGTAGGAGATGCGGGCCAGGCTCGCCAGGTTCGGCTTGCGGTCGACCATGGCCTGTGCGGTGCCGAGCGCCTCGTGGTAGCGGCCCAGCTCCACCTGGGCGTCGAATGCGACCCCGAGCGGGTCGGCGGCGTCTGGGCTCAACGCGCGTGCCCGCTCGGCCCAGCCGAGCGCGGCGCGGAAGTCGTGCCTGGCCAGCCCGAGCAGTCCGAGGGCGGTCAGGGTCTGGGGGTTGGCGCGGTCTGGGGGTTGGCGCGGTCCAGGGCCTGGCTCCGCTGCAGAGTGGCCGCGGCCTTGCCGTACCAGCTCGGGTCGGCGGTCTCGCGGGCTCGGGTGAGATAGGCGGTGCCGAGCCGCGTGAGCAGCGCCGGCTGGTCAGGGCTGGCGCGGAGCTGCTCCTGGAGACGCGCGACCGTCGCCTCGGTCCCGCCCGCCCCGCCGGCCCCGACCGGCACCGGCGCGGCCGCGGGGGCGGGCGCCGCGGCCGTAGCGTCGCCAGCGAGCAGGAAATGGCCGGCGAGCAGCCCGACCAGCGCGGTGACGAGCAGGATGGCGATCCCCCGTGCCAGTCCCCCGGTGGTGGGGAGCAGCCCGACCCCCTGGCGGGCCGCTCCCCGGACCGAGGGCTGGTTACGGCGTGGTGAGGCTGCCGGTGACATAGTGCGGGTCACTCGCGTAGCCCTGGTGTGGCGTGGCCACGTAGGGGAAGTGCGCGAGGAACGGCGTGTCGTTGGCGTTGACGCCGTCGCCGAGCTGGTTGTTGGGAGCCTTGTTGAAGTCGGGCGTGAGGGGCGTGCCTCCGGCGAGCGCCCGCAGTTCGACGTCGGTGAGGTCGTCGCGCGGGGCGGCGGGGACCGTGACCCCGGGGTACAGCACCGGAATCAGCCGGGCCGGCTCGGGGTCCGCTACGAAGCGCAGGAACTGCGCGTCGTCCCGTGGGTCGGAGGCGTTGAAGCGGTCCTTCCTGCCCAGCGGGATGACGACCTCGTTGACCAGCGGCATGCCGAGCCGCGACACCTGCACCCAGCGGCCGGACTGCTCGGGGGTGGCGCCGCTGTCCGACAGCACGCGCACCCGCTGGCGCTGCGAGGTGGCGTACACGCCGATGATGGCGTTGGGGTCGTCGGCGTTGCTGGGCGCCACGTGGTCGTGGGTGAGCCCGGTGATCGGGGTCCGGCTGGCGCGGTCGAGCTGGCCGAAGGCGGCGGCGAGGTCGCCGCCTGCGCGCGCGGCGAGGAAACGCTGCACCGCCTCACGGGCGCTGCCCGTGGCGGGCGGCTGGGCCGCCGGCGTGAAATTCGCGGGCGGCGGCCCAGCCGCCGAGCTGGCCGGAAGGTCGAGGCGCTGCACCGAGGCAGGTGCGCTCGACCCCGACTCGTGGGGTTGCAGGACCGCCGCCACGCCGAGGCCGACCGCGAGGCCGAGCACTGCGGCGGCGAGCGGGCGCAGGGAGTGCCAACGGGCGGAGCTGACGGTCGGGAGCGCAAGGCTGTCCTCCTGTCGCTGGTCACGAGTGCTTCGGAGCCGACGAGAGGATGGATCGGTCAGAAGGGGACCGGGACTTTAGGCCAACCGCTCAACTTGATGGTGGCGAGAACGCTTTCGTGGCCCGCAGTCAACCCGAACGCACGCGAGAGGTTCTCGGGGTCAGGCTGAATCGCCGGCGGGCCGCCGTTGGAGTATCAGAACGCGGCGGCCCCGCAGGGAATAAAAGTGCGAGCCCGGATTCAACCCACGATGCTCGCGGACAACTGGTTCTCTACCTGATGCTCCACAACCATTGGCGATACGCGGAAATGCTGCGCGACCTGCTCCACATCCTCGGAGGCAACCACGTCGAGAGCACCCTCTAGCCGTTCCGCCACCCCTTGAGCTGGTGCGAGGAGCTCGGCTGCGAAGGCACGCTCGGTTTTCTGCCGGCCGGTGTATGCGCTCGTGACGAGGAAAAGTCTCTCGTCTTCGTAGAGAACATGCCAAAGTCCGCGGGCGAGCGTGAAACGCTTCGTCTCCCGTGGCTGTTGTCGTCCCAACACCACGACCGGTGCCGCCTCGCTCACAGTCCCGCCAACCGCCTGCAACCTGCGATCGTCGACTGCTCGCAATCGCCAGTCAACGAGCTCGTCGATCCCGAACACGTCGCCAACGGCTATTCCCAGCAAGCTGCGAACCTCGGACGCCTGCCGCCAGCCCATTTCCCATGGTCGCGAACCGCGAGCCTCCCATCGATGGTTCGTCTCCTTCCTGAGCCCCGAGAGCCTCGCATCGATCCGCCGCACCGAACGCTGAATCAGACGGTCGGCATTCGAGATCCAGTCCAGTCCCTCCCCTATCCGCCGAGGACTGACAGCATCCAGGAAGTCTCCAAACACATTTCCGCGAAGCGCCTCCGCTGCACGCAGGATGTCGGACTCCACCGCAATTGCCTCAGAGTACGGATCCAGACCCAGGCGTGCCGCTGCGAGACAGAACTCCTCCTCATCCTCGTCAGTCGCTGTGATCTCCGACCATTCCTTCTCCAGAGCAGTATTTGTGACTCCCTGCTCTGCCAGTCTGGTCAGCACGGCCTCAACGAGGGAGGACAGAACGTGGTCGACCACCTGATTGTCGAGCACTGCGTCTCCGTGGCTGAGGAAACGAACCGGCCGCCCAGGGGACGGGCTCCTGTCGCGCCGCCACGCCAATCGAGT